>ERZ857955.2414-NODE-2414-length-12181-cov-3.749381_pt1 | contig 12181 bp, 8 predicted proteins | sample MGYA00519956_ERZ857955 | MGnify/ENA primary metagenome ERZ857955 (study PRJEB31778, sample SAMEA3449378) | human gut metagenome | biome: human gut; feature: human-associated habitat; material: faeces | place: United Kingdom | collected 2010/2012 ...
CCGCCGCCCGTCTTACGCTATCCTACCTGGGCCTTTTCTTCCCGTTCCGGAGTGACAACCACGCGGATATCGGCCCCTACGCCGGAGAGCTTGCGGACAATATCCTCATAGCCCCGCTCAATATGGTAGATACAGTCAATTTCCGTCGTGCCCTGCGCTGCCAGACCGGCAATCACCATAGCGGCTCCGGCCCGCAGGTCACAGGCGCGGATACGGGCGCCCGTCAGCTTCTCTACGCCTTCAATCACGGCAATCTTGCCGTCTACCTGGATCTGGGCCCCCATCCGGCGGAACTCGTCCACATAGCGGTAACGGTTGTCCCAAACCCCCTCGGTAAGGACGCTGGTTCCCTCCGCCATACACAAAATGGCGGCAATCTGAGGCTGCATATCGGTGGGGAAGCCGGGATAGGGAAGGGTCTTGACATTGGTGCGGGTCAGCTTGCCGCAGCGGCGGACCAGCACGGCATCGTCGCGCTCCTCCACCTCCACCCCCATCTCCAACAACTTGGCTGTGATGCACTCGAGATGCTTGGGAATGACGTTCTGAATCAGGACCTCGCCCCCGGCCGCAGCCACGGCCGCCATATAGGTGCCCGCTTCAATCTGGTCGGGGATGATGGAATAGGAGCCGCCGGAGAGGCGGTTTACCCCACGAATTTTGATCACGTCGGTGCCGGCGCCCATGATGTCGGCGCCCATGGAGTTTAGAAAATTGGCCAGATCCACCACATGTGGCTCCTTGGCGGCGTTTTCAATCACCGTCATGCCGTCGGCCAGGACGGCCGCCAGCATGATATTCATGGTAGCACCCACCGAGACCATATCCAGGTAGACCTGTGAACCGACCATACGGCCATTTTTAGCCTGGGCGTAAATAAACCCGCCCCGTACGTCTACCTCGGCCCCCATGGCCACAAAACCTTTGATGTGCTGATCAATGGGCCGGCCGCCGAAGTCACAGCCGCCGGGAGGAGGCACCTCGGCTGAACCAAAGCGGCTTAGCAGCGCTCCGATCAGATAGTAGGAGGCCCGGATCTTTCGGGCCAGCTCATCAGGAACTCTGGCGTTGCGGATATGGGAGCAATCAATATCCACCGTGGTGCGGTTTACCGTGCGCACATCGGCGCCCAGTTCCTGAAGAATGTTCAGGATCAGCGTCACATCGCTGATCTGAGGTATATTTTCAATCCGGCAGACACCGTCCACCAGCAGAGCGGCGGGAATGATGGCCACCGCCGCGTTCTTCGCTCCGCTGATGTCGATCTCACCGTGAAGCGGCTTTCCGCCGTGAATCACATATTTTGTCAACCTGCAACCCTCTATTCCTTCCGCCGGACGCTCTCACCCGTCCGGCGGTATCAAAAACCGAGCGAATCCGCCCGGTCCGGTAAATACAAAAAACAGCCGTACTGTCACAGCGCGCTTTTATACATATACATTATAGCACCCCTTCCATGTAAAATCAAAACAATTTTACGCGGAGGCGTCGGCTATGTATAATCTATTCCATTTCACTATCCCCACTTTATCAATTTTTATTCTTTTTGACTTTTTCTTGTCCCTCTTTATGCAAAACGCCGGTGAGGTCAAAGGGTGGGATGAAGGCGCTGTCGGCAGCACCGAGTTCCTGGGCACAGCCCTCCAGGCCCAGCGCAGCCATATAGCGCTCGGCGGCTCTGGCCTCGGACGGGCGCAGAGAGCGGTTGATCTCGGGGTAGGCCTCTGCGCGTCCCCAGGGGGTGTACTGACTCATGAGTGAGAACAGGACCGTACCCGGAGGGAAGGCCGCGGCCACCCAGTCCATGACCTCTTTGGTCTCAGACAGATGACCGGGAAGAATCAGATGTCGGATGACCGTGCCCCGCTTCAAAAGTCCATCCTCCAGGACGCAGGGCCCGGTCTGACGGACCATCTCCGCTATGGCGGCCCTGGCGGCCTCCGGATAATCGGGGGCGGCGGAGTATCTGGCCGCCGTCTCAGTGCGGGCGTACTTGAGATCGGGCAGGTAAATCTGGATTTTTCCCTCCAGAGCCCGGAGGGTCTCGACGCAGTCGTAGCCCCCCGAGTTCCAGACCACTGGCACCGGCAGAGGCTCGGACAGCGCCGCTCCCACCGCATGGGCAAAGTGGGTGGGATTGACCAGGTTGATATTGTGGGCCCCCTGGGCGATCAGCTCAAAAAAAATCTCCCGCAGCCGGGAGACAGGGATTGCCCTGCCGAAGTTCTCATGGCTGATGGCCTCGTTCTGGCAGAAGACGCACTTCAGGGAGCAGCCGGAAAAAAATACGGTTCCCGATCCGTTCCGCCCCGATATGGGGGGCTCCTCCCAGTGGTGAAGGGCGGCGCGGGCCACCACTGGCAGACTGGGCATGGCGCACACGCCGCCGCCGGAGGTCTCCGTGCGGGCGGCCCCGCAGGCGCGGGGACAGAGGGTACAGAACATGGAAAAGCGGTCCTTTCTGCATTTTTTGTTCCGTTGGAAAGCGAGCCGGAAGACACGGCGCTAGAGCCGCTCTTCCACCAGATGGGAAAAGGCCTGAAAGGCGTTAGGCACTGCATAGTCCCGGCCCAGTTCCGTCCGCCCGGCCCATACCCAGCCCTCCGGCAGCTCTTCCGAGGCGGCCTGGATCACCTGGGCAGTCATGCGCCACTCGATATGGGTGAAGATATGCTTTCCGGCACAGCCGCTCTCCACAGTTAGGGCCTCCACGGGGCAGGAAGCGGGAGAAAGCTCGTTGGGATACTCCCAGAGCCCGGCCAGCAGCCCCCGCTCCGCTCTGCGGCGCAGGGCCACTTTTTTCCCAAAAAAGATCAGGAAGACGGTCCGTTCCTCCACTCTTCGCTCCTTCTTGGGGGTCTTGACCGGCAGTTCTCCAGTCCGCTCCTCCCTCAGGGCGGTACAGAAGTCCGCCGCCGGGCAGCGCCTGCACACAGGCGCGCCGTTGGGAAGACAGACGGTGGCCCCGAGCTCCATAAGGGCCTGGTTAAAATCTCCGGGGGCCTCCGTGGGCATGACGGCTCGCAGGGCCGCCCCCATACGTCTCCTTGTCTCCGGCTTCATAATATCTGCGGCATCTCCAGTGAGTCGGGATACGACCCGAAGGACGTTGCCGTCCACCGCCGGGACAGGGATCCCAAAGGCAATCGAGGCCACAGCCCCCGCCGTGTACTCCCCCACGCCGGGCAGCGTGAGAATGTCCTCATACCGGCTGGGAAAAGCGCCGCCAAAATCGTCCATGATTTTGACCGCCGCCTTTTTCAGGTTGCGGGCCCGATTGTAGTAGCCCAGCCCCTGCCACAGCTTCATGAGCCGGCCGTCCTCCACCGCTGCCAGATCGGCCACGGTGGGCAGCGCCTCCATAAACCGGGCGTAATAGCCAAGCACCGCCGCCACCCGGGTCTGCTGGAGCATAATTTCAGAGACAAGCACGTGATAGGGCTTTGGATCGGAACGCCAGGGCAGTACACGGGCGTTTTCATGATACCACTGTATCAGCGGAATCGGGAGCAGTTCCAGGGGATTCAAAGACATTCCTCCAAACGATAATAGGATTCTTCCCCTACGGTGCCCGCCCTGCCCGGACGATACGGACCAGGAACAGGACCAGCGGAGCGAAGATTAGAATCAGATCTGCAGGCAGGAACCACCCCGGGAGGGGCCGGGCCAGCGCAGCGCAGGCTGCAATGAACACAAATGTGAAAACCATCGCCAGCTTGAGCGTGACAATTAGGTTTTTTAACGCCCGGTATACGGCCGCCCTGTTGGCATCGGTCACCGCTACCCCTGTGTTCCAGATCTGGGGAAAGCGCTCCAGCAGGGTAATACCGGCATACAAGACCGCCGCCGCAATGGGACAGAGCAGCAGCTCGCCCCGTCCGCCCCAGCGGTCCACCCGGCCAAATGCGTCATAATGAGCGGGGATCTGCTCCGGCAGGTCCCGCCAAAAGATGAACAGTACGGCAAAGATCCCTACCAGCAGAATCAGGCAGAGCAGATTGACAGCCCTGTGATACCAAGTGGTCGGAATTTCCGGCTTCATCTATATACCTCCCCGGTTTTTAAAAGGCGCAGGTTATTATATAATGAGAATAAATTTTTTTCAACGGATGCAATGAAAAAGACCGCGCAGCGCGTCTAATAGGCAGAAAGGGGGGCGCCACCCTTGAACGAACAGGAGTATCTAGAACGGACCGAGGCCCTGAAGGCCAGGCTCTACCGCACCGCCCTGCTCTATCTGGGGAGTGAGTCCGCCGCCCTGGACGCGGTGGACGAGGCGGTCTACAAGGGCCTGCGGGCCCATGGAAAACTGCGCCGGCCAGAGTTCTTTGACACCTGGATGACCCGCATTCTCATCAATGTCTGCAACAGTGAGCTGCGGAGGAGAAGACGGGAAATTGCAGTGGAGGAGCTGCCTGAGACGGCGGCGGAGGCCTTTGACGCCCTTCCGCTCAAAGAGGCCATTCGCCGTCTGCCCCGGGAGCTCAAGGCGATCATCATTCTGCGCTACTTTACCGGCCTGACCCTGGCCGAAACGGCGGATGCCCTGGGGCTCCCCCCGGGCACTGTTTCCACCCGCCAGCGGAAGGCCCTGTCCCTTTTGAAACTTGAACTGACTGAGGAGGTTTGAGCCGTGAACCGCATGGAAGAATACCGTCGCCTCCTGACTGAGCTGGAGGCGACTCCGCCCGCACTGGAGTACACGCTGCAGCGGGCAAAGGCGCGCAGACGCCACGGATTGTGGAAAAAGGGCCTTGGCATCCCCGCCGGGAGCCTGGCCGCCGTCTTTGCCGCCTTCGTGCTGCTGGTCAATGTATCCACCCCGTTTGCCCTGGCCTGCTCCAACGTCCCCTTTTTAAAGGACCTGACCGCCGCCGTAGCATTTTCTCCCAGTTTAAAGGCCGCCGTGGAGCACGACTTTGTGCAGTATATTGGACAGACTCAAACCCAGAACGGTATTACCATGACCCTGGACTATCTGATCCCCGACCAGGGGCAGCTCCTCTTTTTCGCCACTGTCACCGGGCCGGAGGAGATGGAGTCCTTTCTGGTCCACCCCGACTGCACGGACGAATCGGGGGCGGAGCTGGAAGGCTTCTCCTCCAGCAGCCGCAGCATTGAGCCCGGCGTTCTGTCCGACGCTTTCTCCCTGATAACCAACGGCGCGGCAGAGCCTATCCTCCCCAACGTGCTCCGGCTGGAGTGCGAGGTGGAGGGGCGCGTCTCAGGCGCCTCCTCCGAAGACGGCTGGTCTCCTGACGCCGTCTTTACCTTCGAGTTCCCGCTGAACAGCGCGCTGCTGTCCCAGGGCGAGACGGTATCGATTGGCCAATGGCTTGAGCTGGACGGCAATCAGATTTACGTGGATACCCTGGAGATCTATCCTACCCACGCCCGGCTCACCCTGGAGGAGTCCCCCGGAAACACGGAAACGCTCCAGGGCCTGGAATTCTATTTGGAGGACGAGCATGGGAACCGCTACGAGAAGGGATCTTCCAGCGGAATCGCCGCGCTTGGCAATTCCTATTGGTGTGAGAGCCCCTATTTCTCCCGGTCCGAACATCTGACCCTGTACTTCACTCAGGCGGAGTGGCTGGAGAAAGGGCGGGAGTATGTAACGATTGACCTGGAGGCGGGAATCGCTCTGGTTCCTCTGCCCGACGGAGTGCGTGTCAGCGTCCGCCGCATCTCGGACCAGCTGGCTCACGTCGCCTTTCTGGCCCCTGAGCCACTGGAAGCTGACGAAGAGCATATGCACTTTTACCAGATCGCCCAGATGTCCTGCCGCACCCCCAGCGGAGAAGAGCGACATATCGGCGGTGTCAGTTCCATGCGTACTGACAAGCTCTGGCCCAACACGCCAGACGAGACTGACGTCCCGGAGGGCTTCTTCTGTGAAGAATATCTCCTGGAGGACTACCCCTGGGACACGGTGGAGTGGGAGCTGCACTTCACCCGCCGCACCGCCTTTGACATACCGGTATCACTGACCGTCCAATGACAGACCGAGGGCCCGCGGAAAACAGTCCGCGGGCCCTCGGTCTGCCCTGAAACGACTTAGTTGAAGCTGTCTCCGTTGGTATCAAACAGAGACTGAATCCGCTCCCGCAGGGGAGCGAGACGTTCTCCCGCCAAGCCGGGGTTCTCCTGCAGCAGCTCATCGGCCGCCGCCTGCGCTTCCTTCAGCAGACGCATGTCTCCGGCCAGATCGGCCACCCGCAGCCTGGGCAATCCGTGCTGGCGCGTGCCGAAGAAGTCGCCGGGCCCCCGGAGGCGCAGATCCTCCTCGGAGATTTGGAAGCCGTCCGTGGTACCGGCCAGAATTTTGAGCCGGGCGCGGCTCTCCTCATTCCGAGTTGCGGTCATAAGGATACAGTATGAGTGGTGCCTGCCCCGGCCCACACGCCCCCGGAGCTGGTGGAGCTGGGAGAGGCCGAAGCGCTCAGCGTTCTCCACCACCATCAGGGCGGCATTGGGTACATCCACTCCCACCTCCACGACGGTGGTGGCCACCAGCACATCCATTTCCCCTGCGGCAAAAGCGGCCATGGCGGACTCTTTCTCCCGGGGCTTCATTCTGCCGTGGACCAGGCCTACCCGCAGATCGGAAAAGACCCGGTTTTGAAGGTCGGCGGCATAGGCGGTCACCGCCTTCAGATCGGCGGCCGCCTCCTCTCCGTCCTCCACCATGGGGCAGACAAAGTAGACCTGACGTCCCTCCTCCACCAGCTTTCGCACAAAGCGGTACATCCGCGCCCGCTTGTCCTCCCCAACCACAAAGGTCTCTACCGGCGTGCGTCCCGGAGGCAGCTCGTCAATCACGCTGACATCCAAATCTCCATATAGAATAAGGGCCAGAGTACGGGGAATGGGGGTGGCCGACATGACCAGAATATGGGGCTTCAGCCCATCCGCCGCCTTTCCGGCCAGGGCGGCGCGCTGCTCCACCCCAAAGCGGTGCTGCTCATCGGTGATTACCAGGCCCAGGCGGGAAAACACAACGCCGCTGGAGAGAAGCGCATGGGTGCCGATGACAAGGTCGGCCTCCCCTGCCGCCAGCGCGGCCTTTACGCTGCGTTTTTCCGCCGCCTTGGCGGCGGCGGTGAGAAGCACAACCCGGATCCCCGCCGGAGCAAAAAGACCGGAGAGCGTACGGAAGTGCTGCTCGGCCAAAATTTCCGTGGGAGCCATCAGCGCAGCCTGCCAGCCATTTTGGGCGGCCTGCCAAGCCCCATAGGCCGCGACAATGGTTTTGCCCGATCCCACGTCGCCCTGGACCAGGCGGTTCATCGGACGGCCGGAGGCCATGTCTGCCGCCGCCTCGGCCATCGCCCGGCGCTGCGCAGCAGTAGGGGAGAAGGGCAGCAGCGCAGAAAAACCGTCCCCGCCCTTACTGGCGAAGACCGGCCCCTTTTCCTGCCCCCGCCGCTCCCGCAGGAGCGCCAGGCCGCAGGAAAAGGTGAACAGCTCCTCAAACATCAGCCGCCGCCGGGCCAGCGCCAGGGCCTCGCCATTCTCCGGAAAGTGGACATTCCGAATGGAAAATTCCTGCTCCGCCAGGCCGTGGGTCCGGCGAAGTCCGGATGGCAGGCACTCAGGTATGAGAGAGGCGCAGTCCTCCAGGCAGCGCAGCACCAGCCCGGCCAGAAGGTTGTTGGAAATCCCGGCGGTGAGCGCGTAAACGGGCACAATACGCCCGGTAAAGCGCGGCCGGTCCTCCCGTTCAAAGATCGGATTGGTCATGGTCCGGCGCAGGGCGGGGCCCTCCACCTTGCCGTAAAATACATAGGTCTCCCCGGTGTGCAGGGCGTCCTTGACATAGCTCTGGTTGAAAAAGGTCAGCGTGGCCGCCCCGGCGGCGTCCACCACCTTCACCTTGATAAGCTCCAGGCCCTTGCGGATGCGGGAGAGACGCGGCGGCTCGGCCACCATCGCCGCCACGCACACAGCCTCGCCCTCCGGTGCAGAGCGGAAAGTGCTGCGCACGGTGCGGTCCTCATAGTCCCTGGGATAGTGATGCAGCAGGTCACCGACGGTGCGGAGCCCAAGGCGCTCCAGCGCTCTGGATCGGGTCTCTCCTATCCCCGGCAGTTCCCGCAGCGGCGTTTCCAGCGCCAGCGCCATGCCAAATCCCCTCCCTTCCCAATTGCAGCGTGCAGACAGACAGGACGGCACGGGATCCGCCCTCCGCTGCGCCCCCTGCCTGCCAAGCGCATCTATTGTACCACACCGGGCCTTGTGGGACAAGGCGAAGGGCGTCGCCGGCTCTGCTATGTGTCCTCGTCCTGGAGCCGCACCATATGGATATGATCCTCCCACACCCCATTGATCTTCAGATATCGGGGTGAGATACCCTCCTTTTGAAAGCCGCATTTCTCCAGTACCCGGAGAGAGGCGCGGTTGCGCGGCATAACGTTTCCCTCTATTCTGTGAAGCCCCAGTTCCCCGAATCCGAAGTCCGTCACGGCCTGGACCGCCTGGGTCATATATCCCCGGCCGGTAAATCCGCCGTCCAGCTTGTAGCCCAGGAAGCAGGACTGAAAGCAGCCTCTGACAATGCTGCTCAGCCCAATGCCGCCGATGATCTGCTCCGGCTCCTCCCGCCGCGTCAGGTAGAAGCGAAAAGCTGTCCCCGTCTCCGCCTGACGCATCTCCTGCTCCAGCTGCTCATACTGAGCCGCCAGGGTATAGAAGGCTTCCTCGCGCCTGGGCTCCCACGGCGCCAAAAACGCCCGGTTGCGCTGATAGTAGTCCAGAAGCGCCCCGGCCCAGACGGTATGGGCAGCGCGCAGCTCTAAGTCCCTCGTCTCCAGCCGCAGCTCCACGGTCCCTCTCTCCCTTCCAAATCCTTCAACTGTTTTTAACGGTATTCTAGCATACCGTTTCCCCCACTTTCAAGGCGCAGATCAAGGGGTAACCGGCAGGTATTGTGATTTTGTCCCAAGCGCTCTCTGGAGCTGGCGTGGAGATCCTGTGTTATCCTCCAAGTTTTGCAATTTGCGAGAAAAAGGATTGCAAAAACCGAAGAGTACAGATATAATGTTTGCGAAAAGAAAGATGTGCGGCGCGCCCTCTGGCATGGACGCCCGAGGGCTGAGCAGGCAAGGGAGCCTGCTCCTTTTATTGGGTAGATTAATTTGACGAAAGGACGGATCAGAACGCATGGCAGAATGCAGCTTCAACAAGGTTTTGGTCGCAAATCGCGGAGAAATCGCCATTCGAGTTTTCCGCGCTTGCTACGACCTGGGCCTCCACACGGTGGCCATGTACTCCAACGAGGACACGTACAGCCTTTTCCGCACCAAGGCCGATGAGGCCTATCTTATCGGCGAAAACAAGTCTCCGCTGGGGGCCTATCTGGACATTCCGGCCATCATCGACCTGGCCAAGCGCAGGGGCGTGGACGCCATCCACCCCGGTTATGGATTCCTCTCTGAGAACGCCGATTTCGCCCGGGCCTGTGAAGCGGCGGGGATTACTTTTATCGGCCCTCCCTCCCATATCCTGGACCAGATGGGCGACAAGCTGGCCGCCAAGGCCACCGCGATTGCCTGCGGCGTCCCCACCATTCCCGGCTCCACGGAGCCTCTGAAGGATGCCGATGAGGCGGTGGAAAAGGCGCTCTCCTACGGCTTCCCCATCATTCTGAAGGCGGCAGCTGGCGGCGGCGGCCGGGGCATGCGCCGCTGTGACAGCGAGGAGGAGGTCCGCCGCGAGTTCCAGTTGGTGAAGAACGAGGCCCGGAAGGCCTTCGGCAACGAGGATATCTTCATCGAAAAATTTCTGGTGGAGCCAAAGCACATTGAGGTTCAGATTCTGGCCGACACGCATGGGAATGTCTTTCACCTGGGGGAGCGGGACTGCTCCCTCCAGCGCCGCTATCAGAAGGTAGTAGAGTATGCACCGGCATTTTCCATACCGGAAACAGTACGTCAGGAAATCTTTGATGCTTCTATCCGATTGGCGAAAACAGTAGGTTATCGTAATGCCGGTACGTTGGAATTTTTAGTAGATGCAGATAATCATCCATATTTTATTGAGATGAATCCTCGAATTCAGGTAGAGCATACAGTAAGTGAGATGGTTACGGATATTGACATCGTACAGACCCAGATTCTTATTGCGGAAGGTTATCCTTTAGCTTCAGAAGAGATTGCGATTCCATCACAGGAAAGTGTAACCTGTATCGGTTATTCGATTCAGACTCGTGTGACGACAGAAGATCCAGCCAATAATTTCCTTCCGGATACAGGAGAAATTACAGTATATCGTTCGGGTTCTGGTAATGGCATCCGTCTTGATGGAGGCAATGCATATACAGGAGCAGTGATTTCTCCATATTATGACAGTCTTCTTGTAAAAGCAATCTCTCATGACAGAACTTTTCTTGGAGCGGTAAGAAAGTCTATAAGAGCTTTACAGGAAATGCGTATTCGTGGAGTAAAAACGAATATTCCATTTCTTGTGAATGTGTTAAATCATCCAACATTTCAAAGTGGGCAGTGTTATACAACGTTTATTGAGGAAACACCGGAACTTTTTGAACTTACTAAGAGTCAGAATCGTGCGAATAAGATTATTGAATTTATTGGGGATCGCATCGTAAATTCAAATAATGGAGAAAAACCATTTTATGAGAACAGAGTGCTTCCGAAGCTTGACAAAAGCAAACCGGTTTATGGAGCGAGGGATGAATTTTTAAAATTGGGTGCACAGGGATTTATGCAGAAGATTTTAAAAGAAGATAAGCTTTATGTGACGGACACCACAATGCGAGATGCGCAGCAGTCACTGATGGCAACTCGTATGAGAAGTAAGGACCTGTGTGGCGCGGCTTATGCGACAAACGCGTTTATGCACAATGCATTTTCTGTGGAAGCATGGGGTGGTGCTACCTATGATACGGCATATCGCTTTTTGAAAGAATCCCCTTGGAAACGTCTTGAGTTATTAAGAGAAAGAATGCCAAATACATTGATTCAGATGCTTCTTCGTGCATCCAATGCAGTGGGATACAGCAACTATCCAGATAATGTTGTAAAAGAATTTATCCGTATCTCAGCGGATCATGGTATTGATGTTTTCCGTATTTTTGACAGTTTAAACTGGGTGGAAAATATGAAGATGCCAATAGAAGAAGCGCTGAAAACAGGAAAAATTGTTGAGGGAACCATTTGTTATACAGGAGATGTCAGCAATCCAAATGAGACAAAATATACACTTGATTATTATGTAAAAATGGCTCTTGAATTAGAAAAACTCGGATGTCATTCCATTGCTATTAAAGATATGGCGGCACTTTTAAAACCTAGAGCGGCTAAAGAACTTGTAGGCACATTGAAAAAAGAACTTCATGTACCATTACATTTACATACACATGATTCTACAGGTAATGGTGTGAGTACAGTGCTCATGGCAGCGGAGGCAGGAGTGGACATCGTTGACTTAGCGATTGAATCTATGTCATCGATGACAAGTCAGCCATCCATGAATGCAGTTGTAGAAGCGCTTCGCGGAACAAAGAGAGATACAGGGCTTGATTTTGAAGAGTTGTCAGAACTGAGCAGATATTATAATCGAATTAGAAGTGTGTATGCACCATTTGAAAGTGATATGAAGTCTCCGAATACGGAGATTTATAAATATGAGATCCCAGGTGGACAATATTCTAATCTTCTTGCGCAGGTTACAGAAATGGGATCTCCGGAAGAATTTGAGGCGATCAAAGGGCTTTATAAAGAAGCGAATGATTTGCTTGGTAATATTGTAAAAGTAACCCCTACTTCAAAAGCGGTAGGTGATCTTGCAATTTTCATGTATAAAAATAATCTGAATAAGGATAATATTTTAACTGCCGGAGCTAGTCTGTCTTATCCAGATTCCGTTGTTTCTTATTTCCGGGGAATGATGGGACAGCCTTATGGTGGATTCCCGAAAGAATTACAGAAAATTGTGTTAAAAGATATTGAACCGCTTACAGAACGCCCAGGTAAATTGTTGCCGCCAGAAGATTTGGAAGGTATCAAAAAGCACCTCATTGAAAAATACCATTATGAGGATAAATCAGAAGAAGTTATGGCACAAAAAGCAATCAGCTATGCCTTGTATCCGAAGGTATATGAAGATTACTGCGAACATTTTGAAATGTATAATGATGTAACACGATTAGAAAGTCATGTGT
>ERZ857955.2424-NODE-2424-length-12139-cov-6.712181_pt1 | contig 12139 bp, 8 predicted proteins | sample MGYA00519956_ERZ857955 | MGnify/ENA primary metagenome ERZ857955 (study PRJEB31778, sample SAMEA3449378) | human gut metagenome | biome: human gut; feature: human-associated habitat; material: faeces | place: United Kingdom | collected 2010/2012 ...
ATCATAGCTGGGGCGAATGGACCTCCAACGGCAACGGAACGCACACACGCACCTGTACCGCGGACAGCAGCCATACCGAAACGGGCAACTGCTCCGGCGGCAAGGCAACCAGCACGGAGAAGGCTGTTTGCGAAACCTGTCATACGGCTTACGGAGAGCTTTTGCAGCCTGCCAAAACGGTCATCACCACCCCACCCACGCTGCCCCTTCCGGGGTATATAGGAAATGAGTATACCGACAGGGCGCTCAGGGGCGGCGAAGCGAAGGCCGAGAGTACGGGCGTCGTCGTTCCCGGCACGTTCCGCTTCAAGGACCATGAGGGCGGCAGAGTATACCCGGGCGAAAACTGCATGAAGATCCTCTTTACCCCCGGCGATACGGAGGCATACACCACGGCGGAATGTATTATTACCGTGACGGGGACAAAGCGCACGGTCACAAGAGCCCCGGACGACGTAATCATCACGGACAAGCCCATTGGCACGGCGTTTGAGAATCTGGGGCTTCCTTCCGGCGTCAAGGTAGAGACCAACACCGGCGCGAGCTACAGTCCCGTGCCCGTGACATGGGATGGCTCCACCTATGACCCGAACAAATATGGCGAGCAGATTATTACCGGCGAGCTGCATGTTGAACAGAGTCACTACAAGGATGATCTGGAGCCGACAAGCACGGTCAGGGCAACCGCCAGAATAACGCTCATTGACGACCGTGTCTTTACGCCCACGCTGGAGCCGCCCACCTATTCCAAGCAGCTCTACGGCGGAGATCTGTGCTTCCTTGTCTTTTCCGACAAGTACCTCTCCGGCGGAACGGCCACGGCGAACGGTGAAACGGTTTCCGGCAAGTTCACGCTGGACAAAGATCAGAAAATATACGGACATTCATTGACGGCGGGCACGCTATTGCAGGCAGGGTCGCTGCAGCTGAAGGTCATCTTCACGCCCGACAATCTAAAGCGTTACAACAAGGCGGAATGCACCGTTGATGTGAACGTCATTCCCCGCACATTCAAGGAGACCAGGGCCGGACACATTACCAATGAAAAATTCGGAACGCCATTTGAGGAGCTGAATCTCTCGGATTCATTCAGCTTTTATGCGGTGGGCGATGAAAAAGATCCCGAGGGAACAGGGATGGACTTCGGTATGAATGTCGTCACCTCATGGGACAGCTCGACCTACGACCCCAATTCGTTTGAGGAGCAGACCATCTACGGCGAAGTCAACCGCGCCGAATTGGAGAAGTATTTCACCATACCCGATGGCACCGACCTCCGAGCCGTGAGAAAGGTTCAGCTGCAGCCTGACCCGGCCGAGACGGAGATCACGCAGCTGCCCGTATTCCGATGGAAGAACGGCGATTTTACGTTGCCCGACAACACCATATTCACCTGGCGAAAGCTTCAGGTGGGAACCTACAATGGTGAAGTCGGCACGCTCGTCGGCGGCGTGGCAAAGGTCAAGGGTGCGGATACCGTCGCCCCCGGCACGTTCTCCTTCAAGAATGCCCCGCCGTTCTACCTCCGAACTCCGGGCGAACACGATGTGACGGTGGTATTTACGCCGGACGACCTGCGTCTCCACAAGCCGACGGAGATTACCATCAAAATCAACGCCATCAAAAACACCATCAGCAATATCGATGAACCGGATCCCATTACCGATAAGCCGTTCGGCACGCCCTTTGCAGAGCTTGGCTTGCCGGAAGATGTGTGCATCAATGCCGTTGACGGCGCGTGGTGCTGGATCGACGTGGCATGGGATGAATCGTCCTATGATGCGGAGTCCGTGGATTGGCAGACCATCATCGGCACGCCGGTGCTTAGCGAAGATGACGGAGACATCTTTCAGCAGCCGGAGCCTGCGGTAACAGCCGCGATTCGGGTGAAGCTTATCGATAACCGACCCCCTATGCCGCCGACAATCGTCGCGGAAAGCCTGCCCGATGGCATGGAAGGCGAGGCTTACAGCAACCGCTTGACCGCCAAGGGTACCGCGCCCATCACATGGAGCATTGTGAGCGGCGTCCTGCCCGAGGGACTTAGCCTAAACGAGGACACAGGAGAGATAAGCGGCACGCCTGCCGGGGAAGGGACCGAGGTCTTTACCGTCATGGCGGTAAACGATTTGGGTGAAGATATTAAGGAGTTTTCCATCACGATAGCCAAGGCTCCCGAGACGGAATACGCCGTGACCGTCAGGGACGACGGTCACGGCACGGGTAGCGCGGATCCCGCCTCGGCGACGGCCGGAACGGAGATCACCCTGACCGCTACGCCAAACGCGGGCTACCATTTTAAGGAGTGGCAGGTTATGAGCGGCGACGTGACGGTAAGGGACGACAAGTTCACCATGCCGAGCGACAACGTGGAGATCAAGGCCATCTTCGAGGAGGATGCGCCGCCTACGCCCACGGAGTACACCGTCACCTTTGACGGCAACGACGGTACGCCCTCTGTCGGCAGCATGACCACCAAGCAGAAGCTGACCTCTCTGCCCGATGCTTCCCGCAGCAAGCACAGCTTCAACGGCTGGTACACCGAAAAGAGCGGCGGCACAAAGATCACGACGGATACCGTGTTCTCTGCAAATACCACCGTCTACGCTCACTGGACGCATACCGGCGACAACAATCCGCCCGTCAACTACTACACGCTGCGCTTTGAAACAGGCGGCGGCAGTGCTATTCCCGGCGTGCGGGAAACGTACAATACCTACATTGATTTGACCAAGTATGTTCCCACTCGGCACGGGTATACCTTTGTCGGCTGGTACAGCGAACAGAGCCTTGTGAATAAGGTCTCAGACATTTATCTGACCGGGGATAGGACTGTGTATGCCGGCTGGCGCGCGGTTACAATCCCGCAGACCGGTGACAGCGGTCAAATGAATTTGTGGAGCATCGCGCTATGTGCATCTTTTGCCGGATGCGTTGCACTGATCGTATGGAAAATCAGGCGGCGGGAGAAAAAATCACTGTAAATCCTCAAAAAGTAAAAGTCTTATCTTCAGGGGCGCGGGCAAATAACCCGCGCTCCATACTATTTCCCAAAAGCAGTAAGGTGGCTGCCCTTTAAAAGGACAGCCACCTTACTTTTCTAAGAGGATAAATCCGTTTGTCAGCCTGCGTCGGCGGCAAGAGCCTGGTCGATGAACTTTTGCAGCTTCTCCGCTTGATTTTTTTCCGTGATGGCGCCTACGATGGGTTCGCCCACGATGTTGCCGTTGCGGTCAACCACATAAGTGGTAGGATAGGCAAAGATGTTTTCGGTAAACTTTCCTGCCTCACCGTCGGAAGCGAAATACACGTTCTGATAGGTTGCGTTTTTCTTGGCAAGGACATCTTTCGCCTCGGAAATAGCCGCTTCGTCGCCGTCCAGCGTGAAGGTGTTGACACCGATGAGTGCGCCGCCCTTCTCCGCAAGCTCTTTGTTCAGTGCATCCAGCTCGGAAAGCTCGCCCACGCAGGGATTGCAGGTTGTGAACCAGAAATTCACCACGGTGACGGCGTTGGCAGAGAACAGCTCGTCACTTTTCACCGTATTTCCATCCAGGTCCTTGCCCTCAAAGGTGGGGAATTTCTGCATGCTGCCGTCATCGGATTTCTGCATACTGCCGTCATCGGGCGGCGTAGTCGTGTCGTTGCCTGCGGGCACGCTCATAGCGCCATCCGTAGATTCCTGTGCTGCCTCGGGGTACTTTTCCTCAATCATGGTCAGCTTGGTTTCGATGTCGCGGATTTTCTCCGCTTCGCCCTGAATCAGTTTCAGCTCATCCGCTGTAAACTGATCCTTGGCGGATTCGATTGTACTGAGTAGGAAATCACCGTAGTTTTTGCCGTCCTCTTGCATGGTCATGCCCTTGTCGGCTGCCATGAATACCTTTTCCCAAAGGGCTGTGTTCTCCGAGAGAATGGCATTTTCCTGCGCCATCAGATCTTTGTGCATGGCAACCGCTTCCTCGGCATTCTTCGGTTCGCTGTTCATTCCGTCCGCTTTGTCTCCGTTCTTTGTGCCGCAGGCTGTCAAAGACAGCATCATCAGGGCGAGAAGCAGCAGTGCCAGCAATCGGCCGGCCGTATTCGTTCTATTCATTTTCATCTGTTTTGTTTCTCCTTGTTATTATTGTTTATTGTTTTTCTGCGGCTTTTTTTGCCGCCTTTGTTTTATCTTTACCGTCTCCGAAGCCGTAGCGGAAGCGCACGGCGCCCGTCGGACAGGTACGTATGCACATTCCGCAGCGGATGCACTCGGTATGGTTGGGCGCCTTCGTTACGTCCACATCCATCTTACAGGCTTTGGCGCATTTTTCGCAGGATACACACTTGTTTTTGTCCACCTTTATCTGAAAGAGAGATACCCGGTTGAACAGCGCGTAAAACGCCCCCAGCGGACAGAGCCACTTGCAGAAGGGACGGTAGAATATTACGCTCAGAACGATCACGGCAAGCAGGATGCCGAATTTCCATGTAAACAGGCTCCCCAGCGCCGACCGGATACCGGAATTGGCAAGGGACAGCGGGATGGCCCCCTCCAGCACGCCTTGCGGACAGAGGTATTTACAGAAGAACGGGTCGCCCATGCCTACATCGTTTACAAGGAACGCCGGCAGCAGGAAAACCATCACCAGCAGTACGGCGTACTTGAGGTATCGCAGGGGCTTGAGTTTCTTTGTGGAGAACTTCTTCGTGGGAATTTTATGCAGCAGTTCCTGAAACCAGCCGAAGGGGCACAGAAAACCGCAGATAAAGCGTCCGAGCAGGACGCCGAGCAAAATGAGGAAGCCTGTGATATAATAGGAAAAACTGAACTTGGAAGAGCCCACTACCGCCTGAAACGCCCCGATGGGACAAGCGCCGGAGGCTGCCGGGCAGGAGTAGCAATTCAGCCCGGGCACACAGACGGTTTTCCCTGCGCCTTGGTACAGTTTGCCCTTGAGAAAGTTCGGCAGGTGCAGGTTGGTCAATAAAGCGGCCCCCGCCTGTATCCAGCCGCGGAAGCGGGATATAATCTGTGACGCGCCCGAAAATTTCTTACCCAATGCCTACACACTCCAGACATAATTTAATCGCTTTGCTCAGTACCGTCGCGGCCTCGCCGCGCCATGCGCCGAAGCACAGCATGGCGACACCCACAACCAGCAACGTGGCCTGCGCCGCTGCTTTTTTTGCACAGCTCAAATTTATCACCCTTTCACTTTTTCTGCCATCATCATAGCACAGGAAAGATAAAATCCCTGTTAAGAACGAAAATTTAATGCAGATCTTATCTGCTTTTGCTATAATAAAGAAAAAGGAAATGAAAAGGGGGACTCTTATGCACCTTTTGGTAATTGAAGATGAACGCGCCCTATGCGAGACGATTGTCCGCAGTTTGCGGCGCTTGGCATACAGTGTGGACTACTGCTACGACGGGGAAAAGGCGCTGGAACTTTTGGGTGTGGAGCGCTACGATTTGGTACTTCTTGATCTGAACCTGCCGGGAAAGGACGGCATGACCGTGCTGCGCACCTTGCGGCAGACAGACCGCGAGACGCGGGTGCTGATTCTCTCCGCACGCGGCGAGGTGGAGGACAAGGTTGAGGGGTTGGATGCCGGGGCCAACGACTATCTTGCAAAACCCTTTCACTTGGCTGAACTGGAGGCCCGCATCCGCAGCCTGACTTTGCGGCAGTTCACCCAGCAAGCCGTGTTGCTGACTTGCGGGGAGCTGACGTTCGACACACGCTCCCGCACCGCTGCCGTCAACGGGCAGCCCCTGACACTCACACGTAAGGAGACGGGCATTCTGGAATATCTGATGGTGCATCAGGGACGGCCTGTGAGTCAGGAAGAGCTGATGGAGCACGTCTGGGATAACAGCGTAGACAGCTTCAGTAATTCTATCCGGGTTCATATCTCCGCCCTGCGCAAGAAGCTCCGCGCCGCGTTGGGGTTTGACCCCATCCGTAATCGCATCGGCGAAGGCTATTTGATGGGAGGAGAGGAAACATGAAGCGACTTTCCTTGCAGTGGCGCATCACTCTGATGACTGTCCTGCTCATCGGTGTCACCTGTGTTGTTATGAATCTGCTGCTCTGTTCCTCCGGTGTGTACTATATGGACACAATCGCGGACACCTTACAGGGAGGCGACACGGTTATGATGAACAGTGAAGGCGCAGAGAGCTTTAATCCGCAGCTCGTAACGCCCGATGAGGATCTGACCATTGTGGTCAACGGAGCGCAGGGGCGCTTTCGCATGACCAACTGGTATATTACGGCTGTGGTGACACTGCTTAGCGGCGTTCTGGCCTATTTTGTCAGCGGACGCGCCCTCAAGCCGCTGCGCAGCTTTGTGTCTCAGGTGGAGAAGGTGCAGCTGAACAACCTGGCGGATATGAGGATTAACGAGAATGTTCTGCCGGAGTTTCGGCAGCTGAGTTACTCTTTCAATCAGATGCTGGAGCGGTTGGACAACGCCTTTGCCGCCCAGCGGCAGTTCACCGGCAACGCTGCCCACGAGCTGCGCACGCCGCTGGCACTGATGCAGGCGCAGCTGGAGCTGTTCTCCGCGGAGCATCCCGATATGCTGCCGGAAACGGCGAAGTTTCTCGCACTTTTGCGGGAACAGACGGAGCGACTGACACAGATGACCAAAACGCTGCTTGAAATGAGCAATTTGCAGCAGGTGGCGCGAAACGAGCAGATTCAGCTTGCCCCGATGGTTGAGGAGGTCTTCACAGATCTCGCGCTTTTGGCAGAAAAGCGCAATATTACGCTGGAGATGGAGGGAGACGGCTTCCTCATCGGCAGTGATGCACTGATTTACCGACTGCTTTTTAACCTGACGGAAAATGCAGTCAAGTACAACCGTTCGGGCGGCTCGGTGAAGGTTTCTGTTACGCAGGAGCCGGAAAAGCTTCTGATCCGCGTTTCCGACACCGGCTGCGGCGTCCCGGAGGAATACCAACAGAGCATCTTTCAGCCCTTCTTCCGGGTGGATAAGTCCCGCAGCCGGGAGTACGGCGGCGTTGGGCTGGGGCTTTCTTTGGTGTGGGAGATCGCCAATCTCCACGGTGGTTGCGTCCGGGTGGAGGAGAGCTCGAAGAAGGGCACTACGATTGCGGTGGAGCTACCGGTACAGGGATAAGGCACTCGAAATCTCCGGTGAGCCGTTCGCGGAATACGAACGGATTTAGAAAAAGCAGCGGTTTTGCGATGAACAGAAGGGAAGGCGATGAACACATGAGAATCTTATATGAGCTGTCTTGGTTATGGGAAATGTTGGGCATCGCGCTTGCTGCTGCAGCTGTCTGCGTGACTTGTGCCGCACTGATTTGCAAAGCAACGAAGAGGCGGCCCAACAAAAAAATGCTGGCAGTCGTAGGGGCGGCGGCATTTGCCGGTGCAATTCTGGCAGTCCTTCTGATTGCGCGGACACCGATGCCGCTTTGAAGATATTTAATCCTTCGGCAGCTTGGTCGACAACACGAAGAAGCCTGCCGACACAATTTGTGATCGGAGAATATATAGGCTGTCAAAAAAACTCATGCTTTCAAACGGTGAAAGCATGAGTTTTTTCAGTGTGTCGGTATGGACAGCCGCTGATGTGGTCGGCTTTTTACCTGCGATTTCATTAAATGTGTCGTTTTTTAAGGAGCAGGGCGAGTGCCGCGAGGCTGCCTGCGCAGAGCGTCAGCCAAAGTGCGGGGGCAAAATCATCGCCCGTTTTGGGGTGGTTCGTCGGGCTTGGGGTTGCGGTCGGCACGGCAGTCGGTACGGCTGTGGGAGCTGCCGTAGGTGTCGCCGTTGGTTCCGCTGTGGGCGTGGCCGTCGGTTCTGCGGTTGGGGTTGCCGTGGGCTCCGCTGTCGGCGTGGCCGTCGGTTCCGCCGTGGGCGTTGCGGTGGGCTCTGCCGTTGGCGTAGCTGTGGGTTCCGCAGTAGGCGTTGCGGTGGGCTCTGCAGTCGGTGTTGCCGTCGGTTCCACGGTGGGGGTTGCCGTCGGCTCCGGGGTCGGGGTCAGCTCGGGCGCGGCGATGGTGAAGGTGGTATTCAGCCCGTCTCCGTCGCGTGCCACATCCAAGTCCTTGACGGATGTACCGGAAGACGAAGGGTACTTTACGGAGCCTGTTACGGCTGTTACTTTATAATTTCCCGGTTCTAACGTGTAGGGAATCAAAATGCTTACCCGTGTAGAAGCTGGCAATATGTCATCATCCTCGTCAAAATTTACATATGTGAATGTCGGATCTGTGTCGATCACCGCACCGGTCAGTACGGTTGTATCGCCGGTATCTGTATTCGTAACGGTGAAGGACGTGTCTGCTGACAGTGACAGATTATTGATGGTAATATCCCGTGACGGTTGAGCACTGCTTCCTTTGGATACGAACAGTGTAAACCCAATGCGCAGCTGCCCGCTTGTAGGCCCCGGCTGTCCCGATGCTGCACCTACGATCACCACATCATCATATTGACAGCCTGCCACTGAGAGCAGAGCGAACAGCAGAATGAACACGACTCCGATTTTTATACCCTTGTTTTTCACGGCGTTACCTCCTCATAAATTTGAACGGTATTTGTTGTGTTTATTATACCATGACATGGTGTGAACGTTAATTAGAATATGCTTAGAATTTATTCATTTTTATTTTACAGCGGGCAAAATTTTCCGTTGCAGCGGGCAAAACGGTTTTTCTTGCAAATGGGTGTTGCTATCTGCCGTGGGGTATGGTAAAATCAAGCTGTATGACCCGTTCTATAATAAGAAGAACGAGGAAAAAGAGAGGATTGGTTCAAATCATGAAAAATATAAAAAAGCTGCTGGCTGTTCTGCTGGCCGCGCTGCTGTGCGTATCTGTGACGGCCTGTGCAAACAACAGCTCTTCAAGCACGGCGGTCGCAACGCTGGAGACGTCTTCCACGGCGAGCGAGGGCGAGACCGCGGAGAGTACCGACAAAGACCCTGCGGGCTATGACGATGATATTCAGGGCCTTTGCAAGTATCTTGAAGACTGCAAGGTGGCAGCGGGCGAAAAGGTGCAGATGTCTTACGACGTCATCGGCGCCGAAAACGGCTATAAATATGTATACCGCTACGCAGATTCCGCTGTGCAGCTTGAAGTGTATGAGTTCCCGGCGGAGCTTTCCGAGACCGCTAAGGCGCTTCAGGACGCTGTGCGCGCAGACGGCACGTTTAAGGTGCTGGATAACACCGTGCCGGGTTATCTTTCAAACGACGGCCGCTTCCTTTTGATCTACACCGATGCGAAGTCGGAAAAGGAAGACGCGAATAAAACACACAAGGAGCACGTTCTGGAGTGCTTCAATACGTTTGCGGACGCAAAGGCAAAATAAAAATTATAGGGGGCGGAAAGGCATGTGCTTTTTCGTCCTTAGTGCTTTCTTATTTTAAAAAATCGGCGGCGGTTAGGCATAAATGGGCATGAAACGCACCGAGAAGGGAATTATACACCATGAACACACAAGATACCGTGCACCGCAAAAGCGCCGCAGAGCTGCGCATACGGCGCGTGATGGACGCACTGGAGAAAAACAACATGCAGGCGTATTATGCGCCCGCGTGTGCGGACGCCGTAAAAATCGCAAAAGAGCTGCTGCAGCCGGGCGATGTGATCTCCTGCGGCGGCAGCGTGACGCTGGATGAGACCGGCGTGATGGATTTAATGCGCTGCGGGGACTATGAATTTTTGGACAGAACAACCGCGAAAACGCCCGAGGAGCGCGAGAAGCTGTACCGCGAGGTGTTTTCCTCTGATGTGTTTTTGACGGGCACAAACGCCGTTACGGAGCACGGAGAGCTTTATAATGTAGACGGCAACGGCAACCGCGTGGCGGCGATGCTGTTCGGCCCGAAAAAGGTGCTGGTTTTTGCGGGGTGCAACAAGATTGTGCGCGATATAGACGACGCCGCAAAGCGCGTGAAAAGCTGTGCGACGCCCGCAAATGCCATGCGGCTGAATTTGGACACGCCGTGCACGCACGGGGCGTGTCCCGGCACGGACGGCGAGCTGTGCGCGGGCTGCCGCTCGGAAAATCGCATCTGCGCGATGTACACGGTTTTGGCACGCCAGCGCGTGAAGGGCAGAATTCATGTTATTCTCATCGGTGAGGAGGTCGGTTACTGATATGAAAGAAAAGATACAGGCTTTTATGGCAAAACGACAGGCGAAAGGAAAGCGGTCCTACGAGATCGACATGTGCAACGGTCCGCTGCTGGGCAAAATTCTGCGCTTTGCGGTGCCGCTGATGCTTTCCGGCGTTTTGCAGCTGTTTTTTAACGCGGCGGATATTGTGGTGGTCGGCCGCTTTACCGGCCACACGGCGCTGGCGGCGGTGGGCTCTACCGGCGCGCTTATCAATTTGCTCATCAACGTGTTCGTCGGCCTTTCCATCGGCACAAACGTGCTTGTGGCGCGCTATTACGGCGCACAGGATGCAAAGCAGCTGAGCGAGACCGTACATACCTCTGTGCTGACAAGTCTTGTGAGCGGTGTTATATTGATTGCCGTGGGCGTTGCGTTTGCGGAGCCGCTGCTGACCCTGATGGGCACCCCGGAGGACGTTTTGGGTCAGGCGGCGCTTTACATGCGCATATACTTTGTGGGCATGCCGGCGATGATGCTGTACAACTTCGGCGCGGCGATTTTGCGCTCTGTGGGCGACACAAAGCGCCCGCTGTACTTTTTGACCATTGCGGGCGTTGTAAACGTCATTTTGAATCTGTTCTTCGTCATTGTGTTCCATCTCGGCGTGGCGGGTGTTGCCATTGCGACGGTCATTTCGCAGGTGATTTCTGCGGGACTTGTGACCATCTGCCTGATGAAAACGAACGCTTCTTACCGTTTGGAGCTGCATAAGCTGCATATCTATAAAGATAAGTTTTTCGGCATGATGCGTGTCGGCCTGCCGGCGGGCATGCAGGGCGCGGTGTTCTCCATTTCGAACGTGCTCATTCAGTCCTCTATCAACTCGTTCGGCTCTACCGTTATGGCGGGCAGCACGGCTGCGGCCAACATTGAGGGCTTTGTGTACACTGCGATGAACGCGTTTTACCAGACGGCGCTGTCCTTTACCGGGCAGAACATGGGCGCGAAGAAATACGACCGCGTGGCGAAAATTCTGCGCATCTGCATTTTGTGTGTGACCGTGACGGGCGTTGTGCTCGGCTGCGGCGCGTATTTGCTGGGCACACCTTTACTTTCTATATATACGTCTGACCCGGAGGTTATCCAGTACGGTTTGGAGCGTATGCTTATTGTGTGCGTACCGTACTTCCTTTGCGGCATTATGGACACGCACGTGGGCGTTTTGCGCGGTATGGGGTATTCGATCATGCCGATGATTGTATCGCTTACAGGTGCGTGTGCGCTGCGTGTGGTGTGGATCCTGACGGTCTTCCAGATGAACCGCACGCTGTTTATACTGTTCCTCTCGTACCCGGTGACGTGGGCCGTGACGGCGGCCGCGCATTTTGTGTGCTACCTTATCGTGCACCATAAGATGATGGAAAAGGCGAAAGCGGAGCAGGCCGAGGCGGCAAAAGCATAAAGTATACTTATATATAAGAAGAAACGCGTTGTGGGATGACCGCAGCGCGTTTCTTCTATAGATAAAGAGAAAAGCAGAACCGCAAAACAAAAACGCGTCTTCCTATAACTATATATAAGAAGATATAGGGCAACATTGTAAAGCTTTACGATAACTTCACGGCGGTTTTAAGTGTTTTAAAAACTTTTTTCGGATAAAATCAGAAAGATTATGAGGAGATTCAGAAGTGAAAGGACACTGATGCGCCAGATATATAAGAAGATGTGCTTGAAGCTTTGGGGTACAGAGAGGGGCTTTTGCAACTTTAAGACCACCTTTTCAAAAAGTTTTTCTTGATTTTTTCAAAAAATTTTCGTAAAATAGTTTGCGTAAGCCATGTATATGGGCATGTAAATGCAAAAATGCCCATTCGAAGATACACTATATATTGTGTTTAAATCAAGGCGCAACATATAAATGTAGTTTTTCGAAAAAAACTTAAAAAAACTTTCAAAAAAGTGTTGACAAAAGAGGTTGTACGTGGTATTATAGTCAAGCGCTCGAGAGAGACGGCAAAAAACCGAAAGCGAAAAGCTTAAAAGGAAAGC
>ERZ857955.2432-NODE-2432-length-12109-cov-4.009126_pt1 | contig 12109 bp, 6 predicted proteins | sample MGYA00519956_ERZ857955 | MGnify/ENA primary metagenome ERZ857955 (study PRJEB31778, sample SAMEA3449378) | human gut metagenome | biome: human gut; feature: human-associated habitat; material: faeces | place: United Kingdom | collected 2010/2012 ...
AGCATTTTCAGCTGTTTTTTCCATAAAAACCGCCGAAAATCAGTAAAATTTTTCTTTGTTCTGCAGATTTTTTCTTAAAATCATGTAGGTTTTTTCTTCTATCTTCATTATCCGCAGACTGCCGATTCAATACATATCATTCCGGAGCATGCTTTTACATACTTTCCTTTAAAATAAATACGCTGAGTTTTCAATAATTCTATGACAAAGTTGTCTGAAAATGCTATAATAAGATGACTTCTATTTGCAGCCTTTGGTATTGGCTGCGCAGTCAATATAATGAAGAAGAGGTAGAAAATGTTTAAAGTACTAAAATTCATTGTCATCAGTGTTGTTTGCCTCATTATAATGGGAGCATCAGTGCTTTATGGCTTCTCCAGTCTTTTTGCACCTCCTAATATGGATGAAACACTGATTCCAGACGCTGCTTCACAGTTCTACGATATCAATGGTAACGCAATCTATACTACGCTTTCGGAAGAACGCAGAGTACCTGTTACTATTGATAAGATTCCTAAGCATGTGCAGCGTGCTTTTATTGCTATTGAAGATAATCGCTTCTATGAACACGGTGGTATTGACTACCGCGGCACAGCACGTGCTCTGCTTTCTACATTAAGCGGTCACGAAGTACAGGGCGGCAGTACCATTACCCAGCAGCTGGCAAAGAATGCTTTCCTTACCCAGGAACGTTCCATCATCCGTAAAATTAAGGAAGCTTTTATTGCCAAGGAGCTGGAGCACAAATATACTAAGGATGAAATCCTCACTATGTATCTGAACCAGATTTATTTCGGTCAGGGCGCATACGGTATTGAAAGTGCTTCCATGTATTACTTCAATAAGCATGTCCAGAATCTGGATATCGCCGAAGCTGCTACTCTGGCAGCTATTCCCAAGAGCCCTAACTATTTTAATCCTTTTGAAAATCCGCAGGAAAGTAAAAAACGTCAGGAGCTTGTTATCGACCAGATGGTTAAATACGGTTTTATCTCTGCTGCCGACGGTAATGCTGCCAAAGCAGAAAAGCTTGTCTTCAGCACAACACATAAAACCAATTCCGATCCTCGCTCCTATTTCTTCGATATGATTACCCAAAAGGTTATCGAAGAGGTTGGTGCAGACGCTCTCTATAAGGGCGGTCTTAAAATTTACACCACTTTAGACCCGGATATGCAAAAGGCTGCTGAAAATGCTATGAAGCATCTGCCGGGCTATTATACAGACGGCAAGAAGCTGACTCAGCCGCAAATGGCTCTGGTTGCCGTTGACCCGCATAACGGTTATGTTAAAGCTATGATCGGCGGCCGCGGCCAGGATAAGTTCAACCGTGCTACTCTTGCAGTACGTCAGCCCGGTTCTGCCTTCAAGCCTTTTGTCTATCTGACCGCAATGCAGAACGGTTACTCTCCTGCCAGCGTTATCGAAGATAAGGAAGAGGAATTCTCTCCCGGCTGGAAACCGCAGAACTCCGACAGAGCATGGCATGGTAATGTAAGCCTGCGTACTGCTCTGGTACGTTCTATGAACGTGCCTACCGTTAAGCTGGCCCAAGAGGTTGGTGTAAGCAAAATTATTAACAACGCCGAAAAAATGGGTATTACTACTCTGGTTGATTCCGGCGCCTACAGCGATGCAAACCTCGCTATGGCACTCGGCGGTCTCAGCAAGGGCGTTAATCCGCTGGAAATGGCTGCAGCCTACGGCGTTCTGGCAAACAATGGTATGTATTGCAAGCCTATTGCTCTGCTGAAGATTGTTGACCGCGAGGGCAAGGTTCTGTACGAAGCTAAGCCTGAACCCAAACGTGTTATTGATGCCGAAGCAGCATACCTGACTACTAATATGCTTCAGGATGTTCTTATCAGCGGCACTGCAGGCGGCATGGGAATCGGCCGTCCGGCAGCAGGTAAAACCGGTACTACCGATACCTACATTGATGCCTGGTTCGTTGGTTACACTCCCGACCTCAGTACTGCCGTATGGGTTGGCGATGATAACAACAAATCTATGAACCGTATGTACGGCAGCGGCGCTCCGCTTTCTATCTGGCATGATTTCATGGTCAACGCTCTGGCCTCTACTCCGCGCACCGGCTTCAGCAATCCGGGCGTAGCTGTTCCGCCGGAACCGGAAATCAAGCAGGATGATAAGGACAAAGATAAAGACAAGGATAAAGATAAGGACAAGGACAAGCAGGCTCCCGCTACGGTAACAACTGAAGGCAATGCCAACCAGGCACCTGTAGTAAGCAACCAGCCAACTAAAAAGAAACGCAGCATTAAGGACCGCGTTAACGAAATCATGGGCAAGCCTGTTGTCAGCAATCAGCCTACTCCGCGTAACTAATTCACTTTTATGGTGGTCACTAAGTGTGGCCACCATTTTTTATTGCTCGAAACTAAGTATATTGTATACATGAATACAGATTTATGCTATAATAATGACAGCTATAAATCAGCTTTAATTAACGAACTATACTAATAAAAGGAGTACTGCCATGGAGAAGAAACCTGTAAAAATAGTTGAAACCGTCCTGCGTGACGGCCACCAGTCCCTTGCTGCCACCAGAATGCGCATCAGCGACATGCTGCCGGCACTGGAACAGTTGGATAACGCCGGCTACTATGCTTTGGAGGCTTGGGGCGGCGCCACCTTTGACTCCTGCCTGCGCTTCCTTAACGAGGATCCCTGGCAACGTCTGCGCACGCTCAAAAAGCATCTGCGCAAAACCCCAATTCAAATGCTGCTGCGCGGTCAGAACATTTTGGGTTATAACCATTATGCCGATGACGTTGTACGCGAATTTGTAAACCGTTCTGTTGATAACGGCGTATCTATTATCCGTATTTTCGATGCTCTTAACGATACACGCAACCTGGAATGTGCAATGCGTGCCGCTAAGGAAGCAGGCGCACATGTTCAGGGCTGTATTGTATATACCATCAGCCCCTACCATCAGGATAAGGACTTCGTTCAATTAGGTAAGGAGCTGGCACAGATGGGCGCAGATTCCATCTGCATTAAGGATATGGCGGGCCTGCTGCGTCCCTACGCTGCCGAAAGCCTTATCCGCAGCCTGAAGGCGGAGCTTGACCTGCCTATCGACCTGCACACCCACTTCACCAGCGGTATGGGTGATATGACTTACCTGAAGGCTGTTGAAGCCGGTGCGGACATGATTGATACCGCGCTTTCTCCGTTCTCCGAATCTACCAGCCAGCCCTGCACCGAAGCTCTGGTAGCAACGCTGGAGGGCACTCCCTACGATACAGGCATCAGCCTTTCCGAGCTTAATGCATTGGCTGACTATTTCAAGGATGTACGCAAGAACCTTATCCACGATTTCAACCTGAATGCCAACATCCCCATCGATCCCAAGGTGCTCACCTTCCAGATTCCCGGCGGTATGCTTTCCAACCTGCTGAACCAGATGAAGGAAATGGGCGTTGCCGACAAATACCCGCAGCTGCTTGAGGAAATGCCGCGCGTGCGTGCCGAGCTCGGCTATCCGCCGCTGGTTACTCCTACAAGCCAGATTGTAGGCTCTATGTCAGTATTGAACGTTGCACTTGGACGCTATAAGATGATTCCCCGCGAGGTTAAGGATTTGATTCTTGGCAAATACGGCCGTACTCCGGGACCGATTGACCCTGAGGTTAAACGCCTGGCCATCGGTGACGCACCGCAAATCGACCACCGTCCTGCCGACGATATTCCGCCGCAGATGAAAAAGCTGCGTGAAAAGCTGGCTGAAGAAGGCTTCCCTAACGCACCGATTGAAGACGTTTTAAGCTACGCCTCCTTCCCTGAGGTAACTCTTAACTTCCTGCGTCACAGCAACATCGGTATGAAATTCCACGATTTATAAGCACAACGCTAAAGAGCACGCTGAGAAATCAATCTCAGCGTGCTCTCTTTTTATGCAGATATTATTTTACATCCTCCAGATGTTCTTCCTGAAGCTCCTCGTGAATCTTTTCCGGCTCGTGCAAAAGCTGGATGCCGACACGCACGATACGCATCTTGTCAATCTCCTCTACCGTAAAAGCAGCAGCAGATGTCTGCACCTTCTGCCCCACCTTAGGCGGATAATCAAGCTGAGAATAAACCCAGCCGCCGATAGTATCACAGTTTTCGGTATCTAAGGCCAGCTCAAAGGTATCGTTAACATCCTCCAACAGCATTTTGCCGTCAACGGAATAGGTTTTGCTGCCCTTTTCTTCTACCTCCGGACGTTCCTCGTCGAACTCGTCCTGAATTTCGCCTACGATTTCCTCCAGAATATCCTCAACGGTAACCATACCTGCAGTACCGCCGTACTCGTCAACCAGAATTGCCAGCTGGCTGCGATGCTTCTGCAGAATGCGCAGCAGCTTGCTGATAGGCAGAGATTCCGGCACCAGCAGCACCTTACGCGCCAGACTGCGCAAATCAGGACGCTCGCCGGCATTTAAGCTGCGCAGCAAATCCTTGATATGCAAAAAGCCGATAATGTGGTCCTTGTCCTCATCACAGATAGGATAACGCGTCATGCGCTCTTCCAGCGCCTTCTTAATATTATCCTCCCAGGAATCCTCCAGATACAGGCAAATCATATCGGTACGCGGCACCATGATGTCGCTGGCGCGACGGTCGGAAAAGTCAAAGACATTGTCCAGATAAGTAAGCTCTGTTTTATCAATATAGCCATGCTTGTGGCTTTCTTCCATCAGTATGCGGATTTCATCCTCGTTGTGTGCCTCTTCTGCTTCGCTTGCAGCCTCAACGCCCAATTTGTGCAGCACCCAGTTGGCAACGTGATTGAGGAACCACACCGCAGGATACATCAGCTTATCAAACAGAATCAGCGGAGCTGCCACAAACAGAACAATCTGCTCCGTCTTTTGAATAGACAATGATTTAGGCACCAGCTCGCCCAAAACAATATGCAAAGCAGTGATAACACCGAAGCCGACAACAAAAGCTATTGTATGCTCAACCTGCGGCGGCAGCTGCAGCAGGTTAAATACAGGATGCATCAGCTTCGCCACCGTCGGCTCGCCAATCCAGCCTAAGCCCAGCGAAGCAATGGTTATACCCAGCTGCGTAACCGAAAGATAGGCATCAAGATGCTCCGTTACCTGCTTAGCGCTTTCTGCCCGCGTATTGCCTTCCTTAATCAGCGCATCAAGACGCGAAGGGCGCACCTTGACGATAGAAAACTCCGAAGCAACGAAAAAGCCGTTCAGCGCCACCAAAAATAAAATCGCTATAACATTAAACAAACATATGAGATAGTCCAAAAATCTCTGTAATCCTGCAGAATGCAGAAAAACAGTTTCACCTCCGTAAAATATATAATATTAACAGTATTGTACCATAGATAGACAATAAAGCAAAATAATTTTTTGTAAAATTTGTAGCAAAAAAGCCGCCGTATCAGCAAAATTTACATGATACGACGGCTTTAAGCTTTTATTTGAGGTCGGCTACAGCTTTATGCAAAGATGATGCCTTATACTCAAGCTTTAACTGCTTCAGCGCAACGTTTGCACAGAGTCGGATGCTCAGCGTCCTGACCAACCTCGTCACTGTAAATCCAGCAACGCTCGCACTTGTGGCCTTCGGCAGCAGCAACGGTAACCTTTAGGTCCTCACGGCCGGTTGCTTCGGCACCTTCTGCAGCGCCTTCAACAATAACTGCCTGAGAAACGATCAGCAGAGTTGCCAGGTCTTTTTCTACGGATTTCAGGATAGCCAGTGCTTCGCCTTCTGCGTGCAGCTCAACCTTAGCGTCCAGGGAGTGACCGATTTGTTTGTTACGACGAGCCAGCTCCAACACCTTGGTGATTTCGCTGCGGATTTCAATGAAGTTATCCCATTTGGTTTCCAATTCTTCGTTGATGTATTCTTCCTTAACCTCCGGCCAGGGCAGCATTTGTACGGATTCCGGAGCATTAGCAGGTTTCTTCATGAACTGCCATACTTCTTCCATAGTGAAGCTCAGTACCGGGGACAGCATAACAATGAGGTCCATGAGGATTTCATGCATAGCGGTTTGTGCGCTGCGACGCTCTTTGCTGTCTGCCTTGTAAGCATACAGGCGGTCTTTGAGGATATCCAGATAGAAGCTGGACATTTCAACGGTGCAGAAGTTGTGGATTGCATGATACAGTACATGGAAATCATAGCTTTCGTAAGCAGCAGTAACTTCCTTCTTCAGCAGCTGCAGATGCATCAGAGCCCATTGATCAAGCTCCAGCATTTCGTTGAACGGAACTGCATCGGTTTCGTAGTTGAAATCGTTGGTGTTGCCAAGGATGTAACGGATAGTGTTACGGATTTTGCGGTATACCTCAGCCAGCTGCTTCAGGATTTTCGGGGAGATACGGATATCTGCCTTATAATCGGAGGAAGCAGTCCACAGGCGGATGATATCAGCACCGTATTGTTTGATTACGTCCTGCGGAACGATAACGTTACCTACGGATTTGGACATCTTGCGGCCATCGCCGTCAACTACATAACCATGAGTCAGTACGGATTCGTACGGAGCACGGCCTGCAACAGCAACGGAGGTCAGCAGAGAGGACTGGAACCAGCCACGATGCTGGTCACTGCCTTCGAGGTACATAGCAACCGGCCAGGACAGCTCCGGACGTTTTGCGGCAACAGCCATGTGAGAAGAACCGCTGTCGAACCATACGTCCATGATATCGCTTTCCTTGTGGAAGTGCTTACCGCCGCATTTCGGGCAGACAGTTCCTTCCGGCAGCAGCTCTTCTGCAGTGTGAGCCCACCATGCATCGCTGCCTTCTTTTTCGAACCAGTTGGCAACAGAATCGATGGTAGCTTCGTTGATCAGATGCTCGCCGCAGTTATCGCAGTAGAATACCGGGATAGGAACGCCCCATACGCGCTGACGGCTGATGCACCAGTCGTGACGGTCGCTTACCATGTTATGGATACGTTGTTGGCCCCAGGAAGGAATCCACTGTACATCGTCGATAGATTTCAGTGCTTCATCGCGGAAGCCGTCGATAGAAGCGAACCATTGAGAGGTTGCGCGGAAAATAATCGGGTTTTTGCAACGCCAGCAGTGTGCGTATTGGTGCTTAATGTTTTCTTTGCCCAGCAGGCAGTTCAGCTCAGCCAGATATTTCAGTACCGGGATATTAGCGTCGAATACAAACATGCCCTTGAAGCGTTCGCCTGCTTCTTCGGTCAGCTTGCCCTGGGAATCAACCGGGCAGAGAATCGGCAGCTTGTATTTCAGGCCGGTTTCAAAGTCGACATCGCCATGACCGGGAGCGGTATGTACGCAACCGGTACCGGCTTCGGTAGTTACATAGTCAGCCATAACTACGAGAGAGCGGCGGTTGTTGTATTCAGGGAACGGATGCACGCATTCAGCGAATTCCATATCTTTACCAAGAGTAGTGCCGAGGATATTGCTGAGGTCCTTATGGCAGACAGCGCCAACCTGAGCCAGCAGGTCTTTAGCCATGAAGAGAACTTCGCCTTCGCATTCAACCCAAGCATATTCCAGAGCAGGGTTCAGAGCAACAGCAACGTTAGCAGGCATGGTCCACGGAGTGGTGGTCCAAATTACCATGTAAGCTTTTTTGCCTTTAGCAGCTTCCGGAGTCTGGCCGTTATCTTTTACCAGCGGCATTTTTACGAAGATAGTCGGAGTTTTTTGTTCGCCGTATTCGATTTCTGCTTCAGCCAGAGCGGTTTCGCAGTGCGGGCACCAGTAAACGGTCTTTTTGCCTTTATAGATATAGCCTTTGTTAGCCATAGTGCCGAATACACGGATTTGCTCAGCTTCAAAGCTGTGATGCAGAGTGATGTACGGGTTTTCCCAGTCACCCAGAACGCCCAGACGTTTGAAGTCTTCGCGCTGGATATCAACCCATTGCAGAGCGAAGTCGTGGCATTTGCGGCGCAGAGTCAGCGGATCCAGCTCATTGCGGTTCAGGCCCAGCTCTTTGATAGCAGCGTGCTCAATCGGCATGCCGTGAGTATCCCAGCCGGGAACATACGGGGTATCGAAGCCGCGAGCATATTTGTATTTCATGATGATATCCTTTAAGATTTTGTTCAGGGCATGACCCATGTGGATTTTGCCGTTTGCATACGGAGGGCCGTCATGCAGAACAAATTTCTTGTGGCCTGCATGCAGAGCCTGCTTTTTGCCATAAATATCGTTTTCTTCCCAGAATTTCAGAAAATCAGGTTCGCGCTGCGGCAGACCGGCACGCATAGGGAACTCTGTTTCGGGCAGATTCAGTGTTTTACCATAGTCCATTACTAATAACCTCCAATTTTATTAAACAAAAAAATTAACAATATAAAAAAGCTTCGTCCCTCAGATAAGGGACGAAGCTGTAGACTAACAACGATTAATACGCTTGCGTATCATGCATCATTATCAAACGTGTACTCCGTGGTACCACCCTCATGACGACAGCCTTTGCTGCACGCCACTCGTGTGCGCAATATCGGGCGCTCCCGTATGCAGCTACTCAGGTTCGCCGCATCCGCTCCAAAGTGATTTTCACCTGCTTTACTTCGTCCGGGCTTGCACCATCCCCCGGCTCGCTTAACCTGCGCCGCAAGCTACTGTCTTTTTCATCGCGTTAGCAAATATCAATAAACGCTAATATTATACATTAGCTGTAGCAAGAAGTCAATGAGTTTTTGACAAAGCAAAATGTGAATCCGCAATTCTGGCAAGTTGTTGCTTGATTTCGGAAAAATCCTTATTCAAATCCAGCGTTTTTACAGATATCTGATTGCCATGCATTTGATATACGTTATCCGGCTGAATTTCTTCATCGGTTTTTGCGTAAAGCAGCATACCGGAAACTTTATTCTCATACTCGCCAAAGCTATAAGAATAATTCTTTACATAAGTAAAAATTTGATATAAATTGTGGGAAATCAAGCTCCGTTTAAAAAAATTTGTCTGCATCGTATGACTGTAATACTTAGCATCAATAATAAGCACCGTATTTCCTTTTCGTAAGGTTATATCACTTTGCATTTTAGGCAGCATATAGCTTACACCGTCATCTAACCCCCAAGGTATCTGTGCTGCTTTGACAGAAAGAACAGGATAATGCTTTTTATAATACTCCAAAATGAATTTTTCGTACAAATGGCACATTCTCTGCTCATCTATCCAAGATTGTAATCTATAGACACCACTCTCCGTCGTAAGCAACAGTCCTTCGATAATAAGCTGACAAATCCCAACCAACAATTGATAATTGCGATTGTTGCGCTGAAACGTCAAATTGAACCACTTAATTGATTTTGCTTCCAATGTATCAACATTGTTGAAAAACAAAAGCTCCTTGCGCAGTTCATTTTTATATTTTTCCTTCACATTCGCAAGTCTTATCAACAACACAATTGTGGTTTTGATAATTTGATTGAGCAAATTATTTTCAGAAAGCAAATCATAATCACAGGTCAGAAGCTGCTTGCGCATGATTTTATTCTTAATACTGCCATGAATATTTATTTTTCCGCGCAACAGCATCAGATTATCCTGATGATTGACATACTCTCTGTACAATCCCTGTTTAAGCTGTAAAGCTACACCTTTAGCCAAAATTGCCGCTAAGAGATTATGCACATTATCAAACTTCTCTGTAGCAATATCCTTATAATTTTCTTGCTGCAGACTTTGATATGCATAGGCAAGCATATAATAAATGTTTTTGATGAAGATGCTTTTATCCTTAATCATTTAAAGCACCGTATAGTTTTTCACTCCAAGGAGCAACTTTTTCTGTAAGATTATCAAACCAATACTCACCTAACATCGGTAAAATATCATACTCTACTATACCTTCAAGCAATTCCTGCGTACACTCATCTGCTTGCAAGCCACAGAAATAGCTATGTCCGATACAAAAACCTTTTCCCAAAGACGGATCATCAGCTATTTCATTATTAAGCTCCTTAATGCACTCTATCAAAGCATTAAATTTATCACTGGCAAGTTTTTCCTGATATTCCTTAAAGCCCTCAGTATCAAAACCGGGCTCCATATCAAAAAAGCTGAAGCGTCTTCGCAAAGCATAGTCAATCATCGCAAGGCTTCTGTCAGCAGTGTTCATCATACCAATGATATAAAGATTTTCTGGAACGGAAAAATTCAAATTCTGATATGCCAGCTTGGAAGAAGTACCGCGATAATCCTTTTCAATCAAAAGCAGCAGCTCACCAAAAATTTTACTCATATTGCCACGGTTAATTTCGTCAATGATAAAGAAGTAATCTTTCTCGGGATTATTTTCAGCCTTTTTGCAGAAACGATAAAATACGCCATACTGCATTTCAAAGCCGCCATTTTCAGTAGGTTTATATCCCATCATAAAATCTTCATAGGAATAATTCTGGTGGAACTGTATAAATTCAATGCGCTCTTTATCTTTTTCACCCATCATGGCATATGCTAATCTCTTGGCAGCAAAGGTTTTTCCCACACCGGGCGCACCTTGAAGAATTATATTCTTCTTTCTCTTAAGGACATTAAGCAAACGGTCATATTTAGCACCGGTCATATAAACCTCGGCAAGAAAATCATCTTTGGAATACGCCTTGTTAACCGGCTTAATCTTATCTGACGGATTATCCTCCCGAATTAAATCCATTACATCCTTAAATTCATCACTGGTAAGTTTGAATAAGCTGCCTAATGGATTCTTTAAGTATTCCATTTCAGATAATTTATCAACAGATTTTAAAACAGAATACTCGATAGGAACATCTAAGTTCTCGGTTTTTTCAACAAGAATGCTCTCGCCATCTTTCTTATCTGCTATTTTGCAAATGCATACTATCTGCTTAACCGGATTGGACTCATAGCCAATAACAATATCGCCTACTTTTGCATCCTCAAAATTTTTAAAAATACGTCTTTTATTACCGGAGCTGTTATAAAAAGTCCACTCAACCTTTTCACCAATATGAATGTCAGAAAAGCTCCAAACTTTAGGATTGGCATTCAACCACCAATATTGTTTTTCTGTATTTGCAGCTGCATCAGCCTCATCGCCAGTAATAGAAACTATTTCTTCTTGCTCTTCTTCTTGCTCTTCTTCTTGCTCTTCTTCTTGTTCTTCTCGCTCTTCTTGTTCTTCTTCTTTAGCTTTTTTGCCATATTGCCTGCTAATATAGAAGCCAAAATCCACAGTTAATGTTCTCAGCTCTTTATCAGGATAACAATCTTCCGTCAGATTATCTGCCAACAGCTTTTTCATTTCAGCATCACCATGTAAATTAACACAGAGCTCGTTGTAAAACGAATAAAAATTTCTCAGATTATCTTCATAAGCGCCCTTTTTTAACTTATAGCTGCTTTGCAAGACTTCCGAGCACGACTTTATTTCACCAAATTTATATATGTAATACTTATCGGGATACATCAGCCATAAATATGTACTGATTGAATTTTCGTTTTGGTAGTGATTCTTTGCATCATTACCATACTCTTTCAACAATTGCTCAGACTGGTCTTTAAAAATCAAAATACGCTCAACAACATCCTTGTTTTCATCAAACAGAGCAACAAACATCATTTTTACCTTATCAGGAGCTTTTTCAGCAAAGCCTTCTATCATTTGTCTGGGAAAATTGTTCATTGACGCTAATAGACCATATGTTTTTGCCAAAGAGCGTTTAAGCATCTCAGCAAAATTCTCTGCATCTATATTCCAATTATCCTGAAAACACTTTACAGCTTCCCATTTAAAGTTTTCATCTGCCCACCATCCGGCAACAAAATCCTTTTTATAATTTGCAAGCGCATCTGAAAAAGCCTTTTTATCAATCATTACCATTCACCTCTATAGCAAATTATTAATTTTAAAACATCTGCTATTATTCTAGCATCATTAACTTTCTCCAGCAAGCAAAAGCTCCACCTTTGCTGAATTACTGCTGTTTTATTCTCTCAAAGTGTCCATACTTCTGGGTACAGTATATACAGTATATAAATTCCCCCCACGCTCTACTTCTACCGTACTTTACGTCTATCCTTTAGGTATTACTCTAAAGAGTAAAGATCCACCCGCCTAGCGGGTGGCTTTTATTTTTCGGGCATAGCCCT
>ERZ857955.2436-NODE-2436-length-12096-cov-5.314343_pt1 | contig 12096 bp, 10 predicted proteins | sample MGYA00519956_ERZ857955 | MGnify/ENA primary metagenome ERZ857955 (study PRJEB31778, sample SAMEA3449378) | human gut metagenome | biome: human gut; feature: human-associated habitat; material: faeces | place: United Kingdom | collected 2010/2012 ...
GCAGCGTGATGGTCATGGCGTAGGCATCCTTGCCCAGCTTGCGGCGGATCAGCTCGGTGCCGCCCAGCATGTTGCTCCACTGGTCGTCGCCGCCGAACTGCATGTTGCAACCGTAGTGCTGGAACATGTAGTAGAAGTCGTAGCTCTGCATGATCATGTAGTTGAACTCGAGGAAGGACAGGCCCTTCTCCATGCGCTGCTTGTAGCACTCGGCGCGCAGCATGTTGTTCACGCTGAAGCAGGGGCCGACCTCGCGCAGCAGCTCAATGTAGTTCAGGTCCAGCAGCCAGTCGGCGTTGTTCAGCATCAGGGCCTTGCCCTCGCCGAACTCAATAAAGCGCTCCATCTGACGCTTGAAGCACTCGGCGTTGTGGTCGATGTCCTCCTTGGTCAGCATCTTGCGCATATCGGTACGGCCAGACGGGTCACCGATCATCGTCGTGCCGCCGCCGATCAGGGCAATGGGGCGGTTGCCGGCCTGCTGCAGGCGCTTCATCAGGGTCAGGGCCATAAAGTGACCGGCAGTCAGGCTGTCCGCCGTGCAGTCAAAGCCAATGTAGAACGTGGCCTTGCCGTTGTTGATGACCTCCTTGATCTCCTCCTCGTCGGTGACCTGGGCAATCAGGCCGCGGGCCTTCAGTTCGTCATAAATCGTCATGAGTTTTACCTCCGTTTGTTGCGGCAAGGGCAAAAATAAAAGCCCCTGCCAAATGTGAATTTGGCAGAGGGCGAAAGTTCGCGGTACCACCTCTGTTTGCCCGTCCCTCACGGCGGCGGGCCTTCGCGGGTGCGGCAGACAAAGGGCTGCGTACACCCCAAGCGCTGTAACGTGCGCACACGGCACAGCCTACTGGCTTTCGCGTTCAGCCTGCTGCTCCGGGCTGTATTCCGCCGCCTGCACTGCCGACCCCTTGCACCAACCGGGGCTTCTCTGAAGCATAACAGACGGGTACTGGCTCCCATCACTGCATTTAACAAAAGATACTGTATCATATCCCACACGGGTTGTCAAGGGGGGCATATAGAATGCGCCCGCTCCTTGTAGGGGCCGGATGCTTGCATCGGCCCGCAGCCGGCGCGAGGGCTATTTGGATTTCTCAATCAATTCCCGCGCACTGGCCAGGCTCAACTCGCTGACCTTGTCGCCGGAGATCATCCGTGCCAGCACCTCCACGCGGCCATCCATGTCAAGCGTGTGGATCTCGGTGAACGTGCGGTCCTTGCGGACATTCTTCTGGATCAGCAGCTGGTTGTCCGCAAACGCAGCGACCTGCGGCGTGTGGGTGATGCAAAGCACCTGATGCCCCCTGGCCGTCTGGTGCAGCAGCTGCCCGATGCGCCCCGCGGCCAGGCCGGAAACGCCAGTGTCGATCTCATCGTAGATGACCGTCGGCAGCGCGTCGCGGTCCGCCAGCGCGCTCTTGAACGCCAGCATAATGCGGGAAAGCTCACCACCGGACGCGATCTTTGCCAGCGGCTTCGGCTCCTCGCCGAGGTTCGTCGAAATCAAAAATTCCACGGTGTCCTGCCCGTGGGAGGACAGCGGCCCCCGCGTATGCTTGAGCGCAAAGCGGATGCCAGGCATGTTCAGAAATTCCAGCGCCGCCTTCATCTCCTTGTTCATGGCAGCAAAGCCTTTCAGGCGGCTCTGGGTCAGCTTCTCGGCAGCCTCCTTGGCGGCGGCATACAGCGTCTGCATCTGCGCTTTCAGCTCGGCAATCTTCTGCCCCGACGACTGGAATGTCTCCAGCTCTGCAGCGGCGGCCTCGCGCCGCGCCAGCAGCTCGTCGACCTCCATGCCGAACTTCTGCTTGATGCGGTAGATCGTATCAAGCCGCGTTTCGATCTGGTCCAGCTCCCCGGCGTCAAAGCCGTAGGCGTCCAGCCGGTCTGCCAGGTCGGTAGCCAGCTCGCGCGCGCTGTAGTACAGGTCGTTCAGCCGCTCGGACATGGCCGTCAGCGACTCGTCGAGCCGCGCACTGTTCTGCAGCCCGTCAACGGCCCCGCCCAAGAGATCTGCCGCGCCCGCCTGCTCACCGTCCTCGTCACCGGCCAGCGCCAGATGGGCGGCGGTGATGCCCGCCAGAATGCTCTGGGCATGGGTGATGACGTTCTTGCGTTCCTGCAGCGTCTTTTCCTCGCCGGGCTGCAGGGCCGCGGCGTCGATGGTGTCGATCTCGGCGGTCAGCGCCTCAATGCGGCGCTGTTTGTCGGATTCGCTTGCGTTCAGGGCATCCAACTGCCGTTTGACCGTGACCAGCTCGCGGTAGCGGCGGTAATACTCGGCGAACAAATCACGGTTCTGGGCATACTGATCCAGCAGCCCCAGATGCAGTGCCGGGTTTGTCAGGCTCTGGCTGTCGTGCTGGCCGTGGATGGAGAGCAGCCCCGACGAAATGTCCCGCACCACCGCCGCCGTGGCGGGCATGCCGTTGACGCGGCAGCTGCCCTTGCCCTCGGCGTTGATCTCGCGGTACAAAAGCAGGTCGTCGGTGACCTCATAGCCGCATTTTTCCAGCTGCTTTTTGACGGAGGCCGGGATACTCTCAAACGTTGCCCAGATGCACGCCTTCTGTGCGCCGCTTCGCACCAGCTCACGCGAGGTGCGATTGCCTAAAATCGCATTGATGGAGTCGATCAGGATGGATTTACCGGCACCGGTCTCACCTGTCAGCACGTTAAAGCCGGGGGTAAAATTCACCTCGGCTTTTTCAATAACGGCTACATTTTCAATTTTCAGGCTTGCCAGCATGGGGCAGCTCCTCCCTGTCGTTAAAATTACCCGCGGCGGGTGTACTGCTGCAGCTGCTTGCAGATGGCGGCTGCGTCATCCTCGCTGCGCATCAAGATAAAGAACGTGTCATCGCCGGAAAGTGTGCCGACGACATTGTCCCACTGCTTGGCGTCGAACACCTCGCACGCAGCGTTGGCCATGCCGGAAAAACACTTGACCAGTACCATGTGCCCGGCGTAATCCACCTTGAGCACCGACTCGCGGAAAATCATCTCAAACCGGCTGGGTGAATGCGTTACCTTGCCGGACGCAGACGCCGGCACGTAGCGGTAACGCCCGTCAGCGGTGGCTGTTTTGACCAGCTGCAGTTCACGAATATCGCGGGATACCGTGGCCTGCGTCACGTCAAAGCCTTCCTCCCGCAGGTGGGCCAGCAGGTCCTCCTGCCGGTCAATAGGGTGCTGTTCAATCAGGTCAAGAATTGCCTGATGACGTGCACTTTTCACAGGGATCATCTCCTCATCAATTTGTTTTCAATCGCATGGAACTGTTCCGCGTCGTCGAAGGCAATCAACCGCAGGCGCTGCCCACAGCCGGTCACCAGCAGGCTTTCACCCGGCAGCAGGTCGCACTGGGCGCTGCTGTCCGCACAGGCAAAGCTGCCGTCGCGGTTTTCGGCATCAGCGATAATTTTCAGATGGCGGTCAGCCGCAAACACAAGCGGCGCGGCGTGTACATTGTGCGCACAGACCGGCGTCAGGACCAATACGTCCGCGGCGGCGTCCAGGATCGGCCCGCCCGCCGAGAACGAGTACGCGGTGGAGCCCGTCGGCGTTGCCAGAATCATGCCGTCGCTGCGGTAGCTGCCCACCAATGCACCGTCGCAGTACACCTTATAATCCATCGGGTGCAACCGGGTCTGACCGAACACCACAAGGTCATTGATGGCGTCAGCCTGCCAACCGTGGGCCGGGGCCTCGGCGTGGAGCAGACGGCGGCTGGCAAGGGTGAACTCCCCCGCGGCCAGCCGTCTGAGCTTGGCCGTAAGCTCGCCGACCTCGCAGGTCGCCAGAAAGCCGGTGCGGCCAAGGTTGACACCCAGAACGGGCTTGCCGTGCTTCATGCAGGAAAGCCCGGCGCGCAGCAGCGTGCCGTCACCGCCGATGGTCACGACCTGGTCGGCGGCGCGGTAGGCATCTGCCTCGGGCAGAAAATGCACACCCGTCAGTCCGGCAGAACCAAATTCGTTCGCAAAGGGCTGCGGCATCAAGACCGGCACGCCCAGCCCGGCCAGCACAGCGGCAGCCTGCCGCGTAACGGCAAGCCCGGTGTCCTTGGTCGGGTTGGGAATCAGCAAAACCGACATTGTGTCAGGGTCCTTTCTCAGTGCAGATTGGGCGCTTTGTCCAGTGTATCGTGGGAGGCTGCGACGACCTTTTCAATCAGGCCCTCCGGCAGCGGCTGCGGGGTATCGCAGTGCTGGACGTACATCAGGTATTCAATGTTGCCCTCGGGTCCCTTGATGGGCGAAAAGTCCAGGCCCGCGGGGGTAAAGTGGTTCGCCATGGCATACCCCTCGGCCATTTTCAGTACCTCGCGGTGGGTAGCCGGGTCGCGCACGACGCCCTTTTTGCCGACCTTCTCGCGGCCAGCCTCAAACTGCGGCTTGACCAGGCAGACGCCGACAGCGTCCGGTGTGCAGATGGCGTCTGCCACCGGGAAGATATGCTTGAGCGAGATGAACGAAACGTCCACGCTGAAGAACGCAACCGGCTCTGTCAGGTCCCCAGGCTTTACATTGCGGATGTTTGTTCTTTCCATATTGATGACGCGCGCATCGGTGCGCAGGCTCCACGCCAGCTGGCCGTAGCCCACATCGACGGCGTAGACCTTGACCGCGCCGTTTTGCAGCATACAGTCGGTAAAGCCGCCCGTGGACGCGCCAATGTCCATGCAGACCTTGCCGTCCGGGCGCATCGGAAAGACCTGCATGGCCTTTTCCAGCTTGAGGCCGCCGCGGCTGACATAGCCGATGTCATGCCCGCGCACCTCGACCTTGGCGTCGGGTGCGATCATCTCACCGGCCTTGTCGACCTTCTGCTCGTTGACAAAGACGATGCCGGACATGATGAGCGCCTTGGCACGCTCACGGCTCTGTACCAGTCCGTTCTGGCACAGGTATTGATCCAGGCGAATCTTGCTCATGCCTGTTTCTCCTTTAAAGCGTTCAAAATATCTGCGCAGAGGGCCGCGGCGTCAAGCTGCTGATCCTTGCGCAGCTCGGGCACATTGGCGTGCAACAGATGGCTGTTGTCCACGGCATGCAGCAGGAATTCGCCCTGCCAGCCGCATTGCTGCATGGCAAAGCCCAGCTGCTCGCCGATGCCGCCGGTGCGCACCGTATCCTCGGCAAACAAAATCGTGTTGTAGTGCTTCAGTGTATCGCACACACCGTCCGGCAGCGGGTAAAGCTGCGTCAGCTTGACGCAGTCCGCCTGCACGCCATGCTGGGCCAGCAGATCCTTGGCGGCAATGATTTCCTCGGTCTCGGCACCGTAGCTGACAAGCGCGACACGTGCGCCATCGACAGGGTCCAGCACATCGTAGCGCGCGCCTGTGCAGGGCAGCGCCGCCAGTGCGGGGTTCTCGCCGCCGCGGGCATAGCGGATCATCCGCGGGCCGTGTGCCTCGCGCACAAGATAGGTCAGCCAGTAGCGCAGCTCCGCATAGTTGGCGGGGGCAAAAATCGGGATGTTCACATTCGAAAAGAACGCAACATCGTAAATGCCCTGGTGCGTGGCACCGTCGCCGGGTACCAGCCCCGCACGGTCCACAGCGAACAGCACATCCAGCTGCATCAGATTGACATCATGGATGATCTGGTCGTAGGCACGCTGGAAAAATGTGGAATAGATAGCAACCACGGGCAGCAGCCCCTGGCTGGCCAGGCCCGCCGCAAACGTGACGGCGTGTTCCTCCGCCATGCCGACGTCAAAGAAACGCCCGGGATGGCGGTGCTTGAAGAAGTTCAGGCCGGTGCCGTACTTCATGGCGGCGGTGATGCCGCACAGCCGCGGCTCGTCGTCGCCCAGATCTGCCAGCGCACAGCCGAACGTAGACGAGAAGGAATCCTTCGGTGACAGCTCGGGGTCAGTCAGATGGTTCAAATCGATGGACGATACGGCGTGGAACTCGCCGGGGTTCTCCTCGGCGGGCTTCAGGCCCCTGCCCTTTTTGGTGACGACGTGCAGGAAAACCGGCGCATACTGCTCGCCGCGCAGGTTCGTCAGCGTGTGGGTCAGCATGCCCACATCATGGCCGTCAATGGGCCCGATATACTGGAAGCCCATCTCCTCAAACATCGTGGACTTGTAGATGCCGCGGCGGATCAGCTGCTTGCCGCCCTGCAAGACCCTGACCAGCGCGTCACCCGCCACGGGGATGCGCTCGAGCGTCGTCTCCATGTGGGCCTTGACGTGGGAGTACTTCGGGTCGGTGCGCAGCTTGGTCAGATAATTCGCCATCTGGCCGACATTTTTGGAAATCGACATCTTGTTGTCGTTCAGGATGACGATCAGATTGTTCAGCTTGCTGACATTGTTCATGCCCTCGTAGACCATGCCGCCGGTAAACGCACCGTCGCCAACGATGACCACGACCTTGCCCGGCTCGTTCTTGAGCTTTTTGGCGCGGGCGATGCCGATGGCCGTTGACAGCGCCGCACTGCCGTGGCCGGCAATAAAGGCGTCACAATCGCTCTCCCGCGGGCTGGGAAAGCCGGAAATGCCGTTTTTGCGGCGCAGCTGGGCGAAGCCCTCGCGGCGCCCGGTCAGCAGCTTGTGGGTGTAGCACTGATGGCCGACGTCAAACAGCAGCTTGTCCTGCGGGAAGTCCAGCACGCGGTGCAGGGCCACCGTCAGCTCCACAACGCCGAGGTTTGACGACAGATGGCCGCCGGTCTCGGAAACACTCTTGATCAAAAACTGCCGGATCTCCTCACACAGGGCGGGCATATCGGACGCGGGCAGATTTTTTATTTCTCCGGGCGCATTGATGCGCTCCAGCAAGGGATAGCTCATATACGCACCTCGTTTTTACACCATCGGCATGGCAAAGCCCAGCACAATGCCGAGCGCCGCACCGGTCACAACTTCGATCGGTGTATGGCCGACCATTTCCTTCAGCTTTTTGCCGTGGGGCAGCTGGAACTGCTCAAAGCCCTGATCCATCCATTCGGTGAACATCCGGTTCAGCACCTTGGCCTGCTCGCCGGTCTCGTAGCGCACGCCCATGGCGTCATACATAACAATGATGGACAGCACCGCCGCAATGGCGAAGAGCGGGGAATTGACGCCGCAGTACCGCCCCGTGGCAACGACCATGGCGCAGACCGTGGCCGAGTGAGAGCTGGGCATGCCGCCCGCACCCCACATACGCTCGGCAATAAAGCGGTGGAAGATAAACAGATTCAGAAGAACCTTAATAAGCTGGGCCAGCAGCGATGCACAGATCGCCGTAGCCAGCACAAAATTCCAACTCAGCGCAGCGCGCAACAGTGGCATGGGATCACATCCTTATTTCTTACGTTCCAGCAGCTCCGCTGCCATCAGGCGCAGAAAATCTGCCCCGGGGCCAAGCGCATCCAGCGCGGCCAGCGCTGCGGCATTGTGGCGCTCGGCTTCCTCGTGTGCGCCCTGTAAACCGTACAGCGTGATAAAGGTGGTTTTGTCGTTGTCGGCGTCGCTGCCCACGGGCTTGCCCAGCTCCTCCGTCGTAGAGGTGACGTCAAGAATGTCATCGACGATCTGGAAAACCAGGCCAAGCTCGGCAGCGTAGCGCACCAGCGCCTTGCGGGTGTCCGTGTCGGGACGCACACCCGCGGCGGCACAGCCCAGCTCGACGGCGGCAATGATGAGCGCACCGGTTTTGTGGGCGTGCAGGTTTAAAAGCTCGGCCTCACCGGCGCGCACAGTTTCAAAATGCTTGTCCAGCTCCTGGCCGTAGAGCATGCCGCGGTCCCCGCCGCCTCTGGCCAGCAGCTGCACGGCCTCAATGCGGCTCTCGGCAGAGCACTTTGCATGAGCAAGAACCTCAAACGCTGCCGTGACCAGTGCGTCCGCGGCCAGCAGGGCTGTAGCCTCGCCAAACTGCTTGTGGCAGCTCGGGCGTCCGCGGCGGAAATCATCGTTGTCCATGCAGGGCATATCATCGTGAATGAGCGAGTAGCAGTGCAGCATTTCCAGCGCACAGGCATAGTCCAGCGCATCGGCAGCGTCGGCACCGGCCAGCTGGCAGGCGGCCAGCGTCAGCACGGCGCGCACCCGCTTGCCGCCGCCCAGAAGGCTGTAGCGCGCGGCCTGCCCCAGCTCAGACTGCTGCGGCAGGTATTCATCGCACAGCGCGGCCAGACGCTTTTCGGTCAGACCGGCCCAAGCGGTAAGCTGCTGCTTATATTCCTCATGCGTCATGGGGCACCTCCACATCCGGGGCAAGGCTGGCGTCGATCTCCTCGACCTGCAGCCGGGCCTTGTCCAGCGCTGTATTACAGTAATGGATCAGCCCGGCGGCCTCGGCGTACAGCTTGACGGAATCAGCCAGTGGTGTGGTTTCATCCTGCAGCTGGGTCAGAAGTCCCTGCAGGCGGTCCATGCCTTCCTCGAAGGATTTGGGCTGCTTCATCGGGTATCACTCCCCTGTTTTTTGTTCCAAAGTGTGTACCGCTTCCACGCGGCATTCGGCGGCGGCTCTGGCGCCGCGCAGCGTCACGGCCTCGCCGGGACGCAGTGTTTCGACGGCGCAGAGCGCGCCGTTTTGCTCCGGCAGCGCGTAGCCGCGGGCCAGCACCGCGTAAGGGCTTAGGGATTCCGCCACCGCAGCGGCGCTTTGCAGGGTGCGCCGGGCATCTTGCACATGGCGCTGTGCGGCCTGCCGGACAGCGGCCTGCGTAATGGCAAGCTCCTGCCCGCGGCGGTCTAACTGCTGGTGCTGACGCTGCAAAAGCTGCGCCGTGGCCAGCTGGTTAAACCTATTATAGCATAGATTGCAGCGATTCTGTATATTTTTTTGAATATTTTGCTGCAAAATGAATATTTTCTGCCGTACATCCCCCTGATCGGGCACGCAGAGTTCCGCCGCGGCGGACGGTGTCGGCGCGCGCAGGTCGGCAACATAGTCCAGAATCGATGTGTCGATCTCATGCCCTACCGCCGAGACCACCGGCCTGCGGCAGGCGGCTGCCGCGCGGGCGATACGCTCGGAGTTGAACACCCACAGATCCTCTTTGCTGCCGCCGCCGCGGGTGACCAGGATCAGGTCGGGCCGCGGATCGCGGTCCAGCCTGCGGATGCCGTCCACGATGCTCTTTTCAGCCTCGATGCCCTGCACGCTGACGGGGGCCAACAGCAATTTCACCATCGGCCAGCGACGGGCAATGACGTTCTGCACGTCCTGCCACGCTGCGCCGGTCTTGCTCGTGACAACGCCGATACACCTCGGTACGGCGGGCAGCGGGCGCTTGCGCTCGGGCGCAAACAACCCCTCGGCCTCCAGCTTTTTGTACAGCGCGTCAAACGCCATCTGCGCGGCACCCGCGCCGAAGGGCTTCATATAGTCAGCGTAGAGCTGGAACACGCCGTCCCGCTCATAGATCGTGGCGCGTCCGTAGACGAGCACCAGCATACCGTTCTGCGGTTCGAAGTTCAAAAGCTGTGCCTGGGAGCGGAACATGACAGTTTTGATGGAGGCGTTCTCATCCTTGAGCGTGAAATAGAGATGCCCGCTCTTGTAATGCCGCGTAAAGCCGGAAATCTCCCCGCAGACGATCAGATCGTTCAGCGGGTCGCATTGCTCCAATACGCGCTTTGCCAGCCGGTTCAGGCTGGTTACATTGATGTAGTCGGCCATGCGCCACACTCCCTCGCCGCCAGGATCGAGATGCCAATGGCATTGTCACTGGCAAATTTTCCCGGTACAAAATGTGCGTTCGGCACGCGGTTCGTCACATAGGTGCGGATCAGATCGCTGCTCATAACGCCGCCCGCAAAAACTACGGGCAGACCCGGATGCTCGGCCAGGGCGTTGTTTGCCATCCGCACAAGCGTTTCGCCCACGCAGAGCAGACAGTATTTGCAGACATAGGGCGCGTCATGCCCGTCGGCCAGCAGCTTTGCGCACTGGTTCTCAAGGCCGGACAGACTGCACGTCAGCCCGTGTACACTGACCTTGGGATGGACTTTTTCTTTACACAAAGCGGCCTGCTCACTGACATAGACGCCCGCCGGGAACGGAAAGCCCAGCTTGACGCCGAGGCGATCCACAGCCTGCCCGGCATACAGATCGCTGCTTGTGCCCAGCGGCGTGATGCGCTCGGCCCCATGGCACAAAAGAAGGTCGGTGGTGCCGCCGGAGACATGAAATACAAGCGACTCCCGCTCAAACAGCGTGAAATCCCCCGCCGCGTACAGCGCCGCGGCAATATGCCCCTGCTGGTGGGTCAGCTCAATGAGCGGCAGCGCGCGGGACAGGCTGAACGCCGTCGCGGCGCTGACACCGGCCAGAAAGCACGGCATATACGACCCCTCCACGGGGCGCGGCCTGGCGGACACACCAACGGCCCTGACCTGCGTCAGGTCGGCCCTTGCGCCCAGTTCCGCCAGCATGGCGGGCAGGGCTGCCGTGTGGTGGAACAGCGCGTCGCTCTGCCGCAGACCGAGCTGCCCTTCCTTGACGGGCAAAAATTTTTTGCAATCGCAAACAACCTCTCCGGCGTCTGTGTCAAACACTGCCAGAGAGGTTGCGTAATTGCTGGTGTCGATGCCCAGCGTCAGCATTGGGGTTCGGGGGTCTCGCCGCGCTCACGCGCAACGGCACCCAACAGGCCATTGACGAACTGGTAGTCGTCCTCGGCGCCGTATTTCTTGACCAGCTCGACAGCCTCGTTGATGGCGACGCCGGGCTTCTGCTCGTCGCCGTACAGCATCTCGGCCATGGCCAGGCGCAGGGCAACCAGGCTCACGCGGGGCACGCGGGAAAGCGTCCAGCCCTTCAGGTGGGCGGTGATGATCTCATCCAGCTCGGCGGCGTGGTCGTTCATGGCGGCCAGCAGCTGGTTGGCAGCGCCGAACAGAGCCCAGATCTTGGCATAGCCGGTCATACCCAGAGCCACACCGGCAACCACGGTAATAGCGGTGGCCACATAGGGATTGGTCAGGACCTTTTTCCAGCCGGGCATGGTCTCGCGGGTCTCACCGGGGGCGGTGAAGAACTCCTGGAACATATAGCGGGCCAGACGGGTGGCGGTATCCACGGAGGTCAGGCAGAAGGCGGACACGGCCAGGATCAGCATGGAATACACCACGTTGTAGCAGCCGGCGCCGAACACCTTGGAGAACATGGAGGCCAGGCCGGTGGCGAACACCACGGTGGGGGTCACGGTGGTGCCGTCGGCATACTGCGCCCAGATGTAACCAACGGCGCAGACGGAGATCAGGGCCAGAGCGCACTCGATCAGCATACCGCCATAAGCGATGGGCTTGGCGTCCTTTTCCTGATCCAGCTGCTTGGCGGTGGTGCCGGAGCCCACCAGGGAGTGGAAGCCGGACACGGCGCCGCAGGCGATGGTCACGAACAGAGCGGGGAACATGTAGCCCAGGGAGGTGCCGGAGGGAGCCAGGGTATCATAGAAGCCGGTGAAGGCAGGCATATCCACGTCGGGGTGGCAGCCGATGATGCCCACGACCGCCAGGATCATCATGGCATACAGCAGGAAGGAGCTCAGATAGTCACGGGGCTGCAGCAGGATCCACACGGGGGTGACGGATGCGATGGCGATATACAGGCCAACGATGATCATCCAGACGTTGCCGCTGAGATAGATGGGGTGCCACTTCAGGCCGATGTACATGCACACGGCGATGCCGATGACGCCGATGACGGTGGAGATGCCCAGAGGAGCATTCCGGCGATAGACAAAGAAGCCGAAGATGATGGCCATCAGGATGAACATGATGGAGATGATGGCGGTGGAGGCGTTGGCGGCGGAAGCGGCCTTATCCAGCACGCCGTCCACATAGGTGGCCTTGAAGGTGTTGGCCACGATGGAGGCAAATGCAGCCACCACCAGGATCAGGGTCAGGTACGCGAAGATGATGAACAGCTTCTTGGCCCGGGCGCCGATGGCGTCGCCGATGACCTCGCCGATGGACTCGCCCTTATGGCGAATGGAGGCGAACAGGGCGCCGAAATCGTGGACGCCGCCGAAGAAGATGCCGCCGATCAGGACCCACAGCATAACGGGGACCCAGCCGAACACAGCGGCCTGGATGGGGCCGTTGATGGGGCCTGCGCCGGCGATAGAGGAAAAG
>ERZ857955.2437-NODE-2437-length-12087-cov-3.411486_pt1 | contig 12087 bp, 11 predicted proteins | sample MGYA00519956_ERZ857955 | MGnify/ENA primary metagenome ERZ857955 (study PRJEB31778, sample SAMEA3449378) | human gut metagenome | biome: human gut; feature: human-associated habitat; material: faeces | place: United Kingdom | collected 2010/2012 ...
TGGGGACTGTCACCTCTGTCACCTTCAAGGGGATGCAGTACGACATCATCGTGGACTTCCGGGGCTTCAAGTGGCTCATCCAGACCACCGACTTCTCCCCTGTCGGCGCAAAAATCGGCGTGAAGATCGACCCCGACGGCTTCCACATCATGAAGAAGAGCCGGTATTCCGGCATGTTCGGCGACTACAGCTCCTACTCCGCCGAATATGAGGAGCTCAACGAGGAGAGCGCGGAGGGCGGCGATGAAGAATAGAGGCCTCGCCGTCCCCTATGTGGTCTGGATGGCCATTTTTGTGGTGGCCCCCCTGGTGCTGGTGGTGGTGTACGCCTTCACCGCCAAGGACGGCTCCTTCACCCTGGCCAACTTCTCCAATATGAACCAGTACCTGGGCGTCTTCGGCAACTCCTTTTTCCTGGCGGTGGTGGCCACCCTCATCTGTATCCTGGTGGGCTACCCGCTGGCCTATCTGCTGGCCCGGGAGAACAGCCGCATCCGGGGCGCCGCCATGATGCTCATCATGCTGCCCATGTGGATGAACTTCCTGCTGCGGACCTACTCCTGGATGTCCCTGCTGGAGGACACGGGGCTCATCAACCGCTTCCTGCAGTCCATTCACTTCTTCGATCTCATCAACGCCGTGTTTGGCACCAGCCTGGACAAGTTCCACATGATCAACACCCCGGGCGCGGTGGTGCTGGGCATGGTCTATAACTTCCTGCCCTTCATGGTGCTGCCCATCTTCTCGGTCATCGAGAAGATCGACCCCAAGGTCATCGAGGCGGCCCAGGACCTGGGTGCGGACAGCCTCACGGTCTTCCGCCGGATCACCTTCCCCCTGTCCCTGCCCGGGGTGCTCTCGGGCATCACCATGGTCTTTATCCCGTCGGTGTCCACCTTTGTCATCACCAAGCTGCTGGGCGGCGGCATGACCATCATGCTGGGCGACCTCATTGAGATGCAGTTCCTGGGCGCCGCCTACAACCCGCACCTGGGCTCGGCCATCTCCCTGGTCATGATGGTGATTGTGCTGGTGTGCATGGCGATTATGAACCGCTTCGGCGAGGGCGAAGAGGGGGCGGTGCTGCTGTGAAGAAAAACGGCGTGTTTTCCCGGGCCTTCATGGGCCTGGTCTTTCTCTTCCTCTACGCCCCCATCTTCGTGCTCATCGTCTTCTCCTTCAACGCGGAGAAGAGCCGGACGGTGTGGCACGGCTTCTCCCTGCACTGGTACGCCGAGCTGTTCCAGAACGAGCGCATCATGAACGCCCTGTACACCACCCTGCTGGTCTCGGTGCTGGCCGCCGTCATCGCCACCATCGCGGGCACCGCCGCGGCCATCGGCTTTTACAGCATGAAGCGCCGCCCCCGCACCCTGCTCACCTCGGTGAGCAACATCACCCTGACCAACGCGGAGATCATCACCGGCGTATCCCTGATGCTGCTCTTTGTCTTTCTGGGCAAGTTCCTGCCCTTCAAGCTGGGCTTCGGTACCCTGCTCATCTCCCACATCACCTTTGACATCCCCTATGTCATCCTGTCGGTGATGCCCAAGCTGCGGCAGCTGGACCCCAATATCTACGAGGCCGCCCAGGATCTGGGGGCCACCGGCTTTCTGGCCTTCCGCAAGGTGGTGCTGCCCGAGATCATGCCCGGCGTGTTCAACGGCCTGCTCATCGCCTTCACCATGAGCTTCGACGACTTTATCATCAGCTACTTCACGGCGGGCAGCAGCGTGTCCACCCTGGCCATGGAGATCTACTCCATGACCCGCAAGCGCATCAGCCCCGAGATCAACGCCCTGTCCACCCTTCTGTTCGTGGTGGTGCTGGCCCTGCTGCTGATTGTCAACCTGCGGCAGAGCAGCCAGGAGAAGGCGGCCCGGAAAAAGGCGGCCGCCCTCACCTCGGACGCCCTCCCCATCCCCCTGGCCCCCGACGCGCCGGAGGAGTGAGGACGCTGCGCGCCCGCCCCGTATGCGGTAACACGGGAGCGATCCCTGTTATAAATCTTACCGATTGAGAGGAGATAAAGAAAGAAATTGAAAAAAACTCTGGCACTTGTTCTGTCCGCGGCCGCGCTGACGGCCGCGCTGGCCGGCTGCGGCGGTACCGCGCCCGGCGCCGCGTCAAACCCCGGCTCCGCCTCCAAGGGCGAGGTCAACGTCTATAACTGGGGCGAGTATATCGACGAGTCCATCTTCGAGGACTTCGAGGCTCAGACCGGCATCAAGGTCAACTACCAGACTTACCCCGACAACGAGTCCATGTACTCCACCCTCAAGGGCGGCGGCGCCGAATACGACGTCATCATCCCCTCCGACTACATGATTTCCCGCATGATCGAGGAGGACATGCTGGAGAAACTGGATTTTGACCATATTCCCAATTTTGAGGATATCGACCCCACCCTGAAAAATCCGGCCTACGATCCCACCGGCGAGTACTCCGTCCCCTACACCTGGGGCACCGTGGGCATCATCTACAACACCGAGGTGGTCACCAAGCCGGTCACCGGCTGGTCCATCCTCTTCGACCCCGACTACGCCGGGCAGATTCTCATGTTCGACAACTCCCGGGACTGCCTGGGCATCGCCCTGAAGTACCTGGGCTACTCCTACAACACCACCGACGAGGCCCAGATCACCGAGGCGGTGGACCTGCTGCTCCAGCAGAAGAAGGACGGGCTGGTCCAGGCCTACGTCATGGACCAGATCTTTGACAAGCTGGAGGGCGGCGAGGCGGCCATCGGCCCCTACTACGCGGGCGACTTCATCACCATGCACGAGGCCAACCCCTCCCTGGCCTTCTGCCTGCCCGAGGAGGGCTCCAACGTCTTCGTGGACGCCATGTGCATCCCCAAGGGCGCGGCCAACAAGGAGAACGCCGAGGCCTTTATCAACTTCATGTGCTCCACCGAGGCCGGTCTCGCCAACTGCGAGGCCACCGGCTACTCCACCCCCCTGCTGTCGGTCCAGGAGGCCCTGCCCGACGAGGTGAAGAACGACCCCGTGGCCTACCCCGACGCCGAGGCCCTGGGGCGCTGCGAATCCTTCGCCAACCTGCCCGAGGACACCCTGGCCCTCTACGACAGCGAGTGGCTCCGCCTGAAGACGGGCGGATAACAGCCCCTCTATTCTCCACGTCAATCCCCAAAAGGCCCGATAGCGGACAAAAGTCCGCTATCGGGCCTTTTGATTTTCTCCTCTCCCTTCCGGGGGCAGGGAGAACGGCCGCCCCTCATGTCGCAAACGCCCGGAAATCATAGAGAGAGTATTTTAACAGGTTTCCCAGTATAATGGAGAATTTCTCCTCTGAAATATCAGGCGCGTCAAACAGGAAGTGGGTGTACAGTCCAATCAGCGCGGAGGAGAAGATGGTACAGGCAATGGCTGCGCTGGCGTCATCCTGCATTTCCGCCCGAAATCTCTCCATAAAACTGGACTCAATGTCTTTCTTCCACTTGTAGCTAAAGCGTGGATCTCCGTACCGCCCCAGCAGGGTCCGGAACTCGTCTCCCCTGCTGCGCAGAAACCGTATGGCCTCCTTTGCTCTGACCAGCGGCCTTCCGTTCTGCACATCGTCCATATCACAGTCAGACAGATCGTGGCATATCAGGCGAAGACCGCTGAGCAGCTCCTCTTCAATTGCATCCAATACAGCATATTTATCTTCAAAATACAGATAAAAGGTGGATTTGGCAATGCCGCATTCCCTGCACAGTGCATGAATCGTCAGGCTGTCAATACCGCCCTTGGCGTAGAGGGACAAAAACACCGACCTGATATGCCGTACGGTCTCCCGCTTATTGAATTCACGGCGATTCATCGCTCCTTACACCTCCTGATGGTTTCATTATAAGACCAACCGTCCGGCTTTTTCAATGTATACACCAAAAATCGGACGGTTTTAGGAGAAACGTCCAGTCAAAAGCAGTTTTTCTTTAAGCGTTCTTCACAAAAAAAGCTGTGTTGATAGAATTAATTTGGTTATTCAAACAACAAAAGGAGGATTTCACATGAAAGTTATCAAAACGGATGTTGCGATAATGGGCAGCGGCGTTGCCGGAATGGGCGCTGCCTATCAGCTTGCCTGCGCAGGCGGATTAAAAGTTGCCGTCTTTGAGAAGTATCCGGCGCAGGGCGGCGCCGTCTCCAACTGTCCCATGTGCTTCTGCTCCACGCCCGATACTCCCCAGGCGCAGAAGAGCGCTTACGAAGTTCTGGCGAAGTTCTCCAACTACACCGCAAACATGGGGCTCATCAGCAAGGTTGTGAAGTACTCCTCCATGTTTCCCGACCTGTTCCTCAATAAGCTGAATATCAAGGCTCCCATGGTAGTCAGCCGCGACCCGGCGGATTACGGGAACCAGCGCGGGTATACCATGGGCCATGCCAACGGCCTGGACGTGGGCGACATCTATTTTATTGAGGGCCGCGGACAGGGCCACGGCATGGCTCTCGCGCTGCTGAGGCTCCGGCTGATGCTGGAAAAGCAGGGCGTGTCCTTTTACTTCTCCACTCCTATCAAGAAGATCATCCGAAGCGAGAGCGGAAAAGTCACCGGCGCCATCGCCTATGAGAAGGACGGCTCCGAAATCCAGATCCAGTGCAGCGCCCTGATTGTCGCTTCCGGCGGCATCAGCGGAAACATAGAGATGATGAAGGAGCTGGGCGTACTCAAAACAAAGTATGAGGAGGCCTATCGGGACGGCGGCCAGGTCATGATTACCTTCCCCGACAGCTGCCAGGACGGCGACGGTCAAAAGGCCGTCTGGGAAATTGGCGGCAAAAGGGCCGGCATCGTAATCAGCGCAGATCCCCAGGTGCCGAACCCCGGGGTCCGCGTTGGGCCCAATACCCCCTGGCTTGCCGCAAATCAGACAAAAATCATCACCGAGCAGCCCTATCTCCGGGTCAATGAACTGGGTAAGCGGTTTATCAACGAAGAGATGTCCAACAATCATACGGCGATCTCCACTTCTATCATCCGGAACAACACCAATATGGCATGCTACATGATCTTTGACGAGGACACCGCGCAATCTCTGGCCGAAGGCGTGGAGGACGGGTATGTCTACTTCATTTTCAAAGGTGCAAAGGTGGAGCATATCCGCGAACAGATGGATGAGGCCATCGCCAAGGGCAACAGGCATATGTGCCACTTTGACACCATTCATGAGGTCTGCGCGTACATGGGGATCGACGAGACAGGGCTGCGGAAGACGCTGGAGCGATACAACAGGGCCTGCGAAACCGGTATTGACGAGGACTTCAAAACCGATCCCAAGTACCTGAGGCCGGTCCGGGAGGAGAGCGGCCACATCTACTGCTACCGCATTTTGGCGGGCGGCTACGATACCATGGGCGGTCTGCTGATTGATGAAAACGCCAATGTGTTGGACGAGGACAACCTCCCCATCGAAGGTCTCTACGCAGCCGGCGACATGGTGACGGGAAGCCTGTACGGCGATCCTCCCGCCAACGCGGGCGGCACGGTGTACGGTTCCATGACCACCGGCCTGCTCGCAGGCGACAGCGCGGGCGCATATGTGAAAGGAGCGATCTGATCTATGAAAATTGAGCTTGCAGATTATTGTATCCGCTGCGGAATCTGTGAAGATCTCTACCCGGACTTGTTCCAGCGAAATTATGAGGAACACTGCATGGACGTCCTGTATGATGAAATTCCCGAGGCTCTGCGGGAACGTGCAGTTCAGGCCGCGAAGGACTGCGCGGTGGCCGCGATTAAAATTGTTGAACAGGAGGGATAAGATGCCAAAGGTACCTGTCGCCGCCGGCTCTGCCGGTAAAAGCTATTACAAATATTACGAGATGGGCATCGACGCGCTGACCCCTGAGCAGCTGTCCTTTGTCGCCCGGTGCAGGCGGGATCGGGAGCAGGCCCTGGAGGCCAGAGACCGCCATTTGCTCTTGACCGACCCCAATCACGCCCCCGAACAGACGGGCTTCTACCCGCTGAAGGACGGCGGGCTGCTGGTGGCCGGCAACATCCCCCTGCCCGGGGTCACCCCGGACATGCTGTGGTGGTGGTGGGCCTGGCACGGCCTGGATCCCCTGCGCTATGCCATCTGGGACTGCGAGGACCACTTTGATGTACAGCTCAACGAGGAGGGCCGCAGGCGCGCCCTGGATCCCGGCGTCCCCATGCAGGAGAAGACCTGGGGCGCCGTCCATACCGTTCAGGAATCCATCGGCGGCCCCCCCGACGAGATTGTCATCATGTTCCAGAACCCCTCCGAAATGGGCTATGACTGGAGCAAAACGGGCACCCCCCAGTGCCGGTTTCTCATCGCTGCCAATGCGCTGATGGGGACGATGAAGGTGCCGGTCATCATGACTGAAACCGCCTCCGACAGCGGAGACGGCCTGCTCTTCCACGCCCGCTTCTGGGTGGGCTATCATGTGGTGGACGGCGAGGCCAAATATCTGCTGCCCCCTGATGTAAAATTGCCCGAAGAGATCGCAATGGGGCTCGTCGGCCATAATATAAAGGAGTTTTCCAACCTCGCCAAAATCCTGCCCTCTGTCTACGCCGAGGAGAAGGACCACTGGTAGGGCGCGCTCCCCCGCCATGAGACAGCCCCTTCGGCTGTACCTCTTCCCTGCCGCCGCCCCGAAAGCCCTGCTCACAAGGCGGGGATTCGTGCGCAAATCCTCTGCCGCTCTGTCCCAGAGCTCTGCTTCTCTATACAGCGGGCGATTCTAAGGTCCCGAAATATGCTGTGGCAGTAAAAAACTGCCACAGCATATTTTTATGTCTTTTTGCTTGCATTTGTTAATTTGTGGTGATATAATGGCCGCGGCAAACCCGGCGAAAGCCGGCGGCGCAAAGCTACAGGGTCTACCTCCGTTTACGGACATGACAGCCAGCTGCACTTCTTTTCTTGTCGCGAATCCTTCCAAGGGGGTGCTCTGCGTAGCTGAGCACCCCCTGTTTTTCCCGGGAAAAACACACAGAAGGAGAAGATTGTGCATGAAGAGAAAGCTATTGTCCGTTATCCTGGCCCTCGCGATGCTCTGCTCTCTCATGCTGGTCCCCGCCGCGGCCGCTGAGCCCGACGGCGGGAATTGGTATGACGGGGCCATGAGTACCTGGGCGGATCGGGGCGTCCTCCAGGGAGACGCCGGCGGAAACCTGAACCCCACCGCCAACATCACCCGCGCCGAGCTGGCGGTCATCCTGGACCGCATCATGGGCTATCAGGTCAAAGGCAACAACACCTTTGCCGACGTCCAGGACGGCGCCTGGTACGCCGACGCCGTCCTCAAGGCCAGCGCCGCCGGCGTCCTCCAGGGCGACGGCGCCAACGCCCGTCCCTCCGCCACCATCACCCGCCAGGAGGCCATGGTGATGCTCGCCCGCGTCATGAAGCTCTCCGGCGAGGCCGGGGCCTCCGCCGGCTTCGCCGATCAGGATCAGATCGCCTCCTGGGCCCTGGACGCCGTGAAGTCCATGGCCGCCAAGGGCTACGTCAACGGCAGCGGCGGCAGAATCATGCCCACGGCCAACATCACCCGCGCTGAGATCGCCGTCATGCTGGACAACATGTTCGCCGGCTACTTCGACCAGGCGGGTACTTACACCGAGGATGTGGACGGCGCAGCCGTCATCAGCGCCGGCGGCGTAACGTTGGAAAATCTGACCGTCTCCGGCGACCTCATCGTGGCCGAGGGCGTGGGCGACGGCCACGTGGTGCTGGATTCCGTCGCGCTGGGCGGACGGCTCATCATCCGGGGCGGCGGCGAAAACTCCGTCGTCATCAAGGGCAATTCCAAGATTGACGAGGTCATTGTCGCCCGCCAGGAGGGCAAGGTCCGCGTGGCCGTGCAGGGCGGAGCCGCCGTGGACGTGGTCCATATAGACGACGGTTCCAGCGATGTGAAGGTCGAGGGCGCCGTCGAAACCATCACCGTTTCCGCCCCCAAAATCACCGTCTCTGTGGATGGCGCTGTGAACACGGTCGCCATGGAAGCGTCCGCCGAGGAGTCCACCGTCGTCATTATGGAGGACGCCAAGGTCGATACCCTTACCACCGCCGCCCAGAACAGCAAGGTCACTGTGAACGGCACTGTGGACGGCGTGACCGTATCGGAGAGCGCCGCCGCCGCCGAGGTCCATGTCGCCTCCGGCGCGGAGGTGGAGGCGATCGCCGTCGCCGCGCCCGAGACCGCCCTCCGCGTCTCCGGTACCGTCTCCAGCGTGGACGTCTCCGAGACCGCCTCTTCCACCGGGATTACCGTCGCCTCCGGCGCAAACGTGGAGACGGTTACCACTGCCGCCGACAGCGTGTCCCTCTCCGGCTCCGGCAAGGTAGATACCATGACCGTGACCGGCGGCGAGGGCGTCGCCGTAGACAAGAGCACCACCGTCAACAAAGTGGAGAACCAGGGCGCGGCCGATGTGGACGTGGCCGGCAAGGACGTGGCTTCCGGCGAAACCGGATCCAACAAGCCCTCCACCGGCGGCTCCTCTTCCGGCGGCGGCGGATCCTCCGGCGGGTCCTCCGGCCCCGTCTACTATACCGTCACCTTCAAGAGCGGCGATACCACCATTACTACCCAGTCTGTTGTCTCCGGCGGCAAGGCCACCTCCCCCGCCGCCGACGCCCAGGGGATGCCCCAAGTCGCAGAGGGCAGCAAGCTCACCTGGTACAAGGACGGCGAACCGTTTGATCTGGCGAATACCGCCATCACGGCCAACACCACGCTTACCGCCGTGGTGGGCTCCGGCCAGTTTACCGCCGGCGACGGCACGGCTGCGTACCCCTACCTGATTGCCAACGCCGAGCAGTTTGTTGCCATTGAAACACAGCGGAATGAAATGATCGCCGGTCCCGTCAACTACCGTCTCATTGGCACAATTGATCTCTCCAATCAAAAATCGGATTTTATCACGTACTTCCGGGGTGTTCTGGACGGAAATGGACAGAAGATTATCGGCTTCTCCTCCTCCGCAGAAGGCTGGAAGAGCATTATCGTAGACACGCTGTACGATGTCACTATCCAGGATCTGGTGCTGGAGCAAAATGGCGCGCAGTTTACAACTCTGGTAGGCAGTATCAACCGTTTCAGCGCTCACGTTGGGAATGTCACCTTCGATAATGTGAAGATTACCCAGAAGACCCCCGGCACGGTTGTGGACTGCGGCAACAATGATTCCCCCTATTGTAACTTCGCCTTTGCCGGAACCACCCTGTTTAAGGACTGCGTCAACGAGGCCGACTTCAACTTTGCCACTTACGGCGCTCTCTATGTGGGCGGGTATGCCCATCAGGGCGCGACCGTCAACTTTGAGGGCTGCACCAACAACGGCAGCCTGACCGGCGCGAACGTGGCTCTGTTTATCGGCAACCCCTCTGGCGGCCCCGCCACCGTCAGCGTCACCAACTGTACCAACAACGGTCTTGTCCACGGCGTCACCACCGAAGGCTGGTTCTCAAAGCTCAGCGGCAGCAGCGTCTATAGCGATCTGAACAACAGTGTAACTGTGGGAGGAAATCCCATCGGCGCCGATACCCCTGCTGAGATCGGGCTTTCCATTGCCAAGAACGAAGACGGCACCCTGACAGTCACCGCCGAAAACGCAGGCAATGTAAGCTATTACCTGGTCAAGTCGCGGGCGAGCTCTTCCTTCAAGAAGACGGGTTCTGATGGTACTGAGGTAAGCGGAGGCTCCTCCTACGTCAGCATTGAGGAGCGCATTACTGTCGCTGAGGGCGCAGCCCTTACCACAACCACCCCCTTCGGCAGCTATTCCAAATTCGTGGATGATACCACGTATAAGAGCGGCCAGGGCGAAAGCGCGACTGATGTATCCTTTGAGAACGCCCAAACGGAGTCCTATGTGGGAGCCAGATATGTTGTCGTTGATAACACTGTGGTGTTCTGTGCGGAGGATATGATGGCCAGCCAGGCAACGGAGGGCGAAACCATGACCAGCGCCACCGTGAACAGCGCCCCCCGCATTATCGTAGAGGCCTACGACGCCAGCGGCGTCATGCTGGCGGAACTCACAGTCCCCTACGGGGAGCTCCCCGGCGCTTCCTCTTCTTCCGAGGACCCTGCCGGAGCGTAACGATCCCGTGCAGCTGCGGCCCGCCGGACATTCCCGGCGGGCCGCGCTTTTTTGCTTTCCCTTGCCACATCCTCCCTTCTGGTGTAAAATAAGCTGAAATTACCCCGAAAGGAGCCGCAGAAAAACATGTCTGTCACAGTTGGAAGAAAGGGCCGCGCCGAGAGCGCGGTCACGGCGCAGAATACCGCCGACGCCGTGGGGAGCGGGCTGGTGCCCGTCTTCGCCACCCCCTATATGGTCGCCCTCATGGAGAACGCCGCCGTCAACGCCGTCCAGGAGGACCTGGAGCCCGGCCAGGGCACCGTCGGCACCCGGCTGGACGTCACCCACGACGCCGCCACCCCCATCGGCATGAAGGTCTGGGCCGAGGCCGAGGTCACGGCGGTGGAGGGCAAGCGAATCACCCTGGCCGTCAGGGCCTTCGACGAGGCCGGCCCCATCGGCGGCGGCGTCCATGAGCGCTTTGTCATCACCGTGGACCGCTTTCTGGCCAAGGCCCAGGCCAAAAAGGCGGGGGTACAGTCCCATGTCGATTGAGAAAGGCAGGGCCTATCTGGAGGCCCGGGGCTACGGGGATCGCATCCGGGAGTTCAGCGTCTCCAGCGCCACCGTGGAGTTGGCCGCCCAGGCCGTAGGCTGCGAACCCGCCCGCATCGCCAAGACCCTCTCCTTCGCCGTGGACGGCGGCTGCGTGCTCATCGTCTGCGCCGGGGACGCCAAAATCGACAACGGCAGGTACAAGGCCCAGTTCCACACCAAGGCCACCATGCTCTCCCCGGAGCAGGTGGAGGCCTTCACCGGCCACGCCGTGGGCGGCGTGTGTCCCTTCGGCATCGAGCGCCCCGACGTCACCGTCTACCTGGACGTATCCCTGCAGCGCTTTGACACGGTCTACCCCGCCGCCGGAAACGCCGCCTCCGCCGTGCGCCTCTCCTGCGGGGAGCTGGAGCAGCTCTCGGGGAGCGCCGGCTGGATCGATGTGTGTAAAAACTGGCGTTGATTTCCAACAATCTCCTGTCATTGTCTAGTGACTTTTTCCCTTTTCCAGGCTATATTATGTCTTGTGGAAAGGAGTTTTCCAAATGAAAGAAAAGGCAAAAAACCTCAAGCTCAATTTTGCGGCGGCCGCCGTCCTGTATCTGGCCCTGGGCGTGGTGCTTCTGGGCTGGCCGGACACCACCAGCAATATCATCTGCTACGCCATCGGCGCCGTGCTTCTGATCTACGGGCTGGTGAGCATCATCTCCTTCCTGGCCAGCCGGGAAAAGACCGCCGCCCTGGCCCTCCAGCTGGTGGTGGGCGTTGTTGCGGCGGCGCTGGGCGTCTTCTTCCTCACCCAGCCCAGGATGATTTTGTCCATCTTCCCCGTCCTCATGGGGCTGTTCATCATCATTGTCAGCCTGCTCAGCGTCAAGCGGGCCTTTGAGCTGCGCCGCTACCGCTATCCCAAATGGTGGGCCGCGCTGCTGCTGGCCCTGGTGGCCATCGCCCTGGGCCTGCTCATTCTCTTCCACCCCTATATGGCGGCGGAGACGGTGATCATGGTCATCGGCGTCGTCTTCCTCTATGTGGGGGTATGCGACCTCTGGGCCATCTGGAAGGCCTCCCGGGCCCTCAGGGAGTTCCGGAAGCACACCCCCGTGGAGGTTGACCCCATCGACATCGAGTGAGCGCATACGCGCCCGGTGCCCCCGCCCGGCCCGCTCTCACCACCGGTTTCCCGGCAAATGGAGAGGCCCGCAGGCATGCTTGCCTGCGGGCCTCTCAGTCTGTCAAAACAAGTGCAGGAAGGAAACGATTTCCCGCAAGGGGAAAAGCCCCCGGCAGAGTTTCGCCGTCCGCAGGCGGCGAAAAAAGATCCAAATCTGTTTTTTCCGGGGACATGCGCCTCGGAAAAAAACACTTCTCAGTCCGCCAGCGTGCGCGCTCTGCGCGTGCGGCGCAGCGGACTGCATCCCCTCTCAAAAATGCCTGCATGTTTGAGAGGCGCCC
>ERZ857955.2439-NODE-2439-length-12082-cov-5.739586_pt1 | contig 12082 bp, 3 predicted proteins | sample MGYA00519956_ERZ857955 | MGnify/ENA primary metagenome ERZ857955 (study PRJEB31778, sample SAMEA3449378) | human gut metagenome | biome: human gut; feature: human-associated habitat; material: faeces | place: United Kingdom | collected 2010/2012 ...
CTTCTTTGCCGATTTTTCCATTCACAAGTTTGTGTACTGCATCTGCACTCGCTGTGTCACGTGTGATTTCTGTTTCAAGGGTGGTCTTAGTGTAAGAACTTTGCAGAATATATGTGTACGACGCTATTACCAAAATCGTCAAAAGCCCCGCAATCACAAAGATACTGCCAGTATTCTTCAGCCGAAGGCGTTTTTTCAAATTAACTCCTTCTTTTGTTTTCTTCATGCTGCTCATTCACATCCTATAAATCCTAATCTACCGATTTTATCATAGCACATTTTCATGCAATCTTCAATATAGCAAAAGCAGCCACCACTACAGTGACTGCTCTTTCTCAATTATATCGCTCCACGGCACCGATCTGGATTTGCAGGGTTTTTGTCAGCTTGGTCATAACAACATCATCGCTCACGGCACCACGCCGTTCCGGCAAATACTTTTTGTCGATGGTTTCCACCTGTTCGGCCAGAGCCGGACTGTTCTGCGGCAGACCCGTTCCACACCCTCGCGGGAAAAACTCGTCGCACACCCAGCATAGAACATACTGCCCGGGTTATCTGGTGAGGTTTTGGCTTTATCTTGTAGTTTGCGAATATACGTGCAAATAGAAAAAGCCCTTTGAGAAAAGGATTTCTCCTCTCTCAAAGGACAAGTTGGCAAACTTGAATTTATCTTTTCTTATATGTCACCACAACTCCAACCACCGAAGTCAAAAAAACAATCAGTGCGAGTCTTACAAACAAGAATTCAAACCCATGCAGTATTGTTCCTGCCACTGCCAACTCAGGATCATTGTAATTCCAATTCAAATAAAAACTATTCGTAGATGCAAGTGCGATAAATATTACCACTATAACCGCACACAATGAAATAAGAATCCATCGAATCGTTTTTACCTTTGTTATACTTCTTTTTGCAAGCTGCAAATTAATAACTTCTAATTTTTCAGAAAGAATCTTTAAATCATCGGTAGTCGGTTCTGCTACAGGTTCTCCAAGTAATTCACTTACAGTAGTATCCAGTTCATTCGCCAAAATAATCAGCATACTGGAATCTGGAATTGACAAACCATTCTCCCATTTTGATACTGTCTGTCTTACTACGTTCAGTTTAATTGCCAGTTCTTCTTGCGACAGCCCTTTTGACTTTCTAATTCTTTTGATATTTTCATTTAGCATAATCTCTGCCTCCTTGTTTTTGATAGCTCAATTCTATATTCAATAGAGCTGTTGCCACAAGCAATACATATTAACATCCGCTTATTTATGGGCTTTTCACAGACAAATCTCGATTTGTATTTCTGTTTGTTTTAAAAATTACCAGCCATATTGCCACCTCCATGTCTATAATAGCATAAAAATAATGGTAGGCTCTTTTGTGTCTACCATTATTTTATCACTTCAGGAGTCGCTGATGGCTGAGGCGCAGATGTGCCGGAAGGCGTTCTGCCGGGAATGTCGATAGGCTCCGTCTCTTTCTGATAGCAGCCCATAACTGCCGTGGTCATGGCGAAGAGAAGGACTGCCATGCAGATGATCGGACGAATGATTCTTGTGATTCTTTTCATAATGCTGTCTCCTTGCCGCGCTGGGATAGCGGCGCAGCTCAAAATGTCATTGATTAGCCTCTTGTAGTGATGAAAAAGGAACAGCTCAGCTTCCGGGCAATACCGGAAGCTGAGCTGTTTGTTGGCCTTAAAGGTGTGATAAAACGATTACCGTGCACGTTTTCTCTTAAGGTGAACGGCGCCGGCCAGAGCAAGGGTACTTGCCAGCAGGAGGGCGCTCCACAGCGGAAGATTGCTGCTGTCTCCGGTGCTGGCGCTGGCAGTGCCCTTGACGAAGATGGCCTCGATGGTATGGGGGCTGCTGACATTCTCAAAGGTGTAGGACTTCACCGCGCCAATGCTCTTGCCGTCAATCTTGACATTGGCAACAGCATAGCCCTTATCCGGGGTGATGGTGAAGGTCTGATCACCACCCTCACGAACGCTGACATTGCCGGAGGGAGAAATGGAGCCGCCAGCCCCGGCAGTTGCCTTGATGGTGTAGTAGCTGTCGTACCAACCGCCGCCACTGCTGGACTTGTGATACAGCTCAACCTCGCCGGTCAGGGTCGTGTAGTTGTCATCATCAGGCGTGAAGCGCCATTTGTAGGTCGTGTTGGCCTTGACCGTGGTATCGTCGGGCAGGGGCTCGCCCTTGTCATCCACCCATTCCAGCTTGCCGTCACTGGGATTCAGAGTGCTTCCCTCGATGGTCAGCGTCACGTCCTTCAATGTCTTGCCACTGGTTGTGATCTTGGTGTACTTGGGCTCACCGGTGGGAGTGGCCGGTTTGATCATGAGCACGAAGGGGGCGCTGGTGACGTCGTTATAGTTGTTGTCGCCTGCCTTGGTCGCGATGACACTCACAGAGCCGACCTTGACGGGAGTCAGAACGCCGGTTTCGGGATCGATGGTCGCCTCGCCGGTGCTCGCGTCTGTGTCGATGCGGTAGGTTACAGCACCCATGCCGGAGCCGCCGGTAGTGGTCAGCGTCAGCTTTTCACCATAGATTACGGAAGTGTTGCCGGTGATGGTCAACGGCTTCTGATCGTCCTTTTCTGTCAGAGTGACGTTCAGCGTGATGGTGAAATCCTCGTAATTGTCACAGGACGCCTTGAGGATGAGGGTGATCTTGTCACCCGCCTTGCCGCCGGAGATGGCATAGGTCAGCAAGTTGCCGTCCGCTGCGAAGTCCTGCTTGGGCAGGACGATGCTCGCCTCGCTGCTGAACGTCCAGTCCTGCCCGGCGGGCAGTCCGGCCCAGTCCGGCGTGTAGGTGTGATCCGAGGCGTCCGTGTACTTCTGCTCCAGCTCGACCGTTTTGAGGTTGCCGCCATCTGCCTTGTTCACCGTGACTTCAAGTTCAATGTTCTCCACTGTGTTGTAGTTTTCGGTGTCCTTCGGAGTGAACTTTGCCTGGAAGGTCTTGGCGGCAGTCGAAGCGCCGCCCACAGATTCGCTGCTATCCATCCAACTCCAGCCGTCCGGCAGCGTCACATCCGCCAGCGTCTGACCGTATTTTGTCGTCAGCCCGGTGGGAGCGATGAAGGTGGGGGTAGCCTTGTTCACCTTGATGGTCACAGTTCCGGTCGCGGTCGCGTATTCCTCATAGCCCTCCACCGGGGTGAACGTCCACGAAGCCGGATAGTCGCCCGCAGCTGGCTTGAACGTGCCATTCGTCCATGTGAATGTACCGTCAATCGCCTTGCCGCCAGCTTTCATCTTACCTGCGATTTTACTGTCATTCAGCGCTTGACCATAGGTAATATCGCTTGCGCTGATGGGGCCGTCCGGCACGGGAACATCCTTGTTTTTGGTTTTCACCCCGATGGTTAAGTAAAAATCTCGATAGTTATCCGAGGTGACCTGGACATCAATCGTGCCGACAGAACTTACCTTATCGTAATCTACTGCCGGAACGGTCAGCTTCAGCTTATACTGACTGTTTTCCTCCACAACCTCTGCCTGAACCGTGTCCTTGTAGCCGTCCGTCAGGTAGGTGCCCCTCAACGAATAGCTGACGTTTCCATACTCACAGGGAGAACTCAACTTAGGCAAGCAGTCGTTGGACAATACCATTTCATAGGTTTTTGCCAGATCGTTGATGACTGTCACCGCAGGGTGGGGACCGGAACCGGGCGCGGCGGCCTTGGTGATGGTGAACCGGTTCACATCATCGGTCGCGAAAACGTCGCTGACCTCTGTGGTACCTTTCGACTTACCTTCAAACACATAGTTATTGCTTGTGAGCATCATGGTGAAGGAAAGCGCCTTTCCGCCTCCGACCTCCGGCGAGGGCAGATAGCTCCCGTCGGCCTGCTTCTTGGTGAATCGGGCGTTAGTGAAGGTGATCGCCGTATCGGGAAGTTTAATATTCGTGGCCTTCGCCGTCTTGCTGAAGAACGTCAGCTTGTCCGCAGTAAGCGTGACATCTGCACTGCCGTCGTAGGTCTTGGAGATTGACGAAACAGAGAGAAGGCTAATCGGCAGCGGGTCGATGGTCACGGTGAACGTACCGGTAGCTGGTTCGTGGTTCGCGGCTTCCGCCTTGTAGTAAGCGGTGTACGTACCCGCGTCGGTGAATGTCGGTCCGCCCGAAGTATAGTTGCCGTCTACCTTGTCGCTGTAGGTGAACGCCACGGGAGTGCTGTCTACGCTTTGTCCAGACGCGATGATCGATGCGATCTGTGCCTCGCCGTTGTAATACGCGCTGGATGCTTTCACGGAAACGGTCAGCTTCGCCGGTTTGACCTTGATGGTCACAGTTCCGGTCGCGGTCGCGTATTTCTCGTAGCCCGCAGCCGGGGTGAACGTCCATTCGGCTTCATAGTTGTCATTTGCATCTGGCTTGATTGTGCCATCTGTCCACGCGAACGTGCCTTTGACTTCTGCACCGGTGGCGGAGTCTTGCATCGTGCCGTTGACCGTGAGTTTACTGTCAGCCAGCGTCTGACCATAGATGATGTCTGTTGCGCTGACAGAATTGCCCTCAGCCGGAACGGGAACGAGTTTGTCCTGCACACTGACATGGATGGTCAGCGTGAACGGCTGATAGTTCGTGGTTTCGACCTGGACGGTTACCGTGCCAATTTCTTTACCTTGCTTGAAGCTTGCGGCCTTGTTGATGGACAGGCGCAGCTTGCCGTTTTCGATGTTTGCACCGCCGGCGGGATAGTAATCGGCGTACATGCTGACGCCCGGCCGACCATATTTGATATCGCCGTATGTGCCGCCCTCAGGAAGGATCTTATCCAGAACTTGATTCAAATCGATCTCGTAGGTCTTTTTCAGATCGTTGAAAACGGTCTGATAAAGTTGGGGGTCACTCGCGATGGTGGCCTTATTGATCTTGAAGGTCTTGTCCGTTTCCGAACCCTTCAGTGTAAAGTCCTTTTGGGTCGTGCCGTCTTCAAAGACATAGCCCGCATTCTTTAACTTGATGGTGAAGGAGACAGTCTTTTCGGTTTCGCTTGCATCGGCGGAATCATAGTGGGCGTTGGACACCTCATAATCTGTACCCTTAGCCAGCCGAAGCGTAGTACCAGTATAATAGCTGTCCGCGCTCTTAAATGTGATTTTCGCATTTGCAGGCAGGTCTGTCGTTCCGTCGTATGTCTTAATGATGTCGCCGACCGAAGCCGCTACTTTGAGCGGTCGGACATTCCATTGGGCAGACTTGCTTCCGGTATAATCGCCGTTGTCTGTTGCCTTGATGGTCAGCGTACAGGGCCCTACATCGTAGGTGCTATCGCCGCTGGTGATGACGAAATCCACATTTTCTTCCAGCTCTGTGCCGTTGTATTTCACGACAAACGTCGGCACACCGGTCGCAGACACAGAATTAAAGGCCGCTTCATTGCCATAGGGGAATGTGATCTCGGCATTGCTTAAGTTCGGCTTGGTGACGGTCAGCTTTTTGTGGTTGCTCGTCACCGAATAGCCGTCCTTGGTGGCGGTGAAAGAAATCGTGTAGCTGCCGACATCGTTGAAAGCATACTCCGCGACGTAGAATTTGGTGGTGCCGGTGCCGACTGTCGTATATTGCACATCGTTGCCCGACAGCGTGATGGGCGTTGTTTCGCCCGTCTTCAGGATGGAGAACGTCACCGTCACATCCTTCGCATTGCAGCTGGCGCAGAGCTGGACAGTCGTGCCGCGCTCCACCTTGTTGCCTTTCACGTTCGTCCCATCGACCTTCAGATTCAAGGTCTTGGAGGTGATGGGCAGTCTATTGATAATAACATTGTTCAACTGCGAGCCTTTGACATCATCCCGGGCATACCACTTGTGGGTGCCGTCCGCGTTGAGCATCTTGTATCCAAGTGCTGTGTCATTCAGAATCGTTTTCCACGTCGCGCCCTCTGCCAACGTCAATGTGCCGATCACGGCAGGCTTACCCGACCCGGCGAGTTTTGCTCCCTTGTAGGCAACGACCTTATCAATGCTGACCGTGGTCGTGTTTTTCGTGTTGCTCAAGGTGGTGGTGTTGCTGCCTGCAGCCGCCTTGACCGTCACTGTGCCCTTGATGGAATGGCCGTTCAGGTTAAGTCCCGTGTCCTGCGTGCCGTTGATGGTATAATTGCCGGTCACGTCGGCCAGCAGCTTAAGGGTCGCGCCGCCATCTCTGTCTGCGTCAAGGGCTGTCTGCAAATCAGCAAATCTCCGCTGCAGGCGGTTGCCCTCGCCATCGTTCAAGGCTGTTTCAGCCACCGCAGCCACGCCGCAGTAGGGGCAGGTTGCGGCGTCTTTGTCAAAGCCTTCCGCGCCGCCGTGGTCGCAGACCTTCTGGCAGACGGTACACTTGCCGTTTTCCCAGTTGTGCTCGCACGGGCGCACGGTCACTTCGTCTGCCGTTTGGGTCTTGTTGCTCAGGTCGAGCGGGGCATTATCCTTCCAGAACAGGCTCTCGCCGTCCAGATAGTCGGAAAGATGCTTGCCGCTATCCTCTGTTTTGATGCTGTAGTCGTTAGTGCCCTTCTGGAACGTGCCTCTTTTCAGCACGGCGTTGCCATCTGTTTTTAACAGCACACCGCCGGTGTACGTGCCGCCGTCAAACTCCACCGTGCCATTGGTCACATATACCAACGGGACAGACCGTTGAACATTCTTTGCTGTCACATTTTCCAGCGTCAGCTTCGGGCCGCTATTGGATGAGATGTAAAGAACGCCCTCATAGCTCGTGCATCTGCTGCCATCCAGCGTGCTGTTTTTCAGCGTCAGCTGGCTTCCGTTGTGCAGCATGATCAGGCAGTCGCCGTCGGCACTCAGGGTATGGCTGGCCAAATCGATGGTGAAGTTCTTTCGGGGAGAACCTACCTGCAGCACCGCGCCGTTGCCCAGATCCAGATCATTCAGCAGCGTGATGGTTCCACCGTTCTGAACAGCATTGATCGCCTTCGACAGAGAAGCGTATTCCACATCTCCGATCTTTGCGACCGGCGCATCTATGGCCGTACCCTGCTGAACGGTCACGACCGTGTTGAAGCCGCCGCCGGTGCGCACCTGTGTTCCGGTCTCATCCACATAGACACAGCCATCTCCCAGAAGTTCCATGCAGTCGCGGCTTGTGGTGTCGGTGGTCTCGTTCACCTTCCAGAAAATGCTTTTGACATTCTCGTTTGTTGTTATGGTATCCATGTAGGGGCGGAACGTACCGCCTTCCAGTGTGACTTGACTTTTTGCACCTACGTACAGTCCCTGATAGTCGCCGCTTTTGATGACAGCAGAGCCGAAGTCGCCCACCATCACACTGCTTTCATCGCTCGTTACTGTGGCGGTCACGTCTTCCAGCGTCATGCTCGCACCGGATCCGTACGCGCGGATGGCGCAGCTACCCATTTCTGCGGCTTTTACTTTACCGTTCTTCACCGTTACGGTGGCATCTTTGACCACCAGAACGCCGTAATCTAACCACGCTTTGGAGCTGGACAGCGTTTTGCCGTTCAGGTCGAAGGTGATGCTCTTGCTGATGGTCACATATGTCTCGCCCAGGTCTACGTCGCTTAGCAGTGTGACGGTATCGCCGTCCTGCGCCGCGTTCAGCGCGTCGTCGAGAGAGGTGTAGTTGTTGGTTACGCCGCCCGTCGTTACGCTGGCGACATACGACGCTCCGCAGTAGATGCAGGTGCCGTTCGCATCCATCTGGTGCTCGCTGCACGCACCGACATAGAAAGAAAAATAGTTAAAGTCTTTGCTAATCAGGGTGCTTCTTGCAATCTGAACAGTAGAACCTGCATCCTCGGCGTAGAGCGCCATGCCCGGGGTCGCTTTCAGCAGATCGCCAATGGTGGCGTTCGCATCCCCTTGCGCAAAGCCCCCGAACGCGCAGTGGTTCTCGCCCTCCGCGAGCCGGATAGCGTAGTCGCCCGTCCCCGCGGCCTGAAGTCCAAGGTACTGAATCTTGCCATCTGTGCAGGTGAACGAGCCGCCCTTTTCCACCAGAAGCGTCAGGTACAGCCCTGCCTTGACCGGTTTTTCCGATTTTTCCGCACCCGCGTTCTTGACGGTCAGCGCCGCGCCGTTTTTAACGGTGAGAGAACCGTTCGAACCGAGCACATAGCCGTTCAGATCCAGTGTGATGGACTTGCTGATATCCGTATTGTCGCCAGACAGTGTCCCATCTGCCAACAGTTTTAATGTCGATCCCTCGCTTGCAACAGCCGCCGTCCACGCGTCGACAAATGATCCATAAGGTGTTTCTGTACCGTCCGCAGTCGTCACAGAAACAACCGGATCGACCTTCTCACTGACCGTGAGTTCCACGGTTGCTGACCGTTCCTCCTCGTAGTTCTTGGTCGCGCCGGACTTGGCATAAACGTAATATGTGCCGGGCTCGCTGATTGCGGTGTTTTCGTCAATCTTGGGCATGGCTTCGCTGCCCTCTACGTCAGAAGAGCCCGCCCAGCTTTTTAACGCGGAAGCCAGATAATAATATGTCACCTCGGCGTCTTCCGGAGCACCCTCGACAGACAGAAGCGGAAGAAGCTTTTCGCCCGCCGTGCAAGCCGTCTTGGAAAGAGTTACGGTCAGATCGGGATAGGCCTTGTCGATGTAGCCGCCGATCGTAAACGTTTCTTCGCCCGCCTTGAGCCTGTACTTTGCCGCCGCATCACCGATCAGCTCGATTTCCACAGTGACGGTATGCCGTCCCGCGTCCGCGGAATCAAACGTCTTCTTGGCGGTAAAGCCCGTTCCTTCTGTGAGTTCAAACGTATTTGTACCGTCTGTAAACCCCAAGTCGATTGAAATCTTGCCGCCGTCCGTCGTGCCGTCATAGTTGCGCTGAATTAAAGAGGGTTTCATTGTGCACCAAATCTCCGTCCGCGTGTCCTCTCCGGGGATATATGTGCCGCCGCCCCCTTCTGTCGGGCTTCCGGGGGCTACATAGATCCCACCGGTCTCGCCACCGGTCTCACCACCGGTCTCACCGCCGCCGATGACACCGCCCGATATGCTCACGTCCTCTCCCTCGGCGAAAGCCGCTGTGGGCAGAAGCGTCAGGCAAAGCACGAGCACCATAAATAAGCTCAATACTCGTTTTTTCATAAGATCCTCCTTTAGAATATACATATAGGGTTTATATCCAGCCCGTTCAAGCACAGGCACAGCTTTTATAGGTCATCCGGAATGAGCCGCAGCTTTTTCGCGGCGGTCTTGGCCTCCGCCCGGCGCTTCACGTTCAGCTTGTCGAGGATGTGGCTGACGTGGGTCTTCACGGTCGGCAGCTTCACATCCATGATCTGCGCGATCTCGGCGTTAGACTTGTCCGCGCAGAGCAGATGCAGAATTTGCAGCTCCGTGGGCGTCAACTCCTCACCGGGGGCAAGGCGGGGTTCGAGGAAATGCGGGTAGAATGCCGCCTGCTTCCGTACCGCCGCCATTATCTGCTTATACCACTTTTTGTCGCCATCCCAGTCCAGTGCCTCCAGCAGCGGCAACACTGCCGTGCCGTATACGCTGACGGTGCGGATGAAGCGGTACTCCGCCGCCGCATCCAGCGCCGCCGTCAATCGCTCGCGCCACCGCTCGTCCTTCTTGCGGTACAGGGCAATGGCAATCAGGACATTCAAGTGAATGCCGTCGATGATGCGGGCGCAGTTTTGGACATACGGCTCCAGCGGGGCAAGCGTCAGCTGCACCGTGTCCGGCCTGCCGTCCTCCAGCTCCACCATGGCCTGGGTGAGATACTGGTAGCGCCGCATGACGTTCAGGTGCGTCAGCTCCCGCGGGGCTTTTTCCCGATACCACGCGTCCGCCGCGTCAAGGTCGCCGGTGTGCATGTCAATACGGCAGAGCATGGCGTCCATATTGGGCAGAAAGCGTGTCAAACCGCGCTCGGCAAAGTATTCACGGAGCACCTCGATGGTGCGCCGCGCGTCGGCGGGCTGTCCGCTTGCCAGCTGGCTGCGGGCCAGCAGTCCACTGACGGCGAACTCCATGTCCGGCGTGCCGCGGTTGCGGACCTCGTTCAACTGTGGGAGAAGGGACAGCATCCGACCGGCCACGTCCTCCCCCTTTTCAAACTTGCTCTCGGCGATGGCGCAGTCCGCAAGACCCACGCCGTCCCGCCCCAGCACCGCCTCCACGGGGAGACGGAGGGTTTTGTAGAGCAGGTCGTCCTTTTTGCTCCATGCGGAAAAGTCCTTGCCGCCGTTCATGATGCTGGGCAGCGCGCTTGTGACGGAGAAGGACGGCAGCGTCACTTCCTTGTTCATCAGCAGCCGGAACACAGCGGGAATGGTTTCCGTCAGACCGTTCACGCCCCGCTGGGGGAGAGAAATGTCCAGCCATGCAAGGCGGCTGCGGGCCTGCTTTCCGGCGGCGTCCTGCCTGCCGCAGCGCTCGGCAAATGCTTGCAGCTCGCCGTACCAGCGCTCCGAGCCTTCGTAGTCCATCGCCAGCGCGCAGAGCATGCTCATGCCCTGCATCAGCGAGGGAGAGGCGAGAATTTCCGCCTCCGGCAGGCTGCGGTAGTATTTTTCCATCTCGGCATAGTGACCCATGCCGGGGTGGAGTTCTGCATTGCGCACCAGCAGCTCGGAGACCTTGGCATGGTCGCCGCCCCTGGTATAGCAGTCCAGCGCGCTGGAGAAGTCCTCCTTTAACTCATAGTAAAGCCCGCCGCGGCTGAGTAGCGCGCGGCGCTTTTCCTCAGTATACTCCCGTTCCATCTCCCAGAGGAGAAAAGCTCGGAAACCCGACCAGAAGTGGAAGCGCTGGCAGTCGTCGTAGCGCAGCATAGTGGTGTATCGAAGAAGCCAGTCCAGCCGTTCGCCGGCACGGGGATCGCCGCTGACCATCCGTGCCATTTCCAAGTCAAAGCTTTCAAAGGGAGCCAACTCCAACAGGAAGCGCCGCACCGGCAGGTCAAAGCGCCGGTAGATGGCGGTCTCAAAGTAGAGGAACACCTCGTGGAACACCCGCGCCACCAGCTCCGGTGTCCACGGCTTGTCTGGGGACATGCACCGCGCCGTGATGGCCACACCCAGCGGATAGCCCACGGATTCTTTCAAAATTCCGTCGATCTCGCTATCTGTTACATTTGCTCCCGAAAGCTGAAACAGTCGCCGCACATCGTCCGCGTCAAAAAGCAGGTCGTCGGCCTCCAGCACCGTCATCAGCCCCGTGTACTGAAACGCCGTCAGGCAGCCGGGCGGCACACCGCGCGAGAGCAGCACGAAATGGCGCTCCGGACTTGAGCGAATCAATTCGCAAAGAGCCTGCTGCCCGGCTTCCTCCTGCATGAGCTGAAGATCGTCAATCAGCAGAATGTCCCAATCCTGCGCTGACGGTGGGATCGCGCAGTCTGAGTCTGCCGCGCTTTGCCGCAGCACATTCCGCCCGCGCAGCAGCGCGTCCGCCAGCACGGTCTTTCCAAAGCCGCAGGGCGCGCTGAAAAAAAGGACTCTGTCATGCGCTATGAAGCTGTCAAACCGTTTCTGAACGGAGGACTTTATGATGATATTTTCGGTCATGTCTTCCCTCCCTTTGATACAGTGCGAGATTGTCATAAGCCTTTTGCCACCTATCTCAAATTATATTATACGCGGCTGTTCTGAAATGTAAATCATCCCAAAGGATGAGACGCGCTGCATAGCAAACGGCTGTGCAGGCCAGCATTTCGTGAGGTGAAAAAGAAATCGCACAGCATCAGGCCAAAATGCCTGCGCTGTGCGATTCGGTGTTTACTTATAAAGTCTTGTCACTTCTTACTGTGTCACAGGAGAATCAAAATTAAAGTCGCGGCGCAATGCGGCCTGCCCATGTTCTGTGTGATATTCGTCTTCAACGCGCACAGAGCAATTATTCTGTTTTCAAGGTTCGTGAGGTTTTTGCCCTCACTAACCAACTGGGAACTTTTTTCGGAAATAACAAAGAGAATTTTCAAAAAATTTTTTCGACCACCTTTCAGGGACAAAGAAAGCCCCTATCACATCACGGAGATGTAATAGGGGCAGAAATAGAAAAAACCCGCTGACCGAAATCAGCGGGCTTAAATCATATGAACTTATCGTATGCTATCGGAACTTGTCTGC
>ERZ857955.2441-NODE-2441-length-12042-cov-2.789355_pt1 | contig 12042 bp, 9 predicted proteins | sample MGYA00519956_ERZ857955 | MGnify/ENA primary metagenome ERZ857955 (study PRJEB31778, sample SAMEA3449378) | human gut metagenome | biome: human gut; feature: human-associated habitat; material: faeces | place: United Kingdom | collected 2010/2012 ...
ATGTTATACATCTTGGTGTTGTTGACCGTAACGGTGCCGGTGCCGCCCACATGCACTGCGCAGCGGGTCACGGAGCTCAGATTGATCTCACTGTCGTTGATGGTCACATCCGCGTCGCCAATGGCTGCCACGCCTGCACCCATGCCAACAAAGTCGTTGCTGCCCTCACCCTCCAGGCAGATTCTTGCCCGGTTAATGGTATAGCTGCCCTTGCCGTCTACTACGATGCCCGCAAAATCCGGCGCATCAGTGGCAATAAAGATGTCCTCTGCCTGGGTATCGGTAACGGTACCATGCTGAACCGCAGCCGCAACCCCCTGCGCCGGAACCAGCTTGCCGTCCTTGACGCTGATGGCAGCCTCCAGCGGAATGGGGCTCTTCCGGCGGACAGAGGGATAGGTCTCCTCCGTTACCGGCTCTGCCACGGTAATTTCCACATCACCGTGATAGCTTCCGGCTGCAATGGGATGGACGCAGCCATTGACCGTCAGGGCAAGGTATTTTCCCTCGGGTGCTTTCAGCTCTGCTCCTGCCTCAATGGTCAGGAACTCTGTTTTCAGGTTTTCCGCAATGAGATGCTCGCCAGAAGCGAATACAATCTGATTCATGTGGTTTGCCTCCTTATAATGTAAAATCGGTACGGGCGCTGCCATTATGTTGTATCCTAACTGTTAATATCATAGCACCCATCGAGTATATTGTAAAATACGAAATTTACCGTACTACTACAACCCATTGGTTATGCTTCAGATTTTGATTCCGGGTCCTCCAATTGGGAGTACCCGGTAATTGTTAACGCTGATAGTAACGGTCCAGTGCAGCCTGCTTCAGTTCAACGCAGCGCTCCAGACCCATGTCCTTGAGTTCCTGAACAAAGTCGTCCCAATCGTCCTCAAAGTTCAGCTCACCGATCACAAAGCGGACAATCTGCTCATCGGCACGGGTTTCGATATCGCCAATGGTAGAAGCATATTCGTCACTCTCGGCGGCGGTAAAGCTCAGCCGGGTGGGCATTTCGTAAGCGCCGTCGGTGTTCTCACCATAAAGCGCAATGGCATCCATGGAATCCTGGGTATAGGTTGCATGGAAGGAGCGGTCACGGTCCACAATGGTGGGAATATCTACCCAGCAATAAAGCAGTGCAATCTGCTGGAAGGTATAATCTGGATTGTTAGCAATCAAATCGGTGTACTGCGGCACGCCTTCGGCATCGTATTCAAAGCTGGTGCCCTCAATGCCATAGTTGGCAACGGTGCTGCCCTCCTTGGTGAAGAACCAGTCGAAGAACCGCAGGATATCCGCCGGATCCTCTGCCTGAACGGAGATGGAGATTCCCTTATTGGTGGTTTTGCTGCTGCCCTCATTCTGGTAGAAGTGGCTGATGTCACCCTCCTGCTGTACCGCATCGGCAAGCCCCACCGCATGGAAGCCCTCTACAGAAGCGCTCTTGTTGTAGGTGCCGATTTTGTCTGCCATATGGTACCACACGCCAACGTTGCCATTGAGAATCTGCGGCTCGCTGGCGGAGCCCATGTCATCCACGATGGCATAGAAATCCTTTGCCATCAAGCCCTCGGAATACCACTGTGCCATGAGCTTCAGGAACTCCCGGTATTCCTCAGTGAGGAAGCTGGAGTAGACGGTGCCGTCCTTCTGGAAGAAGTGGGTACCGGTCTGCTGAAGGGTATAGCCGGATACGCCGAAGCCCGCGGAAAGCAGCGCGCCGCCCTGCAGCGCCTGGGGCATCCAGATGGGATACTCAATGCCATCGTTCTTAAAGGCTTCCAGTACGTCGTGATAATCGTCATAGGTCACGGGAATATCCAGTCCCAGCTTATCCAGCAGGTCCTGGCGAATAACATTGCCGCGTGCCTGAACATAGTAGTCGTTATAGCCGTTCATGAAAAGCATCTGACCGGCATCGTTATAAGCGTCCCGATAGTTCTGCTGATCCTGCCCGATGTATGCCAAATAGTTGGGCGCATTTTCCTCCATCAGGTCAGTCAGATCGATGATAACATCGTCCTCATAGCCCTTTACCGCGCCGCCGGCATAGCTCTCATCAAATGCGGAGATGATGTCCGGATAATCCTGAGACGCCACCATCAGGTTAAACTTCTCATTGGCGGTCATCATGTTCTGCTCCAGCAGCTCCAGAGAGATGTTGGTCTTTTCGGTGATGTACTCCATGATTGGGGAACCAACCACGGAAAGTCCTCCGGGTGGTGCGCCGCACCACATGCTGAATGTGGTCAGCTCATCGGTAATGGGCAAATCCACGGATTCCGCCAGCTGGAAATTAGTCGTTTCTTCCATCTGGGATTCCTGAGACTCTGCCGCGCTTTCTTCCGCCTCCTGCACCGACTGCGGTGCCGTGGTCGGCTGCTCTGTGGATGCAGCCACAGAGACGGAGCTCGCTCTTTCTGCTGCCGTCGAAGAAGCAGCATTTCCGCCGCAGCCTGCCAGCATTCCGGCTGTAAGGCTCAGGGCGATCAGTATGGTAACAATTCTTTTTTTCAAGGATACGTCCCCTTTCTTCTTTATTCAGTTATGATTGATCCGCCGAAATTTGTCATATATCGGCGGGGTCTTAGGGCAATACCGCACAAATCGGCAAGAGAGTCTGACGAAAAATTTTTCGTCAGAAAAGGTGGAAAACCGCAGGAATACTTTGTGTATTTCAAGGTTTTACTAACAAATCTCTGGTGGAAAAGGTCCGCCAGAATCCGCAGACGCATTTGTGTGGTGTTGCCTTAGAACGCAGATTACTTGCACGCCACCATGTCCACCATAACCAGCGCGCCCTCTACCAGCAGGTCAGAAACCGGAATGACGCTCATTGCAGGCTTGATCTCCGGGAAGAAGGTCTTATAAACCTCGTTGAAGGCTTCAAAATCTCCCAGGTCCTTCAGATAAACGTTGGTCTTTACAATTACATGAAGTCCCAGAAACGCCTCCTTCATCACTGCCTCGCAGTTTTTCAGCACCTGAGCGGTCTGCTCCCGGATGCCGCCCTCCACCAGCTTGCCGGTAGCAGGATCAATGGGCAGCTGCATAGACACCTGGGTGGAGCCTGCCTGCTTGACGCCCTGGCTCTAGTGCCCCAGAGGCTTCGGCGCATTGGGGGTATAGAATTCTCTGTTCATAGTGGTTCCTCCTTAATAGGTTTCGTAGGGCTCAGGCAGATCCACGTCCATAAAGGGCGCAATCTCCTGATCGTAGAAATAGGTCTTGGTCAGGGGGTTGCCGGAGCGATTGTTCTGGTTGATGAACTCCCACTTCTGGTCAAAGGTCTTGAACTCCTCAGGCACATGCATCAGGCTGTGGGTGAAGAAGTCGTCGGTCCAGGACTTATAGAAGAACGAGCAGAGAATGTCGATCTGATGGAAATGCCAGATGTACCACTTGTCGTCCTCGCAGATAAACTCCACATAGAACTTCTCCCATGCCCAGGAGCCTGCCAGATCGCCCACATGACCGCCGGTTTCCAGACCGGGGCTCATCCACAGCGCCTTTGCAGTCTTGCAGTCGTCAGCTACCTCTACCAGGGGCGTGGTCAGGGTATGAATCTGGAGCCGTCCGCCGCCCATGTTGACAGGACCGGCAGGTCCCTTGAGTCCCCCGCCCTCCGGTGCTTCGGGCTTTCCCTCGCCGCCCTCAGGCTTGGGCATAGGTCCGCCCGGGAATCCGCCAAACGCCTTGGTGCGGATCTCCTGGATGCCTACATACTTCCCGCCCGGAACCTCTGCCGAGGTGGTGTCGCTTTCGTAAAACAGCTTGCCGATGGCGTCATAGTCGCTGACGGTGTAGTAGTACTGAAACTTTGCCATGATGTTCTGTACGGCATTGATGCCCAGCAGCTTTTTGACCTGCATTTCAAGTGTCATGTCATACTCTCCTTCTTGATGTCGATTTTTGGGTTAGTTTACGTTTTCACGAGTTCATAAACTAATTTCAGTATACGAATCTGTAAGCATATTGTAAATTGATACTTTCAGCAGTCTAGCATACCATTTTTGTAATACTCGTTGCGGTGCAAAGGGTTTTCACCCCATATGCAAATTCGGTTATGCTACCATCATCTATTTCAAATCCGGGGTTGCATTTCCGCAAATTGTTCCATATAATAACGAGAACCAAAGAATTTGCAAAGAAACGGGGCATCACAGTGAAAGCAGGTTTGGTTTTAGAGGGCGGCGCCATGCGGGGACTGTTTACCGCAGGGGTCATGGATGTGCTGATGGAGCAGGGGATTACATTTGACGGTGCCATCGGCGTCTCTGCCGGTGCTGCCTTTGGGTGTAATTATAAGTCCGGGCAAATTGGGCGGGTACTGCGGTACAATGTGCGGTTCTGTGACGATCCGCGCTATTGCGGCGTCCATTCTTTGGTCAAAACCGGCGATATTTATAACACGGAATTCTGCTATGGCGAGGTTCCCTGCAAGCTGGATGTGTTTGATTTTGACGCCTATGAACGTAATCCGATGGAATTCTATGTGGTCTGCACCGATATAGAAACCGGAATGCCCGTTTACCACAAGCACACCGGGCGGGAGGACCACGGCTTTGATTGGATTCGTGCCTCTGCCTCCATGCCGCTGGTTTCCAACATGGTCATGATCGACGGCAAAAAGCTGCTGGACGGCGGCATTACAGACTCCATTCCCCTGCCCTATTTTCAAAGCATCGGCTATGACCGGAACGTTGTGGTGCTGACGCAGCCTTTGGGTTACAAAAAGCAGCCCAACCGCCTGCTCCCGCTGATTCGGCGAAAATACCGCGCCTATCCCAAACTGGCAGAAGCCATGGCGCAGCGGCATATTCGCTATAACGCGTCGCTCCAATATATCGCCCGGGAGGAGGCTGCCGGACGTATTCTGGTCATTCGCCCCCAAAGCGCATTGCCGGTGGGGCGCATCGAAAAGGACCCCAGAAAATTGGTCAAAGCCTATGAGTTGGGTCGTGCTGCCGCCAACATCCAGCTTACACGGATTACCGCGTTTCTCTCCTGCGGATAAACAAAAGCCCTCGCCTGCATACGCAGGTGAGGGTTTCAATTTCATTATGGTTTTATGGATTCAGACCCGCCAGCTTGAGCAACTTCTGCTTTACCATTCGGTTCCAAATCGCCATGACCCGACCAACGCCCAGCATGGACAGCAGCGTGCCCAATCCGATGCCCAGCAGCGGACTGCCAAACAGGGTGCCGATCAGCAGGGCGCAGGTTACGCAGCCAAGATCAAAGCAGTTCTTGCAGAAGCCCAGCTCTTTGCCGCTGCGGATGGAAATGCTGTTTACAATGCCGTCGCCGGGATTTGGAATCAGCTGCATGTCCACCGCAGTTGCCGCGCCGATGCCGGTGAGCAGGATTCCAAGCAGCAGCACCAGAAGATCCGTGGGCAGAAATCCGCTTTGATAGCCAATGGCTGCCTGAAACAGCGCCATAAACCGGGTGAACACAATGCTCACCGGGATTTGCAGTAAATCCAGTAAACTGCGCTGCCTCCCTTTGATGATAAATTCCGCGCCCACAAAGGAGCAATAAAAAATCAGCGTCAAATTCGCAAAGCTCAGTCCGAAGCCGCAGCTGATGGTATAGGGTACCGACACAATTGCCGATGCGCCCAGTCCTGCCAGCGTGGTCAGCGTAATGCCCAGCGCCAGCAGCGTCATTCCCGCCAGGTAGATGCCCCAGCGGCACGCCTGCTTCCGTTTTTCCATCCAATATGCCCCCTAACAGGCTCTATGATAGCACAGCAGGCGTGTCCTGTAAACCGGACTTATCGTTTGTGATAGCCGCAGTCGCAGTAGGGACCGCCGGACGCCAGCGTATATTCCCGCACAAACCTCGATGCGCCCCCTGCTTCGCTCATGCTGTAGTCCAGTCGGCACAGCGCAGGCGTCAGGTCATACAGTCCCAGCTCCTTCATCAGCGTACAGATGCCGCACTTCGTAAACCGCGCCTCATAGCCGCTTCCGTCGGCATAGGGGTAATAGTCCATGTTCCAGGAATAGGGGTTCCGATCCGCCGCCTTGAGCTGCGCCGTTTTCTTCATTGCCGTAATGTCCTTCTCGCTGAACTTTTTCTTTCCGCTCATTCGACAAAACCATTGCATGGGCGGCGTCATCATGGCGTCCCGATAGTATTCGGTTAGAACCGATACCTCCGGGCGCTGGGGCATACACAGGATAAACGCGCCGATCATCGCGCAGTTGACCAGATTCATCTGGAACTGATCGTCCTTTTCAAACTCCGGCATTCTGGCAATAATTTCCTTGTATTTTCCCTTTGCCCGCTGTTTCACCTGCATTGCCTGCTGCGGCGAAAGCGAGATTTTTTCAGTCAGCTGCTTCTGAAAGGATTTCTGAAACAGCAGCCACATTCCCATAGGCATTCCAACGTATTTCATCCGCTACCATTCCTTCCGCGTTTTTGTTAGTCTTCGCTAATTACCATCCCTAAAAAAAGCCGCCCTGGGCAGCAATTCCGTCCCCTTTATCATAGTTATTTCCCGCAAAAAAGTCAATGCTGAAAGCCCACACCGCGACTGCGGTGTGGGCTTTTGTACAGAATATTAGATTGTAGAGTATTTGATTAGTTGGATTCCTCGAACATGTAGCAGGTGGAGTAGCCATATCTGCTCAGATAGAAGTAGCCGTTAGAATACCGCAGATAATAGTTACTGAAGCCAAGACGGTTGTTCCGATAGGAAGCCGTGGTTCCATAGGTGTTGATGCTCAAAGAGGAATAGCCGTACTTGCCCATATAATAGGTGGTGCCGTTATCGGTGAAGCCCAGCTTGTTTCCAATATCGCTCCACAGCATGCTTTCGGTAACCTCAGAGGTAATCTCACCATTGGAAACCGTCACTTCCTGCACGCCCAGGGTTGTGCCGTTATGGGTCACCGCATAATAGGTGCCATAGGAGTACACGGTAATCACATAGTTATTGCCGGAGGAGATGGAGGACACGGAGGTATAGGAGGTGGTCACCTTTGCCTCGGTGTAGCTGTCGCCGCAGGTCTTGCAGGTGTAAATATAGCTGTCGTCCGTCTCGGTGCAGGTGTAATTATGACCGGCAGCAGGGATCGTCTCGGTGTAGCTGTCGCCGCAGCCTGCGCAGGTATAGGTACGAACTCCGACTTCGGTGCAGGTCGCTGCCGTGGTAATCTCGCTGGTATAGTTATGGGCATGGACGTCGATGGCATAGCGGGTACCGCCGATCACCGGGCTGGTCTGACCGCCAGCCACAGCAGTGAAGGTCACCTGATAGCCTGCGTTCTCTGCCCGATACAGCTGCCACTGCTCATTGTCGTTGCAGTTGCCGGGATAAGCCCCCACAAATGCGGAGCTGTAGCGGTCCAGATAGACATTGCTGTACTGGATGGAGAACTTCTCGCCCAGATCATTGATGGTAATCACCTGAGGCTCGGTGGTCAGGGTGATGCTGGAGGAACGGGAACCGGCAGTCAGGCTCAGGTACTTTCCATCCGCATTCTGAATGGTATAGCCGCCCTCCACCGCGGTAATGGTCCAGAGGCAATCGTCATAGCTGCCGTTTGCGTTGAAGCCGGTGCAGCTCAGACCGTTGACCGTGCCTGCGCCATCCCAGGAGCTATAGTAGGTGGACGCATTGGGGGTCAGGATGCTGCCGCCGGTTACCAGGAGATACTGTCCGTCGGTCAGCTCGGTTGCCAGCTGATAGCCGCCGCCGATGGTTTCCACCTGCATGGTGGCAACCGCAGAATCGATGTCCTGAGAAACCGTTGCATCCTCGGTGGTAAAGGTGTAAGTCTCGCCCACCTGGAGCTTTACCGTAACGGTAGGCATCTTCTCCTCGGTGTAGCTGTCGCCGCAGCGGGTGCAGGTGTAGGTCTTCGTGCCGTCCTCGGTGCAGGTTGCTGCCACCACAGTCTCCTGATAGTCATGCCCCAGAGCCTTGGTGGTATCTGCGGTATAGCTGTCGCCGCAAACCGTACAGGTATAGGTGGTATAACCGTCCTTGGTGCAGGTGGGCTTGGTGACAGCAGCGGTATAGCTGTGACCGGTTGCCGGAACCGTCTCCGTGTAGGTGTCGCCGCAGTCGGTGCAGGTGTAAGTGATGCTGCCGTCCTGGGTGCAGGTAGGCGCAGTTTCACCGGTCTTCTGATAGCTGTGCTCATGGTCGGCTTCCACAGTCACCACATACTTGGTGCCATCCACCACATAGGAGGTGGTGCCGGCTGCCACGCCGGTAAAGGAAAGCTCAGTGTTGGTCTGGGTGCCGTTTCGAACAGTGCCGGAAGCGGCAGCCCGGGTAAAGGTGGTGCCGTCATAGCTGCCCCATGCAATTTCGGACAGCTGCCACCAGTAGTTCCGCGCTGTGGTAATCACCACCTGGATGTACCGGAAGCTCTCTACAGACTCCGGCACCTCATAGGTAGAAGTCACCGCAGTGCTTCTGCTGCTGGTATAGGTGCCGATGGTGGTCCAGGTTCTGCCGTCGGAGGAAACCTGAACATTGGCTCTGGTGCAGTAATCACCATGAGCAGGAGCAGAAATCTGAACGGCGTCAAAACGGACCTCTGCGCCCAGATCCACCCGGGCATACAAGCCGGAGGTCTGGCTGCTGGTGGACCAGTAATAAGTAGAGGTGTCACCATCGATGAGTTTGGATGCCACGCAGTTATAGCCGCCGTCGGTATAGCCGGGAACGGAAGCCGATGCGGTGGCGGAATAGGATACCGCAGTGCCGGTGCCCTGAACATAGTTGAGGTTTGCCTTTGCAATGGCAGCATCACCGGCATAGGTGATGCTGCTCGCCCTCCAGGGTATAGACATCGGAGGTTCCGCCAACCTTCAGTGCAATATTCTCTCTGGGCAGCAGCTCCGTATAGGTATCGCCGCAGCGGGTGCAGGTATAAACGGTGTCGCCTTCGTCATCCTGCGCTGCATAGTCATGCCCCAGCGCCGCCACTGTCTCGGTATAGCTGTCGCCGCAGTCGGTGCAGGTATAGGTAACGCTGCCGGGTTCGGTGCAGGTCGCCGCCTTGGTGGCAGTCACCTCGTAATGGTGCACCTGTGCCGGAGGATCGGTGTTGAGGGTGCCGTCCGCATTAAAGCCGCCGGCTACCACAGACTGATCCAGATTATAGGTGTAGCTGCCGTCCATGGCAAGACCCATTGCCCGGAGGGGCAGGCGAATCTTCTTCGCCTCCTGGGTTTCCGTCTCAGCGCCGGGATAGTCGCTCCACATGCAGAACATACCGCCGAGCACGGAGGAAGCGCTGATGCTCGTGCCGCAGACCTTATTATTGCTCCAGTTGGAGGCATAGGTATAGCTGCTGTCAAAGTTGTCGCTCTTGCCCAGCACATAGTAGAAATCACCGGTGGTGTTGATGAGCTTAAAGCCGTCGCTGGCAAGATTGGCAGCAGTGCGGAGGTTATAGCCGCTCCAGCCGCTGGACCAGTAGCAAACAACAATGTCCTTATCAAAGGTATAGGTCTTAGAGCCAACGGAAGCGCTGGTCTTGTTGCTGTATTCAATGCCGTCGTTAAAGGCAATGGGAGTCAAACCGGCGCTCTTCACCATGGCAGCAAGCTCATTGACATACTTGATAAAGTAGCCATACTTATTGCTGCTCTGGAGGTTGCCGAAGCCCATGCCGCCGCTGGTATAGCGGTCATTGGCATATTCGTCCGCACCAAAGTTGAAATATTTGCAGCCCTTGCCCGCAAAGTAATCGATATACTTCTGGATAAACGCCTGAGAGAACGCCACCGCCGTGGTATTCGTCACATCAATGGTACGCACGGAGCTGTTGTAGCTGCAGGTTACCCCAGTCAGGGAAGATGCCGCATACAAAACGGCATCCATATGTCCGGGGCTGTTGAGCAGGGGGATGATCTCGATGCCAGCCGAGTTTGCAGCCGCAAAGATCTCGTCCATCTCACTCTCGGTCCACTCGCCAGTGGAGTCGGTGGTGTAGTTGGTGTTGCCCGCCTGAATCGCGGATTTCACCGCATCGCTGGAATAGGTTTTGGAATTGACGGTCAGCGACATGTCATCCAGCAGGAACCGCATTCCATCGTTTCCAACTGCCAGCATAACATGGGTGTAGCCGTCCGCCTTTGCTTCATAGATGAAAGACTTCACCCAATCCACAGTAAAATACTTTCGTCCGCTGTCCAGCATGGCTACCTTCATATAGCCCTTATCGGATGCAGCGAACACCGCTGTCGGGAGCATGCAAATCAGCATGCAGACGGTCAGCAGCAGAGATAATATTCTTCTGCCAGCTTTCAAATTACTTCCCTCCATTTTCTTATGTGCATCTGTTTTCAGAAACCACTTTCCATAATATACGACTTATTTCGTTTTATCAACAACTTTTTTTGCAAAATGAAAAAAAGATGAATATACGTCAGTTTGTCTGTATAATCAATAACTTTTATGGAAAATGCAAGGAATTTTCTGCATGAAAATTGGCAGTAATTTCTTTATATTTTGACGCGCCACGCAAAGAAATCCGGACAGAGCACAGATGCTTTGTCCGGATTTCAACATGCTTTTGGTTAATAAATCGGATCGCCGTAGCCCTTATTCTCGGGATAGATGGAAATCTCCTCGAATTCCGCACAGCCGGGGGAATAAGTGTGCGCCTCGTCCAGCTTTTCATAGCCTTCAGGCGCAGGGACCGTATCCTGCACCGTCTGAATGATGCTGATATCGTTATGCGCCTGCCGCAGATCGGAAATGCCGCTTCTGGGTGCACCGGAGCAGTTGCCAACCTTCAATTCGCCGGAGAGATACTTCCGGAACCGGTCCTGCGCCCAGTTGGAGGAATCATAGCTGTCGCCGATGTCCGGGCAAACCTGTTCATGGAACCACCACCAGCGTCCGTCCCGATACACAAAGTCGGAGCCATACCGTTCCCAGAGCCAGCCGCCGCTGCGTCCGCCCTTGGGGCCGTTCATGCCCATCATGGTGCCGGGAGTCAGATAGAAGCTCCGAGCGGATTTTCCGTCCTCAGCCACCTCAATCACCGGAGAGGCCAAAACATGGCAACTCTGACCAAAGGTACCGGGGTTATGACCATAGAGGTTGAACATGCCATAGATATCCCTCATCTTGGTAGGACGGTCAATTTTCTCCTCGGTGGCATTCTCGAAGGGCATGCCCTCCTTCATGTCATCGTCGTTCATGCCGTATTTCTCATCGGACTTGGCAAAGGCATTGGCTGCCAGCGGCTCGCCAAAATGTGCCGGTACCAGCTCCTTGTAGCCCATCATTCGTCCAAAGGTATGACCAAAGGTGGAATGGTCGCTGCGCAGCCAGAAGGTGCCGTATTCCTCACGCCCACGGTTGACGCCGTGAAGATAAGCGTGGCGCGCCTTCAATTCCTCTACCTTTTGTCCTGCCACCACTGCCGCAACGCGATCGTGAAAGGATTTCTCACTCATTGCTCATTCCCTCCCTTACATCATCTCAAGGCGCTGATAGAACTTCCGTCCTACCTTGCCCTTGGGTCCATAGCCTTCGTCCTCGTCATAGGTCTTAAACGGGCGGGGCATATCATAGAACAGGTACTCCCAGCCGTACTGATTGTCATACACCTCGGTCTTCACCGTGGGGTCGCCATAGAACCGGCTGCCCGGATCATAGCCCTCGATAACGGTGTTGATGTCGTTATAGTTCTTTCCGCTCTCAATGGAGAAGTCATGCTGCTGCACCAGATGCCAGATCTTAAAGCCGTCCTTTTCCCGAACCAGCTCAATGAGCATCAGCCCGAACTCAAAATAGCTCTCGGCACTGCCGTCGGGATGTCCGCGTCCGGTCATGCCCAGGTCATAGCAGAGATAACGGGCATATTTGCCGTCCACCGAGATAAACAGCAGCGGCGTGGTGCAGGAATGCATGGCGGTCAGACCAAGTCCCGGTGCTGCCGCACCGTACTGCTCGGGCTTTGCTGCCTTGAATTCTCCCAGCACCTCATCTGCCAGCTGCTTGGGTTCTTCCACCAGATGCCGGTATACCTCGCTGAGCCCCACATAGAAGCC
>ERZ857955.2454-NODE-2454-length-11980-cov-3.768470_pt1 | contig 11980 bp, 10 predicted proteins | sample MGYA00519956_ERZ857955 | MGnify/ENA primary metagenome ERZ857955 (study PRJEB31778, sample SAMEA3449378) | human gut metagenome | biome: human gut; feature: human-associated habitat; material: faeces | place: United Kingdom | collected 2010/2012 ...
AAATGCTTATCTTTTGGTCTTTGGTTCGGAATAGTGTAGTGCTGGCGGTCTATCTATTGTTTTCGGTTGCTTGCTTCTTTACCGTACATGAGCATTAAAGCAAGTAATGTCGCTGACCCAAACACGGTTCGGTTCATCCACTTTGAATTGCCGCTGTAACATGTTCTGCTTTTTTGCCAGCCGCTCACTTTTCTGATAATCACGTTTGGAGTAGATGGATACACTTTGTAATCCCATTTCTTTCATCAGTTCAGCCACATACTTGGGCGAAGTCCGAATGCCTCCCTCTGCCAACACAGCAGCGATTTTATTTGCGCCAAACCTTTGCTGGCTCTCATCGAAAACTGCTTGGATATGCTCTTTTATCTCGACGCTACGCTTATCATAGGCTGTTACCTCTTTCCGTCGGAAGATATGGTTGTAGAAGGTACCGCGGGATACACAAAGTGCCTCGCATAAGGCATGGACACTGTACTGACCATGCAGTTTGGCAAGCTCTTGCAGCTTTTCCTGAAGCGGCGCTGAAACCGTGCAGTTGCCCCTTTGTAGAATCTCAATCTTTTGTTCTAACTTTTGGAGTTTCTGTTTCATTTTGATAAACGCCTGCTGGCTGACAGCATGACCGGAGTCTGTCATGGTCACAGTGTACGGCTTGATCCATGTGTAGAACGTACTTCTGGACACGCCGGTGTCGGCGCAAATCTCGGCGACGGATTCACCGGCTTGGTAGCGGGTAACCAAGGATCGCTTTTCTTCTGTGCTGATGCACATAATTTGCTTCCTCCTGTAAAATGGTGTAGAATACATTGTACAGAAGAAAACTGCATTTCCTAAGAGCACAGTTGTGTCATATAAGGGATGGGAGGTGTAATTAGTGGATAAAAAGGCAATTGAAACTCTTGCTGTCAATGCGGTGCGAGATAGTATTGTTATTTCTGATTTTCTTGATCAGTTCATTGCGGATAATGATAAAGAACCCTCTTGGGATGGGTTTGTCTATATTTATAAAAATAAGAATAAAAAGAAGGAAAATTTAAAGGGCAGACTTCCAGTTCAAGTAAAAGGGAAAATAAGTAATGATTTTTCTAAGGAAGAAATATCGTTTCCTATATCCATAATAGATCTTAATAATTACCTTTATGATGGTGGAGTTGTATTTTTTGTAGTTTATATTGCTTCTGATGGTGTAAAAAAGCAGATTTATTATGTTGAACTGCCTCCAATTAAAATTCGGGTAATCCTATCTGGTATTGGGGAACAAAAGACCAAGAATGTCAAACTAAAAAAGTTTCCGGCTGACCCTAATACAAGGGCAATGATTTTCTTTAACTGTTTAGAGAACTGCCAAAAACAAGCGAGTTTTAGCGATGCGAGATTATACACTCTTGAAGAACTCAGTCAACAAGGTGTATTGGAAAGTATTACAATTCCTGTTGCAACAGTAGGTGGTATTGATCCCAGAACAGCATTACTAACAAATGAAGTCTATGTATATGCAAATATAAAAGGCGGTACTATTCCTCAACCAGTAGAGGCGATTCCTCAGCATCTGATCACAAGAGAAGAAAGAGTGGCACAAATCACAATTGAAAACAGATTGTATTATAGCAAAGTAACTGTGTGTCAAGATGTCAACACTACTACGACTACTTTAGGAGAAAGTTTTTCGTTGATCTTCAATAAGAGCAATAATACAATAAAAATTAAATATGAAACATCTAATAAAATCCGTGTCCTCGCGACTGATTTAGATTTTATACTTTCATTTTTGTCAAGTGGCAGCTTTCAGTATAATGGGGTCAGTTTCCCGTTTATAAGAGAAGATGCTGATTTGACAAATTTCTCTATTGAAGATGAAACTAACAGGCTTAAATATATTAATAAAATTGTACAGATGCTCGATATGTTTGGCTGCAAAAAAGACATTGACATTAAATGCCTCACAGATCGAGATTGGCGGAATATTCACTATCTTGTTACAGCTCTTGTAGATAAGAAACCTGTTTCTGGACTAAAGGAAGATTTGCCAAGCATCTTATCAGTACCTGTTGGTGCTCTAAAATTTATGGTCTTTTTACAAAAAGTTGATGGCCAAAAAGGTACCTATAGAATTTTTGATTTTTTCAAAACCGATCTTGAACTTGTCTATGAGAATTTAAAAGGAGATAAAGTGCAAATTTCACGGTACGCTCTCCTTCATGCAGATGACTTAGCAAATGTGGATAATGTGCGTTTTGACGCCCTACTCCCATCATTTCAAAAGGCTGATCATCATGATGAAACATTTGCAAGAGCTAATTTTTTCTTACTTGACTTATTGACAGCCTATGATGAAGTAGGTAAAAGTGAAATAATTAATGCTGCGCAAGATTTTTCAGATTGGATTATGACCGCAACTGAAGAAGAACTTCCTTATAACATACGTTTGATTAATAAACTACAGGTTATAAAGCGAATACGGCCACTTGATATAGACGAAGTAAAAGAATTGTTTCATATTATTGAAACACCAAATGTGCAGGAGGATATTCTTGTCGGAGTATATCTACTTTTAGATCAACAATCTGCCGCTGAAATACATTTTAATAGGCTGGATCAGAGCATGCAAAAAGAATTCCCTAAATACCCGATATATCATTTTTGGAAAAAGCAAGAGAGTAGAGATAAAAGGTAAATGTCAATAATATATGAACCAAATTGTCAAGAGGGTGTGTTTGATTTTTGCTGTGTCGAACATTCTATTTTGATGGCTTTTCATTAAGTCATTAGGGTTATTCAGACGAATAATACGGTCTCTATAAAATATCGATTTTAACCGTCCCTTCCAAGTAGGAAGCTACATTTCAGCCTTTGACAGAGGCTGAAATGTAGCTTTTTTCTATTCGCAGCCCTCTCCTCATTCACTATGACTATTTTCTTGCGGCGGATCATTTGATACAATATATTTGCAGCCTGAGAATTATCCATACTCCCGTTGAAAAGTGCGTCCCGTTATCCATGTCAAGCGCACAAAGCTTGAGGGAAGGTGATTTGTTGTGTTTCCTACGCTTGAAGAGCAAAGCCCAATGGTCTCTGGTATGGCCTTTGAATCCTATATCGTCAATGTGCTGCGCGACTATCTCTCTGCGCAGGGGAAAACCCTGACCCTGGAAGACGATCGATCTACTTTTGACGCTCTATTGCCTGATGGGATAGATGATATCCAAGGCCCTCTCTATTTGGAAATAAAGGCTGGCTACAGCAACAAATCCGGGTATTTCCGAGCGATAGAGCGCTTTGCATTCAATGCACGCGAAGCTGAGCCGGGCGCTATTCTCCTCATTTTGGGCCTTGCCTTTACAGAAAAAAGCAAGCAGAGCATGGTTCAAATGGTGGAGAGCAGGGCAAAGCGGAAGGTATATATTTGGGATATAGACGATTTCGACCAATTGACCGAGGGCTACAACCAGGAGTTTAAAGCGTTTATTGAGAGCCCTGCAACAGCCATTGTTGACGAGGCCATTAATAATCCGGCCAGCAAGCAGGAGTCTACTCAAGTTCGGCTGGCGCTCATTTCCGCACTAAAAAGAGAATACGAGCGGGAAGAGCTTGCCCTCTTCGTTGGCGCCGGTATTTCAAAGGACGCCGGAATCCCGCAGTGGAATGAGCTGCTCAATGCCTTGCTTTCAAAAATGATTGCAAGCCGTATCAAGGACAAGGACAGCAGAATTCTGCCGGAGTATCTTGACAGTATTATCGAGTTGGCGCATCAAAATCAGGAAAATACGCCCATAACGCAGATGAGGTACATCAAAGGGGCCTTTTCGCCTGATGAGTATAATAAATTGGTACATGAGGTTTTATACAGCAGAAAGCCGAGGGCAAATACCGAACTTCTGAATACAATTGCAGCTATCTGTACGCCTCGGAGAAACCATATCGGCGTCCAAGGCGTCATCACATATAATTTTGATGACCTGCTGGAACGATGCCTCCAAAAATCAAAAATTCAAACCAACGTGCTCTCGTGCGAAGACGATATTTCTACTCCAGACAAGCTGAGTATTTTTCATGTTCATGGATATATGCCTTATAAGGTTGATGAAGATAGTCCAAACACGGATCTCATCTTCTCAGAGGAAGATTACCATAAAGTATATCGTGACGCATATTGTTGGTCAAATCTGGCGCAACTCAATTATTTGAGAGAGCATACGTGCCTGTTTATCGGCTGCTCCTTGACCGATCCCAATTTGCGCAGATTGCTTGATGTAGCCAGGAGAAATAATGAGAAGCCAAGGCACTTTGCCTTTCTCCGCCGAAATAATGTTGCTAATAATGGAAAAGTGGATCAAAAGGCATTGGAATTGTATAAAGATATCGACGCAAGCCTTCGCGAGCGGTATTATGCGGCACTGGGCCTGAATATAATCTGGATCGATAATTTCGATGAGATCCCTCAAATCCTTCGAAGCCTGCTGTAGCGGGCCGCTCTACAGCAATCGAATATGGCGTTCAACTGTCCCCTCCCAATACGGGCCCCGTTTTTGACCTCATTCAAAAACGGGGCCCGTTCTATTTTAAGCCGGAATATCTTTTGCCACGCCTGACGCCGGAGCAGCTTCCCGATGAACTTTGCCTTACCGCCAGGATGGAGAGGACATAGCGGAGGGCATACGCCATATTTTACGTGCACAGCGTCTCCGCCTCGTCCAAGGCGGCCCTCTGTTCTTCGTTTAGCAGGGTGCAGAGCGCGGCCCGTTCCGTGAGAGCGGACAGGTCCAGGCCGTCTTCCGCCACTTTCAACTGGTATGCCTTTTGAATTTCATCCAGAAGCTCCACAGTGAACATCCGATCCTACATCGCTTTTAGTTCAATTTTAAAGTTCATATCAATCCCTCCTATATAACCTTTATTTTCTTAAATTACCCGAATTCGGGTAATTTAGAGTATGATTATTGCTATCATGAAAACACTAGCTCCGATTAATAGAAGAATAGCGAGCGGATAAGGTGGTGAAGTAAATTGATGTTCCAGCCAGATCGGAAGCGCAAATTCATTGCAACCAATATTCCTAAAACCGTCCGTTTTACCGAATGGATGGACCGAGAACTCGTTGATTTACATAAGAAGACAGGGATTCCTGTGAACCAACTGATTTTGCAATGCTGCCGGTATGCACTGGATCATCTTGAGGACAATCACGAGGAACCATAACAGCCCTATCATACGCGGGCTGCTATGGTTCTCTAGTCGTTATAACGCTACAAAGGGTGATTTTAATTAATATAGTTTTTAATCTAAAATAAGCAGAACTTGTTCTCAAATAAAATTGCCTTATGTGATGTATTGCAGATTTTTTGTGACTTCATCTTTGAGAAAGCCAATGCGTCGGGCATTGCCTCCCGCTTTAAAGGAATTCCTGATCTTCATGCCAAAAATATGAAAGATACGTTAGCCTACTATCTAAGAGGAATTACAATACCAAAAAAAGCCGATACAAAAGGACAAGTTAAAATTTTCCCTTGTTTATATTTCCATAGTCAATTGGTTCAGCATTTTTAGTAATAACTATATTTTAACTTAATACTTTTAGTTTTAAAAAATGGAACTGGCTGATAAAGAAAAGATACCATTGAAAAAATGCAATCTCCCTATTTCACGGGATATGAAAGGTACAGACGGCAAGCACAAGGCTTGCCGTCTGTACCTTTTATGTCCTCATAGAGCAAATGAAGGAGACCCCGACCGTGGCAGAAGGCTTGACCGTCGAAGATTTCCATTCCCCCATAACAACTCTGCCCTTTCGGGTTAATTTCCCCTGGTTCTGTCAAAGATAACCACGGGGTGATTGATTTGCGCTATTTTCATGAGCCGCCCAGACTGGGCGCCTGGTTTGAGGGATATTATTTTAAGCATCGGGGCCCGGACGGCGGAATCGCGCTGATCCCCGCTGTCAACCGGGAGGCCGACGGAGCCAAGCTGAAAGCTTCTCTTCAGGTCATCACTGATGATCGCTCGTATACCTTCAACATCTCCAACCGGGACTTTTCCGCCAAGCGGAAGCAGTTGGCGATCCGGGTGGGAGAAAGCCGGATCTCGGCGGCGGGCGCCGCGCTTCAAATCACAGGGGAGGGGCTGGAGCTATCCGGCACGCTGCGGTACGGTCCGCTCACCCCCCTCCGCACCGATATCATGGGCCCCTTTCGTCTGGCCGAACCCGTCATGCAGTGCTGTCACGGCGTAGTCAGCCTGAGGCACAGCCTTTCAGGAACCCTTGTCCTCAATGGAAAGCCCATGTGTTTTGACGGCGGAACCGGCTACATCGAGACCGATCGGGGGCGCTCCTTTCCTGCCGACTACCTATGGACGCAGTGCAATTGGGACCGGAACTGCATCATGCTCTCCGTGGCGGAAATCCCCTTCCTGGGAAGGCGTTTCAAGGGCTGTATCTGCGCCCTCCTCCACGGCGGACGCGAATACCGCCTGGCCACCTATCTGGGGGTAAAAATTCTGCGCTACGGCCCCCTGGGCGCAGAGATCCGCCAGGGGGCATATCACCTGACGGCAGAGCTTCTGTCAGGAGAGGGCAGGCCCCTGCGGGCGCCCAGCGCCGGGGCTATGACGCGGACCATCCATGAGAGCCTGTCCGCGCGGGTTCGCTATCGCTTCTGGATTGGCTCCCGGCTTCTCTTCGATCATATTGATGAAAATGCCAGCTACGAATACGCCGATGAAAAGGACGGATAAGCTCCAAATGTCAGGAAGGGCCCCGCGGGAATCCGCGGGGCCCTTTTTCCTGTGAATCTGATATTGAATCCAGCCCCAAAAAGCGCTATACTAGGCAGGACACTGGGAAATGAGAGGTCCTGCCGTCTCCATGAAACGCTCTGCCATGCGTCTGCGCTACCTGTTCCGCTTTGTATTTCGCGCCGCCGTGTTTGCCGGCGTGGTTCTGCTGTATCTGCTCCGTCCCGCCTCGTTTGCTGTGGCAGAGGCGGGCGGCTTTTTTCAGCGGCCGGGCTGGCTCCATCTGCTCTGGCTGATCTGGCTTGCAGATATGGCGGCCCAGCTTCTTCCTGTCCGGGGGCTGGTTGCCCTGGGGGCGCAGAAGTACAGAGCCGGCCGTTATCTCCCAAGCTCCCCGCCGCCGCGCAGGGAGGAGCTGCTGGCTTACATACGGCGGGCCGACAGGGGCGCCGGAAAGGTTTTGGCCGCCTGGGCTCTGGCGGCCGCCGTCCTGGGTCTGGCCCGGATACTGGGGCTGGTGGGAGCGGCGGAGCTTCTGCTCTGCTCCGTCTTCTTTTATGTCTGTGATCTGATCTGCGTGCTGTTCTGGTGCCCCTTTCGGGCCTGGATGATGCACAACCGCTGCTGCGCGGACTGCCGCATTTTCAACTGGGATCACCTGATGATGTTTACCCCTCTGGCGTTCGCCCCCAGCTTTTATAGCTGGAGCCTCCTCCTGCCGGCCGCCGCGATCGTCCTTCTTTGGGAGTTCAGCTTCCGGCTGCACCCGGAGCGCTTCTGGCCGGGGAGCAACGCCGCGCTCCGCTGCGGGAACTGCACGGAGCGGCTGTGCGGGCGGTCCTACCGCGCCCTGAAAAAGGACAGCGTCTCTTCCAGCACCCGCTCCGGCGCGCCTGGAATCGAAAGGCGGTGATCCCCGCCGGGCACCTCCGACAGCGGGACGCCGAATTGCTCCGCAAAGCGCCGGGCCTCCGAAATGGGAATGGTGCGATCCGCTTCGCCGTGGATCATACGCAGCTCGGCCTTTTCCCTGCTCCAAAGACGGAACACATCGTGGCTGTCCAGGTCGTCCAGGAAGGCTTGGGTGAGCTTCAGCGGGCGGGCACAGCCGTAGTCTTCTCCCAGGATCAGGAATCCGTCCCGCTCCATGGCTTCCGCCTGCGCTTTCGTCGGCCGGCGGAAGAGCGCGGGCATGCAGACCGCCGCCGAGCGGAAAAATGCCCGCCTTCCCCCGCCCGGTAGGCCGGACAGGTAAATCAGCGTCGTATAGGCCCCAAAGCTGGAGCCAAAGTATGTAATTTCAGCCCCGGGAGCCAGCGTCCGGGCAAGGGCCTCCACATCGGCCAAGTCGGCGGTGCAGTTGGGAATACGGAGGTACTCCCCATCCACCCTGCTCTCCCCGTGGGCCGGGAAATCAAAGGCAGCAACCCCAATGCCCTGTTCCGGCAGCGCTTTCAGCAGCATCTGCACGGTGGGGCTCTCCTTGCTGCTGCCGAATCCATGGGCGACCACGCAGACCTTCGTATTCTCCCGCCCGATGCTGAACGTACAGGGGATCTCGTATCCCCGTCCCGTGGCGAGCCATTCCGTTTTCATCGTACTCCCTCCATTTCCTGAATCAGTATAGCATCTATGCGGCCCGGCCGCAACTCTGAACGCGATAGGATGAATGACAATGCGCTGCTATTTCGCCCCCATGGAGGGCATTACAGGCGCGGTTTACCGCAATGCCCACCACCGCTATTTCCCCGGCCTGGACAAGTATTTTATGCCCTTTCTCTCCCCCAGCCAGAACCATGTCTTTACCCGGCGTGAACTGCGGGACATTCTTCCCATGTACAACGAAGGCGTCCCGGCTGTTCCCCAACTGCTGACCCGCCGGGCGGAGGATTTTCTGTGGGCTGCGGGAGAGCTGGCCGCCATGGGCTACCGGGAGGTCAGCCTGAACCTGGGCTGTCCCTCGGGCACCGTAGCCGCCAAAGGCAAAGGGGCCGGTTTTTTGGCCTTCCCCCAGGAGCTGGACCGCTTTCTGGAGGAAATTTTTTCCCGCGCCCCACTGTCTGTCTCAGTCAAGACCCGGCTGGGCGTCAATGATCCTGAGGAATTTGGCCCCCTTTTATCTATCTATAACAAGTATCCTATCACGGAACTGACTATCCATCCGCGGGTGCAGCGGGACTTTTACCGGAACAGCGTGCGCATGGAGCACTTCGCCCGCGCCCTGTCCGCGAGCCGGATCCCGGTGTGTTACAACGGCGATCTGGTGACTGCCGGGGACTGCACCGCTCTCTCCGGCCGCTTCCCCGGGCTGGAGGCCATGATGCTGGGACGGGGGCTGGTGGCCAATCCTGCGCTGGCAAGGCAGTGCGCGGGCGGACCGGCGGCGGACCGGGCTACTCTGCAGGCCTTTCACGATTCTCTGTACACAGGCTTCGCGCAGGCTTTCGGCAGCGAGCGCAACGCGATGCTGCGGATGAAGGAGATCTGGTTTTATCACATCTATCTCTTTGACGAGCGCGAAAAGCACGCCAAGGCGCTGAAAAAGGCCGCCAGTCCCCAGGAATTTATCCGCTGCGCCAACGCCGTGTTTCGTGAGCTACCTCTGCGCGCCCACGCAGCGCCGGGCTGGAGGTGATTGCCGTGAAAAAAAGCCGCTCCATTTTGAAGCGCCTCCGCAGGGAGGCCGTGCTGCTCATCTCGGCTTGTGCCGCCCTCATCTCCATGCTGTTCGTCCCCCCCTCCAGCGCCTATGCCTCATATATCGACCTGCGGGTCCTCGTCCTGCTCTTCTGCCTGATGGCTGTCGTGGCCGGATTTCAGCGCTGCGGGCTCTTTCACGTTCTGGCCCAGCGGCTGCTGGCCGGGCGGCGGCGGATGCGGCTGCTCTCTCTGGCGCTGGTGCTCCTTCCCTTTTTCTGCTCCATGCTTATCACAAACGATGTAGCCCTTATTACCTTTGTCCCTTTCGCCGTATTGGTTCTCTCCCTCATCGGGCGGCAGCGGCATCTGATCTGGGTTGTCGTCCTTCAGACCGTAGCTGCCAATCTGGGCAGCATGGCCACCCCGGTCGGCAACCCTCAGAACCTCTTCCTCTATGAGAAATTCCATATCCCGCCCGCCGCCTTTTTCGCGGCAACCATCCCTGTTGTCCTCATCAGCCTGGCACTCCTGGCCCTGGCCGCCCTTCGCATTCAGGATGAGAGTCTGGAGGTGACCTTTTCCGCACCTGCAGTCCTTCGGGAGCCCAGGCTGCTGGCGGGATATGCCGTTCTTTTTGCGCTGTGTCTGCTCTCTGTCCTCCATGTGCTCCACTATGGAGTGCTCTTCCTGATTGTAACGCTGTTTCTCTTGTTCTTCAGCCGTGACGTTTTCCGGCGCGTGGACTACAGCCTGCTGCTCACTTTTGTGTGCTTCTTTCTCTTTGCAGGAAACATCGGCCGGATCGAATCCGTACGAACCGCTCTGGAAGGGCTGATGTCCGCCGCCCCCATGCTCACTCCCGCATTGGCCAGCCAAATGATCAGCAATGTGCCCGCCGCAGTTCTCCTCTCAGGCTTTACAGATCGCTGGCAGGAACTTCTGCTGGGCGTCAATATCGGCGGTCTGGGCACCCCCATCGCATCTCTGGCCAGTCTGATCTCCCTGCGGCTCTATCTCCGCACCGAGGGGGCCCGCCCTCTGCGGTATCTGGGCGTCTTTCTGGCCGTCAACGCCGTGGGGCTGGTTGTTCTCCTCGGCGCGGCTGCGCTGCTCTTCTGAGCGCTGCCCCTGTCCGCATGTGAAAGGACGCGGCTTTTTGCCGCGTCCTTTCCGTTTCTATATCCGTCTCGCCGCACGGCGCGCCGGCGCGCGCTGCCGGAGAAGCTCTGCGCCGTGCCCGCCCAGAATGACCAGCGTGATAAGCGCGGAGTAGTGATAGCGCAGGGCCACCTCCACCAGCATATGGGCGCAGACCAGCCCCACCAGAAAGATCATGGGCAGAAAGAGGAGGGTGCGGTCCCGCCGGCGCCAGGCTTCCGACGCGCCCCCAATGGCAAGCAGCATGCTGAGGTAATAAAAGGCGTTGCTGGCCAGTCTGGCTGCCCGGGGATGTGCAATTACATCGGCTCCATAAAAAACGGCGGAGTCGTCGCTCCCCATCAGGTTGTGGAGCTTATGGTAGAAAAGAGATGCGATTTCTTTGGGCGACAGGGCGGCAATGCGCGCCTTTGCCTGCTCCATCACCCGCGACTGCACCTCCTGGCTCGCCCCCCAGGGCCCCACCTCGGCATTGATTCGATAGAGCAGATCGCTGTCGGACTGATTCCACTGTCCGCCCGACTCCACGTTAAAGCCCACCAGGATGCTGTATCCCGGCGTGGCCGCGGGATGTCCGCCCACGCGCGAGGTGAGGTAGGACGTGTTGAGCTGTCCCACCGCCAGATACGCTGCCAGCAGCAAAATGACAAAGGACAGCGCCTGCCGCCGCCAGCTCTTTTCCCGCCAGCGCTCCAATTGAAGGGCGAATATCCATATCGCCAGGGCAATCAGAAGGATCGGTCCAAGAGGCCGCACGGCGTTTGCCGCTGCCAGCACCGCCCCGGCACATAGTCCCAAGGAGATAAGCCTGCGGAGCCGCGCCTTTCCCACGCGCTCCCAGAAGCGGAAGACTATCCAGAGAAAGAGTAATATCAGCGTCGTGTACAGGGGCTCGGACAATACAAACATATTGTAGATGGTCTGGGAGGGCATGAGAATCCACAGCAGTACGGCGTTTATCGCCGTCCTGTTCCCCAGAAGCCTCCGGCAAAAATCAAAGAGCAGCGCGGCCGAGAGCGTGGTGAGGCCCACATTGATAACCGGGGCCAGCAGCGGCGCAGTGCCGAAGAGCTTTATAAAGAAGCTCAAGAAAAAGGAGTAGCCGAAGAGATGCGGAAAAAGAGCGACATATCGCCCGCCAAAGATAACCTCACGCCCTGCCAGCTGCTGTGCAGTTTCCCAAAACACCTGATAGTCTCCAGCCGGTTTAATCTGCACATGCAGCACCCAGGCGAGCTTTACCGCAAAGCACAGGCACAATAACAGGAGCAATGTCTTTCCCGTCCCCATCCGTTCCCCGACCCGCCCGGCCAAAGACAGCAGAAATACGCCCGCCGTCAGCCCCACCAGGCACAGCGCCAGTGTCCCGAGCGCCTCCTCATTGCTCAGGGCAAAATGGATCACCAGCTCCGCCAGCAGGGCGATAAACAGCGCGTACATAATCCTGCTGCAT
>ERZ857955.2455-NODE-2455-length-11978-cov-3.787805_pt1 | contig 11978 bp, 14 predicted proteins | sample MGYA00519956_ERZ857955 | MGnify/ENA primary metagenome ERZ857955 (study PRJEB31778, sample SAMEA3449378) | human gut metagenome | biome: human gut; feature: human-associated habitat; material: faeces | place: United Kingdom | collected 2010/2012 ...
ATTAACATCCATGCGGAATGTGCCTCCCCGCTTAAAGAGACCCTTTCGCAGATCCGGTCTTTAGGGAAGCGGGCGGCTTTGACCCTCAAGCCGGCCACCCCGGCCGAGGCGGCGTTCCCCTATCTGGAGCAGCTGGACATGGTACTGGTGATGACAGTAGAGCCCGGCTTCGGCGGACAGGCTTTCATGGAGGGACAGCAGGAAACCATCCGGCAGGTCCGCGCCCTCATCGACCAGCTAAATCCCAACTGCCGTCTGGAGGTGGACGGCGGTATCAATCCCGAGACTGCCAAGCGCGTAGTAGAGGCTGGTGCGGACACTCTGGTAGCGGGCAGCTCTGTCTACGGCGCACCCGATGTGGCCCTGGCCATAGAGTCCCTCCGGGTTCAGAACTAATTTTCAGTCAGGAGTTTCTCGCTATGGAATACTTTCCCCCCGCCCTGGAGCGGCTGGTGGAGCAATTCGCCCGCCTGCCCGGCATCGGCACAAAGAGCGCCCAGCGGCTGGCTTTCTTTGTCCTCTCCCTGTCCGAGGAGGACGCCGCCGCATTTGCCGACGCCATAGTGGGCGCCAAATCCTCCATTCACTGCTGTCCTGTCTGTCAGAACTTTGATGAGGGCGACGGCCCCTGCGCCATCTGCGCCAGCCCCAGACGGGATCAGGGGCTTATCTGTGTGGTTGCCGATCCGAAGGACGTGGTGGCAATGGAGCGCAGCCGTGAGTATCAGGGGCTCTACCACGTGCTCCACGGCGTTATCTCCCCCATGAACCACGTGGGGCCTGACGATCTCCGGGTCAAAGAGCTGGTTGAACGGGTGGCCGCCGGCGGGGTGAGCGAGGTCATCATGGCCACCAACCCCGACACAGAGGGGGAGGCCACCGCTATGTACCTCTCCCGGCTCCTGAAACCCTTCCAGGTGAAGGTCACCCGCCTTGCCTACGGCATTCCCGTGGGAAGCCACCTGGAGTATGCCGACGACGCTACCCTTATGCGGGCCCTGGAGGGGCGGAGAGAGATGTGAGCAAAAAGAGTGCCATCGAAGGACTTCCTTCAATGGCACTCTTTTTGCGTTAGAAACGCCGCCAAACCAACCGCTGTTTCAACACAGTTAAAAGCGGTACCGGTTGGAGAGCGACACCTCTCCGGCAAGGCTCCGCGCAAAGTAGCTCCGGACTTCCGCCAAATCCGCAGTCTGTCCAAGCGCCCACATGAGCTTGGTCACCGCGGCTTCGGTGGTCATGTCAAAGCCCTGGATCACGCCCTGTTCCAGAGCCCTCTGCCCCACCTCATAGAGGGCAAAATTACTGGGCTCATAGAGGCACTGACTGCACACAACCACCGCCATGCCCGCCTCAGCCGCCCTGCGCAGCTGAGCAATCAGATCCCGGCGGACAAAGTGCAGCCCGCCGGCTCCAAATGCCTCAATCACCACGCCGCGGTAGTGCATCTTCAGCAGCATATCGAAGATCTCTGGATCCAAGCCAGGCGTCAGCTTGATCAAAAATACCTTGTCGCTCAGTGTATCCCGCAGAATGCAGGGCGCACCGGAGGCCGGCGGCAGCGCTTCGCTATGTATCCGAAGGCCGTCGCCGCCCACCGCTGCCGCCAGGGGCCAGTTGACACTCTCAAAAGCGTCAAAACCGGTGGTGCGGGTCTTTACCGCCCGGCACCCCAGAATCACCCGCCTGTCAAAGGCCACATACACCCCCGCCGTACCCGCCGCTGCCATCGCCAGTGCGGTGCGCAGGTTTTCCAGGGCGTCCGTGAGAGGATGCTCCATCGGGAGCTGCGCCCCCGTAAGCACCACTGGCACCGCAATTCCCTGCAGCATGAAGGAGAGCACCGAGGCCGTATAGGCCATGGTATCAGTCCCATGAGTAATCACTATACCGTCATATTTCAGGCGGTTATCATAGATGTGCCGGGCAATGACGCGCCACTCCTCAGGCTGAATGTTGGAGGAGTCCAGGTGCAGGATGTCCTCCACCGTGATCGCATAGTGGCCGGATACCCCGGCGGGCATCAGCGCGGCCAGCGCCTCCCCGTTCAGCCCGGGGGCAAGGCCCTCCTCAGTAGGCCGTGAGGCAATGGTTCCCCCGGTGGTAAGCAGCAAAATCTTTTTCATCCAAATACCTCCGCCAGGGCCCGGGCCCGATCTTCCGCCTCGGCCAGCAGCGCCTCCTTATCATTGCGCACGTCGTCAAGGCCCTCTGCGCACAGGCACTCGAATTTGGGGATTCCGTACATGGCGCAGAGCGCCTCCAGGTGCCGCGCTCCCATCTCCATCCAGGCTGTGTCCGTACCGGAATAGTATCCCCCCCGGGTTGTAATAAAGAGCAGCCGCTCCGCCCGGCACAGCCCCTTCATGGCGCCCCGCTCGTCGTATCCAAAGGTAATGTCAGCAACAGAAATGCGCTCCAGATAAATCTTCAGAACCGCCGGAAAATCCAGATCCCAAAAGGGGGCGGCGATTACAATTTTCCCAGCGGCGGCAAACTGCCGGGCAGGCTCGAACATAGGCTGCTCCAGCCGTCCGGCAGCCCACAGCGCGTCCCGCTCGGCCAGCACCTCCGGATACTGAGGCTGTAATCGCTCTGCACACAAATCACGTTCCGTAATCAAGTTTGCAGCGCTTTGTGCCGTCCAGGTTCTCAGGAACGTCCGGGCCAGCCGCAGCGTACGGGAGCGCTCTCCCCGGACACAGGCATTGATAAACAGCAGTTCAGACACGAACCATCACTCCTCCATCGTCAGGGCGTATTCGGGCAGTCAATCCGCCCGTCTCTTTCAGCTACACCCTAGGCCTTGTTTGAACATTGGCGGAATGGCCAACGGCGAGAGATTTTTCCGCCAGACAAGGCAAAAATTCGCAGGAATATGTTGTGTATTTCAAGAATTTTTTACGCAGTATGGCGGAAAAACATCCGCCGTTTGGGCGTTTTTGACTTTTCTCAAGCAAGACCTAAGGCTTCCCTAATCTTAACCCGGCTATCCGGTGTTGTAAAGTCCCAATCTCCGCACAGGCGAAGCACCCGGTTTTCCCGGCGGACAACGAGGCATTGGATGTCCCTTCCACCGTCAAAGGCAGGAGGCGCACACCCAATCCATGCGGCATCAAGGCCCAGCTCCAACGCCTCCAGCTTCAGTCCGCCGCTATGGAGGTGTCCCATGGGCTCCGGCGACCGGCCCTCTTCGGCCAGGAGGTCCCGTACCACCAGATCTGCCAGCCAGGAGAAACGGCAGTCGAACACATCCACCATCACCCAGCCCGATCGGTCCACCGAGTCGGAGGCCTCTGCGTGGCTCCCCAGGAAGGTAGACTCCGCCTGGAAGTGGAAACCGTCTGCCTCCCAGCTCTCCCGTCCATCCGACAAGGCCCCGCCGTAAGAGGTGTACAGGGCCAAGGCGAGAAACAATCCATACAGCACCCATATGAGCGCCCCGCGTACCCTGGCCCAGAACAGTGAGGGGACGGGCATTTCCCCTCCTGCGGCGGCACTGTGGCAGACCCTCCTCCAGTAAAACACCAAACAGAGCAGATAGACCGCCATGGCAGCCATAACCGCCGCCTGGAAGAGAAACATCTGCCAGATATAAGAAAAAGCCAGGTCGTGGGGCCAGAAGCCGTCCTCCGCGAAGAGGACCGCCTCAAAGACCAGGTAGGCCACCATCAGGAGCGCCAGCAGCCAGAGTAGCCTGCCGCCGAAGAAGATCCGGCCGAACCGCTCCCGCTCGATGTCCCGATCGGTCTGGACGGGCACAGGGTCCCGCCCGGGCGCCGACTTGAAGAGGTTGAGATTTCCCACCCGGGCCACCCGCATCCAGCCTGCATCGGCACACAGGCGGAGATAATCCGGGTCGTCCCTGCCACAGGCCAGATCCACGCACCAGCGCAAGTCTGCCCGGTTGGTCTTCCAGAAAACAGCGGTCCCCCAGCCCTGTTTGATCTCCATCAGCTCCCAGCCGTCCTCCGCCTCCCGCTCCAGCCACCGCTGTACCGCCTTGTAGTCCATATTCAGGAAGAGAAAGGGGCGCGCCTTTTTCTTTGCGGCACCGCCGCGGCCGCATGCGCCCCTGTCCCATTCATTCCCATCAAGGGGGGACTTCTTTTCCATAGGTAGCCTCCTTCCTGTCACTTGGTCTTCTCTATCCACACCCACAGCTTCTCCAAGACGTCCGGACTGTTCAGGGTGGCGCCGGCCTCGATTCGAATCACGCGGTTTCCCTGCCGGAGAAGCAGCCCCTGTCCTTTACCCAGGTCGTAGTGCCAGCTCTCGTCAAAGCCAAGGTCGGCCCGCTCCAGTTCAGCAGGGTTGTGCCGGTGGATGTACTGCCGCTCCAAATAGCTCTGATCCCCCTCATCAGACCGCAGATCTGCGGCAATCCAACGTGCCAGCCAGGAAAAGCGGCAGTCATAGTCATCCAGACAGAGCCAATCCTCCCCGCCAAATCGGCGGTACTCGGTATGAACGCCGCAAACGGACTCTGTGCGCCAGCCGTGGATCTCCTGATAGGAGCCCAGCTCCTGCTCCTCTCCCACGCCGATGGCCAGCAGCGCAAGAAGGGTGCATGCCAGCAGGGCGAGCTCTGCAAATCCCGCACACCCCCTCAGGCGGGCTCCCCCCTGACTTGGCACCGGTATCTCTCTTCCCTCCCGCACCGATCTGCGGCACCGGCTCCGGTAGCGCAGCACATGCGCCCCCCGCAGGATATCCAGGACCAGCCATATGCTTAGGCAAGCCATGAGTATCATGGCACTGTCACTGAGGAACAGCTCCCAGAAGTGAACATTTCCCAGCAGCAGGCGCAGGATAAAATGGAGCGCCCAGAACACCGTCAGCCCCATCAGCTGCCATGCCCGCTCCCGCAGAGCGCCCCGCAAAACCGCCTCCCATTCCACGCCGCCGTCTGTCTGAATGGGAGCGGGCGCCTTTCCCGGACTCGCCTTAAACCAGAACATGCTCCTGCTCTGATCGACCAGTGTCCAGCCCGCCTCCTCGCACAGCTCCAGGTACTCCCGCTGCTTCTCCTCGTCCTTGAGGCGCATACTGGTCCACCGTGCGGGCTCTACCCAGCAGGCCGGCGCCCGCCCTTCAACATGCTTAAACTTCGCCGCGCAGAACCAGATCTCCTCCAGCTCCAGTCCCTCCGCCGCCAGACGATTGAGCTCAGCCTGGGCCGCCTTGGCGTCCTCCGGAGCATAGCTGAACCAGCGCCAGCCCTCTCTTTCCCTCACCTCGGCCCCTCCCCTCTCAGTATCCGCTCCATGTCGGCAGCCTGCCGCCGAATACGCTCATATTCACTCTGCAGCGTCCGTTCCCCTTCGGCAGTGAGGCGATAGTATTTTCGATTTTCTTCTACCCGTGTGCGGGCAATCAGCTTATCTTTTTCAAAGCGATCCAGCAGGGCATAGAGCGTTCCGGCCCCCACCCCCAACCGTCCTTCGGTCAGTGCGGAGATATATTGCATGACTCCGTAGCCATGGCGTTCTTCCCGCAGTGAGAGGAGCACATAGTACATCTGCTCGGTCAGCGTCTCCAGCTTCTTTCTCGCCATCGTGCTCCCCTCCCATATCGAATATCGTTATAGTTATATTATAACGATATTCGATATATGTCAATACAAAAAGAGAGGCAGCCCGCCGCCGGACCGCCTCTCCTCTCTATTTTACTGCATCAGATCACCCTGGGCCAAAATTTGATACCACCGTCCTACCACATCGGTCTGGAAAAAGCCCTCCTCCTGATAAAGCCGGAGCGCAGCCTCGTTGGCGGTGGACACCCTCAAGCAGCAGGAATTGTATCCCAGGCCGGCCAGCTCAGCCATGCAGGCGCGCAGCAGCGCCCGTCCCAGGCCCTTTCCCCGCGCGCTCTTCACCAGCGCGATCCCCTCAATCTCAGGGCATTCCCCCTGAAGGTTCAGTTCATAAACTCCAACCGCAACCCCCTTCGCCACAGCAAAGCCGCAGCGGCTGCTCTTCTCCATACACCGGACCAGGTCTTTATGGTCGTAAGTAGCCGAATTGGGCACATGAAAGAACCCCTCATTGTACAGCGTCAGCCACTGTCCCCACTTCTCCCGGCACAGCCCCTCCAGCACGATCTCATCCGCACCTGCGATACTCTTGTCCAGCGCCCGCTCCATGCGCAGCATGTCGTGGCAAAAGGAGAGACGGCAGTTTCCCCATATTCCCTCGGCCAGCGGAGCCGCCGGGTCAGCGGAGGCGGCGTAGAGTAGAGATGCTCCTGCCTCAAGCAGTTCACGCGCCCCGCGGCGGACGGTGTCCGACAGCTTGTCCGGCGGGCATTTCCGAATGACCAGATAGCCCTTACCCTTTGCTGTGATCTCTTTCGTAATCACGCTGTATTCCGGTTCCATATCAACGCCTCCGCTTCCATTTGCCCCCCTATTATAATGGAACGGCCCGGACTTGGCAAGCCCGGACCGCTCCATCTTATTAAAATAAGCGTTTTACTGCGGCGACTCACTGTCAGCATTACTCCTCACCCTGGAGCGCATCGTATCCCTCCTCACCGGTACGGACCTTAATGACATTCTCAACATCGTAGACAAAAATCTTACCGTCGCCAATATTTCCTGTATACAGAGCTTTCTTTGCAGTCGAAATGACCTGCCTCCGCGGCGGCCACCACCAGGGCGGGGTCCACCTTGGACACCACGATATCCACCTGGATCTTGGGCAGCAGGTTCATGGACATCTCAATCCCCCGGTAGTACTCTGTCTTCCCTTTTTGAATACCGCATCCCAAGACCTGTGTCACCGTCATTCCTGTAACGCCGATGTCATTCATGGCGGCCTTCAAATCTTCAAACTTGGCCTGATTGCATACGATGGTCACCTTTGTCAGCTTCACATCCGAGGCCGATATCCCGCTGGGCCCCGAGACAACTTGGACCGGTACCGCCTGATCCATCGTAGTGCGGCGGCTGCCCGCACCGAGCTCCACTGGTTCAGGGTAAGCGTTGTCGCTGGCCACCGCGGTGACGCTGGTGGCCTGCATAAAGTCGGCATAGGCGCTGGGCAAACCGTGCTCGTGGATATCCAGCCCCTCCAGTTCCTCCTTCGCGGATGCGCGCAGGCCGACCGTGTGCTTAATAACCAGAAAAATAATCGTCATAGTTACTGCCACCCAGGCAATCACACAGATAACGCCCAGGCACTGTATGCCAAACAAGCGCAGTCCGCCGCCATAGAAGAGACCGCCATCCACTGCCAGCAGCCCTGTCAGCAGGGTTCCCATTGCCCCGCAGACACCGTGAACTGAAATAGCGCCTACCGGGTCGTCAATCTTAAGTACTTTATCAAAAAACTCCACTGCCAGAGGAAGCACGATCCCGGCACAAATACCTATGACAGCAGCGCCGCCCACAGAAACCATATCACAGCCGGCAGTCACAGCCACCAAGCCGCCCAGCGCCGCGTTGAAGGTCATAGAGACATCGGGCTTTTTAAAGCGAATCCAGGTAAACATCATAGTCGTCACACACGCCACAGCAGCGGCCATGTTGGTCGTACAGAAGATGGATCCGGCGGCAGCCAGAGTCTCGTCACCCGTCATGGAGACTGTGGAACAGCCATTAAAGCCAAACCAGCAGAACCAGAGAATAAAGACGCCCAATGCGGCAATCGAGAGGTTATGCCCCAGGATCGCGCGCGGCTTGCCGTCCTTGCCGTATTTTCCAATACGGGGCCCGAGCATCTTCGCCCCGATCAGAGAGGCAACGCCGCCTACCATATGTACGGCCGTAGAGCCGGCAAAGTCATGAAAGCCCAGCTGAGCCAGCCAGCCGCCTCCCCAGATCCAGTGCCCAGATATCGGATAGACCACTGCAGAGATCATGAGGGAATAGATACAATAGGAAATGAACTTTGTACGCTCTGCCATGGCACCGGAGACGATCGTGGCGGCAGTGGCACAGAAAACAGTCTGAAAAATAAAGAATGCGAAAAACGGCACCCCTTCCGGCAGGATACCGGAATAATCTCCCAGGACAAAGGGATCGAATCCTCCAATCAGAGCCCCTGCACCGCCAAACATGATGCCGAAGCCCAGCAGCCATTTCCAGCGCTTGGCGGCCTCGGTCAGGTCGATCTGGGACATGAGAAAATAGATGCCCACTCCCAGCACAATGGCGCAGGCCTGGACGATGACCATCTTCCAGGAATTCAGAAAGTTCGTGGCGCTGGCGATCATCACCAGCCCGAACAGGGCCGCGCCGCAGCAAAGACACAGCAAAAGCCAGTCGGCCTGCCGCAAAATATCGAAAATGCTATCCTTGATTCGTTTCAGCATGAAAGGCTCCTCTTGTAAAACCGGTTGCATGGAACATGATATCAGTTTAGTATAGCATACGAAACTTTTTCTGTAAACCGAATTTTCTCTTTTCAAGTGAGAATTCCTGTGATATAATCAGTTGATTTTACGGAGAGGAGGCCACCTATGGAGTATATCACCCACAGTCCTGCGGAAACGGAGGAGCTGGGCTGCCGTTTGGGACGGACCCTGGCCCCCGGTGCGGTGGTGGCCTACTTCGGCGGCCTGGGGATGGGCAAAACCGCCTTCACCCGGGGCCTGGCCCGGGGCTTGGGCTGCCGGGGCCGGGTCACCAGCCCCACCTTCACCATCGTCAACGAGTATGAGGGCCCTACCCCTCTGTTCCACTTCGATATGTACCGGCTGAACGGGTCTGAGGACCTGTTCGACATCGGCTGGGAGGACTATCTCTCCCGGGGCGGCGTCTGCGCCGTGGAGTGGAGCGAGCAGGTGGCGGACGCCCTGCCGGAGGGCACGGTCTATGTGACCCTCACCCGCCATCCGGAGCACGACGGCTGGCGGAGCATCACCGTGGAAGGAGGTGCTGCACAATGAGGATCTTGGCACTGGAAACCTCCGCCAAGGCGGTCTCCGCCGCCGTGACGGAGGATGGGAAAGTCCTCTGCTCCGGCTATCAGGACACCGGCCTCACCCACAGCCGCACCCTGATGCCCATTGTGGAGGCCATGCTGAAAAACACCGGCCTGACCGTTCAGGACTGCGACGCCGTCGCTGTGGCGGCAGGCCCGGGGTCCTTCACCGGCATCCGCATCGGCGTCTCGGCTGCCAAGGGACTGGCCTTTGCCGCGGACAAGCCCTGCGCGGCCGTCTCCACCCTGGAGGCCATGGCCCGGAACGTGGCCCACATGGACGCCCTGGTGGTCTGCGCCATGGACGCCCGGCGTAGCCAGATCTACAACGCCCTCTTCACCTCCGAACATGGCCGCCTGACCCGCCGGACGCCGGATCGCACCATCGGCCTTGCGGAGCTGGCGGAGGAGCTGCGGAGCGAGCCGCTGCCCCTGGTGATCGTGGGGGACGGCGCCGTCCTCTGTGAGAAGGCGCTGACAGAGTCGGGACTGCCCTGCCGCCTGGCACCGCCCCAACTGGTGATGCAGAACGCCATGTCCGTGGCCCTGTGCGCCGAGGACCTGGCCCGGGCGGGAAAGCTGGTCTCCGCCCAGGAATTGCTCCCGGTCTATCTCCGCCCTCCCCAGGCCCAGCGTCTGCGGCAGCCGCCCCAGATCTGAGGGAACGGTTTAGATCGTAGGGAACGGTTTACATCAAGGATATCAGAGAAAAGGAGTTTATAAGTATGAGCGGCAAAGTGCATGTGATGGACCACCCCCTGGTGGCCCACAAGCTGACCATCCTGCGGGACAAGGACACCAGCGTCAAGGATTTCCGGGAGATCGTCTCCGAGATCGGGATGCTGATCACCTATGAGGCCACCCGGGATCTGCCCCTGACCACCAAGGAGGTGGAGACCCCCATCTGCAGGACCATCGCCCCCACCCTGAAAGGCAAGAAGTTCGCTGTGGTGCCCATCCTCCGGGCGGGCCTGGGGCTGGTGGACGGTGTGCTGCGGATGGTGCCCTCCGCCCGGGTGGGCCACATCGGCATGTTCCGGGATGAGGAGACGCTGGAGCCCCATGTCTACTTCTGCAAGATGCCCAAGGACATTGCGGAGCGGGACATCATGATCGTGGATCCCATGCTGGCCACCGGCGGCAGCGCCGAGGCCGCCATCACCGAGATGAAGAAGCGGGGCTGCAAAAACATCAAGCTGATGGTTCTGCTGGCCGCGCCGGAGGGTGTGGAGCGCATCCAGAAGGCCCACCCGGACGTGGACATCTACTGCGGCGCCGTGGATGACCATCTGAACGAGCACGGCTATATTGTCCCCGGTCTGGGCGATGCCGGCGACCGGATCTTCGGGACAAAATAAGGCGCTCTCCCTTTACGTGTGTGATGCACGGCAGGCCGGTCCCGTCCGGCGGAAAGGAGCATACCATGGCCCCAGAGCAGACGAACGCCAAACGGCACGGCCCCAACCGGGCCACGACGGTGATCTGTCTGGTACTGATTCTCGCTGCCGCACTGGTCATTGCCCGCATGGTGAAATTCCGGTCACAGGTGGACGTGACACTCCCGGCGGTCCTGTGGGAGGATGGCGAGGCCACGGCCGTGAACACCACTCTGCATTTCCACGGGGAGATGGTGAAGCAGTGGGGGCAGGATGACAGCTTCAGCGGCTATCTGGAGCTGGAGGACCAGCCCTTCACCTCTGAGGAAGCCAGCAAGGTCTGGCTGACCATGGCCCATGAGGGCGGCGGCCTCAACCGGGGCCTGCTCGAATACGGAAAGTTCCCCGCCCACACGTTTTTCGGGGAACTGTACACAGACCGGGAATATACGCAGTTCTTCCTGTTCCCCTTTGAGCGGGTCCCCGGCAAAATTGAAGGGACGGTATCATACCAGCCCGACACCTCCGTCTATGTAGCCCCCGCAGTGTCCCTGGACGAGGCAAAAGCTCTGCTGGAGTCGTACGGCTTGATGGAGTCGCACGGCCTTCCGATACCGGATGAAAGCCCGCAATAAACCGCGCCAGTGTTCCAATTGCACAGATTCCAAAAGCAGCCCGGCGGATATTCCGCCGGGCTGCTTTCGTTTTCAGTCAGATTTTTCGTCACTGCGTCACAGCACATACAGATATACCGCCAGATAGTGGAAGAAAGACCCCGCCAGAATCAACAGGTGGAACAGTTCGTGGAAGGTCCACTCTGCAGAGATGTTTGGCTTCTTGACGGCGTAGAACACCGCTCCCACCGAGTAGCAGATCCCGCCCAGGGCCACCAGCATCAGGCAGGGCTGGCCCAGAGCGGTGAAGTCCTTTGCCACAAACACCACGGACCATCCCATGATGAGATATACTGCCGTGGACAGCATCCGCGGTGCGTTGATCCACAGCATCTTCGCCAGCACCCCCGCCAGGGCCACGCCCCAGAGGATCAGGCAGAATTGTGTTCCCCTGGGCTGGGGCAGCAGCACCACGCAGAAGGGCGTGTAGCTGCCGGCAATCAACACATAGATCATACTGTGGTCCATTTTCCGCAGCACCCGCTTCACTCCGCCGCTGGCGGCAGTGCCGGGATAGTAGTGATAGATGGCGCTGGCGGCATACAGTGCCGCCATAGACAGACAGAAGCACAGGGCCGCCGCCACCGCCGGTATGGCCGCATCCGTCCAGACGCCCCGAAGCAGATACAGCAGACCGCCCCCCAGGGCGGCCACCGCGCCGAGCGCATGGGTTTCACAGCTGATGGGGTCCTGGGCCTTTGCAAACAGTTTGCGCATGGAATGGTCTCTCCTTCTTGAAATCCGGCATCATGCCGTCCGCATTATATGATATAGTTTTCAATATTATATTAAGCGATTTTATTTTTTATTTCAAGTAGTTTTTGTAAATTTTCTATTTCTATTCCATTCTATGCAAAAAAGCGGACGCCGAAGCGTCCGCTTTCAAGTCCCTGCAATGGCCGGGCCACAGCCGCAGCCTGCACCCGGCAGAACCACACTGGAAAAAGACCCCGCCGTTTTCATTTCAGTTCCAGTATTCGGTCTTTTCCTTCAAGCCGATG
>ERZ857955.2456-NODE-2456-length-11973-cov-2.819601_pt1 | contig 11973 bp, 11 predicted proteins | sample MGYA00519956_ERZ857955 | MGnify/ENA primary metagenome ERZ857955 (study PRJEB31778, sample SAMEA3449378) | human gut metagenome | biome: human gut; feature: human-associated habitat; material: faeces | place: United Kingdom | collected 2010/2012 ...
TCAGGTAACAGCCTTACTTTCTTGTGCCTTCTTCACAAGCCGGAAAAAACATGATATGTTGTAGTCACGAAGAAAACACCCACGAAAACATATGATGAAAGGAAGTTTTACCTATGTCTTGCAGCAAGTTCCCCCATATGTTTACGCCTATGACCATCAAGGGCGTAACGTTCAAAAACCGCGTGTTTGCCTCTCCCATCACCGCAAACCGCATTGTGGACCACGGCTATCCCACCCCCGAGGGCATCGATGTTTATGAGACGAAGGCGCGCGGCGGCTTTGCCGAGGTCACCCTCACCGAGTCCTTCATCGACCATGAGTACTCCTGGCGGCATGAGCACGGTCTGAACCTGTGGGAAAAGCCCATGACCACCTTCCACATGGAGTCCATTATGGTGCTCACCGAGGCGATCAAGGCGCACGGCGCGGTGGCTTCCATCCAGCTCAACCATGTTGGCGCCATGAACCATCCCGACACCATTCCCGGTCATAAGAACCCCATCGGTCCCTCCGCCTATGTCCGTGACGACGGCGTGCAGGTGGAGGAAATGACCGTAGAGATGATGGAGAAAACCGCAGAGCAGTGGGCAGAGGTGGCATGGGTTGCCAAGTCCCTGGGCTTCCAGATGGTCAACCTCCACGGCGGTCACGGCTGGCTGCTGAACCAGTTCATCTCCCCCAAGTTCAACCACCGTACCGACGAATACGGCGGATGCATGGCAAACCGCGCCAAGTTCCCCATTATGGTATGTAAAAAGATCAAGGAGGTCTGCGGCGACGACTTCCTGATTGAGTACCGCATGTCCGGTTCCGAGCGTATGGAGGGCGGCATGACCCTGGAGGACGGCATTGAGTTTGCCGAGATCATTCAGGACTATGTGGACCTGATCCATGTGACCTCCGGCTCCTATCAGGACCATGTCAACACCAAGGCATTCTCCTCCATGTTCGACAAGCACGGCTGCAACCTGGATCTTGCCGAAGCCATTAAGAAGCACGTTCATGTGCCCGTGGTTGCCGTTGGCGGCTTCAACGCACCCGAGCAGGTAGAAGAGGCGCTAGCTTCCGGCAAGTGTGACTTTGTTGCCCTGGGCCGTCAGCAGTTTGCCGATCCTGAGTTTGTAAACAAGACGCTCATGGGTCTGGAGGACACCATTGCGCCCTGCCTGCGCTGCTCCTGCTTCAATCCGCTGGCATCCGATCCCGACGCCCGTCCCATTCCCGAGCTGTGGCACTGCGCCGTCAACCCCTGGGGTCAGCGGGAGCTGCGCTGGAGAAATGCCCCCAAGCCCAAGGCAAGCCGTAAGGTTCTGGTCATCGGCGGCGGCGTTTCCGGCATGTATGCTGCCATCACCGCTGCGGAGCGGGGTCATGACGTAACGCTGGTGGAAAAAGAGAACAAGCTGGGCGGTCTTTTGTGGTTCACCGAGGTGGACACCGACAAGGAGTCCCTGCTGCGGTTCCGCGACAGCCTGATCGCCCGCTGCAAGCACAGCGGCGTCAAGGTGATGCTGAACACTGAGGCAACCCACGAGATGCTGGAGAGTTTTAAGGCAGACGCGATCATCTGCGCCGTGGGCTCCCATCCCTTCGTCCCTCCCATTCCCGGCGTGGAGCACGCAGAGCATGCAGTGGAGGCTTACAAGGACATCGAGAAGCTCAAGGGCAAGAAGGTAGTCATCATCGGCGGCGGCGCCATTGGCTGCGAGTCCGGCTACTTCTTTGCCAGCGAGTGCGGTGCAAAGGTGCAGATTCTGGAGATGCGGGACGCCATGTGCAAGGATTCCTATCCCTCTCAGCGGGCTGCCCTGCTGCCCCGGATGGACAAGGCTGGCATGATCCTCGACTGCTCTGTCACCACCAAGGAGATCACCGAAAACGGCGTCAAGTTCCTGGACAAGGACGGGGTCGAGCAGTTTGCAGAGGCGGATTACGTCTACTACTGCTGCGGCAACCGCTCCAATGACGCCATTGTCAAGAGCCTGGAGGGCGTGACTCCCTGGTTCGTGGTCACCGGCGATGCAAAGCGGGCACAGACCGTGAAGCAGGCAACCTATGAGGGCTTCTGCGCCGCCATGGACATTCTGTAAATCTTAGTGCTCCGGGCGCACACCTCGGGTCGGGCGTGCGCCGCCATGGACATTCTTTAATAGAACCCATTCGGCACTTCGACTTCGGCGGACACGGTTCCTTTGCTCCCCTGTCCGCGCCGCAGCCCCTTGAAATACACAAAGTATTCCTTCGGGTCTTTGGCTTGACAGGAAAGCAAAATCTCCCGTCTCCGCTCTCGCCGAAGCGCGCTCATGGCTTCCTGAACGCTCTATTTTACCTGAACTCGGAGGTCCCTGGGACTTCTATTAGATAGTTATATTGAAAGAGGACGTACTGCGATTTGCAATACGTCCTCTTTTCATGCTGTCGCCGGAGATGGCTCATTTATTTGGACCCCATCAAGTTCTGTTTGCAAGCGCTTTCTTATGGTCACGAAACAAAGAGAATTCCGCCTACCAATCCACGCAAAACTGTGCTATAATACCACCGTAATTTTGCACTTCATAAGGTCTGATTCCAATCAAAGCTTAGAATCAGACCATCGTATCAAACGAAACATGGTGAGATCTATGAAAGAAGAAAACATCGAAGCAAAGGGCAGATGGCAGAGAAGCCGGCTGGTTCCCGGTCTAACCCTGTCGCTGGCGCTGAGCTTTCTTTTGGGACTGTATGCGCCGCTGGAGCTGTATTTTACCAACATCACCGAATTCCAGTTCGATTTCTGGGCGCTGCTTCCTCCGCTGCTGGGGCTGTTTGGCATTCTGTTTGCGGCATGCATCCTGGGCTTTGGGCTGTGCAATCTGATGCACAGGAAGCTGTATGACCTGGCGCTGCTGGTTGGCGGCATGGGCTATGTGATCGCCTATGTCCACGGCATGTTTCTGGTGGGCAGTTTGCCGCCTCTGGACGGCACGGATTTCAGCTGGTCCGATTACAATAAAGAGACGGTCATTTCCCTGATCGTATGCGCGGTGATTGCAGCGTTGTTTGTTCTGCTGACCCGGTTTTTGCATTGGAAGAACATGAGGAAGGTCATCACCGGCATTTCCCTGTTCTTCACGGCAATTCTTGCGGTCACGGTGGTCACCGTTGGCATCACCAACGACGGCTTTCAGAAAAAGCCCCTGATGGCAGTGACCAAAAACGCGGAATTTGAGATGTCCAGCGACAAAAACATGGTGATTTTCCTGATGGATGCAGTGGATTCCAAGGCGCTTCGGCAGCTCATGGAGGGCGATGATCCGGAATACGCCCAGACGCTGGAGGATTTCACCTATTATCCCAACACCGTGGGCGCCTATTCCTTCACGGAGCACTCCATTCCCTATATTCTCACCGGACAGTGGTTTGAAAACAAGGAGCCGTTTTCGGATTACACCGCCCGGGCAATGGCAGCCTCTCCCCTGCTCCAAACCCTCAAAGCGGAAGATTATCGCATCGGCATGTATGAGGAGGACCTCCGCTGCACCGAGGAACAGGCGCTGGAATTTGAGAATGTGGAAAAAACCACCCTGCGGTTCACCAGCTTCCCTGCCATTGCAAAGGAGGAATTGAAGCTGGTCTGGTTCAAATATGCCCCCTATCTCCTGAAGCGGCTGGTCCACGTGGACATGAACCGGTTTTCCATGATCGTGGAGCCCAACAGCGATTCGCAGCTGTTTCATTATGTCAACTGGGATTTCTATCCCGATGCCAAGGACACCCAAATTACCACGGTATCGGACAAGGTGTTTAAGTTCATCCACATTGAGGGCGCACATGTGCCCCTGCGGTACGACAAGGATGTGAACATCATCGGCTCCGACAAGGGCACCTATGACCAGAACGTCCAGGCGTCCATGACCATTCTGAAGCAATATCTGGACGATCTCAAGGCAGCCGGGGTTTATGACAACACCGCCATTGTGGTAATGGCAGACCACGGCTACTGGACCTATTGGGACAACAAGCTGCTGGGTCGCTCCAATCCCCTGCTGGCAGTGAAGGGCATCGGAGAACAGCACGAAATGTCCATTTCCGAAGCGCCAATCTCCTATGAGGATCTTCAGGAATGCTATGCCCGGCTGCTGGACGGAAAATCCTCCGATCAGGTGTTCGATGCCAAGGAGGGCGATCAGCGGATTCGCCGGTATCTGTCCTATAATTATCTGGAGGAGGGGCACATTGTGGAATATGAGCAGAAGGGCTATGCCACCGATCTTTCCACCATGATTCCCACCGGGCGGGTATTTGATGCAGCAGCCAATGGAGGAACATAACGCCGCCCCCAAAATATACAAAACGATCCCCTCAACGCCGGAAATCCGGTATTGAGGGGATTTTTGTACGCATGAAATGACAGGCGTATGCGCGCCCTACAGCCCAATTCGGCGCATAAACCCGTCGTAGCGCTCCACGCTGGTTTTGTCCGTCCGGGTGACCTGCTTCATCTGCCGCAGGCGATTTGGAATCAGGGACAGGTTGGAAAACAGGCGCACGCTCCACGCAAGGGGCAGCAGCCAATGGCGATTTTCCAAAAAGGTATAGCGCGATTCAATTTCGTCCGCCGGAGGAAACAGCATGGTTCGAACCACACGCCCTGCTTCCTTTTCCTTGCGCAGCTCCACCACCGAATGGTCCCGGGAATGCCCGAACAAATCGGAATCCAGCGTATAGGAAAGGAGCTGCTCCAGCCCTTCATAGTCCGGCTCCGGCAGCGGACACTGGGTTTCCACCCCGAACCAAAGGCGGCAGGCGTTCATCACCGTGTGAAAAAAGGTCGTCAAACCGAGACTTGAGAATTCCTCTATAATCCCCTGCCAGTTGAAGCCGGAATCTTCGTGCTTCACATACAGGGCAACATCCAAATACATCCGCATGCCTGAGCCGCCGCCATAAAGGTGCTTCGCCAGGTGGCAGATGGTATAAATCAAGTGAAAATCATCCGCAGGACGATACCGGAGCCCCTCGTCCGCCACGGCATGCGCCCATGCGCCGTCAAAATAAGCCTGTAAATCCGCGCGTCCGTCCAGATTGCCATCCATGAGATTGGTATGGATTTCATAGTATTCCGCGTCCTTGAAATAGGAATAGCTCGGCTCCCAGTCCTGCTTCACCGTATAGCCCAGAGACAGCATCAGCTCATGCGCCGCTTTTCTGTCTGCCGGATGGATCAGCAGGTCGATATCCCCGAAGGTGCGCAGCTCCGGAACAGGATACAGCCTGCGAAGATAATAGCCCTTTACTGGCATATGGGCAATGCCATGCGCCGAAAGCGCCTTGGACAGCGTCTCAAACGCCACACAGCGGTTGAGATTCGCGGCAACGGTGCCATAGAATATTCCATCCAGCGATTGGCAGACATCGCTGCGCGCAAACAGCTTCCATTGTTTATTTTCATATGCCAGCACCGGCAGCAGATTCTGCTTTGCTGCCATGCGGCACAGCGCTGGGGCATTCCAGTCTTCATCCGGCTCCGGCGGCACAGCCTGCACGAAGCTCCGAAGCAGCAGGAGGAATTGTTTCTCTGTCATAGTCATTTCCCTTCCGAGGCGGGTACCAGATCAATTACGGCAATCTCCGGCGGGTTATTGATGCGCGGAATGCACCAGCTTATTCCATCCCCGCTTTGCAAAGCGGAGCGCATGATCGCGCGTCTCGGCAGCGCCATACTGTACCGCATGCGCCCAAAGTGCCATAACGGAACCGCCCTGCTCCATGGTGCGAAGATCGTCCACCTGTTTCCGGTATTGCGGCGTTTTGGTAAACCGGGTTCCCCAGTGCAGCAGGTCCGTTTTTATGCCCACATCCTGCGCAAGCGCAATTCCCTTGGGCAAATTCAGCCGCATTTTTCCAAGATGCTCCCAATAGCATAGAATTCCCTGTAAATCGTGGGGAATTGGCTTGCAGCCGTTCAATGCCATGCTCAGCGCAACCAGCGGCTCATCCCCGGGCGTTGCAAATTTTCCTTTGAACCGGTATTCCCTATAATGCGGCACCAGCTTCTGCGCCGTCTCCAGCACAGCCCGGCAGCGCTCCGTTTTTCGCATATAATAGATGCCGCCGTGGAGTCCCACCACATAGGAAACCTTCTCCTGTAACTCCCCCAGGTTTTTGTATTCAAACCAGCCGGTTGTATCGTCCAGCGGAAGAACGCGCCCAAAACAGGAAAAGTCGTCCGCATTCTGAAACAGCGTAAACAGCCGGTTCAAATCGCCATAAGCAAGGCAGTCCGCATCGATAAATAGATTCACATCGTAGGGCAGCAGCGCAAACATCTCCAGCTTGTCCAGATAGTTGCGGTGCGCGTGCGAAAACAGACGTACTGTATCGAACTCCGCTGTATATTCATTTTCCTGGTCTGTCAGAATCGCAAACGGCAGCGGAGCTTTGGAAAAATAGCGGTAGGAGTGCAGGAGGTTCACTGCCATTTGGTAGTATTGCGTATCGCCGGTGGCGATGGTGATAAAGCCGTGTGTCATAACTGCCCCACCTATCACTGTAATATCTCTGGACTATTCAACTGAACGCTTCCCCAATGTGCATAGTCCCAGTCAATATCCGGCTTTTCAGCATTCATTTTTCTAAATCCAAGCCCCGTCACCCAGTCCATATTCTGGCATGTTCCAAATTCATTTCTGGAAAAGAGCACAAAGTTTGAAGCATAGTCTCCGGGCATCAAATTACTGATATCATATTTCAGGGCAAAACTTTGCACCTCAGAACGATCGCTGACAGGCAGCTCTTTCAAAATCGTTGTTCCCACAATTGTTCCCGCCAATGTTTTAATTTCCATGCGAAATCCAACATTATCCAGTTTCTTTTTGCATTTTATGTTTAATTTGATAATGAAATTATCATCAATAAAATCACAGGATCTACAACGATTGCCCTGGGAATTGCAATATTCCGCAGACACTATGCGAATGCTATCACTCACAAGCCAACTGGGACGTTCGTAAGCAGAATAATCCATGAATGGAGCATTATCGGATTTCACATCCTCATAGATCTCAATCGCCTTCTCCACATCGCCATCAAAGATGAGCTTTCCGTGGTCCAGCACGATGCATCTGGTGCACAGCTGACGGATGGTATTCATATTATGGCTGACATAGAGCACGGTGCGCCCCTCAGCGCCCGCGGCATCGCCCATTTTTCCCAAACACTTCTGCTGGAACTTCATGTCGCCCACTGCCAGGACCTCGTCCATGACCATGATCTCGCTATCCAGATGCGCCGCAACCGCGAACGCCAGCTTCACGTACATGCCGCTGGAATAGCGCTTGACCGGGGTATCGATGAACTTTTCCATCTCCGCAAACTCCACGATCTGGTCAAATTTGCGACTGATCTCCGCCTTGGTCATGCCAAGGATTGCGCCGTTCATGTAGACATTCTCCCTGCCCGTGAGCTCCGGATGGAAGCCCGTGCCCACCTCCAGCATGGAGGCAATGCGTCCGTTATAGCGGATGGTGCCCCTGGTGGGCGCGGTTACCCGGGACAGCAGCTTCAGCAGCGGGGATTTTCCCGCGCCGTTGTGACCGATGATGCCAAGCGCCTCGCCCTTTTTCACCGTAAAGGACACATCGTCCAGCGCAAGGAATTTTTCGCCCATATGTGCCGCGGCGTCAGAGCCGATCTTGCTATTGGGGTCTTCCTTTCCCTTCAGCCGCGCCATCCAGCTTTGCAGATCTCCCCGCAGTGTGCCGCCGCCAATGGCGCCAAGGCGGTATTCCTTGGAGACATGTTCGATTTTAATTGCGATTTCATCCATAATTCTTTCCTCAGACGGTATCCATAAACGTTTTTTCCACGCGGCTGAACAGCACCACGCCGATCAGCAGGAACACGAACGTGGTCCCCCATCCAATCAGGTAATACTGCCACTCCATTGTGCCGGTTCCCAGATAGGCATGCCGGAACAGGTTGACAATGGGCGAGATGGGATTGCACATATACAGGGCGTGCCACTTTCCCCCAGGCGCAAAGACTGGAAAGCGGAACATGTCATAAGCAATGGGCGAGCCGTACATCCAAAGCTGCACACCGAACCCCACCAGCATCGCAAGATCCCGGTACTTCGTGGTCAGGGCAGAGATAATGATCCCGCAACCCAGGCTCAGCATCGCAAGCTGAAGCACAATCAGCGGCGTCATCAGCATCCACAGATTCGGGTGTACCCCCTGATTGGTGACAGCGTAATACACCAGAAAAATCACAAGGAAGGCATACTGAATCGCCAGGCTGATGAGCTCGGAAAACACGGTGGAAATCGGCATGACAAGCCGCGGAAAATAGACCTTTCCCATGGTGGCGCTGTTGGCAACAAAGGTGTTTGCCGTCTGTGTCAGGCTATTGGAGAAGTATGTCCATAGGATGGTGCCGGAAAGATAAAACGCAAAGGACGGCACGCCCTCCGGTGCAAGCCCGGCAATGTTGCCAAACACCAGCGTGAACACCACCGTGGTCAGCAGCGGCTGGATGATCGCCCACGCCGGTCCCAGAATCGTCTGCTTATATTTGGACACAAAATTGCGCTTGACAAAGAGAAAGATCAGATCGCGGTAGGCGAAGACCTCCCTGAGATGCAGGTCAAACCAGCCGGTTTTCGGCTTGATGACCGTGGTAAAATGTTGTTCTTCCATGATAACTCCTTCTGTTACAGCAGAGTATACAGTTTTTGCAGGATTGCAGCATTGTCGCGTTCAAAGTCATGGTGATGCAGCGCATCGCGGAAGGCTTGCCGCAGGTCCGGTGCGTCATATAGCCGCTTCACAGCAGCCGAAAGGGACGATGCATCCGAATCGCAGAGACAGCCTGTTTTGCCATTCTCTATCTGTTCTCCGGCAGCACTATGGGTTGCCAAAATGGCTACGCCCAGCAGCCGTGCTTCCAGCACCGTGACGCAATGCCCCTCAAACCGACTGGGCTGCACATACAAATCCGCCTGCCGGATATACGGATAGGGGTTCATCTGCATTCCCAGCAGCGTTACATAGCGTTCCAAGCCCAGTGACCGAATCTGGCGCCGCAGCGCTTCTTCCTCCGGTCCGCCGCCAACGATCCACCAGTGAATACGTGTAAGCCCCACCTGCACCAGCCTTGCGCAGGCGTCAATGGCAATGTCCATCCCCTTTGCCGGAGCAAGCCGTCCGCAGGATACGATGTTGAAGCAATTCTTTGGAAAAACCGTCTCCGGCGTTTCAAGGCTTTTTTCCCGCACACCGTCCACATCGATGAGGTTGTTTACCGCGATGATCTTCTCCGCGTATTGCGGGCGGTAGCGCCGCAGCTTTTCTGCCTGCGAATCTGACACGGCAATCACTCTGTGGGCTTTTCGGTAGCCGTATGTATCGTGATACTCCTTCCGCATCGCCCCGTGATGATAAAACATCAGAAACCGGTCTGCGGAAATCGCACGGACAGCAATCTCAGCGGTGCGGTCGCTGTAAATAACCGCCGTCTCGAACTGTGCACCGTTCAGCTGCTTTTTCACATAGGCGGCATAACGCCTTGCCTCCGGCGCACGCAGCAGCCAGCGCAGAACATGCCAGGCAAATCGCCGCAGCTTTGTGGCATTCTGGGGCTCCTCCATAAGGTTGTACATCCGCCTGTAGCGGTATTCCTCCCGGAATGTTACCGGGTGCTGCCGATCCGCAATCATCAGGCGGCATTTTGGCGTAATGCGTCCTGCCAGCTCCTGACAATCCCGCAGGACCAGACAAGTCACATCGTACCGGTCATAATCCAGCCGGTTCAGCAGATTCACCAGCGCTGTCTCAATCCCACCAATCCAGAGGGCTTCGGTAATAAAGATTAGCTTTTTTTTCATAATTCAAACGCACTCTTCTTCGGCAGAATCGTCTCAAATGCATCGTGCAGCAGTGCTGCCAGCTTAGGAACATCCACCGTTTTTTCCGGATCGTTTATGCATAGCATATCGTGGCTTTGTGCCCGGATGATATGGCAAAGCTCGTCTATGGTGCTTTCGTCAACGCAGGACACCACGTTATCCGTGTTGAATGCCGCAAACTGTCCGCTGGCAATCTGCCACCATAGGCACACCCACTGGTTCACATCCTCCGCACTGCGAAAACGGTGCGCCGTTGTGCGTGCCAGCAGCTCCGGTTCCGCGTTCCAAACCGCCTCAAATGTACGCCTCCGATATGCCGCCGGAGCATGCAGGTTTTTAAAGCCGGTAAAGTAATTGGGAAACAGCTTCTCCGCAGCTCTTGTGCGAATATTGTCCTGCCAGCGGTAGGCGCGGTTCGCGTACTTTTTGCCGTATTGCTTCACCTGCTCCCGCTTGTTAAAGTGCGCATTGATTACGCCCAAATCATTGACCGCTGCATGCTGCCAGATTCCGATCTCCCCCACCATCTCAATGGGAGATTCCCCGCCATAGGTGCAAGGCAGACCCTCTTTGAAAAAAGCAGTTTCCGATACGGGACGAAGGAGAAACATATCATCGTTGAAATAAACAAAATGCTCGGCAAGGTCCGGAATCCGGTGCAGATTCATCTCAATGGCATGAGAGCTGAAGGTCGGCAGTACCTCCGCCGGAAGGAACTCCGCATGCTTCACATGGTGCAGCTTTGGATGCGCCAGATTCAGAAATTCCGGAACATGTCCACAGGTGACAAAGTGAATCTTTCGCACCCACGGCGCAAATTGCTCCACTGCACGAAACCAATAGGGCATCAGCCCCCAGTCCCGGAAGCGGTTTTCAGAATTGCTGTCATCCAGCGTTTTCCCCTGATATTTTGCTTTTTCCGCCTGCCAGATGGGATCGCCTCCGTCCACCCACAGGACAACGAAATCAATATCCATGTGTACTCCTTATGTGATTTTCTTTCCGAAATACGGGATTTTACGGATTAGGTAAGAGTTCGCGTTTTGTTTCAGGCATTTTTTACTTTCTCCTTTTTCCAACCAGCATCGGGCAAAATCGGTTTACGCTCAAAATCAGAACCGCTTCCACTGCGGCAATCAGTAGGAACATTCCAATCACCCAAAGCGGACTGCTGCTGCCCGGAACGGTGTACAGAACCAGCTGATGGGTCCCCATAATGGTCAGTGCATTTTCGCCGATCTTTGGGAGCCAATTCCACGGAAGCAGCCTAGCAGCACCCATTACAAAATACACGCCGCTGACACCACTGATTAGAAATAACACCGGACTACGCAACACACCATCGTAAAAGCTGTTACCAATCGAAAATTTCAGATAAATCGCCGACGTAACTGCGTTCAGGACAAATGCACAACCGATTTCCCACCATTTGAAATCCGTAAGCGGCTTTTTCAGCAGATTTCCGGTCAGCATGAACACAAAGCCCAATGCGCCGCGGAACAGCAGCACCTGCAAATGCCCTCCCTTCGCTGACATCATAAAATGAAGCGCAATCAGCATTGCCGCGTCGCCTATCCCCCAGGCTGTCCGGTTGGGAAAGCGAATATACAAATAATACAGTACACATGCCAGGAACATTGCCGGCAAAAACCAGTCAGCGCCGACATTGCAGCGCATGGTCAGCATCAGCCGAAGCCCTTCCAGCAGTGAGACGGAATGCAAAACAAAATGCTTATAGACAATGGCGATACACTCAAAGAACAGATACGGCACCAGAAGTGTCTTTACTTTATGGACAAAATAAGCTCCGGCAGAACGGCTTCCACTTTTCACCGTCGGTCAGCATTCCGGACAGCAGAAAGAATGCGGGCATATGAAAGGCGTTGATAAATTCCTGCGCCAGGGTATACGGAATGATGCCATAGTCCGGATTGGCATAGTTCAAAATATGCCCCAGCACCACCAGCGCAATGAGAATGGCACGGCTTGTGTCGATATAGGTAAGACGCCTGGTCATTGGGCTGCACCTGCCTTCCGTCGTTGGTATACTCGGCTGCTTTTTACGGCAATGGCAAGCCTATGCCGCA
>ERZ857955.2457-NODE-2457-length-11970-cov-5.380361_pt1 | contig 11970 bp, 10 predicted proteins | sample MGYA00519956_ERZ857955 | MGnify/ENA primary metagenome ERZ857955 (study PRJEB31778, sample SAMEA3449378) | human gut metagenome | biome: human gut; feature: human-associated habitat; material: faeces | place: United Kingdom | collected 2010/2012 ...
CTTGTATTGTTGTATTTGTACAATGAAAACTAAATAAGGAGGTGCTCCTGTGGCAATTACAATTATTGTAGCAATTGTCGCTGTAGCGGTCGCACTGCTTATTGCGGTTCCTCTTACTTGCAAGGTTGCGGTTAACAACAAAGCTAAAAAAGATGCTGAAGTTGTTGGCACAGCAGAAGACAGAGCAAGAAGCATCATAGATGAAGCTTTAAAAACTGCTGAGACGAAGAAGAGAGAAGCTTTATTGGAAGTAAAGGAAGAATCCCTCAGAACGAAAAATGAACTTGAGAAGGAAACCAAGGAACGAAGATCCGAACTGCAGAAATACGAAAGACGTGTTTTATCAAAAGAGGAATCGGTTGATAAAAAAGCGGATGCAGTAGAGAAGCGTGAGGCAGAGTGCACAGCAAAAGTTGCTGAGTTACAAAAAAGAGAAAAGAAAGTAGACGAACTTGAACAAAAAGGAGTACAGGAACTGGAAAGAATTTCCGGTCTGACCTCCGACCAGGCAAAAGACGAGTTACTCAGAAGTGTAGAAGATGACGCCAAAGTTGATGTTGCCAGAATGTACAAGGAACTGGAAAACAGGGCCAAGGAAGAAGCTGGCAAGAAAGCAAAAGAGTACGTGGTAAATGCAATTCAGAAATGTGCAGTTGACCATGTCGCAGAGACTACAATTTCTGTTGTACAGCTTCCAAGTGATGAGATGAAGGGTAGAATCATCGGACGTGAAGGACGTAACATTCGTACTCTTGAAACACTGACAGGTGTTGATCTGATCATTGATGATACACCGGAAGCAGTCGTTTTATCTGCTTTTGACCCGATTCGCCGTGAGATCGCCAGAGTGGCTCTGGAGAAACTCATCGTTGACGGACGTATTCATCCGGCTAGAATCGAAGAAATGGTAGAGAAAGCACAGAAAGAAGTAGAAACACAGATTCGTGAAGATGGTGAGAACGCAGCAATGGATGTTGGTGTTCACGGTATCCATCCAGAACTGCTGAAACTTCTTGGACGTATGAAATTCCGTTCAAGCTATGGACAGAATGCTTTGAAACATTCTATCGAGGTGGCACAGCTTTCAGGAATTCTCGCCGGAGAAATCGGTGTAGATGTCCGTATGGCAAAACGTGCCGGATTGCTTCATGATATCGGTAAATCTATCGATCATGAGGTAGAGGGTTCACATATTCAGATTGGCGTAGATCTTTGTAAGAAATACAAAGAATCCGCAGTTGTCATCAATACAGTTGCGTCTCACCATGGAGATGTGGAACCGGAATCTCTTGTTGCATGTATTGTTCAGGCAGCTGATGCAATTTCAGCAGCAAGGCCGGGTGCAAGAAGAGAGACACTTGAGACTTACACAAACCGTTTGAAACAGTTGGAAGACATTACAAATGAATTTAAGGGAGTCGACAAGTCCTTTGCTATTCAGGCAGGCAGGGAAATTCGTGTAATGGTAGTACCGGAACAGGTTACAGATGCAGATATGGTTCTGTTGGCAAGAGATATCTCCAAACAGATCGAAGCTGAACTGGAATATCCGGGTCAGATTAGAGTTAATGTGATTCGTGAGAGCCGTGCGGTAGATTACGCGAAGTAATCTTTCAGAGACATAGAAGTTCAGAAAGGGTATGATACTGAGAAGTGTCATATCCTTTTTTTATGTTCTAAGTCTGGAAAAAACCCCGTAGACTGGTATGGGGTGAGGAGATGAAACAAAAACTATCAGTAAATAAAAACAGAGAATTACCGGCTTATTATCTGTTTTTTATTGGGTGTGTCATTGGGATTGTGCTTCCGAATCTGATATATAAAATGCAGTGGAAACAAAATACAGTATCTGCATTATATCTCATGGGAATTTATGCAGAAAAAGGGAGCAGAGAGTATTTCTGGAAAGTGCTGAGAATGAGGGGAGGTTTGTTTCTTCTTGTTGCTGGCAGTGGCCTGACGATATTTGGGGTTTTGGTTGCGGTAGGTGGAATGATTTTGTTGGGAATAGGAATGGGTATGTTGATGACCATGTCAATCCTTCAGTTCGGATTTCACGGTGGTTTGATCGGCATAGGACTGATGTTTCCTCAGTTTATTATTTACGTACCATGTTTTTTTGCTGTAAGTAAGAACGTATATGAATATTCGATGAGAATTTGGAAAAACCATAGCTCTTTTTCGGGACAGGTATCGACTTATATAGTGAAAATGCTGATATGTGCAGTTGTCCTGTGTGCTGGAATTCTGTCAGAGGTTTACTGCAATCCGGTCATAATGAAAATTTTAATACAGAATTTGAAAATATTTTAAAGGTTGTTTTACCATATATAGTATTGGTTGACAATAAATCTGCGATATTTTGTAGAAAACACGGAAAAGCCTGATTTTAAAAGGGTTTAGCACAGAAAAAAGATTTGATTTTATGTAAAATTGCAAGTATAATACAGATACATTTGGGGAAGATAAATTTTTAATATAATACGGGAAGTAATGGGAATGGAAAAAGTAATAGAAAATTTTATTGCGTATATGCGAGAGGCAAAGAAGGCATCGCAGAACACGGAGATTTCATACGAGCGTGATCTGAAAAAACTGGCCCGATATCTTCGTAATCAGAAGATTATGGATTTTTCAGAAGTTACCAAGACGGATCTACAAGGTTATCTGAAGGAATTGCAGAAGGAGAATCTGGCATTATCTACAATTTCCAGAAATATTGCATCAATAAGAGCACTGTATCATTATATGATAAGAACAGGGAAAATGCAGGAAGATCCGTCTGAAACACTAAAGCCGCCAAAATTAGAGAAAAAAATGCCGGAAATTCTGTCGGTAGAAGAAGTAGACAGACTGCTAAAACAACCGAACCTGAACACACCTAAGGGTATTCGGGACAATGCTATGATGGAATTGATGTATGCAACAGGAATGAGAGTCAGTGAACTGATCCATTTACAGATTACAGATATTAATCTGCAGATGGGATATGTGATCTGCCATGATTCAGAAAAAGAGCGGATCATTCCAATCGGCAATGTGAGCAGAAATGCAATTTTGCAATATATGGAGCATTCCAGAGGCTTTTTTGTTAAGAACAAAAAAGAATCCTCTTTATTTACAAACTGTTCGGGGAAATCTATGAGCAGACAGGGATTCTGGAAAGTTTTGAAAGGATATGCGGTAGATGCCGGAATTCACAGAGATATTACACCACATACATTACGCCATTCCTTTGCGGTACATATGCTGCAGAACGGAGCAGATGTAAAAAGCGTGCAGGAAATGCTTGGACATTCGGATATTTCTTCTACACAGATTTATCTGGGAATGAATGTAGCAAGAATGAGAGATGTGTATATGAAAGCACATCCCAGACATTAAAAAGGCAGAGTCAGATAAACGGCTCTGCCTTTTGGCGTTCTTAGTAATTAACACATTTCTGCAATTGTGTAAAGCAGTTTTTCGGATTCCTCCCATCCGAGACATGGATCTGTGATGGATTTTCCATAAATATGATTTCCGCCAATCTTCTGATTGCCAGGTTCGATATAACTTTCAATCATGAAACCTTTTACCAGTTTATGAAGTTCAGGATCGACCATACGACTGTGAAGAACTTCTTTGGCGATACGAACCTGCTGTTCATACCTTTTGTTGGAGTTGGAGTGGTTGGTGTCTACGATAACTGCCGGGTTCTGGAGATTCTTTTCCTGATATTTTTCCCACAGAAGACGAAGATCTTCGTAATGGTAGTTCGGGATAGCCTCTCCATGTTTATTTACAGCACCACGAAGGATGGTATGTGCAAGTGGATTACCAGTTGTTTCAACTTCCCAGCTTCTGTAAATGAAACGATGAGAACCCTGTGCAGCAACGACAGAGTTCAGCATAACGCTATAATCACCGCTGGTCGGGTTTTTCATGCCGGCAGGCACATCCATACCACTGACGGTAAGGCGATGCTGCTGATCTTCAACAGAACGGGCACCGACAGCTACATAAGAGAGAATGTCGGAAAGATAACGATAGTTTTCCGGATAAAGCATTTCATCTGCGCAGGTGAAAGCGCTTTCCTGAATTGCGTGAATATGCATTTTACGAATGGCAATCAGCCCGGCAAGCATATCGGGTGCTTTTTCAGGATCTGGCTGATGAACCATACCTTTGTATCCTTCACCTGTAGTACGTGGCTTATTGGTATAAACTCGTGGAATGATCAGAACTTTGTCTGCAATTTTATCCTGCACTTTACGCAGACGAAGAAGATAATCACAAACAGCATCTTCGTTATCGGCAGAACATGGACCGATGATTGCAAGAAATTTATCAGATTTGCCTGTAAAGACATCACGGATCTCCTGATCTCTTTTTGCTTTCAATTCCTGAATTGCAGCATCGATGGGATACTGGTTGCGGATCTCGGCAGGTGTAGGCAGTTTCTTTAAAAAAGTGAATCCCATATTTTCCTCCTCGCATCCGGAATTTACCGGACATAATGGTATATTCATAATTGCATATGCGGGGCGTTCCCCGTTTGTCTGACAGCATCGGACATATCGCGTTTATTATAAACGATTAAAAAGTGGTTGTCGATAGAAATGTTATACATTTAACGCAAAACTTTATAAAGTTACCATGTGTAATTGCTAAAATTCCATATGATACAGTGCATAAATATGTAAAAGACTGAGCAGAATTTCACTAAGCAGAAGTCCATACAGATATCCACGTATACCAAGGACGGGGATGGCAAATATTACGAAAGAGATTCGGAGAAGAATCCCGAGAACACTGTGAACGAGTGTTGTTCCGGTTTTTCCCAGACCATTCAAAATACTGGTAAGTGCAATATTTGTATAAAGAAACGGACAGATAAATGAAAGTGTACGAATGTAGAGTCCGGCATCTGTATTATGGAAAAGTATGGTTCCGGCAAAATTTCCCCCAAAGTAAAAAACGGTGGTGCATAAAGATCCGAGAAGGATACAGGCAGTACAGGTGGTACGTGTGATATAGCGGATTTTTTTGTGGTGTCCAAGTGCCTGCATTTCCGCAACAGAGGGCATCAGAATGACAGATGCAGAGCTGGTAACGGTAGAAGGAAAAAGAATGCAGGGAAGAGCCATTCCGGTAAAAACTCCATAGAGACTCAAAGCTTCGGATGGAGAGAGACCATACATACGGAGACACTGGGGAATCAATACAACTTCGATGGCGGCCAGTACAGAGAGAAGAAGCCGGTTCAGAGTCAGGGGAAGTGCCATATGCCCGATCTCAGATATTTTTTGCACAGGTTTTTCTATATGATGTGAAGATACAGAACTGTTCAGACTTATACAGATAAAAGAACACAGAGCAGCGGCAAGTTCTGAGAGAAAACTTCCTGCAACTGCAATCATTGCGGTGACAGCAATATTGCGGGATAGACAGATCTGCCAGAGCAGGCAGGTGGAAAAAATACGGACGAGCTGTTCCAGAATCTGTGTGGCAGCGGGAAAAGAAGCTTTTTTCAGTCCAAGATAGTAGCTATTAACACAGAGATGGACGGAAGCAAAGGGAAAACTTAGGGCGAGCAGGCGAATCAGTGATTCAGTAGCCGGTTCCTTTAAAATCTGTACAGCAAAAAAATCAGAAAAAGTAAAAATGCTCCATGCGGCTATGCCGGAGAGAAAAAGAGCAAGAAAGGTACCAATGCGGAAACAGTCCTGCGCTTCTTTTTTTTCTCCAAGTGCCGTGTGAGAGGATATCAGGCGGGAGAGTGCTGTCTGAATCCCGAAGGTGGTCATGGCAAGAACCAGATGCTGCAGAGGAACAACCAGCTGATACAGACCGATTCCTTCTGCACCAATGGTATGTGAAAGGAATATTCTATAAAAGAAGCCCATAATACGGCTGATCAGGCCAGCAGAAGTCAGAAGGAAAGTTCCTTTGAAAAATCGTTCTTTCGACATGAAAAACGTCCTGTGGCTTTTTTGACAGTATATGCAGAAAACCTCCTTGACAGAACAGAGGGTTTCTGCTAAAGTATGACTTGAAATAAATCCGACGAAAACACTAGGAATTAAAGAGGTGAGTGGATGAAACTGTCAACAAGGGCAAGATACGGTCTCAAAGCATTGATTGATCTGGGTCTGCATTGTGAAACAGAAGCCGTTTCCATTCAGAGTATTGCAAGCCGACAGAATATCTCAGACAGCTATCTGGAGCAGCTTATGGCGAAGCTTAAGAAGGCTGGTCTGGTGGATAGTACCAGAGGTGCCGGTGGTGGTTACCGGCTGGGACGACCGGCAGCAGAGATTTCCGTGGGTGATGTCCTGAGGGTTCTGGAGGGAAGTCTGGAAGCTGCACAGTGTTCCGGAATGGAAGATGAGAGCACCTGTGAGAATCACGATATCTGCGTGACGAAATATGTGTGGAAACGAATCAACGACAGTATTACACAGGCGGTAGATACTATGATGCTGGATCAGTTGATTGAAGAAAGCCGGAAAAAACAACAGGAAAAAATGTAAAATTTCATTTTTTAAGCAGGAGGAAAAAACATGAGTAAATTAATATATCTGGATAACGCAGCAACAACCAAAACTGCTCCGGAAGTTCTTGATGCAATGCTTCCGTATTTTTCTGAATATTATGGAAATCCTTCCAGTATCTATGATTTTGCACAGAAGAGCAAAGAGGCTGTAACAAAAGGAAGACAGCAGATTGCAGATGCACTGAATACCAGAAAAGAAGATATTTATTTTACAGCAGGCGGAAGTGAGGCAGACAACTGGGCACTTAAGGCTACCTTTGAAGCATACAAATCCAAAGGTAATCACATTATTACAACCAAGATCGAGCATCATGCTATTCTGCATACATGTGAATATCTGGAAAAAGAAAGAGGAGCAAAGATCACATATCTTGATGTGGATGAGAATGGAGTTGTCCGTCTGGATGAACTGGAAAAAGCAATCACACCGGAAACCATCCTTATTTCTGTAATGTTTGCAAACAATGAGATTGGAACCATTCAGCCAATCAAAGAAATTGGACGTATTGCCAAAGAACATGGCATCCTGTTCCATACAGATGCAGTTCAGGCATTTGGCCAGGTACCGATCGATGTGGATGAATACAACATTGATATGCTGAGCTCCAGTGGACACAAGATTAATGGACCGAAAGGAATCGGCTTCCTTTATATTCGTAAAGGTGTCAAGATCAGGTCCTTTGTACATGGAGGCGCACAGGAACGTAAACGTCGTGCAGGTACAGAGAATGTTCCTGGAATCGTTGGATATGGTGCAGCAGCAGAACGTGCAGTAAGAACTATGAAAGAACGTACTGCTAAGGAAATCGAGCTGAGAGATTACCTGATCAATCGCCTGACTACTGAGATTCCATATTCCAGACTGAATGGTGACAAAGTAAGACGTCTTCCGAACAATGTAAACGTAAGTTTCCAGTTCATTGAAGGAGAATCTATGCTTCTGATGCTTGACCAGAACGGCATCTGCGGTTCCAGTGGATCTGCATGCACATCAGGTTCTCTGGATCCGTCTCATGTACTTCTTGCGATCGGTGTACCGCATGAGGTTGCACATGGCTCTCTGAGACTTACTTTAAGCGATGAGACAACAAAAGAAGATCTTGATTTTACAGTAGATAAACTGAAAGAAATTGTACAGTATCTGAGAAGTATGTCTCCATTATATGAAGATTTTATCAAGAAACATCAGCAGTAATAAATAAAAGTGTTTATCAAGGGCAGACGATGATAGACCGAAGAAAATAAGAAGAAAATAACAGGAGGAAGTTATATTATGTACAGTGAAAAAGTTATGGATCATTTTCAGCATCCAAGAAATGTAGGAGAAATCGAAAACGCAAGTGGTGTAGGAACCGTTGGTAACGCTAAATGTGGCGATATCATGAGAATGTTCCTTGATATCGATGATAAGACTCATATCATCAAAGAATGCAAATTCAAAACATTTGGCTGTGGTGCTGCTGTTGCAACCAGCAGTATGGCAACAGAGATGGTAAAAGGAAAAACTATCGAAGAGGCAATGCAGATCACAAATAAAGCCGTTATGGAAGCTCTGGACGGACTTCCGCCGGTCAAAGTACACTGCTCACTTCTTGCAGAAGAAGCAATCCATGCTGCACTGTGGGATTATGCACAGAAACATGGAATCGTGATCGAGGGACTGGACAAACCAAAGTCTGACATCAGTGAGGGTGAAGAGGAAGAAGAATATTAATAAATTCGGCTGTGAGGGGGAGAATGCCAACGGTAAAATAGAGAATGCTGTTTGGAAATATTAATTTGTAGCAAACAGTAAATTGTGAGGTGAAATGTTGACAGGACTTACAGATGAACAGGTAAATGAGCGAATCGCAGAAGGCAAGGTTAATGCGGACGAGAATCCGAATACCCGGACCTATAAGCAGATCATAAGAGAAAACACACTGACATTTTTCAACTTTCTGAACCTTGTACTTCTGGTGCTTGTACTTCTGGTTGGCTCTTATAAGAATGCATTTTTTGTATGTATCATTGTTATCAATACCCTGATCGGTATTGCACAGGAGATACGTGCCAAGAAAACAATCGATAAGCTGGCAATCCTTACAGCGAGAAAATCAGTTGTTATCCGTGAAGGACAGAAATGGACCGTTCCGACAGAAGAACTGGTACTGGATGACGTGGTCTGTCTCAAGACCGGTGATCAGGTACCGGCAGATGCGAGGGTGCTTGAAGGCAGTGTAGAGGTCAATGAATCTCTTTTGACTGGTGAATCAGACAATCTTCCCAAGAATGTGGGAGATGAGCTTTTTTCCGGAAGTTTTGTGACTTCCGGAGAGGCAAACTGTCAGATCATCCATGTCGGAAAGGACAACTATGCAGCCCAGATCACCAGTGAGGCAAAAGAATTCAAGCGTCACAATTCAGAACTGAAGAATTCTCTGAATGCGATTCTGAAGGTGATCAGTATCATTATTGTACCGATTGGAGCGTTGTTGTTTTACAAGCAGTACTATATTGTTGGAGATACATTTAAGGATTCTATCGTAAGTATGGTAGCCGGAGTCCTTGGTATGATCCCGGAAGGCCTTGTTCTTCTGACCAGCGTTGCACTGACACTTGGAGCACTTGTCCTTGCTAATAAGAAGACACTGGTGCAGGAGCTCTATTGTATTGAGACGCTTGCCAGAGTTGACACACTTTGTCTGGACAAGACTGGTACGATCACCGAAGGAACCATGTGCGTGGAGCGTGTGGAGCCTTACAGAGTTTCTAAAGATGAGAGTACGGATGCGGAAGTCGATGCAGGACTGGCCGAGATTACGGAATCAGCAGAACTGACAGAAATGGATACGGAATCCAGACAGACAGAAGTACAGGCAGCCGAAGTATTCGATACAGAAATAACAGAAGTTTCTGCAACTGAGGTTTCGGCAGATGAAACAGACGCAGGTCCGGCATTTATGGACGAAGTCGGCGAGATCATGTGCAATATGATGTACGTACTCAAAGATCAGAATGCAACGATCGATGCATTGCGTAAACGTTTTCCGGCAAAGCAGGGTATGACACTGGAACATGTGATTCCATTTTCTTCCGACAGAAAATACAGTGGTGCCGTTTTTGAAGAAAAAGGCACATATTTGATGGGAGCAGCACAGTTCCTGTTTCCAGAAGATAACCAGGAGCTGACAGAACGATGTCAGGCATATGCTGAAGACGGGCTTCGAGTACTGGTTTTGGCGCATAGTTCCCAGATGGTAGAAGGGACAGAACTTCCAGAGGGACTGGAACCGCTTGCACTGATGCTTATGACAGATGTGATCAGAGAGGAAGCACCAGATACACTGGCATTCTTTGAAAGCCAGGAGGTAGATCTTAAGGTCATTTCCGGTGATGATCCGGTGACGGTCGCAGCGATTGCAAAGCGTGCCGGACTTAAAAATGCCGACAGATATGTAGATGCGACGACATTGACATCCGATGAGATGCTTCAGGATGCAGTTGCAGAGTACAGCGTGTTCGGACGGGTGACGCCACAGCAGAAAAAATCGATGGTTCAGGCACTGCAGTCCCAGGGACATACAGTAGCTATGACTGGTGACGGTGTCAACGATGTTCTTGCCCTGAAAGAGGCTGACTGCAGTATTGCCATGGCACAGGGAAGTGATGCTGCAAAGAATATTGCAAATGTCGTTCTTCTGGATTCAAATTTTGCATCTATGCCGCATATTGTAAATCAGGGACGAAGAGTCGTAAACAACATCCGTACTGCGGCATCCATGTTCCTGATCAAGACGATGTTTTCCGTTATGTTGTCATTGCTGACGATCTTCTTTGGAAATACGTATCCGTTTGAACCGATCCAGATGTCACTGATCAGCGCGTGTGCGGTAGGTATTCCGACATTCCTGCTTGCACAGGAAAACAATTACGAGAAGATTGATCATACGTTCCTGAGGCATGTATTTATCAATGCGTTTCCGGCAGCACTCACGATTACATCGTGTGTGTTTGCGGTCATGCTCGTTTGTCAGAATGTATATCATTCCACAGAAATGTTGAATACAGCCTGTGTCCTTGTTACGGGATGGAACTATATGGCTGCATTGAAGACCGTTTATGCACCACTGAATACCTATCGTAAGACGATTATTTACGGTATGCAGTTTATATTCTTTGCGGCGGCCGTTATTTTCCAGAAACTGCTTTCTCTTGGTTCTTTGGATTTTGGAATGATCATCCTGGTATTCATACTGATGACCTTTGCACCGGTACTGATCGATGTGATCACTGTCTGGCTGAAGGGAATCTATGCACGTTCTCTGGATAAAGAAAACCCAGGAAAATTTACTGCATTTATTGATAAATTACGCAAATAGAATAGGAATTCGAATAAAAAGGCTCCGGTCAGATTGACCAGAGCCTTTTTAAATATTTATGTACTTAAAAATTATTGTTTATTTCTGCACAGCCAATAGCATCCGAATGCAGGAATCTGCACACCTTTGGCTTCCATCTCACGTCCGGAGATAAGATCTGTGTACATACCATCTTCTTCATTGATCCATGCAACTTTATCATTTTCGCTGAAATTGTAGATTCCGATAAATTTTTCTTCATCATTCTCACGTACAAAGGCAAGAATGGAATTATCCCAGGTGTCAATGGTATGAATTGGCACATTGCTGTTGAATATACCATGGCTTGAACGGATATGCTCCAGTTTATCAAACTTTTCCCTGTACAGTAGCAGGATCATGACGGTTTTCAGCCAGCTTCCAGTCGAATTTTCCTCTGTGAAGATAACGTGAATCATCGGATTTTTCCGGATCATCTTTGTAAGAATAATCATTCACCTGACCAATCTCGTCGCCGCTGTAGATTACCGGGATACCGGACTGAGAGAGCATGAATGCATGCAGTGTAATATCATAACGGACAGCTCTGTCCACACCTTCCTGATTTCCTTCAAATCCAAAACGCTCAATACCACAGAGAGAAGCTGTTGTTCCGCACAGTCTTGCATCACCAAGACGCGGATCATCATTATAAAGTTCTCCTCGTGCAAAAGAATCTGGATATTTTCCTGTAAGGAAATCATTCAGATATTTCTTATGAGGTACTTCCTGAATACCGAAGTTTTCGAGATATTCATAATCCAGTCCCCATCCAATATCGTCATGGCAACGCAGATAATTCTGGAATACATAATCTCTCGGAAGTTCGGAGATGATATCCAGCTGACGGCGAAGCAGGGAGACATCTTTTGTTGCAACTGTGTGCCATGTGCTTGCCATAGTCGTAACGTTGTACAGCAGATGACATTCTGGTTTTTCGACAGTTCCGAAATATGGAACAACTTTTTCAGGAGCCATGACAACTTCTCCGAGAAGAAGAACGCCAGGGCATACGATCTCACAGATCATACGCATGATACGAACGATGGTGTG
>ERZ857955.2468-NODE-2468-length-11912-cov-31.724804_pt1 | contig 11912 bp, 6 predicted proteins | sample MGYA00519956_ERZ857955 | MGnify/ENA primary metagenome ERZ857955 (study PRJEB31778, sample SAMEA3449378) | human gut metagenome | biome: human gut; feature: human-associated habitat; material: faeces | place: United Kingdom | collected 2010/2012 ...
CCCGCACCTGATGGAGGTGGAGCAGACGGCAGAGAGCCAGATGCAGCAGACCATGCAGGGACTGCTGAAGCAGAACCCGGCCCCGGACAAGGAGCAGAATCAGATGGCATGGGTGCAGCAGATGAACAGCCTGCGGGCACAGGCAGAGGAACTGGTGCTGATGGAATTGATTTACAGTTAAGTTTCTTTGATGCCCACATTCCCACCGAAGTCCAGCAAATTGAAAAAATCGACCAAGCGGAGAGCGAAAAAACGCCCTCCGCTTTTTCGTTATCTCAAGCGGAAATTGAGAACGAACTGCGCAAGCACGGTTCAGGATTTATGGGCGGTAAACAGCGCATTATGGCAATGTACCAGACCCAGCCTGACCGCAGCCTCCGTGCCAAGACTCTGGCAAAGGAGTACGGTATCGGTGGGCACTCCCACGATTTTTTGGACGGAAGCCGGGGCTTTGTGAACCACGATGGGAGAGGAATGGAATTTGACCATTACCCCGAACACAAGAAATTCACGTTAAGCTGGACGCAGGTGGAAAAGTATATCGACCTGATGATCCAGTCCGACCGTTATCTGACGGACAAAGAAAAGGAGCATTACACGCCCCCTGTGCCCATCACCGTAGAGCCAGATGCTACCTTGACCCATGCCAAAAACCTGATCCGGGATTTCTGTCTGGAGGAATATGATTCTGAACCGGACTTTTCTGACCTGTCCAAGATCGGCATTGCCTACACCCACGCCACCGATGAGGATATTCCTATTCAAGTTAATGTGGATTTGGTGGGATACCGGGTGGAACGGTATCTGGGTGAAGTGCTGATCGACGAGCGGCAGTACGAAAGTCTGGAAGATCTGACCGAAACTGAACTGGAAGCTCTGGATTTTTCGGAATTGGTCAGTGTCACGGATGAAGAACTGGAGCACTACCACAGCAAGGCGGAGGAACGCCCGGCATTGCTGCCGCTGGATGCCGCCACCGAGTACAATGCCCTGAAGGAGCAGCACCCGGATGCGCTGGTGGGCTTTGAGCAGAACGGACAGTTTGAGTTTTACGCAGATGACGCGCAAAAAGTCAGTGAACTTCTGGGCGGCAAACTTCTGGAAAGAGAAACAGCACTGGGCACCGTCCCGGTCATCGGCTTTCCCCGCGACCAGTGGGCGCACCGTGCCAAGCAGCTGTGGCAGTGCGGCGAGAACGTCTATCTTGCCGGGCTGAACGAGGATGGCACCCACCACCAAACCAAGTATCTTCGCCGAGAGGACTATCTGCCGCTGGGCACTACCATCCACATGGAGGGGCGCGCTTTCCGGGTGGATAACGTCAACTTCGATAAGGACAGCGTGACCATGCAGGATGTGGCACTGGCAGAAATGCGGATGCCTATTTTCAGGGAGGAACCGCTGGCAGTTGTCCGGGAGTTGTACGAGGAGCAGGATATGATGGGACACCCCCTGCCCGATTACAAGGTCGGTGACAATGCTATCATTGACCTTCCTACCCGAACCATCGAGGGGAAAATTGGCTATGTCGGTGAAACGGATGTTCGCATCGACACCAGTGCGCACGGACAGTCATGGGATAACGAAGTTATCAATAAGAAACAATTCGAGGAGGGCTTGCGGCAGAACGAACCAAATTCTACCCGGCCAGTTCGTACTGAAAAAACGGTTGCCGTATACCCCGCCAAGGAAAACAATCTGCCGTTTGACATTGTAATTCAGACGATAAGCACAGAATCGCCCACAGTTGAAGCGGAACGCCCCACACTTGAACCTGCCGGAAACTTCCACATCACGGATGATGATTTGGGTGTCGGAGGCCCCAAACAGAAATTCGCCCGGAACATCGAAGCCATCCGTACCCTGTTCAAGCTGGAACAGGAACACCGGGGTGCCACCGCCGAGGAGCAACAGGTGCTTTCGCAATATGTGGGCTGGGGCGGTTTGGCAGATGCCTTTGACCCCGGCAAAGATAGTTGGGCAAAGGAATATGCAGCGTTGAAAGGGCTGCTCTCCGAGGATGAGTACGCTGCTGCCCGTTCCAGCACCCTGAACGCCCACTATACCAGCCCTACCGTCATCCGTAGTATCTACGATGCCGTGGAGCGCATGGGTTTCCACAGCGGTAACATTCTGGAACCTAGTATGGGCGTGGGCAACTTCTTTGGAATGCTGCCGGACAGCATGGCAGACAGCCGCTTATACGGCGTGGAGCTGGACAGCATCACCGGGCGTATTGCGAAAAAACTGTATCCGCAGGCTGACATTACCGTGGCGGGCTTTGAGACCACCGACCGTCGTGATTTCTACGATTTGGCGGTGGGTAACGTGCCATTTGGTCAGTACAAGGTCAACGACAAGGCGTACAACAAACTTGGTTTTAGCATCCACAATTATTTCTTTGCGAAAGCCATCGACCAAGTGCGACCGGGCGGCATTATTGCCTTTGTTACCAGCCGCTACACCATGGACAGCAAGGACAGCACCGCCCGCAAGCACATGGCAGAACGTGCCGATCTGCTGGGTGCCATCCGTCTGCCGAACAATGCGTTCCGTGCCAATGCTGGCACAGATGTTGTCAGCGACATTATCTTTTTGCAAAAGCGTGACCGCCCCATCGACCATGAGCCGGACTGGGTGCAGCTCGGCAAGACCGAGGACGGCTTTGCCATCAACCAGTATTTCGTGGACCACCCGGAGATGATTCTGGGCGTACTCTCCACCGAAAGCACCCAGTATGGACGAGAGGAATTGACCGTTGCTCCCATCGAGGGTGCAAACCTTGCAGACCAGCTTGCTGAGGCGGTACAGCATATTGAGGGTCAGTACACCGAAGTTGAGGTAGAAACACCAGATATTGCGGATGCCGAAAATGAGAAGCATATTCTCCCGGCTGACCCGGATGTGAAAAACTTCTCCTACACGGTGGTGGACGGTGAGGTGTTCTACCGGGAAAACTCCGTGATGACGCAGGTGGAACTTTCCGACACTGCCAAGGGGCGTGTCACCGGCATGGTGGAGCTGCGGCAGATCGTCAATGACCTGATTGACCAGCAGTTGAACGACTACCCGGACGAGGACATCAAGGCAACGCAGGAGCGTTTGAACGCCGCCTACGATGCCTTTACCGCCAAATATGGCTTGCTGAACGACCGCAGAAATGGGCGGCTGTTTGAGCAGGATTCCTCCTACTATCTGCTGTGTTCGCTGGAAAATCTGGACGAGCAGGGGCAGCTCAAGAGCAAGGCTGCAATGTTCACCAAGCGCACTATCCGCCCGGAGCGTACCGTTACCAGCGTGGATACCCCCAGCGAAGCGTTGGCGGTATCTATTGGTGAGCATGGCAAAGTGGATTTGCGCTATATGGCAGAACTGCTGGGCACTCCCGGTGAGTTTGGGCGCATTACCACCGAACTTTCCGGTGTGATCTTCAAGGACCCTGCCGCCGACCCCACTGACCCGGAAGCCGGCTGGCAGATGGCAGACGAGTACCTGTCTGGCGATGTCCGGGCAAAGCTGCGGATGGCACAGTTCGCCGCTGAGACGAACCCGGAATTTACCGTCAACGTGGATGCACTGACCAAAGCGCAGCCCAGAGAACTGGAAGCATCTGAAATTGATATACGGCTGGGTGCTACTTGGCTGGACCCGGACATTATCCAGAAGTTTATGACCGAGACGTTCCAGATTCCCTACTATCTGCGCCATGCAGTCAAGGTGAGATATTCTCCTTATACCGCAGAGTGGCGCGTGGAGGGCAAAACTGCCACCGGCAGAGGGGATATTATCTCCTCCGAAACCTACGGCACCAGCCGTGCCAATGCCTACAAGATCTTGGAGGAGACCCTGAATCTGAAAGATGTCCGCATCTACGACACCATTGAGGATGCCGAGGGCAAGCCGAAACGTGTGTTGAACAAGCGGGAGACCATGCTGGCTCAGCAGAAACAGCAGGTCATCAAGGACGCTTTTGCCAACTGGGTCTGGCAAGACCCCCAGCGGCGCATTGCGCTGGTGAAGCAGTACAACGAGCTGTTCAACTCTACCCGTCCCCGTGAGTATGACGGAAGTCACATCAAATTCGTGGGCATGAACCCGGAGATCACCCTCCGGGAGCACCAGCGCAACGCCATTGCTCATGTGCTTTATGGCGGTAATACGTTGCTTGCACACGAAGTTGGTGCGGGCAAGACCTACGAAATGGCGGCATCCGCTATGGAAGCGAAACGGCTGGGGCTGTGCCAGAAATCCTTGTTCGTAGTGCCCAACCATCTGACGGAACAATGGGCATCGGATTTTCTGAACCTCTACCCCAACGCCAAACTTTTGGTGGCACGGCGCAAGGATTTTGAGACCGCAAACCGCAAAAAATTCTGCGCCCGCATCGCCACCGGCGACTACGATGCTGTCATCATTGGGCACAGCCAGTTTGAGCGCATTCCTCTGTCCTTTGAGCGGCAGGAGCGTATTATTCAGGAGCAAATTTATGAAACGCTTGCCGCCATCAATGAGCTGAAAGTCCACGCAGGCGAGAATTTCTCCATCAAGCAGATGGAAAAGACCCGGAAAACGCTGGAAACCAAGCTGGAAAAACTGCGCTCCGATGAGCGTAAGGACGATGTAATCACCTTTGAGCAACTGGGCGTTGACAGGCTCTTTGTGGACGAGAGCCATTTCTACAAGAACCGTGCGAAACGTTGTGCATAAGCCCTTGTTGACAGCAAGGACGAAAAGCACCATGTGATTGCACTTAGCAATAAGAAAATATCACAGAGAACTTTAATCTCAAAATCAGGGGTGAAATTCCTCTGCCGTACAGAACCAATGTCGAGGAACAAAGTTCCAGAGAATAGGTCAAAATTCAAGACAGTACGAGAGCTAATACTCCACTGTGCGTTGCCACCTGTAAGTGTGCATTGTACAGAGCGTGGTGAAGGCGTAACCTGAAAACCTAAACCTCTGCAAAGAGGCATGGACAATAATGGTGCGGGCTTCCGAAACCTATGGCTATCCGTTAGGGAAAGCTATGCAGCATCGTAAGAGTTGACTCCATCCGAAAGGGTGAACCTTGGAAAAAGTGTGTGTGGCTGGTTTTTCCGTACACGCCCTGTGGGATGAAATCCCCATCAGGAACCGTGCAGCAACTGTGGTTCAAAGCACGGTTAGATTTTCCCGGTGTAAGGTAGCGGCCTAAGGGTTTCAGAATAAGGATAGAGATTAGGGAACGTTTGAGAGCCTATTGTTGGAGCGTTACAGCGCATTGAAAACAACAGGAAGTCAGCCGTATCATAGTAGTCTGGGCTGGGTAATGCCAGTCATACGGAATTGAAATATTCCATGGCGAAGGATACGAGTCAAATCGATTTGTAAATTTCACAAAACGAAAATCCTATAACTCCCTGAAAGATGGGTGACGAACTGCGAGGTGAAAACCTTGTGCATTTGAACGTCAGATTTTCAACGGAAACGGAACTTAAAAAGATTCAGGATTTTCTCTATGAGAAGTCCGGTCAAGGAGTATCGTTCACCGGTCTGGTGGAAGCGATGGCTAATGAAGTGACCATTGTAACTGCCGTCCACAATATCAAGTCCAACAAAGGCAGCAGAACTGCTGGCGTGGATAAGATAAAAATGGACAAATACCTTCAAATGCCCAAAGATGAGCTTATTTTATTGATTCAATCGAGTTTTCGCAACTACCGCCCCAAACCAGCCCGCCGTGAATATATCGAAAAGAGTAACGGCAAGAAAAGACCGCTGGGTATCCCCACTGTATTGGACAGGATCATACAGGAGTGCGTGCGTATCATTATCGAGCCGATCTGTGAAGCGAGATTTTATCCGCAAAGCTACGGCTTTCGCCCCTATCGGGCACAGAAACACGCAATCCGGGGTATCATCAATGTCATAAATGCTGGATGTAAATCGCCCGACCAACCCGTGTGGGCTATTGAGGGTGACATCAAGGGATGCTTCGACAATATCAATCACCGCCTGCTGCTCCAAAAACTCTGGAGAATCGGTATCCATGACAAGCGTGTGCTGAAAATTATCAGTCAGATGCTAAAAGCTGGATATATGGAAAATGACCTGTTTCATGCAACAGAGCTTGGTACACCGCAGGGAGGAATCCTCTCACCGCTTTTATCCAATGTTTATCTCAACGATTTCGATTGGTATGTTGGTCGTATGTATATGGAGCCGCACAGACAGTGCAAGCATAAAGGCAACGACACAAGGCGTTTGAAATGGGCTGGTGTAACGCCAAAGTACAATTATCGCTACGCCGATGATTGGGTGATTCTGACGTCAACGGAGAAGGAAGCACTCCGCTTGAAACGTGTCTTGACAAAATATTTTCGGAACAGAATGAAACTCGAATTGTCGCAGGAAAAGACCTATGTAACAGACCTGCGGACAAACGGTATACACTTTCTTGGCTTTGTGGTAAAGGCCGAACGAAAACGGAAAACTCCTGACCCGGCAACATGGACGAAACATCTGGTTGGAAAGCCGCTGCCGGATATGGAACGGTTAGGAAAGAAGATTAAGAAACTGCTCGAAGAAGTGCACCGCATAGAACTTTGTCAAAAAGTCAATGTGCAGGCTGCGCAAATTCAGTACGTCAACTCTGTCATTATGGGTATGGCACAGTACTTGCAGACATCCATCTGCTCTCATGCCTACCATGCGATAGACCGCAGAGTAAACAACGCTGCACTGACTGTATGGAAAAAGCTGTACCCCAAACGGTACAACTCCATGCAGGTGCCGCTGAAGGTGCTTTGCAATCTTCCTGACCGACACAAGGGCTACGACAGTAAGACATTTGCTGTATGGGTCGAAGGAAAATGGTTTGGTATAACTTATGCGTTCATCACGCATAGTCACTATGAACCCAAGCCATTTGACCAGAAAATGACGCCGTATACAGTGGAAGGGCGCAGACGGTATGTGAGCTATCGTGCTAAGCACAAGCCACTGCCATGTGACCGTCCATCCGTTAACTCCCCGAACGATATTGCAATGTCAGCATACGCAAAGGGAAGGATGAATTTTGAGTATTATATGAACCGGGAGTATGCTTACAGCAGGGACAAAGGAAAATGTAAATGCTGTGGAAATGCCTTCTCACCCGTGCTTCAAAAGCATTGTCACCACGTTAAAAACAAGCTTCCACTTGATAGAATCAATAAAGTGCCAAATCTGGTTTGGCTGTGTGAACCATGCCACCGCATGGTTCACAACAGTCCAATACCGCCTGAACTTGATGCAAAGACGGTAGGCAAAATCATGAAATGCCGCGAAAAACTTAAACTGTGAAATTTACAACCACTCTGTGTCCGTGAGAACACAGCAGTGTTGAAATCTGAAGGAAGAAAGTAAATCGATTTGATGGTACGCCGGGTGCGCTGAAAGGTGCACGCCCGGCGTGAGGTGGGGGAAAACTTGGAGATTACGTCAAAAAGTTACCTATCACAACAAAGCAGACTACTCTGCGGACTGCTTCGCAGCCGCAGAGGTGCTGCACATTCTTTTTGACCACAAAAATGCGGAATGTCGCTGGATTATCCACCAGCGAAGCCCAGAAATCCAGCGATATGTTCGGCAAGTGCCGCTATCTGGACGAGATCACCGGCGGGCGTGGCGTGGTATTCGCTACCGGCACCCCGGTGAGCAACTCCATGACCGAGTTGTACACGGTCATGCGGTACCTCCAGTACAGCACCTTGCAGCAGAAAAAGCTGACGCACTTCGACTGCTGGGCATCCACCTTTGGTGAGACGACCACGGCCATTGAACTTGCCCCGGAGGGTACCGGCTACCGTGCCCGCACCCGGTTCGCCAAGTTTTTCAACCTCCCTGAGTTGATGTCCATGTTCAAGGAGGTTGCGGACATTAAAACTAGCGACCAGCTTCATCTGCCGGTGCCGGTCGCAAAGTTTGAAACCGTGGTGGCAAAGCCGTCCGAAATTCAAAAGGAAATGGTGCAGGAACTGAGCAAACGTGCTGCAGAAATCCACTCCGGTGCAGTGGATGCCTCCGTGGACAATATGCTCTGCGTCACAAACGATGGGCGCAAAATCGGCTTGGACGTTCGCTTGATGAACCCCATGCTGCCAGATGATCCCAACAGCAAATTGAACGTATGCGTTCAAAATGTGTTGAAAATCTGGGAGGAGGGTAAAGAACAGAAGTTGACCCAACTTTTGTTCTGCGACCTCTCGACACCGAAAAACGATGGCAATTTCAACGTCTACGATGACATTCGCAAAAAGCTGATCGCCGCCGGTGTGCCGGAAAACGAGATCGAATTTATCCACAATGCTGACACCGAAGCAAAAAAGGCGGCGCTGTTCTCCAAAGTGCGCTCCGGCGATGTGCGAGTTTTGCTCGGAAGTACGGCAAAAATGGGAGCGGGCACCAACGTGCAATCCCGGCTTGTGGCGGTGCATCACTTGGACGTTGGCTGGAAGCCCAGCGACATGACCCAGCGCAATGGTCGCATCATCCGGCAGGGCAATATGAATAAGGAAGTCAAGGTGTTCAATTACGTTACGGAAGGGACATTTGACAGTTATTTGTTCCAAACTTTGGAAAATAAACAGCGGTTTATCAGCCAAATCATGACTTCAAAATCCCCGGTGCGCTCCTGCGAGGATGTGGATGAGCAGGCGCTATCTTACGCCGAAATCAAGGCACTGTGTGCCGGAAATCCGCTCATCAAGGAGAAGATGGATTTGGATGTTCAGGTCGCAAAACTCAAGGTTCTGAAAGCCGACCACCAGAGCCAGAAATTCCGCTTGCAAGACAAGCTGCTGACAAAATTCCCGGCTGACATTCAGGAAACGAACGCCCACATCGCCGGGCTGAAAGCGGACGCGCAGCTTGCCGCCGCCCACCCGCAGGGCAAGGAGGAGTTCTGCGGTATGACCATCAGGGGCGTGACCTACGACGAGAAAAAGACCGCCGGCGAACGTCTGGTGCTCGCCTGTTCCGAACTGCCCAACGCCGAAGAAAAAGTGATCGGCAGCTACCGGGGCTTTGAGCTGTCCCTGCGGTTCGACACCTTCCGCACGGAGTATCAGGCACTTTTGAAGGGGCAGCGAAAGTACACGGTGCCTTTGGGCACCGACCCACTGGGCAACATCATCCGTCTGGATAACTCCCTGAACAACTTCCCGGAACGCATCACCGCCGCAGAAAACGAACTGGATACCCTGCATCAGCAGCAGGCGGCGGCGCAAATTGAGGTGGAAAAGCCCTTCCCGCAGGAGGAAGAACTGGCTGAAAAATCAGCACGGCTTGCAGAGCTGAACGCTCAGTTGGATGTGGACGAAAAGAGCCACGAGCCGGAACAGGACGAGGAAGAACAGGAGGACGAGCCTCGCCGCCCCTCGGTGCTGGCGGCTCTGGAAGAAAAATCCGACAAGCCGGAGCCGGTGAAGCCCTTCCGCAGTTATTACGACAAGGATGGTGATGCCCGGTGAGGGAAAAACGGGATGAAACCATCATCCTGCGCTTGAGCAAAACAGAAAAGAACCGTATCTATGAAAAAATGCTCAGCATGGGCATCCGAAGCCTGAGTGCCTATATCCGCAAGATGGCACTGGACGGCTATTGCCTGCACCTTGACTTGAAAGACCTGCAACGCATGGCATATCTCTTGCAGATGTGCAGCAACAACCTGAATCAGTACGCCAAAGCCGCCAATGAAAATGGTCGGGTCTATGCCGCCGACATGGAGGACCTGCAGCAGCGGCTGGATGAACTGATTGAGATTGGTCGGCAGATTCTTTCCCGGCTGGCTGATCTCTAAATTTCTCCCCGCAGTTGGAGGGCTGCGGGGGTACATAGGCGGCAACACCATTGACAGGCTCATGCTCTATCCATATACTGAAAGCAGAAAGGCGGTGTCAATATGAAATTCGTAGCAAGAGTTCTCCTGTTTCCTGTGGTTCTCCTGAGTGCATTTCTGGTACTGATGCTGAAATGGACGCTGAACCTGTCGGCGTTTGTGCTGGCACTGCCCATGCTGTATATTTTCGGCTGCGGCCTTTATACACTGTACTGCCAGGAGTGGATGCAGTTTTTGATCTTGCTGGTGGCGGAGTTTGGCTGCTTCCTGCTCCTCACCGCCGGAACGGTCATTGTAGAAGCCGTGGAATGGTTCAGCGGCTGGATTGCAGAATTATAAAATTTTTATGCCGCCACTGTGCGGCATTTTCTTTTTGCCGGGAGGTGGTCAAACTGGCTGCAACAAGATTGATTGCACTGCACAAAAACAAGGGGAAATCCGTTGCGGCCTGCCTGAAAAGCCGCACGGATTACGCCCAGAACCCGGACAAGACACAGCAGGGCGAACTGGTCAGCAGTTACGAATGCAGTCCTTTGACGGTGGATGAAGAATTTATGCTGTCCAAACGGCAGTATGAACTTGTCACTGGGCGCAGACAAAAAAGTGACGTGATTGCCTATCAGATCCGGCAGTCGTTCAAACCCGGCGAGATCACCGCCGAAGAAGCCAACAAGGTGGGTTATGAGCTGGCAATGCGTTTCACCAAAGGCAAGTATGCGTTTATCGTTGCAACCCACACGGACCGGGAACACATTCATAATCACATTATCTACAACTCCACTGCGTTGGACAGCATCCGGAAATTCCGGGATTTTTTATTGTCCGGGCTGGCTGTGCAACGGTTGAGCGATCTGATCTGCTTAGAGCATCAGCTTTCCGTCATTGAGATAAAGCCCTATCGGGAGCGGCAGAAGCGCACACTCTACCCGCCCAAAGAAAGCAATCGTGACCGTCTATGTGGCGTGATTGACACTGTTCTGGCGGAAAAGCCCAAAGACTACGAAGATTTTCTGCAAGGACTGGAGCAGCAGGGTTATGAGGTCAAGCGTGGAAAATACACCTCCGTCAAAGGCGCACGGCAGAAGCGATTCATCCGGTTCCGCACTTTGGGCGCAGGATATAGTGAAGAAGAACTGAAAGCTGTTATCTCTGGGGAAGCCGAACACCATCCCCGGCAGAAGCAGAAGCGCATCGTACCGGAACAAAAGTTTCAGATGCTGGTGGACATTCAGGCAAAGCTGGCCGAGGGAAAGAGCATGGGGTATGCTCGCTGGGCAAAGCGATATAATCTGAAAGAAATGTCCAAGACGCTGATTTTCTTACAGGAGCATAAAATCGGCAGCATTAAAGAAATGCAGGAACGTGTGGATGCAGCAACTGCTCGCTATCACGAGTTGGGCGATTCCATTAAAGCTGCAGAAGCGCGCATGACCGAGATTGCCGTTCTGCGGACGCACATCGTTAATTACGCCCGGACACGTCCGGTTTATGATGCCTACCGCAAATCCGGGTACAGTAAGAGATTTCTGGAAGCCCACCGGGAAGAAATCACGCTGCATAAGGCTGCAAAAGCTGCTTTTGATGAAGCTGGATTGAAAAAGCTGCCAAAGACTAAGGACTTGAGCATCGAATACGCTGAACTTCTGAAAAAGAAGAAAGAAGCATACCCAGACTACCGGAAGGCACAAGATGAGATGCAGGAGTTGATGAAAGCTCAGAAAAATGTAGAGATGTTTTTTGCAGAGGAAAAAGACACAGCCGAAAAAGAGCCAACACGATAAACGAAATCCGCCGAGGATTCTTCCCGTTTTTTTCGGGAGGATTCCTCGGCGGATTTTTGCTTTTGAAAACTGATTTCTAAGAATGTGAATTCAAAATACCAAAATTATTCAGTCAAGCCAAAAAGGTAAACCACACAAATGCAGCAGTTGCACATATCATCAGAACCAGTAGTATCGTACTTGCAAGTTTCTTCTCAATGGAAACTTTCTGATTTTTGCATAGGACAATCTGCTGAAGATTGTGAAATTCGGCTTCGCTGACATTTCCATTT
>ERZ857955.2469-NODE-2469-length-11911-cov-3.902750_pt1 | contig 11911 bp, 15 predicted proteins | sample MGYA00519956_ERZ857955 | MGnify/ENA primary metagenome ERZ857955 (study PRJEB31778, sample SAMEA3449378) | human gut metagenome | biome: human gut; feature: human-associated habitat; material: faeces | place: United Kingdom | collected 2010/2012 ...
AATAAAAGCATATCACATTGCAGAAAGTGCCCTTAAGCAATTAGACAAGCCACTTTCTGAAACGCAGCAGATTTTAGAAAAACTTTATTCAGCAGATATTATATTCCCTAAATATAGAAATATGGTAGCTATGTGTACTATCTATGAATATTTTGCAGCAGGTCGATGTACAGAATTAAATGGTGCAGATGGCGCATACAATTTATATGAATCAGAATTAAGACAGAATTTAATTATAAATCGACTTGACACAATTATAAAACAATTAGATGCAATAAAAGCCAATCAATATATGTTATATACAGAATTGAAAAAAACAAATGAAATTCTGGAGGGTATATCAAGTGATATGAAAGAACTTACATCTACAGTGCATAGAATTGAAGATGCTACACACATTACTGCTTATTGCGCACAAGTGACAGCACAAAATACGGAAGCATTAAAGTATATTACATTAATTAACGGTTAATAAATCGGGAGTGAGGTTCATCCTCACTCCCTTTTATAATAGCTGTGCGTGTCCCTCAATGGCTTCTTCAATCCGCTGTGGCTCTATTCCAATATAACGCTGTGTAATGGCAGCAGAACTATGTTGGAGCAGCCGTTGGACTAAAGTAATATCGTAGCCATTATTTTTGTAAATTTCCGTTGCATACCACTTTCTGAAAGAGTGTGTGCCGATTCCCTCAAATCCAAGGTAATCACAGACAAGAGCAAGCTGCTTACTGATTGCACGTTCAGTCAGATTAAAAATCCTTTCAGTTTTTTCAATTCCATTTTTTAAACAATAATTTTCAATATACTGCTGAATAACAAGGGGAACTGTAAAAACTCGTTTCTTTTTCGTTTTCTGTTCTGTTATCTCTAATCTGTATCTGTCGCCGTCCCTCACAATATCTGAGAGCCGCAGGCTCAGAATATCAGATATTCTAAGCCCAAGATTGCCCTCTAAGACAAGAGCAGTTGCAATTCGTTCATTTGGACGGCAACCGCAGAATCCTTCTCTCATAGTTTGAATAATTTCCTTGTATTGTTCTGTGGTAAGAGCGATTGTCCTCTTATTCATTTTTTATTATTTCCTTTCATCTTTTCCAATTCTTCAACACAACTATTGATACGATTGTTTACATCTTCCAAGAGTAAACTGACTGTATTTCCCTCTGGAAAGAAGTGTTCATTATCAAGTGCGATACAAGCAACATCAAGAAAGCTGCTGCATCTGTTCAATGTGTCTTGGATTTTACAGAATTTCATTTTGCGGTTCCCCCTTAAAAGTTCTTATTTTGTGAGTGAATAATTCCATATTTTCTACAAATTTCTGACAAGCCGCAGAAACAATAGATTTTACTGTTCTTATAATTTATATTTTAGGAACTTTCCTCTCTTGGCTCATTTTCTAAGCCAAGAGAGAAGAAGATTCCGTTACGCACTGATTGAAAAACGTCTTGAACGAGTCTGACGAAGAAAAGCGGTGTAAAGATTCTCATAAACCTTTTTAAATTCCTTAGAATTAAACTTGGAAGTAAGAACCTCTGTCCATCTGACTGTATAGCGGTCTGTGGAAAGGCTTTCCACTTTTCTCTCTGCCATCTCATTTTTCAAGTTATCTTTCAGTCCGTCCACGATTCCTTTCACTTCATCTAAAAGTGCCTCATATTCCATGATTTCTTCTACTGTTGCGTTGATTTTTTCGTTTGTCATAATTTGTTATCCCCTTTTCTTTTGATATGTGTGAGAGGTTCAAGTGGTGGTGGGCTGTTTAAGTATTTAGCGTTCTTCTTAGTGCGTCCCAGTCTCCCTTATCCCTTTCCACTCTGACCTTGTATTCTTGGTTTCGGCTGCTGCCTACTTTCGTCTATCCTTGACTTGTTCCTCTCTCTTAACTTGTCTTTATTATAGCACTATATATTAGTGCAGTCTATTGGCAAAAGCACCAAAATATAGTGCAATAAAGCACTTGAAATTAGTGCATTATTCACACTGGAAATTAGTGCAAATATATGCTATTATTAAGTAAAATGGAGAAGGAGGACTTTGAAATGGCACTCAGATATAAAATAGATATTATGGCAGAGTTGAAAAAGAACGGTTATACTTCTACAAGAATAAGAGAAGAGAAGTTAATTGGACAATCTTATCTTCAACAGATAAGACACAATGAATTAGTGTCTTGGAAAACTATAGACACGCTTTGTAGGCTCTTAAATTGTCAAGTGGGGGATTTAGTCGAATACGTGGCAGAGGACACGCCAGAAGCCGCAGAATAGCTTTTTAGCACGTTCCAAGAAGAAATGAAAGGAGATTGCGGCAGCAGTCGTTTAAAGGGGACAGCGGGGCAGCAGGCAGCTATTAACAGGGGGCGCCCTTTTCGGGAATTGCAACTTTTACAACGATTTTTGCAATATGTAGTGGCTAACTGTCCTAGCAAGAGCGATTTTCATTCCAGATCACGAGACTCTTGGCTTTGAACGAAAAAAACTCTGTCGAAAATATCGGCAGAAAAACGCAAAAAAAGGCAAGCTAAAAGGACAACCGTCCTTTCATAGCTTGCCTTTATTACTTCCATTCTTTTAGTATGTCATCAAGAGCCATGTCTAAAGCCTCTTTCAGACTGACTTCCATTATGTGAAAAATCTCATTTTCAAGAATAGATTCATCATCTTTCCCCTTTTTCTTCTTCCTCTTTCTTTCCTCACTCATTTTTTGATTTTTACCTCACTTGAAATTTTAATATTAGTAACTGCCTCTTTTGCATCAAGTTGTCTTGCATAATCAAGACTCATTTGATTATGCGCGTCTGCAAGCGCCCACGCAGCTCTATCTTCGTCTGTTGGCTCTTTGCCATTCATAAACGCTTCTCTGAACATCTTTTCTCTTGCAATGTCACGTTCTACTCTTTCAACATTTGTCATAGTTAAAAATCTTCCTTTCGTTTTATATTAAGGGATTTTTTATCGTGAGCGCAGCGATACGATAAAAAAGACCGCTAAGGCTCCCCGTCCCTATCTTTCTACTATTATTCAAAAATCCAACTATACGATTAATGAGATTTGTCCAAAGTATTTTTTAAGTCAACCTCTTAACATTTAAGAAATATATAAAATATCTCTGCTGTTAATAGCATGACTTAAATTTATTCTGAATACGCTTTCTCAAAACTTTCATTAGTCAATGCTATTAACTTGCGAATTTGCGGCATTTCAATGGCATTCGCTTGTATAATTCCTTGTTTACGTGGAAAACCGCCATATTTCAGTTTGATTCGAGCGCAGACATAACGCAGATTTCCAAGTTCTTTTTTTGTCTGTTCTTTCCACTCCCAATAATCATGCCATGCTTCAAGATATTCTTCATGTTCAGCAGTTCTGTAATTGCCATCACTCGCAAAGTAGTAAATAAACTCTGTATCACTTTTAGAATAGAAATATACATCAAATAGTTTTCGTTCATATCCTGCAATAGTTTGTCTTGAAATATGTTTGCCTTTATCTTCAAGAAGCATCGCTTTTTCTTCATCAGGTTTTGCCATAAATAATTCATCGTTTAAACAATAATAATAAAGATTGCGCAGTTTCTCAAAATCTGTGTTCTTATCAAATTTTAAAACGTCCATGCAGAACTCTTGAAAGGGACTGGGAATTTTTTCTATTTTGAAAGTGGCTTTACTTCCTCTACCTTGAATAGAATAGAGAATGTGTCTACGTTCAAGTTTGCGTTTGATGGCTTGGCGCTTAGATGAACCGCCAATAATTGCCGCAAGTTCTGAAATTGAATAAGTTTTTTCTTCTAACATATTATTTAACCTTTCTGAGTCAACCTATTAACACTGGAATGATAAACAATAAATATCTCTATTGTTAAATACATGACTTAAAAATCTAAGTACATTTCAATGATTTCTTCATCTGACTTAGACGCAAGTTCTTCTTCGAGAACATCTTCCCGAAATCCTGCTGCCGCAAAAAAATCAAAGACTATATCTCTGGCAGCTTCTGCAATGCTGCAAGCAAACTCGTTTGCGTATTCTTTTAAATCCTCAAAACGTAAATCTCTGTTCATTTTTAACTCTCCTTACTTAATTTTATGCGCTGGCCTTTTCATCTTTTGGAAAGTCCGCAACCTTGTTTTCATCTTTTGGCACAATCTCAAACCCAGGCATTTCAATCATTCCAAAGTTCTTAATTTCTGGATAGTTGTCAAGGAACCAACTTTTGATAACAGGATATCTGCGTCCTTTGCTGTGGCACTGAGAGATAAGAAGCAGTTCGTCAAATTCCATTAACGCATTTACTCTATCTTCCCCTTTTTCATGGCTCATGATGTAGGCTCTCATGTAATCGTAGGTAAGACCTTTATAGGAGTCTTTAGCAGCATTCTTTTTAATACTTCTTGTTCTTACTGTGAAAGTTGGATAGTCAGCACGTACTTTCTGAATCTGTGCATATTCTGCTGAAAAAGGATTGCTTGCTTTCTTGGCATAAGCTGCGTTTACTGTGATTGTTGCATTTACGAAGTCGATTGTGATAGGAGATTTCATGATTTATTACCTCTTTCTTTTGGATTTTGTTTTCTGTTCTTTATGATTTTATTATAGTGGATTGCAGTTGATTGTGAGTCATTTTAATAGTACTTACATTGCCTGTTTCATGTTTACTACTTTATCTTCTTTCGCTTCTGCCTGTTTCTTTTTAGCTGTCAAAAGTTTTTTGATATTATCTTTTTTATTTTTTACTTCTGGGTAGATATCAAGAAACCATGCTCTGATTTCACCGTAGAAAGCAGTTTCAACATTAGTCATTTTTTTACCGTTTTCATCTAAGCCCGCAATTTCTGTAAATACTTCGAGTGCTTTCACTTCATTTCCATCTTCCAGAGTAAGAGTCTGTGGATGTTTTTTTATGTAGTTATACATATAATTGATTGTAAGACCTTTATAACTTTCTTTGCTTACAGTTTTTCTTGTAGCAACTGAAAATGTTGGATAATCTTTTCTTGCATCCTGAAGCAGTTTATATTCGTCTGTTCCGAAGTATTTAGCTTTTCTTGCAAATTCCTTTGTCATTTCGATTGTGTTTGCTGCTGTGTTAATTGTAAGTCCTGTATTCATCATGATATTTTCCTTTCTTCGCCTTTTGGCGTTTAGCGTCTGGTCGCTGCCCTTATTTTATTTCGTTCTTATTTTCTGAGGTTTTGTTTTCCTCTCTTGATGATATTAGTATAACTCTGTGCAGGAAATAGTGAGTCATTTTAGTAGTACTTATTTTCTTACTTAAGAATGTTATGATTTTTATTTGATTTTGATAATCTCTTTCGTGAAAGTTGGAAGACCATCCTCAAACATTTCCTCGTGGTCAAGTTCTTCGCCACACTCTGGACAATAATAATGAGCATTGGAATCATATTCATCAAAACGGACAATCAGCTCTCCACACTCAGGGCAATATCCATTATCTTCAGAAGCTACTGTATTAATGGTAAGTTTTCCATTGCTGTAATCAGCTTTTACAGATTCCTTATAACCACAATCACAAGAATCGTAATAACACTCAAGCGTAAAGTCTTCATCTGCTAATTTTGTTGCAACTTCCTTAGCAAGAACGTCAACTCTTCCGATTGCCTGCCAAAGACTACAACTTTCATCAACTATAATTTCATTTTCTTTTACAGTAATATCTTTTTCAAATGTTGTGAACTCTGTTGGAAATTTAGGTGTTATTGTTTTTAATGCTGCTTTAATAATATTCATTGCCTTATTTGCTGCTTCGCTATTATTAAAATTAATTGTCATAGTTGTGTATGATTCCATTTTTATTTACCTCTTTCTTTCTGTTTGTTTTGTGTTCCTCTCTTTGATGATATTAGTATACCTCTATATAGATAATAGTGAGTCATTCTTTTAGTACTTACTGTTGATTTCATAAATAAAAACTGCTAATATTAAAATAAGCGATGTGCCTTGAAAATGAACGATTTAATCAAAACAGAAATACAGAAAAAGCATCCATATTCTATCGGCAAAGGTAATGGAAAAGACCAACGTTGGAGAACTTACATTCCAGATAAAACGAAAAAATATGGAAGGAAACTCATCGTCAAAGCAACAGAAGAAGAACTTTATGAATGGCTAAATGACTTCTACAAAGAGAAGCTGCTTGACAATCTTTTGGATAAAGTGAACTTAGAAATTTTTTATCACGAATGGTTGAAATATAAGCGACTTCATACCACCGCTTCAACTTATATCACAAGAATTGAAAGTGATTGGAAATCTTTTTACGTTGGAACCCCTATCATAAAAATACCTTTGAAAAAAATCAATAAACTGACATTGGACGTTTGGGCTCACCAACTTATAAAAGATTATGATATGACTCGAAAAAAATATGTAAATGTTCAAGTCATTATGAGACAAGCGCTTGAATATGCAGTTGATTTGGATATTATCGAGAGCAACCCCATGAAGGGGCTTAAAATTGATAAAAAGATTTTCAGAAAAGAGCAAAAGAAGCCTGATGATACACAAGTCTACACCGTTGATGAAAGAAAAATGATGATTCCTCTTGCATGGGAAGATTATAAAAATGCTGTGAAATTCTATGAACTTTCTCCCCTTGCTCTTATGTTTCAATTTCAAACAGGATTAAGAATTGGTGAATTGTGTGCTGTGAAATTTTCTGATATCGAGAATGAAAATTATATTCATATCCAGAGAATGCTCAGACGTGATACTAAAGAGGTTGTTCCGCATACAAAAACAGACTGCGGCGACAGATATGTTTTTTTAACAAAAGAAGCCAAAAAACTTATAGCCATAGCAAAGGAACGTCAAGAAAAATCGAACGGTAAGGCAGCAGGCTATATTTTTTCATTAACAAATGAGCCAATCACTGAACGATGTATCACTTCATTATTGAAAAAATATTGCAGCAAACTCGGAATCTTATACAGAAGCAGTCATAAAGTAAGAAAAACTTATGGTTCTTCTCTCTTGGACGGTGGTGTTAGTCTCAACACCACAAGAATAATGTTAGGTCACTCAGACGAAAAGACAACATTAAAATACTATTGCTTTGACACGCATACAGAACTTGAAAAGATGAATCTTATGGAAAATGCTTTAAAGATATCTTGAATACATTGTATTCAAATTAAGATTTGCTTTAGAAGATGTAAAAAAGATGTTAGAAAGTTTTTTTGAGGCATATAACAAAATGGTTAAGAGCCCGCAAACCCGCATAAACACTAAGTTTTTCCGCACAAAAAAACACCGTTCCCGCGGCAATCGCAATGTCCGCAAAAACAGTGTCCTTAGTGCGCCTTCAGGGGTTCGAACCCTGGACACCCTGATTAAGAGTCAGGTGCTCTACCAACTGAGCTAAAGGCGCTTTTTTTATTTCGTTGGTTTGTTATTTCCTCAACGCAAGATGTATTATAGCATATGGAAGATAAAAGTCAATAGGAATTTTATAATTTTTTTAAATTTTTTCGAAAATATTTACGATTGCTGTCGCCTGGGCGATAAATGCAGTTATTTGTAGGTATTCGAGGGTTAAAAAATCATTTCTGCAAAATGTACACCTCGGCAAATTGTGATGTACACCTTGCAGAAAGTCTTTTTCAAACACGCTCTAAGTAATGGAAGCAAATAATAAAAAATTTTCTACAACAGTTCCAGAATATCCTCCCTGCTCATGCTGCCTAGCTGTCCCATGTCACCGCTGATGATCTGCTCAGCGAGATTTTGCTTGGCATCCTGAAGCTTCTGGATTTTTTCTTCGATAGTATTTCGGGCAATCAGCTTGTACACCGTTACCTTTTTGGTCTGACCAATGCGGTGGGCGCGGTCTGTGGCCTGATTTTGCACTGCCTGATTCCACCAGGGATCATAGTGGATAACCACATCTGCTCCTGTAAGATTCAATCCCACGCCGCCTGCTTTCAGGGAGATGAGAAATACAGGGGTAGTGTCCGAATTAAATTGCTTTACCAGCTCCTGACGCTTTTGCTTGGACGTTTCCCCGGTAATAATATAATAAGGAATTCCCTCTTTTTCCAGCTTATCCTGAAGAATGGCCAGCATAGAGGTAAACTGGGAAAACAAAAGCATACGGTGGCCGCCGTCCATGGCACTCTGGATCAGCTGCATGCAGCCTTCCAGCTTGGCAGCTTCTCCCCGATAATTTTCAAAGCAAAGAGAAGGTGAACAGCAGATCTGTCTCAGTTTTGTAAGCTCAGCAAGGATCCACAGTTTATTTTTGTTAAATTCACCCTCGTCCTGCTGGGCAATTTTTTCTTTCATATGTACAACCTGTGCATCATACAGCTTCTGCTGAGCGTCATCGAATTTGACATAACGGATTTCCTCCAGCTTTTCTGGGAGATCCTTGAGCACATCTTCTTTCAGACGGCGCAGAATAAATGGGGAAACCATTTTCTGCAGGCGCGTCATAGCTGCTTCATCCTCATTTTTTACAATTGGAGTTTCAAATTCCTTCTTGAAGATATCATATCCATAGAGAAATCCAGGCATTAAATAATCGAAAATACTCCAAAGCTCACTGAGGCGGTTTTCAATAGGAGTGCCGGTAAGGGCATAACGGGTTTGGCTTTGAATCACTTTTACAGATTTGGCAGCTGCAGTTGTGTGATTTTTAATATACTGTGCTTCGTCAATAATTTCGTATAAGAATTCTTTTTCCTCATACTGATCGATATCTCTTTTCAAAAGGTCATAGGAAGTCACCAGAACGTCGAAATTCTGGTATTCCTGAAGCTTTTTCTGACGATCTGCCTGACTTCCGGCGATCAGGGAAACCGTTAAAGCAGGAGCAAATCTGGCAAGCTCTTCACCCCAGTTAAAGACGAGAGCCGCCGGGGCAACTACCAGAGAAGTACCCTTTTTTCCCTCAAGCTTTGCGGCGAGAAGAACTGCGATAACCTGCAGTGTTTTTCCAAGACCCATATCATCAGCAAGGATACCGCCAAATTTCCAGGCTTCCAGGGTGCGAAGCCATTTATAGCCGTTTTTCTGATATTGACGCATAATTTTGGAAAGACTTTCCGGCTCTTCGAAATCAGCGTCATTGATAGTCTTAAAGCCTTTTACGATTTCACGGAAATGGCGGTCGCGGTTGGCATAAATGTTCTCATTGCTTTCCAGCATCTGATCCAGATATAAGGTACGGTATGCAGGAAGGTGCATCTTCCCCTTGACAAATTCTTTGGGGGTAAGGTGGAGGGTTTTCATCAGCTCCGCCAGCATTTCCAGATTTTGCTCCTGCAGGTTTACAAACTCGCCGGATTTCAGCTTGTAATATTTTTTCTTCTGTTGATAGCTTTTCAGGACATCCAAAAGCTCCTGACTGGAAATATCATCTGTGGAAATATTCAGATCCAGAAGTCCTCCGGACAAGGATACGCCCACAGAAACTTTTACTGTTTTCAGGGTGTGCTTGCTTCGGAAACGATTGGTGCAGCGTACCTCACCAAGCTCCATAAGAGCGTCCGTTCCAGATTCCATCATATGATAAACCAGATCCTCTTCTCCGGCACAGTGCAGGACGTCAAAGTCGGCATCATAATAAGGCAGCCATTCCATTGCCTGTCCAAGAACACTGTTTTCCAGAGGAAAATCACGGAATTGTTGCTCCGTGCGAATGCTGTTGTCGAAAAAGGCCTTGCATAAGGAATACTCTTTTTGACCGTAAAAAGAGCTTATTTTGCAGGTGATATTGTCGTCTTCCATATCCAGATAAAATACAAAATGCGCTTCCGGAGTCAGATACTGCCTGAATTTTTCAGGATTTTCTTCCGTAATATCAGCAATATCCTGTAACTGGGGCAGTACATTGTGGTAAAAATTAGATAATGTATTGCGGCCCATCTGGAAATGAAACTGTCCATTGCGGGAAAGGTCTGACAAGGGCTTTGCTTTTTCCATAAAATCAGGTTCTGCTTTGCAAAAGCGGTCATCCTGAATGAAATACGCAAAGTCCATTCCGTGAAATAACTCTGGCAGGCTTCCTTTTACAGTGACACCGTCAAACTGGTTGTTATTTTTGGAAGCATCCAGAATCTGCATGGTGATCCGGGGATTTCCAATAGCACAATGAAGCTGGGCTTTCTTTTTTGCGGCAGAATCAGATTTATTTTCAAACTCAATTTTGTCCTCCGACAGATTTTCATAAAAGCTGTCCAGGCGCCAGCCAAACAGCTCCAGGGAACTGCCAACATTAAATTTCTTAGGGAGATATGTGCCGGAAGCTTCGATTTTATTAACAAAACGTGCTTCTTCCCGGACAATCTGGTCGATAAAACGGATCCATTTCTGACTTTTTTCCGTAAAATCCTGCAGCTTGTGGCTGATTACAGTGCTTGTTCCGTATTTGACAGTTTCACTGTTATGGACCTGACTGCAGAAATCGTCCAGCTTTTTCACAACAAATAGTTTGTCTGTACCGACTTTAAATGAAACAGATAACTGGCTGTCTTTTTGTGTCAGGCGGGGAATCAGGGAAACACTGGGAGCAGAAGGAGCAGGCTGTTCTTTTTGGGTATTTTTTATCTGTCCTTTTCGATAGGTGGACAGAAGATAATTGCCATTCATATCAGTTGCATCTGCAAAATTATTTTGTTTTACAAAATCTTTGATGTAAAAGGCAAGGGCAGCGGTATACTGGCACTTGGCATTGTCAGAGTACCAGCCCCAGTATTTCCTGCTGCATTCCGGGCAGTAACATTTAGAGTAAGTTATTTCCTTATTATTGAAGATAATTGTTGTATGAAAGGTATCTCTTCCGACATTAAAGACAGCATCTGCCTGTCCGCATCGTTCTCCCAGATGAGAATAGCCGCTTGAGATATCTGAGATGTTTACTTTATTCTGGCGGTAGATTGCTTCGCCATTTTTCTTATCTTTAGCAGAAAGCTTCAAAGATGCAAGAATCTTGTCACCGTCAAAATAAGTATAATTTTTTAGCTTAAGGAGATTTTCTTCTAATGCGGAATCATCTTCAGAATCATTGTTGTTACGGGCACCGCCAAGTAACTGATACATATTATCATTTTGCGTTCCCTTGCTGGTGGTAGTGGGTGAGAGGTTTTTTTTCCATTCTATCATTTTTTCTCTTTCTCTTTCTTATCTTTCGGAAACATGCCGTCTAAAAGTTTAGAGAGTTCGTTGGCGTGTTTTTTGACGCCGGAGAAGCGGTCGTTCATGTTTTTGTGTTCGTAGCGGAACTGGGCAGCATATTTTTGCAGTGGGGTGGTTCGTTTCATAATAAAAATCTCCTGTCGGGGTAGAACCTTCTTTATTACAATATGAAGACACAGAAAAAAGGTGCATACCTGACAGGAGTGTGTGAAATTTATCGGCTGATGATCATTTTACAGATGGGATTTCCCATAGAAGAGAATTTCTCTTCATATTCGGTCATGACATTTCCTTTCATCATTTCTTCGTTGTGATGAAGGTCAAAGGTGTGGGCTTCTAATTTCCATCCGGCTTCCGGAACTTCTTCCAGGGAAAAATCAAAGAGACCGCGGTTGTCGGTTTTGAATTCAATAGTGCCTTCCAGGGTGAGAATCTGGTCATAGCGGGCGAGAAATTCACGGGAAGTCAGTCTTCTGGAGGCATGGCGGGCCTTTGGCCATGGATCGGAGAAGTTAAGATAAATTTTTGCCACTTCCCCTTTTTCAAAAACTTCCGGAAGAAGTCTGGCGTCCATGCGCATGAACATTAAATTGGAAAGATTTTCTCCCTCTTCTGCAAGAGCCTCCCGCTTCTGGATAGCGCGAAGGAGCACGCTGTCATACATTTCGATTCCGATATAATTGATCTCCGGGTGAAGCCGGGCCATATCCATAAGAAAGCGGCCTTTTCCCATGCCAACCTCCAGATGGACAGGCT
>ERZ857955.2473-NODE-2473-length-11873-cov-6.438568_pt1 | contig 11873 bp, 9 predicted proteins | sample MGYA00519956_ERZ857955 | MGnify/ENA primary metagenome ERZ857955 (study PRJEB31778, sample SAMEA3449378) | human gut metagenome | biome: human gut; feature: human-associated habitat; material: faeces | place: United Kingdom | collected 2010/2012 ...
GTCAGCGCAGAGCAGCACCGGCACATCGGACGCAATGCCGCCCTGCACGATGCCGCACAGGATGCCCAGGATGCGCTGGCTGACATCCTTGACGTCGGCGGCGCGGGCCTGCATATAGGCGTCGTCCATCGAGGCGAACATCTCGGCAAACTGCTCTGACGTGTCGGAGACGGCGGCCTCGGCGTTCATTTTCTGGTTGACGATGCGATCTTCAATGGCCTCCTCGAAGTCGAGGTCCTCGGCCATCATCTGGTGGGTCTCAAACAGCATGGCGGCTTCGTCGCCGGCCTCCTTGCGGGCCTGCTCGGCCAGCACGCCCAGCTGCTCGATTGCGCCGGTCTGCGCACCCTTGAAGCGGTGCCACTCGGCGTCGGTATCCTCCACCGTGTAGCGCTTGATCTCCGCCGTGGCACGGCGGTAAAAGTAAAGCGGGCCAACGCCGACACCGGCGGAAACGCCCTTGCCTTGAATCGTGATCATTGGGGAGCCTCCTTCAAATCAAAACCGCGGCTGCCGTCTTGCTGCGGCGGCCGCGGCCGTACATGATGCCGGAATTACAGATGTTCGTTGAAGAACTTCTCCAGAGCGGGGGCGGCGGTGTCCTCGTCGGCACCCTCGATCTTGACGGTGACGGTGTCGCCGCACTTGATGCCCATGCCCATCAGAGCCATGAGGCGGGTGGCGTCAACGGACTTGCCGTTCTTGTCAACAATGGTGACGGTGCTCTGGCAGGTCTTGGCCTCCTTGGCCAGCATGCCGGCGGGACGTGCGTGAATGCCAACGGGCTCTTTGATTGTATAGGTGAATTCTTTCATAGCTTTTTCCTCCCATAGATGCGGTGCGGTAGGGCGCAGCGCAAATAATTAAGCTGTTATTATAATAACATACTCTGCCGCCAACGTCAACGGAAAAAGCTCCAAAAACGAGCTGAATCTTTGGTTGTTTTGAATAAAAAATTGTGTGGAATGTGTACGATTCGTCCATAAATGGGTTGAATCATCATTTCCGGAGAAATTCCCGCAGTACATCCTCCGGGCGGGGCGTGTGCAGCGGGTAGCGTGCGCGCAGCGGCGCGGCGGCACCGTCCATGATGTAAGGCGTGCCGACAAGGTCAAGCATCGCTACATCGTTGTAGTTGTCGCCGAAGGCCATGACCTCGTCATGGGCGAAGCCCAGCACGCGGCAGAGCGACTCGACGCCGACACCCTTGTTGGCGGTGGTCGTGTCGATCCAGTACGGGCCCGCCACGGCGCAGTTGGCCTGCTGCCAGCGCGGCACAAAGCGGTCCGTGTACTTTTCCACGCCCTCATGCAGGTAGACCGACACCTTGACGATCTCCTCGAGGATCTCGGACGGGTCGGAGATGACCTTGTAACGGTTGCCGATAAATTGGATGCGGTCCAGCATACCGAGGCCGCGCTCCATCAGATAGGCGCAGTTCTGGCCCGAGAGCATGACCTCGCCCTGGCCGTCGCTGCGGTCCCACAGGTCGTGGGCGATTTCCTCCGCCAGTGCGCGGGGCATCGGGTTTTCGGCGATGCAGTGCTCGTCCTTGAACAGCACGCCGCCGTTCTCGCACAGGAAAACACAGCAGTCAGCCACCGGCGCAAACAGCAGGCGCAGGCTGGTGTACTGCCGCCCGGATGCCGGGCAGAACAGGATGCCGCGGTCATGCAGGGCGCGGATCTGGTCGAAAATTTCGCCCTCCAGCTTTTTGCGGCCATATTGAAGCAGCGTACCGTCAATGTCGCTGCAGATCATTTTGATTGCCATAATACAACTCCTTTGTGGTTACGGGAATATTGTAGCACATTTGGCAGGGTGTTTGCAATTTTGTTTGGGCGCGGTATAATTAGTTTTGTAGGGGCGAGCAGTGCTCGCCCGCGAAACCTGACGGTGGCCGTGAACGGCCCGGGTCGTCGAGGACGCCGACCCCTACAACGTGCGGAAATGCGCGAAAAGAACGGAGATGCAATAGTATGGCTTTCATCACAATAAACCACCACGCCCCTGCCGACAACGGCGCGGCGTTTGTGGCCGAAAACGCCACACTGGCGGGCAGCGTGCGGCTTGAGAAAAACAGCAGCGTCTGGTACGGCGCGGTGCTGCGGGCGGACACCGGGCGCATCGCCATTGGGGAAAACTCCAACGTGCAGGACAATGCCGTGTTGCACACCGGCCCCGGGCTGGATGTGACGGTGGGGTGCGGAACGTCTGTCGGACACGGGGCCGTTGTGCACGGCTGCACGGTGGGCGACGGCTGCCTGATTGGGATGCACGCGACGATTTTGAACGGCGCGGTCATCGGGGACGGCTGCCTGATCGCCGCGGGGGCGCTTGTGCCGGAGAACATGCAGGTGCCCGCGGGGAGCCTTGTCATCGGCGTGCCCGGCAAGGTCGTGCGGCCCGTCAGCGCGGCACAGGCTGACGCCATCAAGGCCAACGAAGAAGAATATTTGGAATTGGCGAGGGCGCACGCAGAGGCAAAATAACCGCGGTATGCGCTTTTGCCGGAGACGTAGGGCGGGGTGCCCTCTGGCCGCCGCGGAGGGGTCAAGACCCCTCCTTACAGTGTGAACCGTTAAAGGGGCGTGTAAGGCAAACGGGCGGTTAAGGCAAGGCCGCGGGCGGCATATATGCCGCCCCTACAGGGCAACAAAAAAGTGCTGCAATCCATTGCGGAAAGCAGCACTTTTTTATTTTGGAATTTACTTCAGCACTGCGCCCAGATTGGCGCTGGTGACCAACCTTGCGTACCGTGCCAGCCAGCCGGTCTTGATGTTCGGCTCGGGCTGGACGTAGGCGGCCTTGCGGGCGGCAAGCTCGTCGCCGCTGACGGCCAGGTGGATGGACGCATTCGGAATGTCGATCTCGATGGTGTCCCCTTCCCTGACCAGACCGATAGGGCCGCCGGAGGCCGCCTCGGGGCTGACGTGGCCGATGGCCGCGCCGCGGGACGCACCGGAGAAGCGGCCATCCGTGATGAGTGCCACGGTGGTATCCAGCTTCATGCCCGCCAGTGCGCTGGTGGGGTTGAGCATCTCGCGCATACCGGGGCCGCCCTTGGGGCCCTCGTAGCGGATGACCACTACGTCGCCGGGGTGGATGTCACCTGCGTAGATAGCCGCAATGGCGGTGTCCTCGCTGTCAAAGACGCGCGCGGGGCCGCTGTGGACCTGCATTTCGGGCGCAACGGCGCTGCGCTTGACGACACAGCCGTCCGGCGCAATGTTGCCCCACAGAATCTGCAGACCGCCGGTCTGACTGTACGGGTTGTCGATGGAGCGGATGGCCTTGTCGTTCAGGATCTTCGCGCCCTCGATGTTCTCTCCCAGCGTTTTGCCGGTGACGGTGGGAACATCGAGGTCGAGCAGGTTCTTCTTCGCCAGCTCAGCCTGCACCGCCGGGATGCCGCCCGCCTCATACAGGTCGGGCATGTGGGTGGGGCCGGCGGGGGCCAGATGGCAGAGATTCGGCGTTCTGGCGGAAATCTCGTTAAAGAGCTTCAGGTCAATCGGGCAGCCCGCCTCCTGCGCAATCGCCAGCAGGTGCAGTACCGTGTTGGTGGAGCAGCCCAGCGCCATGTCGCAGGTCAGGGCGTTGCGGATGGAGCGCTCGTTGATGATCTGGCGCGCGGTCACGCCGCGGCTGACCAGGTCCATGATAGCCATACCGGCGTGCTTGGCCAGCTGCAGGCGCTTGGCGTAGACGGCGGGAATCGTGCCGTTGCCGGACAGCGCGATGCCGATGGCCTCGCACAGGCAGTTCATGCTGTTGGCCGTGTACATGCCGGAGCAGGAGCCGCAGCCCGGGCAGCAGTTGCAGGTGCAGTCCTCAAGCTGAGCGTCGTCGATCATACCGGCCTTGTACGCGCCGACAGCCTCGAACATTTTGGAAAGGCTGACCTCCTCGCCGCCGTAGCGGCCTGCCAGCATCGGGCCGCCGGAGCAGACCACGGCGGGCACGTCCATGCGGACGGCGGCCATGACCATGCCGGGCACGATCTTGTCGCAGTTGGGGACCAGTACCAGACCGTCCAGCTGGTGGGCCATGAACATCGTCTCAACGCTGTCGCAGATCAGTTCACGGCTGGCGAGGGAGTATTTCATGCCCACATGGCCCATAGCGATGCCGTCGCAGACACCGATGGCGGGGATGAGGATGGGGGTGCCGCCTGCCATGCGCACGCCAGCCTTGACGGCATCGGCAATCTTATCCAGATGGGCGTGGCCGGGGACGATCTCGCTGTAGGCGGAAACGACGCCGATCAGCGGACGGTCCAGCTCCTCCGGCGTGTAGCCCAGCGCATAGAACAGGCTGCGGTTTGGTGCCCGCTCCGGGCCTTTTTTGACGTTATCGCTGTTCATAGGTTTTCTCCGTTTTCATATAAAATGCCTTCCCCCTGCGGGGGAAGGTGCCGCGAAGCGGCGGATGAGGGGCGGCCTTACGCCCGCCGCCCGTAAACGGGATGCTGCGGGAGCTCTGCCCTCATCCGGCCCTGCGGGGCCACCTTCCCCCTCGGGGGAAGGCTTAGAGCGTTATCTTACAATTACTTCTTCAGCCAGCTCATCATCTTGCGGAGCTCGGCACCGACCTTCTCGATGGGATGGTTGGCGGCGATGCGGCGCTGTGCGAGGAAGTGGGTCTTGCGGCCGCCCTTCGGGCTCATCTCGGTCAGGAACTCGGAGGCGAAGGTGCCGTCCTGGATCTCCTTCAGGACCTGCTTCATCTCCTTGCGGGTGTCCTCGGTGATGAGGCGCTTGCCGGTGCGGTAGTCGCCGTACTCGGCGGTGTTGGAGATGGAGTAGCGCATCTTGGAGAAGCCGCCCTCGTTGATCAGGTCAACGATCAGCTTCATCTCGTGGCAGGTCTCAAAGTAGGCCATCTCAGGGGCGTAGCCGGCCTCGACCAGCGTGTCGAAGCCAGCCTGGATCAGCTCGCAGACGCCGCCACAGAGCACTGCCTGCTCACCGAACAGGTCGGTCTCGGTCTCCTCCTTGAAGGTCGTCTCGAGGATGCCGGCGCGGCCGGCACCGATGCCGGAGGCGTAGGCCAGGGCGATCTCCTTGGCCTTGCCGGTGTAGTCCTGCTCCACGCAGATCAGGGACGGGCAGCCCTCGCCCTCGGTGTACAGGCGGCGGACGATGTGGCCGGGGCCCTTGGGAGCGATCATAATAACGTCCACATTCTTGGGAGCAGTGATGGTCTTGAAGTGGATGTTGAAGCCGTGTGCAAAGGCCAGTGCCTTGCCCTCGGTCATGTAGGGGGCAACCTGCGTGTTGTAGATGTCGGCGCACAGCTCGTCGGGAACCAGCATCATGACAACGTCACCGGCCTTGGCAGCCTCCTCGACCTCCATGACCTTGAAGTTCTCATGGGTGGCAGCGAACTCGGAGGCCTTCTCCCAGTGGGCAGAGCCCTTGCGCAGACCGACAACGACATTGACGCCGCTCTCGGCCAGGTTCTCGGAATGAGCGTGGCCCTGAGAGCCGAAGCCGATAACGGCAACGGTCTTGCCGTCGAGCACGCCGAGGTTGCAGTCGGAATCATAGTACTTGTTGATAGCCATGGTGGTGTCTCCTTTTGTTGTTGATACTTTTTATATTTGTAATTTTAATTGGGAAACGAAAATAAAAATCCGTAGGGGCGCATTCTATATGCGCCCGTGCAGTGCAGCCTACGGCGGGCGGATATGGAATCCGCCCCTACAGGCATTGAAAATTTACGGGCAGTTCAATGGCAATGCGTACCCGGCAGGGGCAGCTGCGCCTCCCCGACCTCCTGCGCGAGCTTCTGCATGTGTTCGTGCTTGCCGCCGCGCTCCAGCGCGGTGACGCCGGTGCGGCAGAGCTCCAGAATGTTGTAGCCCTTGAACATGGTCAAAAAGGCGTCGATCTTATCCGGCTTGCCGGTCAGTTCAAAAATCATGCTGTCGGGCGACAGGTCGATGATCTTTGCCTTGTAAATGCTGGAAATCTCCCGCAGCTCGGCGCGGTTCTGGTTGTCGCACTCTACCTTTAAAAGCAGCAGCTCGCGCTGCAGACTCTTGTCGGGGTCCAGCTCAAAGATCTGTCGGGTGACCTCAAGGCGCTCAGTCTGTAAAATCAGCTGGTTCAGCGCCTGTTCGGTGCCGCGCAGTGTGACCGTGATGCGGCTGACCGAGGGGTCATTCGTGGCGGATACCGTCAGGCTGTCGATGTTGAAGCCGCGGCGGCAGAACAGGCTGGAAATGCGCGCCAGAACGCCGTTGCTGTTGTCAACCAGCAGGCTGATGACCCGCCGGGTGTTGTTGTTCTGTTCCATGCGTGTCACCTCATTCCATGATGATGTCGTTGACGGTGCCGCCGCCGGGGATCATCGGCAGGACCTTTTCGTCCTTGCCGATGCGGCAGTCGATCCAACTCGGGCCCTTCTGCTTCATCGCGTCGGCGAACGCCGCCTTGAACTCGGCGGGCGTCGCAGCGCGGTAGCCTTTGGCCCCGAAGCCCTCGGCCAGCTTGACAAAGTCGGTCTTGCGGTGCGGGTCTGTGTCGGAGTAGCGCTTCTCGTAGAAGGTCGTCTGCCACTGGCGCACCATGCCGAGCACCTGATTGTTGAAAATTACCGTGATGATGGGCAGGTCGTAGCTGACGGCGGTGCAGGCCTCGTTCAGGTTCATGTGGAACGAGCCGTCGCCCGTCAGCATGACGACGCGGGCATCCCTGCCCAGCGCCATCTGTGCGCCGATGGCCGCACCGTAGCCGAAGCCCATTGTGCCCAGACCGCCACTGGTCAGGAAACCGCGGGATTTCGTGTGGTGCAGATACTGCGCCGCCCACATCTGGTGCTGGCCGACGTCGGTGACGTAAACGGCCTCGGGGCCTGCCTGATTGCAGATCTCATCAATGATCTGGTGCGGCTTGAGCTCGGTGTCGCTGTCCACAGGCTTGTAGTCGTCCTTCTGCCAGCCGCGGATCTGCTCCATCCAGAGCTTGTGCTCGGTCTTTTCGACGTAGGGCAGAATGGCCTGCAAAATGTAGCTGGCGTCGCCGGTCAGGCTTAAATCGACGTCCACATTCTTGCCCAGCTCGCTGGGGTCAATGTCGATCTGGATGATTTTCGCGCGCTTGGCAAAGCTGTCGGGGTTCAGCGCCACGCGGTCACTGAACCGTGTGCCCACGGCAATGACCAAATCGGCCTCGTCAATGGCTTTGTTGGCGGCGTAGCAACCGTGCATACCCAGCAGCCCTAAGTTGTGCGGCTCACCGTAGCTGAGGACACCGGCGGCCATCAGGGTGTAGGTGGCGGGCATGCCGGTCTTTTCCAGCAAATCGCGCAGGGGTTGGCAGCCAGCCGCGCTGCGGACGCCGCCGCCGAAGTAGACGATTGGGCGCTCCGACTCGTTGATCATCTGAGCGGCCTTTTTGACGTCCTCCTCATTATACCGGGTCACGGTGCGGATGAGCTCGGGAGCCTTGGGGGTGAACTCACAGGAGGCAGCCGTGATGTCCTTTGGAATATCGACGAGGACGGGACCCTTGCGGCCCGACTGCGCAATGCGGAAGGCTGCGCGCATCGTGTCGGCCAGGTCCTCGACCCGGCGCACCGTGTAGTTGTGCTTCGTGATGGGCATCGTGATGCCCTCAATGTAGGCCTCCTGGAAGGAGTCCTTGCCCAGCATCGTTGTGGCGACGTTGCCGGTGAAAGCGACCATCGGCACGCTGTCCATGTAGGCTGTGGCAATGCCGGTGACGAGGTTCGTGGCACCGGGGCCGCTGGTGGCCAGCACGACGCCGGTGCGGCCCGTGGCGCGGGCGTAGCCGTCTGCCGCGTGGGACGCGCCCTGCTCATGGGCGGTCAGCACATGGCGGATGCGGTCCGAGTTTTTATAAAGTTCATCGTACAGATTCAGCACTGCGCCGCCGGGATAGCCGAACAGGGTGTCAACGCCCTGCTCGACCAGCACTTCGACGAAGATCTGTGAACCGGTCAATTTCATGTTTCTGCTCCTTCCTGGTTTTAGCACGGCCTGCCGGGGGTCTGTAGGGCGGGGTGACCTCACCCCGCCGCGGCGGCCTCCCGTAAGAGGGGCAAAGGATAAAACAAAACAGGCTTTGCCCCTTGTATTCCAAGAGACAAAGCCTGTATATAGCTCTGCGGTACCACTCTTATTGGGGCAGTGCCCCCACCTCATGGGCCTCCAACAAGGCCCGGCACTGTAACGGGTGCGCCCGTACCGCCCTACTGTGATTTCGGACGGTCTGCTCCGGGATCAGTTCGCGGTCTGCTGCCCTGCTGCCTTGCACCGACCGGCAGCTCTCTGCAGGGTGCGGGACCGTTACTAACTTCCCATCCACGCATTGTCTGGATGTGTGATAAACTATACCGTACTTTTGCAGATTTGTCAAGACTTGTTTGAAAATTCCGCAACAAATCTTGCAACTTTTTGCCACGGCGTTTATACTGGTGGTAAAGAGTGTATCTCTTGGGAAAGGAATATGAATATGCTTCGTAATGAATGGCTGGCCCATCTGGATGGGCTTGTGGTGTTCCGCGGCCTGCTGGCGGCGGAGCCGCTGCGCTCTCTGCACGCGGCGCTGGCGGCGGATGAGGACGCCCTGACGGGCGCTGTCGCCGCGTTTGAGGCGGCGCTGTTTGCCCGCGGCACCAACTGGACCGAGGCCCTGCTGGATGCCGTGCTCGAGGAGGAAAACCTCTGCCTGCGTGTGGCAGCCGGGCAGGATGCCGGGCCCGTGCTGGAGACTGCGCTGAACAGCGAGCTGGACTTTTTGCAGACGCTTGGCCGTGCGCCGCTGGACGAGGTGTTCCCCGGCGCGGCAGTTTTCCTGCCACGGTGGGAGACAACGCCCGACGCCGACTACCACGCGGCCTATGAGGCGCGCCGTGCGGCCATGGGCCAGAAGGGCTACGGCATGTTTGCCCGCCACCATGTCTTTGCGCTGGAGGACGGGCATCTGGTGCCGGTGCGCTACCCCGACCCGCAGCGTCTGAGCGAACTGCCCGGCTACGAGCAGGAGCGCGAGAAGGTCATTGCCAACACCCGCGCCCTGCTGGAGGGCCGCCCGGCCAATAACGTGCTACTCTACGGCGATGCGGGCACGGGCAAGTCCAGCACGGTCAAGGCAATTGCCAACGAGTTTGCGCCCGACGGCCTGCGCCTGATCGAGGTGAAGAAGAACCAGCTCTACCAGATCCCCGCCCTGATGGACGAGCTGGCAAAGAATCCGCTGAAATTCATCCTCTTTATTGATGACTTGAGCTTTGCCTCCAACGATGACAACTTTGCGGCGCTGAAGGCGATCCTGGAGGGCGGCGTCGGCGGGCGCAGCCATAATGTAGCGGTCTACGCCACAAGCAACCGCCGCCACCTCGTCAAGGAGACGATGGCGGACCGCAGCGGCGACGACCTGCACGCGATGGACACCCGGCAGGAGCTTATGAGCCTGTCGGCCCGGTTCGGTCTGACGGTGACGTTCCAGCAGCCTGACAAGGACCGCTATGACCGCATCCTGCTGGAGCTGGCGAAGCAGTACAATGTCCAGATGCCCAGCGACCAGCTCTTTATCAAGGGTGCCGCCTTTGCCCTGCGCGCCGGTGGTCGCAGCCCGCGCGTAGCCAAGCAGTTTGTGGAGCTGCTGGCGGCGGGCGTCAAGGTATAAAATTTCTCCACCCTGTAGGGGCGAACAATGTTCGCCCCTACATAGCATGAGAATCAGGCGCGCTCCGTCACCAGCTTAAACCCTGCCTCCGTCAGCTTTTGCTTAATGGTCTCGATCTGCGCGGCATCTCGCGTTTCGAGGCCGAGCTTCAGGAAGCAGCTCGTGATGGCCATGTTCGCATCGCTGCGGTCATGGTGGACGCTGACGACGTTTGCACCGCAGGCGGAGACAATGTCGCTGACCAGGCTCAGCTGGCCGGGCTTGTCCTCCAGCGCGATCATCAGGTTCGTCTTGCGCCCGCTCATAACAAGGCCGCGGGTGATGACGCGGGACAGAATGTTCACGTCGATGTTGCCGCCGGAGATCAGGCAGACCGTTTTCTTGCCCGCCAGCGGCAGCTTGCCGAACAGTGCGGCGGCCACCGGCGTGGCACCTGCGCCCTCGGCGACGAGCTTCTGGTTCTCCATCAGCGCCAGAATGGCCGCGGCGATCTCGTCCTCGCTGACCGTAACGATCTCGTCCACGTACTGGCTGACCATGTCGAACGTCGTCTCGCCGGGCGTCTTGACCGCAATGCCGTCGGCAAAGGTCACGGCGCTGTCCAGCGTTTCATATTTGTGGTCGTGGAAGGCGTGCTCCATGCTGGGCGCACCAGCGGCCTGCACGCCGTAGATCTTTACCTCGGGGCGCAGGCTCTTGATGGCGAACGCCACGCCGGAGATCAGACCGCCGCCGCCGATAGGCACGATGACCGCGTCCACATCGGGCAGTTGGTCGAGGATTTCGAGACCAATCGTTCCCTGCCCTGCGATGACCAGCTCGTCATCATAAGGATGAATGAAGGTCATGCCGGTCTGCTCCTGCAGCTCCACGGCGCGGTCATGCGCGTCGTCGTAGGTGCCCTTGACCAGCTCGACCTCGGCACCGAGGCGCTTTGTGCTCTCTACCTTCATAATAGGGGCACCGTCCGGCATACAGACAACGCTTTTGATGCCCATGCGGGTCGCGGCCAGCGCCACGCCCTGCGCATGGTTGCCCGCCGAGCAGGCAATGACGCCCTTCGCACGCTCCTCCGCGGACAGCTGACTGATTTTGTAGTACGCGCCGCGGACCTTGAAGCTGCCTGTAACCTGCAAATTTTCGGTTTTCAGGTACAGATCGGTGCCGGGGCACAGGCGTGTGGCGGCGATCAGGTCGGTCTTGCGGGCAACCTGCTTCAAGACGAACTTAGCATGGTAGATTTTATCCAGTGTAAGCATGGGCTGTTCCCTCTCTGTTTGACAATAGTCGGGCCCGACCCGGGCTTGCCGGATCGGGCCGGGCCGCGCCGTTGCGGCCGAGACACTGACATGAGTATAGTTGAAATTTGCTAATTTGTAAAGTGAAAAATATTCATCGTTAAATTGTACAAGAATAATAATCGAGAATTGTACAATTCTACCACTATGTTGTGGACGCAGAATGCTGTATAATAGATGTAAAGATAGCAAAATATGTTTGCTTTTTAACAATCACCTTTATGAGGAGGCAATTTCCCGTATGGATATCCGTTATTCCTGCAACCAGCGTGATTTCAAGCGCTACACCACCGAGGAGACCCGCAACGAAATGCTCATCACCGGCCTGTACAAGGCAGATGAGATGGTCGCCGTCTACAGCCACGTGGATCGCATGGTCACGCTGGGCTGCATGCCTGTGCACGAGGAGGTCTCCATCGACAAGGGCATTGATGTATGGGCCAACTTCGGCACCCACTACTTCCTGGAGCGCCGCGAGATCGGCATCTTCAACATCGGTGACGGTGCCGGCACGGTCACGGCGGATGGCAAGGAGTATCACCTGAACTACAAGGACTGCCTGTACCTGACCAAGGGCAACCAGAAGGTCACCTTCAAGAGCGACGACCCGGAGCATCCGGCCAAGTTCTACATGGTCTCTGCCCCGGCCCATTGCAGCTATGAGAACAAGCTTATCACCATCGAGCAGGCCGCCAAGCGCCCGCTGGGCAGCGTCGAGACCTGCAACAAGCGCACGATCAACCAGTTCATCCATCCCAGCGTGCTCAAGACCTGCCAGCTGTCCATGGGTATGACCGCTCTGGAGCCCGGCAGCAACTGGAACACCATGCCCAGCCACACCCACGAGCGCCGCATGGAGATCTACACCTACTTTGAGGTCCCAGAAGGTCAGGTCGTTTTCCACATGTGCGGTGAG
>ERZ857955.2476-NODE-2476-length-11859-cov-3.016266_pt1 | contig 11859 bp, 9 predicted proteins | sample MGYA00519956_ERZ857955 | MGnify/ENA primary metagenome ERZ857955 (study PRJEB31778, sample SAMEA3449378) | human gut metagenome | biome: human gut; feature: human-associated habitat; material: faeces | place: United Kingdom | collected 2010/2012 ...
CTTTACATCCGCTCTCGATCGTACAGTCTGACTTTACAACACTCCCCAGTCCGACATGCGCTCCGGCACATACCACCGAATTATGATCTACGATCGCCCCGCTGTTCACCAGCACCGCACGTCCGATCCGGGTATTGGTATTTACCACCGCTCTCTGCATCACAAAGCAGCCCGGCTCCAGCACCGCACTCGGACTTACAACTGCAGACGGATGCACGATTGCCGGTACCTCATACCCTTTTTCCAGCAATTTATCCGTCCAGTACAGACGCATCTTGTTATTTCCAAATGCTGCTACTGCCACCGGATACTCCTTATGTCTGATCTCATAATCACAGCACATTCCGATGACCGGTTCATCCTTCACCGCATCATCCAAAAATACAACCTTTTCATACCCCAGTGCCTGCGCAGTCTCCGCTACCATCCGGCCGAATCCGCCTGCACCGAGAATCAGCAAACTTTTCATTACGTATTTCCCCCAATTGTTTTTTTATTGATCAGTTATACTATATCATATCATAGAAGTGGACCCGGAGATAGTTATTTTCACAAAAAGCTTCGGAGAATCACAGGTAGCAGGATTCTCCGAAGCTTCTTTGTATTTATATTTATATTGGAAAGGGGTTCCCTTTTAGGGACATATTTTAAAGATAGTTCAATCTTTCAAGGGTATTCAATACCATATGGCGTCCGGCATCCGTTCCGTCAATGATACGTCTCGCACGTACAGAAGCCCTGTGCCGCCACGTGCACGCAGCTCATAATATTTGATATGTTCGTCGCTCAGTTCCCCATCATGTCCGGCGAAATCACTTCCCATAGGCATCATTACAACACGGTTTTTGAGTGTCATACCTCTGGCTGAATACGTGTGGAAGATAGATTTTGTCTATGAATTATCAATCTTATTTTTTCTGATTTTTTTCAGGTATTAATTTCCCGGCGATCAGACACAGGATGATCGTGATCACCATATCCGGCAATGTATTTCCTACCGGCATATCTACATTCATAAGAATTCTGTACGCAACGAATCCAATCACCCAGATAATCATATTAGGCACATATGCTGCCCGACTGCTCTTGTCTTGTTTTAACAGGAAAAAATCAGCAATCTGAATAGCGATCATCGGTGCAAATACAGAACCGATCAAATACAGGAAATCCGTTATATTATCCATCGGATATACAATTGCTGCGGCCGTTCCAATCACTGTCACAACGATAGCAACATGCTTTCCGTTCCATCTGCTTACAACCGTCTCACTGGAGATTCCAGCAGAGTATGCATCCAGGAAAGTGGTTGTAACTGTTGAAAATACAATGATCAGAAGTCCCAGGATACCAAGACCTGCCTTTAACATGATCTGTGCAATGTCATACTCTCCGGTAATGATAGCAGCTCCCATACCAATCACATACATCCAGCAGCTTACAATTCCATATGTAACCGCACTGACTGCAGTTGCTTTCACAGGCTCCTTCGCCTCTCTTGTGTAGTCACTGATCAGCGGCAGCCACGATAATGGCATTGCAACCGCAAGCTCTACTGCTGCTCCAAATGTCATACTGTCGTCAGACGGTGTTCTCACCCCGCTTCCTGTAAATATCACCTTACACAGAATCAGTGTCAGGATAAATAATGCTGCCATCGCAACGGTATTGATCTTGCCCAGATTCGTAATTCCGATCACAATCCACAGAATGATCAATGCTCCGATCACCAGGCACCATATCCATCTGCCGGTATGCATCACACCGTCTGCTGCCAGTGCCCCGTCATAGATCATGATCGCAGTCCAGCCGACAAGCTGCAACACATTCAGGACCGCAAACAGAACACTTCCTTTCTGTCCAAAGCTCATCTTTACAGTCTCCATTGCACTCTTTCTGACTTTTCCGCCGATCACTCCTGCCAGGAACAGCATCAGACAACCAATGATGTGTCCTACTATGATTGCCGCCAGTCCTTTTCCCATGCCAAGCGGGGCCAGATATGTTCCGGTCAGGATCTCTGCGATCGAAACCCCTGCGCCGAACCAGATCAGACCGTTTTCAAATAAGCCGGTACGCTTCTCTTCCATAATGTTTATTCCTCCTCGTCTTCCTTTGTAGTCTTATATAATAGTCTTTTTCAAAGCCTGTTCCAGCAGCTGCATCTCATCATCACTTAGTTTCCACTCAAATACCTTGCAGTTCTCTTCAATTTTATCGCGGCTCTGCGCTCCTATAATACAAGAAGAAATAAAAGGTCTCTGCAAGGTCCAGTTCAATGCAATCTGCGACAATGGAACATTTCGTTCCACGCTAATCTGATCCATTGTTCTTAAAAGAAGCATTACTTTTGAAAACAACGGTTCTTTAAAATATGGGTAAAACCGGTTTCGGTTATCATCCACACCATATTCCTTGAGTTCTCTGTATTTTCCGGTTAAAATGCCTCCTCCGAGCGTTCCATAAGTCATAACTCCCATTTTCTGAGCACAGGCCCACCGGATCAGCTGCTCCCATTTCCGATCTACCATAGAATACTGTGGCTGATATACTTCTATAGCACAATATTTTTCTGCTTCTTCCATCTGTTCTTTTGTAAAATTCGATACTCCGATATGCAGAATCTTTCCTTGCTTTTTCAGTGTATTAAGCGCATCCATTGTCTCTTCCATCGGAACATTCGGATCCGGCCAGTGGACCAGATATACATCGATATAATCTGTCTTCAGATTACGGAGTGATTCTTCGCATTCCCGCATAATCTTATCTGCCGACCCACAGCGTACATATTTTCCATTAATAAATTCATTTCCACACTTGGTAGCCAGGATCACTTCTTTCCTGACGCCAAGTTTGTGCACAACTTCTCCGATATACTGTTCTGCCCTGCCTCCGTTGTAGGCGGGTGCCGTATCAATAAAATTGATTCCACAATCTACTGCTGCCTTGATCGCATCCATCCGGCTTTCGTCGGAATAAGAATCCCATCCGGCACCTCCGATTCCCCATGTACCAAGACACATCCTGGATACACGAAGCTGTGTCTTTCCAAATTCTGTATATTCCATTTTCTTCATCTCCGTTTCACTTTTCGCTCATTTTGTCAATCTATCATTTTTATATTTAGAATAATGATATCAGAAAACTTTTTATGACTTAAGAGCTGAATGCTTTCTTCCAAGCTTGCCCGTTCCCGTCTCCAACGACTGTCAATACCGCAGCGGAATCTCCGACTTTTTCACACGCACTTCCAGATTTCTGCTTCCAAAATAATGCCGCAATCCCTTAACCGCCAGATCACTTATATTCTTCGTCCCAACGCAAACAAATTTTAAACAACTTATATCTCCAAGCTTCATTCTTATAAACGGAATAAACACTTCATCTTTTATCCGATATTCCACCGGAATGCTATTTTCCGGCACTTGATGCTCTCTTTTATGTACACAGAGGAACACCATGCGATATTCCTGTTCCTGTGCAAAACATTCCTTTTTGAAGAACATATTATACAACAGGCAGATCACTGAGATATGATCTACAAATAATTTGACATCCTCTTCTTCTGCGCTATCCAGATCATCCCAGCCATGAATGGTTTTATAATCTTCTCCATCCGATAACAGCAGCCGTTCTATGGTAACATGTTTTATACGTCCATCTCTTCTTCGTAGTACTTAATCAGTGCCTGGGTACCGAGATCTCCACAGCCTTCTGCCTGAAGGAGTTCGTAGTTGGCAAGCACCTGGCTTAATACGTCCAGATTGAGATTGCTCATGTTCGCTTCGGTAAGGGCGATCTTCATGTCTTTGACGAAGTGCTTCAGGAAGAATCCCGGTGCGTAGTCTCCTGCCAGAATCTTCGGTCCGAAGGTATCTAACTGCTTGCTTCCTGCCGCTCCGGTCGATACGGAATCGAGTACCGTCTGAAGATCCAGGCCTTTTGCCTTCGCATAGGTGAGTGCCTCGCAGACTCCGGATAAGGTGCCGGCGATCATGATCTGGTTCGCAAGCTTGGCGTGCTGGCCGCAACCGGATCCTCCCTGGTAATTGATATTGGTTCCCATCGCCTCGAATAACGGCATGCAGGCTTCGTAGTCTTCTCTGGAACCGCCGACCAGGATGGAGAGTGTACCGTTCTTCGCTCCGGTGTCACCGCCGGTGACCGGTGCGTCCAGTACGTGGAAGCCTCTTTTGGTTCCTTCTTCTGCGATCTTCTGGTCCAGCATCGGGCTTGTGGTCGTCATGTCGATCAGGTATGTGCCTTCTTTTGCGCTCTCTAAGATGTTGCCTGCATCGAAGTAGACTTCTTCTACGTCGGTCGGGAAGCCTACGATGGTGATGACTGCTTCTGCGTCTTTTACGCAGTCTGCAATGGCGTCGTGGAAGGTGGCTCCTTCGCTGATCACGTCTTCGACTTTGGATCTGGTTCTGGCGTAGATGTGTAATTCGAATCCTGCTTTCATGAGATTGCGGACCATGGATCTGCCCATGATGCCTACGCCGATGAATGCTATTTTGTTCATTGATTTTTCCTCCGTGGTCTGATTACTCTTCTACTTTCTCCACTACTTCACCCTGTCTCTTGTAGATGCTGTGTGCCGGTACGAATCCTCTGACGCTTGACAATGGGTAGATGTTGCTGTGGCTTCCGATCACGGTTCCCGGATTCAATACGCTGCCGCAGCCGACTTCTACTTCGTCTCCGAGCATGGCTCCGAATTTCTTAAGACCTGTCTCGATTCTTTCGTCTCCGGCTTTTACTACGACGAGCTTTTTGTCGGATTTGACATTGGATGTGATGGATCCGGCTCCCATGTGGGATTTGTAGCCGAGGATGGAATCTCCCACGTAGTTATAGTGCGGCACCTGTACTTTATTGAACAGGATGACGTTCTTAAGTTCTGTCGAGTTACCTACGACTGCGCCTTCGCCGACGATCGCATTTCCGCGGATGAATGCGCACTGACGGACTTCTGCGTTCTTTCCGATGATCGCCGGTCCGTGGATGTAGGCTGTCTGAAATACGGTTGCGGATTTGGCGATCCATACGTCTTCGCCGACCTGATCGTATTCATCTGCCGGAAGGGTCTTTCCGAGTTCTTTGATGAAGCCGCTAATCTTTGGAAGGATTTCCCATGGGTAGGTGGCTCCTTCGAAGATGTCTTTTGCGATGGTTTCTTCCATGTGATTGTAGAGGTTTTTGATGGTTAATTGTTCTGACATGTTGGTTCTCCTTTTTTATTTTTTAGTTTTTCCGGTCTTTCTCACCGGCTTCTTATAAAACTGCGCTGCCTTATCATAGCACGCCCGCATCTGATACTGATTGTTCAGACCTTTGACTGCAAGTGTGCGTCTTGATACAAAATCATCCAGCTTTTTCATATATTCATCTGATGTGATATCTCCGTCTGCCACATACGTCAGACCTTTTTCCCAGCTTGCCGTAAGTTCCGGGTTCAGGAGCGGCCGGATGGAGTGGTCTACGACATCGTAGATCATTTCCCCTAACATCGTCGGCGTGACGATCTGGGTCTTTTTATTGAGCGCCAGATATTTATTATTGAATAATTTCTTCAGTATCTCGCCTCTGGTGGCACTGGTGCCGATTCCGCTTCCTTTGATCTGGGCGCGGAGTTCTTCGTCTTCGATGAGCTGTCCTGCATTTTCCATGGCAAGGATCAGTGAACCGGAATTGTAGCGCTTCGGCGGCGAGGTCTTGCCTTCTTTGATGTCCAGGGACTGTACCGGAAGGGTCATGCCTTTCTTGAGTCTCTGGATCCTGGCGAAGAAGGCTGCATCAGTGTCTTTGTCCTCGGTACTGTCTGCGCTGCTGTCTGTATTGTCGTTATTATCGTTATTGTCGTTCTTGTCGTTCTTGTCGTTCTTCCTGCCCGGCACGCCTGTAACTTTCAGATAGCCTTCTTCTGCCAGTACTTTGAAGCTTGAGAAGAAGGATTCTTCTTTGATCTTCGTCACGATCGATACTTTCTGATAGACAGCCGGTGGATAGAAGATGCTTAAGAATCGTCTTACGATCACATCATACACCCTCTGTGACAGATTCGGAAGTCCTTTTAGTGCTCCCATACCCTGTCCTGTCGGGATGATCGCATAGTGGTCTGTGATCTGTTTGTCGTTGACGTATCTCGTCTTCTCCAGTCCTTTGTGGCTGCCGAATTTCACGATATCCTGAAGATATGGCTTTGCCGGTTCGTACTGCATCAGACCGTTTAAGTTCTTGTGGATCTCTTTTGCCACTGCTGTCGACAGGACACGGGCATCTGTTCTTGGGTAGGTGACGAGCTTTTTTTCATATAGTTCCTGGATGATCCGGAGTGTCTCATCTGGGCTGATCTTGAACCGCTTGGAACATTCATTCTGGATCTCGGCCAGGTTGAATAATAACGGCGGGTTCTTCTTTTCTTTCTTCTTTTCTATGGACACGATCTGGCAAGTCAGGGGCTGGCTGGCGTCTGACTCGCTGTTGCTTAGGAAGCGGATCAGTTCTTCTGCCTTTTCCTTTTCTTTGAATCCATTTTCCTTATAGAGATCGAAGGATTCGAACCATTTTGATCCTTTGACTGCCCGCCATTCGCCTTCGAATGTTGCCCCTTTCTCTCCGATGGTGCTTAGGACTCTGTAGAACGGGGTCTCTACGAATTCCCGGATCTCCCGTTCTCTGCGTACGACCATACCGAGGACGCAGGTCATAACACGTCCTACGGATACGACGGAATATTTCGTATTCAGGTAATTGGAGATGCTGTTGCCGTATTTTAACGTCAGGAGACGGGAGAAGTTGATTCCCATCAGGTAGTCTTCTTTGGCTCTTAGGTAAGCCGATGCTGCCAGGTTGTCGTATTCTTTTAAGTCTTTTGCTTCTTTGATCCCGCGCAGGATCTCTTCTTCTGTCTGGGAGTCGATCCATACGCGGCGGCGGTTCTTGCCTTTTACGCCTGCCTGCTGTTCGACCAAACGGTAGATGTATTCTCCTTCCCGTCCTGAGTCGGTACAGACGTAGATGGTGTCTACGTCTGTACGGTTCAGAAGTCCCGATACGATTCGGAACTGCTTAGATACCGCCGGGATGACTTCGTATTTGAACTCCTGCGGGATAAAAGGCAGAGTCTCAAGACTCCACCTTTTTAATGCCGGATCGTATTCTTCCGGATAGCTCATCGTGACCAGGTGTCCGACACACCAGGTTACGATTGCTTCTGCTGATTCGAGATATCCGTCTTTTCTCTGTGTATTGATATGCAATGCCTTAGCGAACTCCTGTGCTACACTGGGTTTCTCGGCAATGTATAATGATTTTCCCATGTTACTCCTTCCAGTAGGGTGAAACAGCGGCTTTTTCTTTTATCTTTTTCTGTGCCAGAGAGACCGGAAAAAGGTTATCACTCTTCCACCGCCACAGTTCTCACGGGCACGCTGCTGACTTTTGTCGACTTCTTCTGCTGCTTTTAATGCTTCTTCCATGAAAGCTGCCTGAGAATCCACCGCTTTTATGCCGCCGGTCCGTTTCATATATGTGCCGTCTTTCTGCATGATCCTTGCTTTCACGTTATCATTTAACATAATCTTCAGATCATGGTTGATCTGACGTCTGATCTGCCCGTCTAATACCGGGCAGGCTACTTCTACTCTTTTTTCTGTATTTCTTGTCATCATGTCTGCGGAGCCGATATAGATCTTCTGTTCTTTTCCGGTTCCGAAGCTGAAGATACGTGAATGTTCCAGATAGCGGCCAACCACGCTCATCACCCTGACATTTTCTGTAAATCCAGGCACTCCCGGTAGTATACAGCAGATTCCGCGAACAATCAAGTCTACCCTTACTCCGGCGCAGGAGGCCTCGGATACTTTCTTTATGAAGTCCACATCTGTCACGGAGTTCATCTTCATAATGATGCGTCCTTCGCTTCCTTTTGCTATCTCTTCGTCCATCATCTGTAAGATACGGCTCTTTAAGCTGACCGGTGATACGATCAGGTATTGATAGCTGCCCTGCAGATTGCCGATGGACATATTCTTGAAAAATTCTGCGGCGTCCTGTCCGATTCGCGGATCAGCAGTCATCAAGGACAGATCGGTATACATGGCAGCTGTCTTCTCGTTATAATTGCCGGTTCCGACCTGTGTGATATACTGGATGTCATTTCGGTTCCTGTATGTGATCAGACAAATCTTGGAATGCACTTTGTAACCGTCGAATCCATAGATCACACGGCATCCTGCTTCTTCCAGACGTTCCGACCAGTCGATGTTGTTCTGCTCGTCAAATCTTGCACGCAGCTCGATCAGCACGGTGACTTCTTTGCCATTTTCCGCAGCTGCGCACAGGTATTCTACCAGTCTTGCCTTCTTCGCCAGGCGGTAGATAGTGATCTTGATCGTCATAACGTTCGGATCTGCCGCGGCATCTTTGATCAGCTTCAGGAACGGATCCATGCTTTCGTATGGGTAGAACAACAGGATATCATTCTTTTTCACCTGTTTTAACATGTTTCCGCCCTGTACATGTGCTGATTTTTGCGGGGAGAATGGTTCGTAGACCAGTGCTTTCTTCATAGACTCCGGGAGATTTCCTGCGATGGAGAACATATAATCCAGTTTCATCGGCATCTTCGTGCGGAAGATCTGCTCCGGTGTGATCTTGAATTTCTTACAGAAGTATTCCTGCATTTCCGGTGTCAGTTTCTCCGCTGTTTCTAATCTTACTACCGCCATCCTGCGGCGTTTGTGCAGGGTACTCTGCATGAGTTTCCGGAAATCATCGGTAACCTCCAGTGCTTCATCGTCCGGAGATACGTCTGCATTTCTTGTCACGCAGATGTAGTTCGGGTCGGATACTTCGTACTGATCAAATACCAGATCCAGGTATTCCATGATGACTTTCTCCATGCGGATATAACGGATGTCATGTCCCGGAAGCATCAGGATATCGGATACATAGGTCGGAACCGGTACGATTCCGAGGATCTGTTCTTTTTCTTTGTCGTCTTTATTCTTCCTGCTATTGATATGCTTCAGATTGGCTGTTACGTAGATATCTTTATTCATAAGATGCGGGAACGGGTGGCTGCTGTCTACGATCTGCGGTGACAGTACCGGCAGGATCTGCTCTTTGAAACATTTCTTAACATATTTCTTCTCGTCTGTCTCCAGTTCTTTAAAGTCTAGTCCGCAGACTCCGTATGGGGACAGTTCTTTCTTGATCCCGGCGTAGGTCTTGTCACGTTCTTTATATAACGGGGCAACTGCTGCGTAGATCGCATCCAGCTGCTCCTGCGGTGTCATTCCCGACCGGCTGTCTCTGTGTCTGTCGTCTGTCTGCACCATATCATAGAGGCTTCCGACACGGATCATGAAGAATTCATCTAAGTTACTGGTGAAGATGGCCACGAATTTCATACGTTCCAGCAATGGCACGCTCTTATCTCTTGCTTCTTCCAATACACGCTGATCGAATCTCAGCCAGGAAAGTTCTCGGTTCTGTGTGTAGTTTAATAGTTCTCGGTCCATAGGGTCTGCCTCCGTTTCTTGCCGGTGCCATTGGTGCCATTGGCACTTTGTAATCAGCGAATTTATTGTATACTTTATTATAGCAAAACCATCTTTTATTCTCAACACTGAGATGTATTGTGTTCAGATTTGTAATCTGATTTATAATCTGATTGGTATCGGCAGGCGAAGCCGGATATCGGTAAACGGGGTCGAATTTGCTGGATGTATAATGCAAAAAAGGCGAGAACTACGCCTTTTCACATGTTGCAGTTCCCACCTTTTTATTATTATTTTATGCTCTCACCTTATGAACGATAAACAGGTGAGTATGAGTGTGCCACCAAGGACACTAAAAGAGCCTGTTTTCCCGTCCCCTGGCTACTTTGCCTGAATATATCCCTTGGCAGTCAGTGCTTCGGCGCAAAGTACGGCTCCGCCTGCTGCACCGCGAACAGTGTTGTGTGACAGTCCGATGAATTTGAAATCATACATGCTGTCTTCTCTCAGACGTCCGATAGACACACCCATTCCGTTCTCATAATTTACATCCGCTTTTACCTGTGGTCTATCATCTTCTGACAGATACTGGATGAACTGCTTTGGAGCACTTGGAAGTTCTGCTTCCTGTGGGAATCCCTTGAAGCTTTCCAGTTTCTCGATCAGCTGTTCTTTAGTTGGCTTCTTCTCGAAGTTGATGAATACAGCTGCTGTATGTCCGTTGAGTACAGGAACTCTTAAGCACTGGCATGTGATCTTTGGTTCTTCTGCAAGTTTGATTTCTCCGTTTTCCAGTGTTCCGAGTACACGAAGAGGTTCTTTTTCACTCTTTTCTTCTTCTCCGCCGATGTATGGAATGATATTCTCGATCATTTCCGGCCAGTCTTTGAATGTCTTACCTGCTCCGGAGATTGCCTGGTATGTTGTTGCCACAACTTCCTTAGGACCAAATTCTTTTAATGCAAAAAGTGCTGGAGCGTAGCTCTGGATGGAACAGTTTGGTTTTACTGCTACGAAACCTTTCTTTGTTCCAAGACGTTTTTTCTGTGCCTCGATTACCTCAAAATGTTCTGGGTTAATTTCAGGTACTACCATTGGTACGTCTGGTGTCCATCTATGTGCGCTGTTGTTAGAAACTACAGGTGTTTCTGTCTTTGCGTAAGCATCCTCAATCGCACGGATTTCTTCTTTGCTCATATCTACAGCACTGAATACGAAATCTACTTCAGAAGCTACTTTTTCTACTTCGTTTACGTTCATTACTACGATATTCTTTACAGCTTCCGGCATCGCTTTCTGCATTTTCCATCTTCCGCCTACTGCTTCCTCATATGTTTTTCCTGCAGAACGTGGACTTGCTGCGATTGCTACTACTTCAAACCAAGGGTGATTCTCTAAAAGAGAGATAAATCTCTGTCCAACCATTCCTGTACCACCAAGGATACCTACTTTTAATTTCTGATCCATTTTCCTATGTCACCTTTCTGTGTAAAATAACTATGGGTTTATTCCTGTTTTTTATTTTTAATAGCTATCCAAAGCTATATTGCTCTGGACAGTTATTTTTGATGTATATTATTATAATTATTTAACCACTCTTACCTTAAGTACACCTTCAATATCTATGATATGCTGTACAGATTCTTCTGTAATTGCAGAATCCACATCAAAGATTGCGTAAGCATAATCGCCTTTTGTCTTGTTGCTCATTTCTGTGATGTTGATATTGTCTTTTGCAAATGCACCTGTGAAACGAGTCAGCATGTTTGGAATATTTCTATGTAAAATAGCAATACGTCCCTGTGTCTGACATACACCAAGCTGTGTGTTTGGGTAGTTTACAGAGTTTGTGATATTACCATTCTCCAGATAATCCATAAGCTGGTCTACTGCCATCTCTGCACAGTTATCTTCGGATTCTTCTGTGGATGCCCCAAGATGAGGGAATGCGATAACACCCTTTACTCCTGCTACCTTTGGTGTAGGGAAGTCTGTTACATAATGTGCCAGCTTACCATTGTCTAATGCAGCAACTAAAGCATCTTCATCTACAAGACCGTTACGTGCAAAATTTAAGATAACGGCATCTTTTTTCATCTTTGCAATGCCTTCTGCACTAATCATGTTCTTTGTGCTGTCTAACAGTGGAACATGGATTGTGATGAAATCACAATTTTCAAAGATTTCATCAATAGAAGATACATGATGAACGGCTCTTGATAAGTTCCATGCGGACTTTACAGACAAGAATGGGTCATATCCGTAAACTTCCATGTTGAGGTTGTGTGCAGCATTGGCTACGAGAACACCGATTGCTCCAAGACCAATAACACCAATCTTTTTGTTCTGGATT
>ERZ857955.2489-NODE-2489-length-11800-cov-3.456705_pt1 | contig 11800 bp, 7 predicted proteins | sample MGYA00519956_ERZ857955 | MGnify/ENA primary metagenome ERZ857955 (study PRJEB31778, sample SAMEA3449378) | human gut metagenome | biome: human gut; feature: human-associated habitat; material: faeces | place: United Kingdom | collected 2010/2012 ...
TCCCGCCGATAAACCCTGACCGGAGAGGTGTACAAACTACTCGAATTCCTGCGGAGCACTTATGTAGCGCTTCTGTTCGTCATCATCGAAGCGGTGGCGATCAATTATTATGCGCACTCCTCCCACTTCACGCAGGCACGTATCCTCACGCAGTCGAACCGGCTGGCGGGCGGAATCCACAGCGCTTTCCGCGGCGTGAAACGCTTCTTCGCCCTGCCCGATGAAAACCGACGCCTGCTCGAACGGGTCGCGGCGCTCGAAAACGAACTGTCGTTCTATCGCGAGCAGGCGCTCTTCGCCGCCCTCGACACGGTGGGATCGCCCTTGGCGGGTCCCTACCGCTACACGACCGCCCGCGTCGTGGCCAACTCGATCAACAAGCAGGAGAACCTGCTGACGCTCAACAAGGGACGCGATTTCGAGGTATCGCCCGAAACGGCCGTCGTCACCCCTTCGGGCGCCATGGTGGGCTACATCGTCAGCTGTTCGGATCGTTATTCGGTGGCCGTGTCGATTCTCAATACCTCGTTCCGCGCCAGCGGCGAGGTGGCGGGCGACGGCCATTTCGGCTCGATCTACTGGGACGGTTTCGACGCGGAGCACGTCCGTATGCGCGACCTGTCGAAATATGCCGCCGTGGAGCGGGGCGACACGATCGTATCGACGAGTTTCTCGCGCTACTTCCCGGCCGGCATCCTGATCGGCACGGTCGAGGAGTTCGAACTCAACGAGACCCGCACGGCCTACGACGTGCGCATCCGCCTGGCCGCCGACATGACGGCGCTGCACGACGTGGTGCTCGTCAAGAATCAGGACTACAACGAACAACGGCAATTGGAAGAGGGAATTTAACACAAACCGGAGGGGCACGCCCCGACTTTTCGACCGAGCTATGTACCGAACCCTACAATACGCACTTCTGTTTCTGGTGGCGGCGCTGTTGCAGATCTTTCTGTTCAACAACCTGTCGCTGAGCGTCTACCTCAACCCGCTGGTCTACGTGGTTTTCATCGCGCTGCTGCCGATGGAGACCACACCGATCCGGATGCTTCTGGCGGGGCTCGCGATGGGGCTCGCGATGGACTGGACGATGGGTGCCGCCGGCGTGAACACGATCGCCACGGTCTTCGTCGCCTTCGTGCGTATCCACCTTCTCAACTTCGTCTGCGGCAAGGAGAACGTCCACGACGGCGGTGTGCCCTCGGCACGGCGGCTGGGCGAAAAGTCCTTCACGGTCTACCTCGCCCTGACGGTCGTCCTCCACAACGCGATCTTCTTCTACATGGAGGCGCTCTCGTGGTCGCACGCGCTGCTGACGCTGCTGCGGCTCGGCGTGAGCGCCGCGGTCGGCGTCTTCTTCTGCTGGCTGATCGCACAGGTATTCACCTCCCGACTCTCGCCGCGCATATGACCGACTCCCGCAAAGGATACGTGCGGATGCGCACGCTGCAAGCGGTGGTGCTGCTGATCTTCGGCGTCATCATCCTGCGGCTGGCCTACATCCAGCTCATCGACCCGAAATACGAAAAACTGGCGCGCGGCAACGCGCTGCGGCACGTCGTCCAATACCCGCCGCGCGGAGAAATCTTCGACCGCAACGGCGAGTACCTGGCGCAGAACCGCGCCTGCTACGACCTGATGGTCATCTACCGCGAGCTGCCGCGCGAAGGATTCGACACGCTGCAAATGCTCGACCTGCTGGGAATCTCCCGCACCAAACTCGAACGCGCGCTGCGCAACGCCCGCATGAGCCCCCGCATCCCCTACATGGTGACCAATTTCATTTCCAGCGAAGTGAAACTGCGCTTCGACGAAAACGACTTTCCGGGGTTCTACACCGTCTACCGCACCATACGCAGCTATCCGCGCAAGATCGGCGGCAACCTGCTGGGCGACGTAGGCGAGATCAACGAGAGGCAGTTGAAGATGAAGCGCTATGCCGACTATCGTTCGGGCGACTACGTCGGCCAGAGCGGCGTCGAAAAGGCCTACGAGGAGGAGCTGCGCGGCAAGAAAGGGGTGAAGATCATGGAGAAGGATACGCACGGCGTGGTCAAGGGCTCCTACATGGACGGCATGTTCGATTCACTGCCCGAACCGGGCAGCTACATCGTCACGACGATCGACGCCCGCCTGCAAGCCTTCACCGAAGAGCTGATGCGAGGTAAGGTGGGAGCCGCCGTGGCGATCGAGCCTTCGACGGGCGAGATCCTGATGATGGTCTCCTCGCCCACGTTCGACCCCGATGAAATGGTAGGCCGCCACAGGGGCAACAACTACATGAAAATGCTCTACAACAAACGCCAGCCGATGTTCAACCGCGCCGTGAAGGCGAAATATCCTCCGGGGTCGACCTTCAAGCTGGTGCAGGGGCTCATCGGACTGCAAGAGGGCGTGCTCACGCCGGCGGACCGCTACTCCTGCAACGGCGGATTCCGCTACGGCCACCGCATGATGAAATGCCATGCCCACGCCTCGCCGCTCGACCTGCGCGGGGCGGTGGCCAACTCGTGCAACGCCTACTTCTGCTACGTGCTGCGCAACATCCTCGAAAACCGCCGTTACGAAGACGTCGAACACGGCTTCGACATGTGGAAAACCTACGTCAACAGCCTCGGCTTCGGCCGCAAGCTGGAATCCGACTTTCTGGACGAAGGGGCGGGCTACGTCCCGTCGAGCGAATACTACGACCGGGTCTATCACGGTTCGTGGAACGCACTGACGGTCATCTCGCTCTCGATCGGGCAGGGCGAACTGGGCTGCACGCCGCTGCAAATGGCCAACTTCGCGGCCATCCTGGCCAACCGGGGCTACTACTACATCCCCCACATCGTCAAGCGCATCGAAGGGCGCGATTCGATCGACCGCCGTTTCTACGAAAAGCAGTATACGATGATCGACCCCAAGCACTTCGAACCGATCGTCGAGGGAATGTGGCGCGGCGTGAACGTCGGCGGCACCTCGACCGTGGCGCGGCTCGACGGCTGGGACGTCTGCGGCAAGACGGGCACGGCCCAGAACCCGCAGGGACGCGACCATTCGACCTTCCTGTCGTTCGCACCGAAGGACAATCCCCGCATCGCGATCTCGGTCTACGTCGAAAACGGCGGATTCGGCGCCACGATCGCCCTGCCGATCGCCTCGCTCGTCGAGGAGTACTACCTCACCGACACGATCACCCGCCCGTGGCTCGTCGATAGGGTGAAGAACATGCAAATCTATTATCCCTCCTATGCAAAGTAGAATCAAAGGCGGTCTGTTCCAGGGGGTCGATTTTCTGGCCGTCCTCTACTACCTGCTGCTGGTCGCGGCGGGCTGCATCTGCATCACCGCCGCTTCGTTCGACGAGGAGACGGCCGATTTCTTCGCTTTCTCGCACTTCTACATCAAGCAGTACATGTGGGTGACGGCCGTACTCGTCGTAGCGCTCGTCGTCCTGCTGCTCGACGTGCGCTACTACCACATGTGGGCCTATCCGCTATATATAATAGGTATCGTGGTGATGATCGGCGTATTGATCGCCGGCAAGGAGGTCAACGGCGCCAAGTCATGGATCGAACTGGGGTCGCTGCGCATCCAGCCCGTCGAATTCGTCAAGATCGCCACGGCGCTGGCACTGGCGCGCGTGATGAGCAACTACTCCTTCTCGATCAACCGCTTCGGCGATCTGCTGCGCGTGGGTGTGATCGTCGGCATCCCGATGCTGCTCACCATTCTGCAAAACGACACCGGTTCGGGCATCGTGCTGGGTGCATTCCTCTTCGTCCTCTACCGCGAAGGACTCAACAAGTGGCTCTGCATCCCGATTCTGCTCATCGCTGCGCTCTTCATCGTTTCGTTCCTGCTGACGCCCATGACGCTGCTGGTGCTGCTGATCCTGATCTGCGTGGCGTCGGAGGCGATGATGAACGGCCGATGGCGTTCGCGCATCGTCTACCTCGCCTCGCTGGCGCTCTCGGCCATCGTCCTCTCGTCGTTCATGGGACTCATCGCCCCCGGCACGATGGACATCTACCGCAGCCTGCTGACCGTGACGCTCGCTTCGCTGCCGATCGTGGCGGTCTACGCCTACCGCACGCGACTGATGAACATCCTGCTCATGGCGGGACTCTTCGTCGTCTCGATGGCCTTCGTCCCGGCGACCGACTATATCTTCGAATCGGTGCTCAAACCGCACCAGCAGGAGCGCATCCTGAGCTACCTGGGCATCGTCGACAAACCGCAGGGGATCGACTACAACGTCAACCAGTCGAAAATCGCCATCGGCTCGGGCGGCCTCTTCGGCAAGGGGTTCCTGCAAGGAACGCAGATCAAATACAACTTCGTGCCCGAAAAACACACCGACTTCATCTTCTGCACCGTCGGCGAGGAGTGGGGATTTCTGGGCGCCGTCGCGGTGCTCGGCGTCATGTGCCTGCTGCTGTTGCGGCTGATGAAAATGGGCGAACGGCAGGAGGAGCCTTTCGGGCGGGTCTACTGTTACAGCGTGGCGGCGATCCTGCTCTTTCACGTGCTGGTCAACGTGGGCATGACGATCGGGCTGATGCCCGTCATGGGTATTCCGCTCCCCTTCATGAGCTACGGGGGATCGTCGCTGCTGGCCTTCACCATCCTGCTCTTCATCGCCATCCGCCTCGACGCTTCGACGCGGCAGTTCCCGTCGACTTAACGATTCGTTAACATACGGCGGATATTAACGAACCGTTAAATCTCGCCCCATGCCGCGCGAATGCACGACGGATCGATTATTTTTGCAAGTCAGAAAACAACCGGATATGATCCCCTACAACCCGCAAGGTCTCACCCCCGAAGAGGTGGCCGCAAGCCGCGCCGCCCACGGCGAAAACATCATCACGCCGCAACGCGACGATTCGGCGTGGCGGCTGCTCGCGGAGAAGTTCCGCGACCCGATCATCATCGTGCTGCTCGTCGCCGCAGCCCTGTCGCTGGCCATGGCCTTCATGGAAGGCAACTTCACCGAAACCATCGGCATCCTCTGCGCCATCCTGCTGGCCACCTGCGTGGGATTTCTCTTCGAGTGGGACGCCATGCGGCGGTTCCGCCGGCTCAACCGTGTAAACGACGAGCAGCCCGTCAAGGTACGCCGAGGAGGCGTGATGCGCGAGATTCCGCGCCGCGAAGTCGTCGTCGGCGACCTCGTAAGCCTCGAAGCGGGCGAGACGGTGCCGGCCGACGGCGAACTGGTCGAAGCGGTATCGCTGCAAATGGACGAGTCGACGCTCACGGGCGAACCCGAAACGGCGAAGTACGTCGACGAGGAGCTCTTCGACCCCGAAGCGACCTACCCCTCCAACCGGCTGCTGCGCGGCACGACCGTGCGCGACGGATACGGCCGCATGGTCGTCACGGCCGTCGGCGACGCCACCGAAGCGGGCCGCGTCACCGAACAGGCGACCGTCCAGAGCGGCGAACAGACGCCGCTGCACCGCCAGCTGACACGCCTTTCGCGGCAGATCGGCAAGGTGGGCATCGCGCTGTCGGTGCTGATCTTCGTCATTCTGATCGGCAAGGCCTTCCTCGTCGAAGGGCTGGCCGATGCGCCGTGGCCCCACGTGGTGCGCATCGTGCTCAACTGCTTCATGGTCTCGGTGGCGATGATCGTCATGGCCGTTCCCGAAGGATTGCCGATGAGCATCACCCTCTCGCTGGCGCTCTCGATGCGGCGGATGCTCAAAACCAACAATCTCGTGCGCAAGATGCACGCCTGCGAAACGATGGGTGCCGTGACGGTCATCTGCACCGACAAGACGGGCACGCTCACCCAGAACCGGATGCGCGTGCAGGAGATCATCCGCTACGGGCTTCCCGACGAGCGGCTGCTCGGCGAGTCGGTGGCGGCCAACTCGACCGCCTTCCTCGACGCCGACGGCCGTCCGCTGGGCAACCCCACCGAAGGCGCGCTGCTCGAATGGCTCCGGCGCGAAAACGGCGACTACGCCGCACTGCGCGAAGGGGTGCGGATTCTCGACCGGCTGACCTTCTCGACCGAACGCAAATACATGGCTACGCTCATTGAGCGATGCGATACACGGGAGCGGTTTCTGCTCATAAAGGGTGCGCCCGAAGTGGTGCTCGCCCGCTGCGACGCCGCGACGGTTCCCGCCGAAATTCAGGAACAGCTGCTGGGTATGCAGCGCCGCGCCATGCGCACGCTGGCGCTGGCCTACGTCCCGACGAACGCCTCGCGGATCGAAGAGGCGGAGGAGCCGTACCGCCTGGCGGCCGTCGCGGCGATCGCCGATCCCGTGCGCGAAGAGGTTCCCGCCGCCGTAGCGGAGTGCATGTCGGCCGGCATCGCCGTCAAGATCGTGACGGGCGACACGGCCGCCACCGCCACCGAAATCGCCCGCCAGATCGGACTGTGGAACGATGCCGAAGATACGGATCGCAACCGCATGACGGGCGTCGAGTTCGAAGCCGCGAGCGACGAAGAGCTGCTCGCCCGCATCGGTTCGCTGAAAATCCTCTCGCGGGCGCGGCCGCTCGACAAACAGCGGCTCGTGCGGCTGTTGCAGCAGCAGGGCGAGGTGGTCGCGAACGACGCGCCGGCGCTCAACTTCGCCAACGTGGGCCTTTCGATGGGTTCGGGCACGTCGGTGGCCAAAGACGCCAGCGACATCACGCTGCTCGACGATTCGTTCCGCTCGATCGCAACGGCCGTCATGTGGGGGCGCTCGCTCTACCGCAACATCCAGCGGTTCATCCTCTTCCAGCTCACGATCAACTTCGCGGCGATCGTCGTCTTCCTCGCCGGATCGGTCATGGAGACCGAAATGCCGCTCACGGTGACGCAGATCCTGTGGGTCAACATCATCATGGACACGCTGGCGGCCATGGCCATGGCGTCGCTGCCGCCGCAGCACGAAGTGATGCGCGAACGCCCCCGCCGGCGCGATGCGAGCATCGTCTCGCGGGCGATGGTGCGCACGATCGCCACCTGCGGCTCGATCTTCGTGGTCGTCCTGCTCGGAATGCTCGGCTGGTGGCTCTACACGACGGGCGAGCCCACCGTGCGCCAACTCACGGTATTCTTCACGACCTTCGTCTTCCTGCAATTCTGGAACCTGTTCAACGCCAAAGGATTCGAAGCCGGATGCGCGGCGAGCCACGGCATCGCGCACAGCCGGACGTTCCTCACCGTGCTGGCGCTCATCGCGCTGGGGCAATGGCTCATCGTCGAACTGGGCGGCGAGGTCTTCCGCACCGTCCCGCTCTCGTGGCAGGAGTGGGCCTGGATCGTGGGGCTCACCTCGCTCATCGCACTGGGCGGCGAGGCGATCCGCGCCCTGCGGCGACGGCAGACGTGTTCGTGCCGCGACGCACGATAACCCTCTGCGGGCGGTTCTGAAAGGCCGCCCGCCGTTTTTCGGACGAAATCGCCGGCCGAACGTACCACTTTCGCATCCGTTTGCGTATCTTTGCTGCGGTTTAGGCGAGAGGTTTTTCACTATGACGACATCCAGGGAGATGACCACGGGGCCGGCGCTGCCCCTGATTCTCAATTTCACGCTGCCCCTGCTGCTGGGCAACCTGCTGCAACAGACCTATTCGCTGGTCGACGCGGCCATCGTGGGCCAGTTTCTGGGGATCGACGCCCTGGCGGGCGTAGGCGCCAGCAGTTCGGTGATCTTCCTCATCCTGGGATTCTGCAACGGCTGCTGCTGCGGATTCGGCATTCCGGTGGCGCAGCGCTTCGGCGCGCGCGACTACGCCGACATGCGCCGCTACGTGGCCAACGCCCTGCGGCTGGCCGTCGGCATCTCGGTGACCGTGGCGATCGTCACCAGCATCTGGTGCGCCGACATCCTGCATGCGATGCGCACCCCCGACAACATCTTCCGCGACGCCTACCTCTACCTGCTGGTCACCTTCATCGGCATCCCCTGCACCTTCTTCTACAACCTGCTGTCGAACATCATCCGCGCATTGGGCGACAGCCGCACGCCCTTCTGGTTCCTGCTCTTCTCGACGGTGCTGAACATCGCGCTCGACCTCTTCTGCATCCTCACGCTCGGCTGGGGCGTGCTGGGAGCAGCCGTGGCGACAGTCGTTTCGCAGGGCGTTTCAGCCGCGCTCTGCTTCGCCTACATGCACCGCCATTTCGAGATTCTGCGCAGCACGCGCGACGAACGGCGGTTCCGCTCGCGGCACGCCCGCACGCTGCTGGCGATCGGACTGCCGATGGGATTGCAGTTCTCGATCACGGCCATCGGCAGCATCATGCTCCAAAGCGCCAACAACGCCCTCGGCTCGGCCTGCGTGGCGGCCTTCACGGCCGGCGTGCGCATCAAGATGTTCGTCATCTCGCCTTTCGAGAGCCTCGGCATGGCGATGGCCACCTACACGGGCCACAACTACGGCGCCGTGAAGCCCGAACGCATCTGGCAGGGCATCAAGGTCGCCGCGGGGCTGATGCTCGGCTACGCACTCTTCGCCTTCGTCGTGCTGATGGCCGGTTCCGACCTGCTGGCGCGGCTCTTCATCGATCCGTCGCAGAGCGAGATTCTCGCCGACACGCGGCTGTTCCTCCACGTGGCGAGCTATTTCCTGCCGGTACTCGGCCTGCTCTGCATCCTGCGCTATACGATCCAGGGCGCAGGCTACACGAATCTGGCGATGCTGTCGGGCGTCTCGGAGATGATCGCCCGCACGGCGGTCAGCCTGTGGGCCGTACCGGCCCTGGGCTACATCGCCGTCTGCTTCGGCGATCCTACGGCGTGGATCGCCGCCGACCTCTTCCTCGTCCCCGCCTTCGTCTACGTCTACGGACGGCTCAAACGCATGACGCCGCCCGAAAAACCGATCGGCGGTCGATAATCGCACGGAGTTCCCGCCGCGCTTTTGCCGCTCCCCGAGGCTGGCGGAGCAAAAGATCTCCACGAGCCGCCCCGCCTCTTGCGCTACCGATTTGCACGATCCGCAAATTTTTATTATCTTGCGGATAGTTAGGCAATTCGAACAGCTATGATACGATATGGAGGGGGGGGGCATTTTGAGTGCTGCGGCACTGTTCCTGCTGGGAACGCTCCAAGCGCTGCACGCGCAGAAGAACCCGTTTTTGGAGCAAATCCGTAATTTTCCGCAGGAGAAGCTCCACGTGACGACCGACCGCGACGCCTATATCGCGGGCGACACGGTGTGGCTGCGTGCGCACTGCGTCGACGCCGCGACGCTCGAACCGCTCACGGCGAGCCGCTACGTCTACGTGGAGCTTCGCACGACGGACAACCTGCTCGTGCGCCGCATCAAGATTCTGCAACGCGGCGGCGTCTATGCCGGCTATCTGCCCCTGCCCGCGACGCTCGCGCAGGACGAATACGTGCTGTGCGCCTACACGCTCTACATGCGCAACCTCGGCGGCGACTATCTCTTCTCGAAACCCCTTTCGGTCAATCCCTACCGACAACCCGAAAAACGACGGCGCCGCACGGCGGCGGGCCCCTTCGACGTGGCCTTCTTCCCCGAAGGCGGCTACCTCATCGACGGACAGCCCTGCCGCGTGGGGTTCAAGGCCCTGGGCAAGGACGGACTTTCGCGGCAGGTGACGGGAACCGTGCGCGACGACCGTGGCCGCACCGTCGCGCGTTTCGCCTCGCGCCACGCCGGCATGGGGTCGTTCGAGTTCACGCCGCGGCCCGGCCGGCGCTACACGGCCGAATGCGTCCAGACATCGGGCGGTAAGGCGCGGCGCTTCGACCTGCCCGAAGCCAACGACCTCACCTTCGTCCTGCGCGTCGAGCCCAACGACACCTCCTTCGTCGTATCCGTCCGTTCGGCTAAAAAGTGGCGGCCGCAGGGATTGAAGCTCCTCGTCCACCGCTGCGGCACGCAGTGCTACTACAAGGAGTGGAACCCGCAGCACGCATCGCTCACCTTCCTGCGCGACGAACTGCCGGGCGGCCTCTACCAGATCCTGCTGCTCAGCCCTACGGGCGAAGCCTACTCCGAGCGGCTGGGCTTCAACCGCCGCGACGAAGAGGCCGAGGTGACGATGCGGCAGGAGGGCACGTTGCAGCAGCGTTCGAAGGTAACGCTGCATTTCGAGGTGCGCGACACCAAACGCCGACCCGCACAGGGCGACTTCGCCGTCGCCGTCACCGACCGCAAGGCGGCGGCTCCCGTAGCGACGGCGGGCATCTACTCCACGCTGATGCTCTCCTCCGAGCTGCGCGGTGTGATCGAAGACCCCGACTGGTACTTCGCACCCGACAACGCGCAGGGCGACGAGGGACTCGACGAACTGCTGCTTACGCAGGGCTGGCGCAGGTACGACGTGCCGAAGCTCCTGCGCGACGAATACAAGGAGCCCTATTACCCGTTGGAGGCGGGACAGGAGATCGCAGGACGCATCGAGCGCACGGCCATGTTCTCCAAAAAGAAGAAGCTCGACCGCTACACGATGCGGCTGCTGGTACCCCAGAGCGGCTACGCCACCTCGGCTCCCATCGCCGAGGACGGGTCGTTCGCACTCAACGGGTTCGACTTCCCCGACAGCACGACCTTCGTGCTGCGCCCCACCGTCCGAGGGCGGACGATTACCGACGCGCGGATTCTCATCACGCCCGATTCGTTTCCCGAATACCGCACGCTGCCGCGCCTGCGGCAGCCCGATCCGACCTACGTGGCGCAGGCGCGAAGGTATATCGAGCAGCGCGGCACGGCAGACATGCGGAATATTGTCATCGACACCGTGGTCGTGACGGCAAAACCCTGGGACGACGACATCGACGAAAACGCGCCGGAACACCGCCTGGCAGCACGGTCGTGGAACGCCGAGCAGATCAAGGAGGTCAGCGCAGGGACGATCCTCGACTTCATCGAGAAGATGCCCGGAATGCAGGTCATGGGACGAAGGGTATTATACCGTGGGCACAAACCTGCCTTTATGGTCGACGGAAGATTAGAGGAAACGGTCAGTATGCTAAATAAAACAGAAGATGTAGTCGGAGAAAGTACGAATTGGGGTTCAGGAAGAATGGATAAGAACGATAAACGAACAATACACTACCAGCCAATTCCAACTGTTAATAGTTGGGTAGATATGACAGGAAGAGATTATTCAAGTACTAATTTGGAAAGAGAACTTGCAAAAGCTAAACGACAAGTCGATTATCAAGATAATTTGGATAATGTCCCCGATTGTTTGTATTATCCAATCGAACAGGTAGCACGTATCGACCTGATCGACCGCAACCAGACGACCTATTGGGGAACGAACCTCAAAGGCGGCATCATAGCCATTACCATGAAAAAGGGAAAAGCGTTGGCCGAAGCGTATGCCGCTGCACCATCGCCGGACGTAAGCGTAGTGACGCCATTGGGTTATCAAACCCCTGCGGAGTTTTACTCTCCGACATACGACACCGAAGAGAAACGTAGAACCAATACGCCCGACTATCGCACGACGCTTTACTGGAATCCTGTCGTCAAGCTCGATGATCTGGGGCAGGCTACCGTCGAGTTCTACACCTCCGACGCACCGGTCGACTACGACATCTCTATCGAAGGCGTATCCCGAAGCGGCAAGATTATCCGAAAGCAGCAGCGGTTCCCGCCGGCACCCTGAAATCCGCCGGACTGCGGATCGGCCGACGCACGCACCGGTTCGACCGGATATAAAGAGGCATCCGGACATCGCAGCGATGTCCGGATGCGTTTCATTCAGACGTCATGTCGCCTGCCGACGGCCAACCGCCGAACGGCAGAAGGCATCTTCGCGGCCGCGGCCGGTATCAGAGCACGCCCTGCTCGACCATCGACTTGGCGACCTTCATGAAGC
>ERZ857955.2494-NODE-2494-length-11791-cov-2.794564_pt1 | contig 11791 bp, 11 predicted proteins | sample MGYA00519956_ERZ857955 | MGnify/ENA primary metagenome ERZ857955 (study PRJEB31778, sample SAMEA3449378) | human gut metagenome | biome: human gut; feature: human-associated habitat; material: faeces | place: United Kingdom | collected 2010/2012 ...
TTTTGGCTGCGATGACGGCGCGGTGCTGCTGACCGATGGGGTGCTGTATCATCTGGACGGCAGCGGCACGGTGACCGCACAGCTGGATACCGGCGAGGATGCACTGACGCCGCTGTCCGGCAATATTCCGGGGGCATGGGGGGAGAATACTCTATACCTTTGGAACGACGGCACGTTTTCCAGCATCTTTATGGAAACGGGGATTTTGGGAGCGTATGCCGATGAAAAACACATTGCGTTCCTGTCCAAGGGCTCCGGCTATCTGACCAATACAATTCTGTTGGATGCGCTGGGACAGAAAATCGGAAGTATTGGACTGACAGACGCCGCTATGACAGAGCTTGCCTGCACGGAGAACGTGCTGGCAGGGCTGTGTATGGACAAGCTGGGGCAGTGGAGCCTCCGGCTTTATGATTTTACCGGAAAGCTCCGGACTGAAATCCCCTTGGGAGAGGAAAGCCGGTGCCATCTCCTCGGCATGGAGCAGGGCTTTCTGGTGCTCACGACGCATAGCCTTCGGTTTTATGAAACAAACGGCACGGAAACCGGCAGCTATACGCTGCCCAGAGGAACCATTTCCTGCGGAACTGTGGCAGGAGAAGACGCCGTGGTGCTGGCGGACTGCGGCAGCACGGGCACACTTTATTTTATTTCGTCAGCAGGAAAGCTGCTGGGAGAAACCGCAATTTCTACTCAGGTTCGCAGGCTAACAGCCCAGGCGGACCGGGTCTATGTACTTGACTATCAGGCACTTCGGGTCTATGATAGGCAAGGGGGACTGCAAGCGACGCTGGTACAGGGCGCGCGGGCAGCCAATCTGAGCCCCAATGGCTCCAATCTCTGGCTGGTCGGAAACGGCGAGGTCAGCAGAATTTCGATTTCGTAGAAGTTGACCGATTGCAGAGATGCATAATCGGTCTGTCAATATACCTGCCAATATGGCAAAAAAGGAGAAATACGATGCGTCCTACCTTATGCAGCAGATGCAAAAAGAATTATGCGGTGATTTTTATCACAAAAATTGAAAATGGCGAGACAAAGAACGAGGGACTCTGCCTGAAATGCGCCAAGGAGCTGGGCATTAAGCCGGTGGATGACATGATGCAAAAGCTGGGCATCACCGACGAGGACCTGGAGAATCTTACCGGCGAAATGATGGGTGCTCTGGGCGGCGAGGAGATGATCCCCACAGACGACGGCGCGGGAGATGACGAGGAGGACGGCAGAACCGCTACGTTCCCGTTCCTCAGCAAGCTCTCCGGAAATATGGACCGTCAGAAGCCTGAACAGCCCAAGGATGGCAAGGAGCCGAAAAAGGGCGGGAAAAAGGACCGCAGAAAGTTCCTGGAAACCTATTGCCTGAACCTGACCAGAAAGGCGAAGGAGGGCAAAATCGACCGGATGGTGGGCAGAGAAACGGAGACGGAGCGCGTCATCCAGATTCTCAACCGCCGCCAGAAGAACAATCCCTGCCTGATTGGTGAGCCCGGCGTTGGTAAAACCGCCATTGCCGAGGGACTTGCACAGCGGATTGCAGACGGCAAGGTGCCCTATAAGCTTCTGGACAAGGAAATCTATATGCTGGATATGACCGCCATGGTGGCGGGTACCCAGTTCCGCGGCCAGTTTGAAAGCCGCATGAAGGGGCTGATTGACGAGATCAAAAAGGCGGGAAATATCATCCTGGTCATTGATGAGATCCATACCATTGTGGGAGCCGGAGACGCCGAGGGCAGCATGAATGCTGCTAATATCTTGAAGCCTGCCCTGTCCCGTGGCGAGATTCAGGTGCTGGGTGCGACTACCTTTAACGAGTATCGCAAGCACATTGAAAAGGATACGGCATTGGAGCGCCGGTTCCAGCCGGTTACGGTGAATGAGCCCACCGTTGAAGAGGCGGTGGACATTCTGCGGGGCATTTCCCACTATTATGAGGAGTTCCACGGCGTCACCATTTCTCCGGAGATTGCGCGGCAGGCGGTATTGCTGTCGGAGCGTTATATTTCTGACCGGTTCCTGCCGGATAAGGCGATTGACCTGATTGATGAGGCTTGCTCTGATGTGAACCTCAAGGACCCGGATATCAGCCGCCTTGCCGCCTCCAAGAAGGAACGGGCGGACATTGAGCTGGAAATAGGAATGCTCACCGACGATGGCGAGCACGATGAAAAGGACTATGAGCGGCTGGCATTGCTGCGCAGTAAGGCATTGCAGCTGGACGGCACCATTCATGAGCTGGAGAGCAAACCCCGTCCTGCTCTGACCATGGAGAATCTTGCCCGGGTCATTGAACTCTGGACCAAGATTCCCGCCAGCAAGGTGGAGGCACAGGAATATCAGCAGCTTCAGACTTTGGAAGAGAATCTCAAGAAGCACATTGTGGGGCAGGATGAGGCGATTTCCGCAGTTGCCCGTTCCATTCGCCGGGGCAGAGTCGGCATTTCTCCCAAGCGCCGCCCGGTGAGCTTTATTTTCGTGGGCTCCACCGGCGTTGGCAAGACCGAGCTGGTAAAGACCCTGGCTGCGGAGCTGTTTGACAGCGAGGACAACCTGATTCGGGTGGATATGTCCGAATATATGGAGAAGTATTCCGTCTCCAAGCTCATCGGTTCCCCTCCGGGCTATGTGGGCTATGACGAAGCAGGTCAGCTCACCGAAAAGGTCCGCCGGAAGCCCTATTCCATCATCCTGTTTGACGAGCTGGAAAAGGCGCATTCCGATGTGCTGAACATCCTGCTTCAGGTGCTGGACGACGGACGGATTACCGATTCTCAGGGCAGAACCGTAAACTTTGAGCACACTGTTATTATCATGACCTCCAATGCCGGAAGCGAGCAGCGGAGCACCTCTCTTGGCTTTGACCGCAGTCCCAGCCAGCAGGCAAAGGAGAAGGCGATGAAGGCGCTGCAGGAGTTCCTGCGCCCTGAGTTCATCAACCGTGTGGATGAAATCGTCTGCTTCAATAAGCTGACCAAGGAGAACTTCCGAGGGATTGCGGGCATTATGATGGGTGAGCTGCGGCAGTCTCTGGAGGATCGCGGACTGAATCTCACCTGGGATGAAAGCGTAATGGACTATCTGGTGGAGAAGTCCTATTCCGAAACCTATGGTGCGCGGAATCTTCGCCGTACCATTCAGCGTGAGCTGGAGGATCCCATTGCAGAGAAGATCATCGACAGCTTCGAGGCGCCGATTTCCACCATTACCATTCATGCAGCGGATGGAACGGTGTCGGTAACGGCAGAATAATCGGGGGCTTCCCAACAGAAAGGATAACCAAAGATGGACCTTAGAGAGATCTTTATCAGCCAGCCGGAAATGAAGGAGCTGCTGCTTCGCAGTGCCATCGGACTGGAAAAGGAGAATATCCGGGTGCTGGACGACGGCAATATTGCCATGACGCCCCATCCCTTTGGCAATAAGGCAACCCATCCCTTTATTACCACGGACTTTTCCGAGTCCCAGGTGGAAATTGGAACGGAGGTCTGCGCCAATCCCGACCAGGTCTATGACCAGCTGGAGAATCTGCACGATATTGTTTCCACCACGGTTGCGGTAGAAAACAGCCAGCGGGAGTTTCTCTGGCCCATCAGCAACCCGCCGATTATTCACAGCGAGGCGGAGATCCCGGTGGCAAAATTTGTGGGAGACGCCCACAGCAAGGAAACCTATCGGGAGTATCTGGCGGACAAGTACGGCAAAAAAATCATGCTGTACTGCGGCATTCACTATAATTTTTCCTTTGACCGGGATTTGATCCGGCGGCTCCATCAGGTGCTGGGACGCCTTGACAGCCCCCAGTACCTTCAGAGCGATCTGTATCTGACCCTGGCAAAAAACTGCTATCTCTATAGCTGGTTTCCGGTGGTGATGACGGCTGCCAGCCCCATCTATCATGAGAGCTTCCTGGGGGAAGGGCAGGAGATTGGCGGCGGACGGTTCCTGGGCTATGCCTCCATGCGCAACAGCCGCTATGGCTACTGGAATAAGGACGAAATCATTCTGGATTACAAGGACATGCCCTCCTATATCAACTCCATTGTGTCGGAGGTGCGAAAGGGCGACCTGTATTCCTCCAGTGAGTTTTATACACCGGTACGCCTGAAGCCAAAGGGCAAGTATCTCATGAAGAACCTGCGGGAGAACGGCGTCAACCACATTGAGCTTCGTATGTTCGACCTGAATCCTCTGGACAAAAACGGCATGAGCAAGATGGACATGGAGCTCATGGAGTATTTCCTCCTGTATCTAACCGCTAAGCCCGACTTTGACTATACCCCGGAGCTCCAGCGGCAGGCGCATGAGAACCATATTCGTTCTGCGGTATACGATATCAGCTCCGTGGACATTGTGCTTCCGGAGCGCACGGAAACCCTTCAGCAGGCGGCGATTCGGCTGGTGGAGGAAATGGAGGAGTTCTATCGTCAGCTGGCTGTGCCCAGAGCTTTGGAGGTGCTGGAGACATCCAAAAAGCGGCTGGTGGATCAGGAGCTGCTCTATGCCCATCGGGTGTATCACGAGATCGAGCAAAAGGGCTATGTCCCCTTTGCCATGGAATGTGCGGAAAAGGCGCTGGAGCAGTCCAATGAGAAGTATTACCTGCTCAAGGGTTTTGAGGATATGGAGCTGTCCACTCAGGCACTGATTAAGGCATGCCTGAAGCTGGGCGTCAAATATGAGGTGCTGGATCGGTTGGATAACTTCGTCCGGCTGCGCCGCGGAGATCAGGTGGAGTATGTCAAGCAGGCAACCAAAACCAGCCGGGACAACTGCGCCAGCATCCTGATTATGCGCAATAAGAATCTGACCAAAAAGCTGTTGGAGGAACAGGGAATTCCCACTCCTCGCGGCGTGATTTTTGAGTCCAAGGAGGCTGCACTGGCATCCTTCCGGCATCGGCAGCCCGGGTCCTGTGTGGTCAAGCCCAACTTTACCAATTACGGCAAGGGCATTACGGTGTTTACCTCCCATCCCAGCGATGAGAACTTTGAAAAAGCCCTGGACATTGCGTTCCAAAACAGTCAGGAGGTACTTCTGGAGGAGTATATCCCCGGCGACGATTACCGGTTCCTGGTGATCGGCAATGTGGTCCAGGCGGTCTCCAAGCGGATTCCTGCCTATGTGGTGGGGGACGGAATTCGGACCATTCGGGATCTGGTCATTGAGAAGTCTCTGGATCCCCGGCGCGGTCCGGACCACAAGCGTCCCCTCAGCTTTATTGGCATGGGCGCGGAGGAGGCGCTGCATCTGGAAACCATGGGCATGAGCTTTATGACCGTGCCGAAGAAGGGCGAGAAGGTCACCCTGCGGCAGAATTCCAATGTATCCACTGGCGGAGAGTCCATTGACTGCACGGATATTGTCCATCCCTCCTACCGCGACATTGCACTGAAGGCGGCGCAGGCGGTGGGCGCGGTGTTCTGCGGTGTGGATATTCTCACGGAGGACGTGACCCGTCCTGCGGAGGAAAGTATTTTTGCCGTGACAGAGCTGAACTTTAACCCGTCCATTAAAATCCACTGTTATCCCTCCGCCGGACAGTCCCGACCCATTGGTGAAGCAGTGGTGCGATTCCTGTTCGATCTGGACGGGGAGAAAGGAGCACAGGAATGACCCTGGACGAAGCAATACTGAAGCGGCGCTCCATTCGCAGCTATGACATGGAGGAGCTGGAGCCGGAAATCATCGACGGGCTGGTGGATTTTTTATCGGAGCTGAAGGTGCCGGACGATACCATCGACTGGAACTTTGACATTCTGCCCCTGGACGATATGCGGAATATCCTCAACGGCATTCCTCGGCTTCAGGCGCCGCACTATCTTGTAATCCGCTCGGAGAAAATTAAGAACTGCCTGCAAAATGCCGGGTATATCGGCGAAATGGCGGTTTTGTGGCTCACTGCCCACGGGATTGCCACCTGCTGGCAGAGCACGCTGGACGTGGAGCCGGAGCATGATTTTCCCGATGTGCTGCCCTATATTACTACGGTAGCATTCGGCAGGTCCACGGAGCCCTTCCGTTCCGATCCCTCAGAGATCAAAAAGAAGAAAAAGCTCTCTGCCATTGCCTATGGCGACATGGCTTCTCCGCGAAAGGAGATCATGGAGCTCACCTGGATGGCGCCCAGCTGCATGAACGCAGAGCCGGTGCGCTATCTGGTGGACACCCATCGTATCCATATCTATCGAAAGAACAATAAGCTGCTGAAATTCAACCAGCTGAACTACTACCAGTGCCTGGACGTGGGCGTTGCCATGGCACATCTGGAGGTTGCGGCGAAGAAATACGGCTATCAGGTGATTTTTGAGCGCCTGAGCCCGGAGCCGGATTTCCGGAAGGAGATTTATCAGGCGTCTGCCCATCTTGTAAAGGAGGAAGGCTAAGTGCCAAAGCCGATTATGGTATCCTGTGATTCCGCCTGTGATCTCAGTGATGAGATGCGGGAGCGATATGCCATTCAGGTTACCAGCATGTATATCCAGCAGGACGGCAAGGTCTTTCGGGACGGCATTGACATTACCCCTGACGATATCTATGCCACCTATGAGGCAAAGGGCGTGCTGCCGACCACCTCTGCCATTCCGCCGGAGGAGTACCGGGAGTTCTTTGAACGGTTTACCGCCCAGGGCTTTGCGGTGCTGCATATCGGTCTGTCCAGCGGAATCTCCAGCACCTGTCAGGACGCAATGATTGCCGCATCGGAGCTGGAGGATGTGTATGTGGTGGATTCTCAGGCGCTGAGCTGCTCCGGCGGACTGCTTGCCATTGAAGCCTGTCGGATGCGGGACGAGGGTATGGAGATTCAGGAGGTTTATGAGGCGATTATGGATCTGGTGGATCGGACCAATACCTCGTTTATTGTGGCAAAGCTCACGTATCTTGCCAAGGGCGGACGCTGCAGCACGGTAACGGCACTGGGCGCCAATATCCTGGGCATTAAGCCAGCCATTGAAATGGCAGGGGGAACCCTGTCGGTGGGAAAGAAGTACCGTGGAAAAACGCCGGATGCCTTTGAAAAGTTCTTGCGGGATAAGCTGAATCTTGCCCGGCAGGAGGGAGACGGCGGCATTGCATGCGTCTATCATGCAGGCATCGACCAGAGTCTTTTTGACCGTCTGGTGGAAATCACCCGGGAGTCCGGTATTTTTGAAGAGGTGATGACCGCCCGTGCCGGCAGTATCATCTCCTCCCACTGCGGCGCGGAAACCATTGGCTTTACATTCCAGAAGAAGCGGGAGGGTTGCTGATGACACCGCCAAAGGTATTATTGTGCAATTATACTCCCGCAGAGGAAAAGGCGTGGCGGTTTTTACTGCGCGGCTTTCCTCTGCTTGAGCTGGTTTCCGTTGAGCCCCAGCAGTTCGGCTGTACGTTGGCGGAATTGGCAGCGGGACAGCAGAACCCCGGCTCCAATGAGCCAGGCAAGGTTACCGGACGCATGGTAATTTTCGCGGGAGCGCAGGGAGAGCTGCTGAAAAAGCTGGTCGATCTTTCCGGTCAGGTGACAAAGGAGCATGCCTTTCGCGCCATTCTGACGGAATCCAACCGCAGTTGGACGCTGAACCGGCTGTATGCGCAGCTGGAAAAAGAGGAACAGTCCCTGATGGGAAAGAGAAGGTAAAAAATAAGCCCGATGGAGTCGTCCCATCGGGCTTTTGCGTTGTTATTTTGCTTTTAACTGTTCTGCCAATGCTCCATTTGGATCCACATACAGGGTGTTATAATGCTCATAGATCACCATGCCGGGCTTTGCACCCGCGGGCTTTTTTACCTGCTTGACCGGGCAGTAATCCACGGGGACGTTCTGGCTTTCCCTAGCCTGGGAGTAGTAGGCTGCCAGCTGTGCAGCCTCCAGAATGCTCTGTTCATCCGGCTCGCGACCCTCGCAGGAGAGAATCACATGGCTGCCATGAATCTTCTGGGTGTGGAACCAAAGGTCCGATTTGTAGGAGGATTTCAGCGTCAGAAGATCGTTCTGCACATTATTTCGTCCTACCCGTATTCTTAGACCCGCAGAGGAGACGAACTCCATTGGCTTTGAGGGCGCGGACTTCATGCGCTTTTTCTTGTCGGTGTTCCGCAGATAGCCGCCGGAAATCAGCTCCTGCCGGATATCGGTGAGATCCTTTTCGGTTTCGGCGCGGCTGAGCTCGTCCAGAATGCTCTCAAGGTAGCTAAGCTCCGTCTCGCCCTTGGCAATCTGCTGGGTCAGGTATTGCTCGGCATTTTTTGCCTTGTTGTAGTCCTTGAAATACTTCGCGGCGTTTTGCTGCGGAGAAAGGGTGGGATTCAGGGGAATCTCCACTTTCTTCAGCTCCGGATCATAGTAGTTTTCGGCAATGAGCTTGGTCTGACCGCGTTCCATCCGATAGAGATTGGCGGTAATCAGTTCACCGCGGATTCGGAACAAATCCCGGTCAGCGGCGCCGGAAAGCTCTTTTCGCTGGTTTTCCAGCTTCCTGGCGGTACGATTCCGAAGGTTGGTGATGGTTTTCAGCGTTGCCTGGGACTTGGACTTCATCCGGGCGGCAGCGTCCTTCTTGGCATAAAAGCCGTCCAGCAGGGCAGAAAAGCTCTCTTGCTGCTGGGACTCCACCAGCGGTCCGTATTGGAAGATGGGCAGATAGGTAAAGTCCCAGGGCGTTCCGTTTTTCAGCAGCAGATACGGCGTTTTAGCGCCCTCCAGCAGCTTTTGAAATTCTGCCTTTAAATAAGCGCCGAATGCATAGCGAGAGGAAAGGGAAAGATCATTCAGGTCCTCCAGTGCCGGATTATAGCGGAAGCACAGCTCCCGGCAAATCAGCGGCGGCAGACCGGAAAAATGATCCATCAGAAAACCGTCCGGATGGGTGGGCGTATCGATGCGCTGGAGCAGAGCGGTGATGTCCTCCAGGGCTGAGCTTATGCTGACTGGGGGGCAGATGATAATAGAGCCCCGGCAAAACCTGACGCTGCTCGGACATTTCATAGTCCACCCGGCGTACGCAGTCAATGATACGTCCATCCCCGCCGGTGAGAATCAGATTGGAGTTCCGACCCATGATTTCCAGAATCACATGGCGGGTGACCGGTTCGCCAAATTCATCGGTGCAACCCAAAGCAAAATCCACCACGCGCTCCATCGGGGGCTGGATGACGTCCTCAAACCGTCCGCCAGCCAGATGCTTCCGCAGCAGCATGCAGAACATGGGGGGAGAAGCGGGATTTTCAACGGTTTCCCGGGTAAAATGCACGCGCGGTGCAGAGGGATTGGCGGAGAGCAGCAGCCGGGCGGAGCCCTCTTTGGTACGGAGCAGGAATACCACCTGATCCCGGGTGGGCTGATAGATTTTATCCAGCTTTGCTCCAAGAATATGCGCTTTCAGCTCTTCCACAACGGAAGAAAGGGTAATGGCATCAAGTGGCATGGCGATCCTCCATGATAATGGTAAACAGCGCACGAATCCGATCCGTCTGTCCCAGAAGATAGAGGGCGCCAAACAGCGCCTCCAGTCCCGTTGCCTTGGAATACTGGCTGTGGGTGGCATTCTTGGGAATGTTGTGGACGGCGGCATTTCGACCGCGGCGGTAATAGCCGGCTTCCTCTTCGGTTAAATGGGGCAGCAAGCGGTCGGCAGCCTCCGCCTGAGCAGGCGCGCAGACATAGGCGGTGGTTTCTTTGTGAAGATGCCCGCTGGTGGTTCGCCCGTCCAGCACAAGCATGGACCGGACGAGAATCTCATAAACCGCGTCTCCCATATGGGCAAGCCCCAAGGCAGAAACGGCACCGACCTCTCTTGGACTCAGGGCATGATGCAGCAGTGCTTCCATGGTGTTCCTCCTGTCAGTCCTTTTTCCAGCCGTGGCGCAGCTCATACTGGTCGTTGAAATCTTCGATGAACTTGTCAAAGGATTGGAGGGCGCTGCCGAATGCTTCTGCGCCCTGGGGTCCAAGGGTGGAAAAATACTGGGTGAAAAAGCTGTCGATTTCCTGATGGAATATCATGGCGCACTGGTGCCCCAGCTCGGTGAGATAGAGCTTTTGGTTCTTTCCGGTGCCCTCCTTGCGGATTAAACCGGATTTTTGCAGATTGCGCAGAGAAACGGACAGACTGGGCAGTCCGATGCCGCACAGCGGCGATAGCTCACTGAGGGTAACGCCTTCGTTGGACTTTAATATTGTAAGAATTCGCGGCTGACCCTGATATAGCCCTGCAACCTTACAAAAGTTCCGTTCCATTCGGGCAAAATCACGGGTGACGGTGAACACCAGTCCACCGAAATCATATCTGGAAATGGGCATGAAAGCACCTCACTATCAAATGTTTTTCATACTATTATACCACAATCCACCTTTCTTGGAAAGTAGAAATCTGTGGGTGCATCGTTTCTGTGAAGGAATTGTGAAAAACAATGGGCAGAATGCACAAAAAAGTTTGACGGCTAACAGTCATTGTACTGAAATTACCAATTCGCCACAGGTTATTGCTGACTTTTTGTGCAGACTGTGGTATATTAGCGCTATATTTTAGGGCGCAATGCCCGGGGAGGAAACGATTGTGGAAGAAAACTACGGTAAGAAAATCGGTGAAGCGAAGACGCTGCCCTTGGCGGTCAGCGGCATGCTGATGGTGGCGTTCATTTTCCTGATTGCCGGAATCAGCGTTATGGGCTATGGTATTTCCAAGGGGACCTTTGGCAGTATGGCAGTTACGGGCATTGTGCTGCTGGTGGTTGGCATTGTGCTGCTGGCTTATTGCATCAAGACCATCATGGGCAGGGTCATCTGCTATGAGAATGCCATTGTCATCAAGGAGACGTTTAAGACTACGGTAATTCCCAGAGAGAAGATCGCTGCGATTTTCTGGGAGCGTCCCGGCGCCAATGCCAGCAACGAAAAGGTCCGGACCAACGTCAATGTAGCCGATATCATCCTCGAAGGCGGTCGGCAGCATTATCGGATTTCTGATGGCTATTACTCCAATGTGGACATTCTGGGCAAGTACCAGAGCGACTATAAGATCCCCATGGAGATCAAGCGGTAACTTACATCAAACCTCCTCCGGTCAAATCGGGGGAGGTTTTTTGAACACAGCACGGACACATCCGGGGGCTAAACTGAAGATAACTTCGGAAGGGAGTGGAAAATATGCGGAAATGGTGGATTGTTGTTCTGGCGGTCCTGATCGCAGCCGGAGCGGCAGCGGGCGTTTTGTTCCGGCAGCAGAGAATTGCAACAGAGAATATGGCGGAAGCCTTTGCGCTATATAATCAATGGGGTGTCCTGTCTGATGGCGATTGGACGGACCAGGAGACAATCCAGCGGGCAATCGATGCCTACGATGCCCGATGGAGTCAGCTTCGGATTGAGAAGCATTCTTATGCCAGTACCCCAGAGGACTGGCAAATCTATTCTCGCGGAGGACGATATGACATATCCGCAGTCCTGGGTGGCTGGAGCATGGAATGGTCGCCGCTGTTTGCGCTGAATCACGTAGCAAAGGCAGCGATTCGTTCGGATGCTGTCTGGGTTGAGCAGAAAGGCGATGGAAACTATTGGATTACTGCCGGTGTTTCATTGGACGAAATTCAGGCGAAAATGGCGCGGGAAGACGGCGTCTGGAAGGTGGAAGAAGATCGAAACGACGGCGATGCCTGGATGCTGAAAAGCTATGTCCTCACAGACGCCCAGTCCGCCGCTGCGCTGCTGGAGGAATAAATGAATGCCGATCAGAAAATCGCCCTTCAGGATGCCGCTGCGATCACAGAGCAGCCCTATGAAACCTTAGATGCAGCCATTCGGGCAGCCAAA
>ERZ857955.2500-NODE-2500-length-11750-cov-3.535614_pt1 | contig 11750 bp, 11 predicted proteins | sample MGYA00519956_ERZ857955 | MGnify/ENA primary metagenome ERZ857955 (study PRJEB31778, sample SAMEA3449378) | human gut metagenome | biome: human gut; feature: human-associated habitat; material: faeces | place: United Kingdom | collected 2010/2012 ...
TTTTGGGGCTATGATAGCACAAATATTTGTGCTATCATAGCCCCAAAAGAGGAGGAACTCCTATGCATCCTTATCTGACATTCATCCGTGAAAATCTCCCCGCCGACTGGGCGGAATACCCCCGCGCACTTTTGGAGGAGTTTTCCGAGCACGCCCGCATGCTCCGCGAGACCGTCCCCTGGTGCGCCGCGCTCTCCGACTACGACTTTCTCCACTACGTTCTCTGCCCCAGAGTCAATGACGAGGACCTCTCCTCTCACCGGCCTCTCTTCCACGCCCTGCTGTGGCCCCGGATAAAGGCACTTCCACAGGAGCAGGCCATCCAAGCCGTCAATCTCTGGTGCGCCGAGGAGGCGTCCTATGAGGCTCAGGACGACCGGACCGCGTCCCCCATGACGGTTTTTCGCTGTGCCAGCGGGCGCTGCGGGGAGGAGTCTGCCTTTCTGGTGGCGGCGCTGCGCAGCGTGGGGATAGCCGCCCGGCAGGTCTACGCTCCCCGTTGGTCCCACTGCGACGACAACCACGCCTGGGTGGAGGTCCTGTGCGAGGGGCGCTGGCGTTTCCTGGGCGCCTGCGAACCCGAACCCATTTTAGACCGCGGCTGGTTCAATACTGCAGCCAGCAGGGCTATGGCCGTCCGCTCCCGAACCTTCGAGGATGGGAAGACCGTCTTTCACTTTCACACCGGGCGCTATGCCAACACCGTATCCCGGACCTTCCAGGCCGCTCCCGGTGCAGAGATCCGCCTCCAGGTCCTCAACGAAGCCTCTTTTCAGACCATCGCCATTCTCACTGCAGGGCCGGACGGAACGGCCTCTATGGAGCTGGGGATAGGCGATATCCATGTGGCGGAGTGCGAGGCCGGCCCGGACACCGACTGGATCGATTTTGATTTTCACGCCCCCGGCTCCGCTCCGGTAAATCCCGCCCCGCTCAGTGAGGAACAGAGGACCAGGCGGGCGGCCGTGCTGTCTGAGGCCCGGGAGAAGCGGAGGGCCAAGCGCGCAGCCTGGCCAAAAGGAGATCCCCTGCTGGAGGACGCCAAAGGAAACTGGCGCGAGATCGCCGCCTTTCTGAACCGGGACGCCAACCCCTACCGCCGCCTCCTGTTGGAGTCCCTCTCAAAAAAGGACCTGCGGGACGCCACTGCGGAGCTTCTGGAGTTTCACCTGAACCGCGCCGCTCCCTTTGCCGGGCGGTACCCCGATGCAGTCTACGTCCCCTATCTTCTCTGTCCGCGGGCCGCCTGCGAACGGCTGACCGCCTGGAAGGTTCCTCCGAACGCCGTGGCCGCCCTGCGCTCCAGAGGCATTCCCGCACGCTTCCGCCCTCTGGACGGAGCACTGGAGGTATGGAACGGCTCAGACTTTGTGCCTGAGACTCCAGAGGAGACCGGCACCGCGGTTTTTCTGCGGAAGGGGGGCGACGACCTGCGGTACCGGCAGACTTGGTCCCTGTCCCGCTGGTCTGAGGGGGCATGGACCGCCCTGACGCTTCCGGACTGCGCCTGGAGCGGAAAGCGCTGCCAAGTCCGTCTCCCCGCCGGGCGCTACCGGGCGATTACTTCCGTCCGCCTCCCCTCAGGGGATCAGCAGGCCTCTATGAAGGTCTTTACCGTGGAGCCGGGAGAGCGGCTGGAGGTGCCTCTCCGTCTGCGGCGTCCCAGTTTGGGCGATCTGCTCTTCCACCGGGAGCTTCCGCTCCCCGGCCTGTGCCCCCGTACGGGACGACCCGCCATGCTGCTCTGGCTGGATCCGGGAGCCGAGCCTACGGAACATGTCTGCAACGAGCTGAAGGCGGCGGCGCACCGGCTGCAAGCCCTGCCCCTTGATGTGGTAAAATTTCTTCCCGGCAGGGATTGGTCTTTTCAGGTGGAGACCCTCGCCCGGCACTTCACTCTGGATCCTGAGCGCCCACCCCTGCTGATCCTCTGTGATCGGACAGGCTCCGCCGTATGGGCAGGAGGCGGGTACAACGTAGGCATGGTGAGCCAGGCTCTGGACCTGGCCCAGCGCATCTGTGAGGAGGAATATCTGTGAACGAAGTCATACGTCAGCTGATGGAGCGTACATCTACCCGCGCCTTTGAGGACCGGCCCATCCCTCCGGAGGACAAGTCCCTCATCTTACAGGCGGCGGCAGCGGCTCCTACCGCAGGCAATCAACAGCTTTATACCGTACTGGATATCACCGATCCGGCCCTTCGGGATACGCTGGCCGTGACCTGTGACAACCAGCCGTTCATCGCCAAGGCTCCAATGGTGCTCATCTTCTGCGCCGACTGCCAGAAGTGGTATGACGCATTTCGCCTGGCAGGCTGCGATCCCCGGGCACCCGGCGCAGGCGATCTGCTGCTGGCGGTAAGCGACGCCAACCTTGCCGCCCAGAACGCCGTAACCGCGGCCTGGAGCCTGGGCATCGGAACCTGCTACATCGGGGATATCATGGAGCAGTGCGAAACGCACCGGAGGCTGCTCCATCTGCCCCCCTATGTCTTCCCCGCCGCCATGGCCGTCTTCGGCTACCCCACCTCTCAGCAGAAAAGCCGCCCCAAGCCCGAACGGCAGGACCTCTCTCATATCGTCCACGAAAACGGCTACCGCTCCATGGATGCATCCGAACTGAAGGAGGCCCTCTCCTACAAAGCCGGGGTGCGGCCCTACGAGGAGTGGATCGCCGCCTTTTGCGCCCGAAAGTACAACTCCGCCTTCTCCAGGGAGATGACCCGCTCGGTGGAGACGTATCTCCAGGCGTTCCGTCCATAAGAGGGCGGAACGCCTCAGGTTGCAAGATCAGAGGGAGCCCCGCCGGACATGAGTCCGGCGGGGCTCCCTCTCAATGTACCTATGCGCCCTCTACCGCTTCGGCAATGGTCCTCTCCTTTGCCTCTTTTGCATGGCGGACCACATCGGCCTGGTTCCTGGGACTGCGGATGAGCACTCCCGCGCCCTGAACGCAGCCACCGTCACAGGCCATACCCTCGATAAAATTGCAATCCCCAAGTCCTCTGGCCGCCTTCATCAGCGCCGTTCTGCACTCTGAGATGCCGCTGCAGGCCGTTGGGCAGAGCGTGAACTGCTCCTCCGTCACCCCTCGCTCCTTGAGCGCCTGTGCCACCGCCGCCGATACGCCGCCGCTGTGTGCAAAGGAGCGTCCATAACCGCTGGCCTGGTCCAAAGGCGCCTCTTCCAAAGCCGTGATGTCGATATCCCGGGCCTCAAACAGGGGATACAGCTCCTCAAAGGTCAGGACACAGTCCACCGCTCCCATGGTCTTTCCCATCTGGAATTCTTTTTTCTTTGCCACACAGGGGCCAATAAACACAACCTTGCAGCCGGGATCCTTTTCTTTGAGCCACCGCCCTGTCATCACCATAGGGGACGGCGTCTGGGAGATCAGCTCCGCCTGTTCGGGGTAACACTTTTCCACATAGTCCACAAAGGCGGGACAGCAGGACGAGGCCAGTCTCCCCTTCTCCAGCAGCTCGCCGGCCTCCTCCTTTGCCACCATATCGGCGCCCAGCGCCACCTCCGCCACGCCGTAAAACCCCAGCTTTTTCAGCCCTGCCACTACCTGCCCCAGCGTGGCGGGCGCAAACTGCCCGGCGATGGATGGGGCAACGGCGGCGTAAACATGATAGCACCACCGCTCCGAGCCCTTAAGCATCTGGATGACGTCTACAAGAAAGGACTTATCCATAATGGCCCCAAAGGGACACTGGTAAATACAGGTGCCGCAGGAGATGCATTTAGCGGGATCGATGGCGGCCTTCTTGTCCGGTCCCATGGAGATGGCGTTTCCCTTGCAGCCCCGCTCACAGGGGCGCTGATTCTTTTCAATGGCCCCGTAAGGACAGGCGGAGAGACACTTGCCGCAGGTAATGCACTTGCTGTGGTCAATCTGCGCCCTGTGGTTCACCACTGAGATGGCCCCCTTTGGGCAGGTATGGACACAGCGGGTGGCTATACAGCCGCGGCAGGCAGGTCCCACAGTAATCTCCGTCACCGGACACTCATCGCACGCGATGGGCAGCACTTCAACCATGGCCGGATTTGACTTGTCGCCCCCCATGGCCAGCTTGACCCGCTGGCTGATAATGGCCCGCTCTTTATAAATACAGCAGCGCATCTTGGCCTCAGGGCCCGGAATGATCTGTTCTGGAATATCCAGAATCCCGGTCTGGAGCCGGTCCTCCCAGGCCAGACGGGCCACTGAGCGCAGCACATCAGCCTTCAGCTCCTGGACTCTGGTCTCAAATTCGCGCATGTCAGCGCCTCCTAATTTATCGTTAATTTTTTAACGATATGATTTTACACGATTCCACCCCCTCTGTCAATTCAAACTATTTGCCAGATTTGGCGGCATTGCTTTGACGACGGAAAAGTTTACACTGCACAGGCTAAATATCGCTTGCACATCGCAGCCTCCGCCAGGCCGGAGGACGGAATTTACTCTGACACAGCATCTCCTGTGCGGCTGATTTTTTGATAAAAGCGCAGCGCAACAACAAGCGAGATCGCATCGACAATGGGCTGAACGGCCATACAGCCGTATATCGGTATGATACCATCCATCAGAAACAGCAGCGGGATATCAAGCACACCCTTCCGCAGAATCGAACATATCAGGGATTCCTTGACCCTGCCCATCGCCTGAAACTGAATGATCATCGGATAGCACAGCGACATCAGCGGCATCGCCACCACCATAATCCTTAGGAAGGACGCGCTATAGGCAATGGTCGCCGCGTCTTCGATAAAAAAGCCCGCCAGGAGAGGTGCAAATATCTCATAGCACACCAGGCACAGTACAGAAAATCCAAAGGAGATCAAACAGCCGAAGCAGAACGCCTCATGTCTGCGTTTTTGATTGCCCGCCGCATAGTTATACGCCAGCAGCGGAAGCAGGCCGTTTGCCACCCCAATGGAGAAATAAAGCGGAAGCTGATCAAGCTTTTTTACAATGCCGAGTCCCGCAACCGCCTCCGTCTCATAGCCGGAAACAAACTTTGCCTGTGCCGCGACGGCAACCACGGTCAGAGCATACTGTACGGCTGAGGGAAACCCGATGGAGATAATTTTGAAAAGATAGCTGCGCATATATCTCAGGTTTTTCGGATGAATGGTAACCACACCCGCCCTGCGTTTTATGAAGATATAACACAAAAAATAGCCTGTTGCAATCAGGTTTGAGATAGCTGTTGCCATACCGGCTCCAGCGGCGCCGTACCCGAGAAAGCGCGGCAGAACGAACAGCGGATCAAGCACGATGTTTATAACGCCGCCCAGGGATACGCCCAGCGAGGCCGTTACCGCGCTGCCCTCAGCGCGCACGAGATTGGAGAGCAGCGTATTCAGGATGGTTGCCGGGCCGCCCGCGATAATCACCCACTTGGCATAGTCAAACGCAATTGCAAAAGTGCTCTCCGTCGCACCGCACAAATGCAGAATCGGATCGGCCAAAAGCCAAAAGATCAGCGAGAAGGCCGCCGCACTTGCAAGGCCTCCCCAAAACGAAATTGCTGAAATCCGCCTGGCCCGCTCAACTTTCCTCTGGCCCAGCGATCGGGCGATCATGCTGGCTCCCCCCACCCCAAACAGGTTGGATATGGCGGTCAGCATCACGAAGGAGGAAGAGACCACCGTAATGGCCGCAGTCTGGTTCGGGTCGTTGAGCATGCCGACAAAATAGGTATCCGCCAGATTGTAGATCAAAACGATCATCTGGCTTGCAATGGCAGGAACCGCCTGCCTGCACACCGCTTTTTTGACGGGCATCTTCTCAAAGACGAACGTCTTATCATAAGTACCGGACATCGCCTGGCTTCACCTCTCCATCGTATTTCACATTTTCATAGGCGATTTCCAGCAGAGAGACAAATGCCGCCTTCTCCTCCTGCGTCATCCCCCGCAGCAGCAGTCCGCCGGTTCTGATACAGTTTGCCGTCAATTTTTCCAAAAGAGAACGCCCATATTCGGTGGGAATTATCTTTTGGCACCGCCTGTCTTCCTGTGACTTCTCAAGTGTCAGAAAGCCCTTTTCGGCCAAACGGGAGACAATCCCCTGCGCCGTCTGATGCGTAGTGCCCAAGTGCGCCTTCAAGTCCTTGATGGTCGCCCCCTCATTTGCCAGAAAAAATTTCATACTGTCTGCCTGGGAGGCAGTCAGCCCGAGCACCTCCAGGTGGCGGTTTCTGTTTTTAATGATGGTATTGGCAAGCTTGAGTACCAGCCGCCCCACATCGCTTTCAAGCTCCATCTTTCCCTCCCAAAATATACAGCATGCTTTATATAGGATACAGCTTCCCGCACCTGCTGTCAATGGTACATCTGCCTGCTAGGCGGCCGCTCCTGTATCCTGCGGCACACCTAAATAGCGAGGGCGCCCGGACCCTTGTCCGGACGCCCTCCTTTAAGTTATATGTGCACAGCTGCTGTTGGGAATGTTCGTCTTCTGTGGAAGCGATCGCCTCTTTACAATTCCTCATTTTGAAAAATCAGTTTGTATCCGCCGCTTTCCACAGCATATACGCCATCCAAATCCTCGTCGGCCATCGCTCCGGCCTCAAACGGCAGGCTGAAGCGGACGCAGGTTCCGCAGGAGGCCGACAGTTTTCTGGGCACAGGGGCCAGTATCGGGTCATCCCCCAGCCCCTTCAGCCGTCTCTGAAAGGTAATGGCCCCCAGATGGGTATGAAATGTGGCGACCTGCTCCATCAGGAGATGACCAGCTCGAAGTCTTCTCCCAGCGCCCTGCTCTCCACCTTGTAACCCGCATTGACGGCAAAACGGGTGATATTTTGGAGCGGGGTCGCACTGTCCACCAGCACCTTGAGGGGAAGCCCGTTCTTGATGGCGTTCTTGGTCATCAGTACAGGCTCCGGACAGGAATAGCCTCTGGCATCGATCTCATTCATGTTCCTACCTCCTTACGCCTTTTTGCGGTTCAAGCTGAATCCGCCCAGAGCGGCTACTACAATCAGGCCAATGATGACAGCCACCTTGCCGTTGAAAGTAGGGCCGTCCGCGGAAGAGGCCAGCCCAAAATTGTGGCAGAAGGCGGCCCCTACTACCATGCCCAGCACAGCCATAGAGGAGTCGCTGTTGCCGCTGCCCGCCAGAATCAGCTGGCGCAGCGGGCAGCCTCCCAGCAGGACCGATCCGAGGCCTACCAAAGCCATCCCTAGGAAGTTCCATACTCCGTCGGTGTGAGCCACCGGCTGCCCGGCAAAGCCGGGGTTGAATGCGCCAACGATCAGATTGCCAATCAGCACCGCTACAAAAATAGCTGCAAAGCCCATCAGCAGGTGCCAATCCTTGAACATCATGGCGTCCCGAATGCCGCCCACCATGCACAGGCGGCTGCGCTGGGCCAGCGCGCCCACCACCAGGCCGGCCACCAGGGCCATAGCCAAAGGCGCCCGCATAGAGCCGGGACCGCTTTCCGAGAAGAAAATAAACGCGGGGGCGGCGCATACCAGCACCAGCAGCGCCACGGAAACCGCCGGCATCAGTGCGCCCTCAATCTTGGCCTGGGGCTGAGACTTTTTCAGCGTAAACCCTTTTTTCAGGAAGAGCGTACCTACAAAAATACCGACAATAAAGCCTACCAGACCAATAATGGCATTGCCGTCTCCGCCGCCCAGGCGAATCACCATTCTCAGCGGACAGCCCAGGAACATCAGCGCCCCCACCATCACGCAAAAGCCCAGTACGAAGCGGATCATCGGCGAAGAGCCGCCGCGGACCTTGAACTCCTTGCCCGCCAGCGCCATCACCATCGCGCCCAGTACCAGGCCGATGATTTCAGGGCGGATGTACTGGACAACTTCGGCCCGGTGGAGTCCCACGCCGCCCGCAATGTCCCGCAGGAAGCAGGCGATACAGAAGCCCATATTGGCCGGGTTGCCAAAGGCCACCAGCATAACTGCGACGGCGCCAACAATTAGGCCCGACAAAATGATTAAAATATGCTCTTTTCCCCTTGCCATGTCAAATTCCTCCCTTTTTTCACACATTTATACTGGTTTTATTGTATCGTATAACTTCCAAAATTTGAAATATGAATTTATAATAATGTCCCCTGTTTTATTATTAAAATAAATAGCGTCACTGCCGGTGCGCTGTGGCTTGAACTTGGCGGCCTAATATAGTACAATGGGGCCGGCTAAGGCCTGATAACCTGATAAAAAGCAGGCAATCCGGACGGCCGCGGCCCATCGTGCCAAACATGCTGCATGGAGGAATCACTATGGCAGACCTGCCCAATCCAAATGTCGTCTTTCCCAATGAATATCATACCTCCTGCTTTCTGAAGAACGTGATCACCGCGCCCAACATCCTGGTCGGCGATTATACCTATTATGACGACCCAGTGGATCCCACCCGCTTTGAGGCCAACAACGTGCTGTTTAACTACCCGGAGTTTGGAGACCGGCTGATCATCGGAAAATTCTGTGCCATTGCCAGCGGGACGCAGTTCATCATGGGTCCGGCAAACCACCGCATGAGCAGCGTAACCACATACCCCTTTCATGTCTTCGGCGGGCTCTGGGCCGCGCGTACGCCTCCTCACCTGGAGCAGCTTCCCTTCAATGGGGATACCGTCGTCGGCAGCGATGTCTGGATTGGCCGCAACAGCGTCATTTTGCCGGGCGTCAAAATCGGCGACGGGGCGATTATTGCCGCCCACTCTCTGGTGGCCGGGAATGTGGCCCCCTATACCATTGTGGGCGGAAATCCCGCCAGGCTCATCCGGGAGCGCTTCGACGATGAATTGACCGCACTGCTGTTGGAACTGAAGTGGTGGGATCTCTGTGCGGACGAGATCGCGGATCTGCTCCCCCTGCTGTGCAGCCCAGACCTGGAACAGGTACGGCAGGTCCTGCGCCGACGCTGTAGGAGGCAGATTCAACCATCCGAAGATAAGTAAAAAGCAGCCGATCCAATGGATCGGCTGCTTTCTATTTAACCCGGATCAGCGGGCCGCCCGTCTCCAGCGCCCGCCCTATGGCGGCTGCGGATACCCCGCCGTCCTTCAGCCTGGCCAGCAGCTCCGCCGCCCGCTCTTCCGGGACGGCAATGAGCAGCCCTCCGGCCGTCTGGGGATCGAAGAGCACATCGGTCAGCGCCAGGGAAACCCCGGCTCCGATCTCGGCGCTGTCCCCCACAAAGTCCCGGTTGCGGTAGGCCCCGCCGGGGATAATGCCCTCCCGGGCCAGCTCCAGGGCCTTCGGAACAACGGGAATCTCCTGAGACCACAGCTCCACCGAGACGCCGCTCCCCTGTGCCAGCTCCTTTATATGGCCCATAAGGCCAAACCCGGTTACATCCGTGCACGCATTGGGCCTGGCCGGCATCATGGCGGCCTGCGCCGGCCGGTTGAGGCTGGCCATCAGCTCCACCATGCTCCGGTACTCCGCCTCGCTGAGCAGCTCTGCTTTGGCCCCGGTGGTGAGAATTCCGGTTCCCAGCGCCTTGGTAAGCACCAGCAGGTCTCCCGGCCGCGCCCCGCTGTTGGTCAAAATATCCTCCGGTCTGGCAAATCCGGTGACACACATCCCGTACTTCGGCTCCTGATCCTCAATGGAGTGTCCCCCTGCGATCACCGCTCCGGCCTCCACCGCCTTGTCGGCGCCTCCGGCCAGAATGGCCCCCGCCACCTCCGCGCCCAGACAGGAGGGGATGGCCAGCAGGTTCATTGCCAATTTGGGCACTCCTCCCATGGCATAGACGTCCGAGAGGGCGTTGGAGGCGGCGATCCGCCCAAAATCATATGGGTCGTCCACCACCGGCGGGAAAAAATCCACCGTCTGGATCAACGCCGTATCGGCGCTTACCCGATAGACGGCAGCGTCGTCGCTGGAGTCAAACCCAACCATCAAGTTGGGGTCTTCTGTCCGGGGCAGACCGGACAATACGTGTTTCAGGACACCCGGTCCCAGCTTTGCTCCTCACCCGCCGGCTGTCGTCATGGCGGTCAGCCTGATCTGATCTGACGGCATTGGTGTCCCTCCTTTCTGCTCTGTTTTTCTCAGTCTACCCCAAATCGCTCCAAAAGGCAACCGCAAATCGCACCAGAGCCCCCTCTGCCGCATACGCTGTGAATGAGAAACAAACGCAATGGAGGGTCATTTATGGCAGCGGAAGCACAGGTTCAATTTTTTCTCGGGGCCAATGCCCCCACGGGATTCTACTCCCTTTACGATCAGCTTATAGACCCCGCCGAGGCGGAGGATATCTATATTTTAAAGGGCGGCCCCGGCTGCGGAAAATCTTCTTTGATGAAGCGCGTCGGCGGCGCCCTGGAGGAGCGCGGCCTGGCCGCAGAGTACATCCCCTGCTCCGGAGACCCGGACTCTCTGGACGCGGTGGTCTTTCCTTCCCTCAAAGCCGCCATTGTGGACGGCACAGCCCCCCATGTGGTAGAGCCCAAATACCCCGGCGCGGTGGAGTGCTACGTCAATTTGGGCGACTGTTATGACAAAGCCGCGCTGGCCCGAATCAAGCCTGAAATTATCTCCTGTATGACGGGCTATAAAGGCTGCTATACTCGGGCCTACCGCTGTCTCAACGCAGCGGCTCAAATCGGTGAAGATATGCGCGCCCTGCTGAGCACTCCGGCCCTGGAGGCCAAGGCGGCCAAGCGGGTGAAGGGCATCCTGGCCCGGGAAGTCAAAAAGAGCGGCAGCGAACCGGGCAAGGCGGTGCAGCGCTTTCTGGGCGCCATTACCTGGAAGGGCCCCCTGTGCCTTTTCGATACCGCCGACGCCCTGTGCAGGCGGATCTATGAGCTCTCCGACACCTATGGCCTGGCCCACACCATGCTGACCCATCTGGCCGCCGGGGCTATGGCCGCCGGATACGACGTCATCGTCTGCCCCGCCCTCATGGCTCCGGACCGGATCGAGCACCTGCTTATCCCCGCCCTGTCCCTGGGCTTCGTCACCTCCACCCCCGCCCTGCCCTATGGCAAGCGCCCCTACCGGCGCATCCGCATGGACGCCATGGCCGACCCGGAGGCGCTGCGCCGGAACCGGGCCCGGCTGCGCTTCTCCCGCAAGGTCTCCGCCGCTCTGGTGGAGGAGGCCGTGGAATCCCTCGCCCAGGCCAAGTCCATGCACGACGGCCTGGAGGCGCTCTACAATCCCCATGTTGACTTCGCTCGTGTCTACCGCACTGCGGACGACCTCGCCGCCGCGCTGCTTGCGCGGGCATGACCAAACTGCCGGAACAGCGGCGGGAATGCCTCCCGCCGCTGTTCCGGCTTATCTGCCTTATGCGCGCTCCAGGTTCTCCTGGGCGGGGTTGTCAATCAGCCTCCCCAGGGGATCGAAGCGGGATCCATGGCAGGGACAGTCCCAGGTCCTCTCTGCTGGATTCCACTGGAGCCGGCAGCCCAGATGGGGACATCTTGGTCCTCCCAATACAGCCAGATTCTTAATGGAATGTCCCATTTCTTTCACAAAAGTTTTATATGAGACTGAAAAAGTTTTTCTCTGGGGAGAAAACAGCTCCCATTCCTTCATACTCTGTCCAGTAACCGCATCACAGACCGCCATGGCGGAAACCATAGAATTGGTCATTCCCCATTTTCCGAATCCTGTGGCCACAAGCCAGTACGGACGAAGCCTTGAGAAAACGCCAATATAGGGGACTGAATCCAGAGTCATGCAGTCCTGGGCCGACCAGGATGCCTTTATCTCGGCTTTTTTCCAGATATTCCCCGCTCTTTTCTCAAGCTCCCCATAGG
>ERZ857955.2503-NODE-2503-length-11744-cov-3.331337_pt1 | contig 11744 bp, 14 predicted proteins | sample MGYA00519956_ERZ857955 | MGnify/ENA primary metagenome ERZ857955 (study PRJEB31778, sample SAMEA3449378) | human gut metagenome | biome: human gut; feature: human-associated habitat; material: faeces | place: United Kingdom | collected 2010/2012 ...
CTGGATAGGAGATGCGTTAAGCTGGGTAGGAGATAAGATATCGGGAGCGGTATCAGGCGTAGGCTCGGCTATTTCAGAAGCTGTGTGGGATGTAATGCTGGAGTGGGTGTTCAACACCTTATATGCAGCAATTGCGGAATTTTTCGGTAAAATAAACGGAATGGCGTCAGAAATATTTGATTTAAGTTGGGTGAATGCATTTTTAAGTCTGTTTTCAGCGTTTGGCTGGGCGTTGTTTGCGGCAGGACTTGTAGTAGCTGTGTTTGATACGGCAATAGAGTACCAAACCGGTCGCGCAAATATACAAGGTACCTGTCTTAATGTTCTTAAAGGATTTATGGCAGTCAGTCTGTTTACGAATCTGCCCATTACTCTGTATAAGTTTTGTATTACTTTACAGACGACGTTTTCTCATGATTTGATCGCTTCATTTGTCGGAGCAAACCAATCGGTTGATCTGGGAACAATGTCGGAGGTTGTTTTAAAAAGTATGGGTGGATTTTCCGGACTTCTCGGAATATTAACGATGATCGCTTTTGCATACTGTGTCGTAAAACTTTTCTTTGCAAACATCAAAAGAGGCGGAATATTACTTTGTCAGATAGCAATAGGAAGTCTGTATATGTTCTCGATACCGAGAGGATATTCAGACGGATTCAACAGCTGGTGCAAGCAGATTTTTGCCCTATGCTTAACTGCTTTTCTGCAAACTACGCTGCTGTTTTTGGGACTGCTTACATGGCAGACAAATATGTTTTTGGGACTTGGAATAATGCTTTCTGCAAACGAAGTTCCTAGAATTGCTCAGCAGTTCGGACTGGACACAAGTATAAGATTTAATATGATGAGCGTAACCCATACGGTTAATACTGCCGTTCATGCCGGAAAATTTGTGGCATCAAAATTTGCGTAGGAGGTATTTATGAAAACATACATTTATCCGCAGAATCTGAAAGCGGCGTCAAGACTGTGGCTGTGGAGCATAAAGGACTTTCTGATTATCTGCATAGGACTGATATTATCAGTTGTGATATTAACGCAGATCTGGACGTTTATACCGTTCGGAATAACGGCAATGTTTGCGTTTCTGTCAATAAGAATGGAAGAAACAACGATAATGGATTATATATTCTGTGCGTTTAAATTTTTCGTAACGTCACAGCAGTTATTTTATTGGAGGTAAAGGTCTATGAAGGAAGTAAAAAAGCAGAGGAAAAAATCAACACAGGCGTTATTAGGTTTACAGACCTTCGGCAAGTACGGACTGAAAACAGAAAAAGGAGAGCTTGTTTTTTACAGTGTGCAGCCTACGAATATATCGGTGCTGTCAGATGAAAGTATAAATGTTAAAGTGCATCACTTAATGTCGCTGTTGTCGATGATACCTGATCTTGAATTGATATGTCTGGACAGCTGTCAGTGTTTTGACGCAAACAAGCAGAATATCATTCAGAGGATAGAAGAAGAAAAGAATCCTGAGATAAGAAAGATACTGAAATCGGACTTGGAGTTCTTGGACAGCATTCAGGTAGAAATGTCTACGGCAAGACAGTTTCTGTTTTCATTGAGAATCAAGGATAAAAAAGAAGGAAACATATTTCAGCAGATAAACCGTTCGTCAAAGCTGATAGCCGAACACGGATTTGATGTCAGACAGCTGAAAAAGGAGGATATCAAGCGAATGCTTGCCATATATTTTGAGGTATCAATGAACGGAGAAGATATATCCGATACAGAGGGAGAAGCATATTTGGAGGTAGCGGTAAATGAAAATATTTAAGAGAAAGCCAAAGGTTTTGACGGCGGAACAGGCAGAGGAAATAAGAGTACAGGAGTTTTTTGACAGAATATCACCAAGTACGGTCAAGTTTTTTGCCGATAAGTTCATATGCGGAAACAGTTACAAAAGTGTGTGGGCGGTAAGGGAATATCCGCCGTCAACGGAAGAACAGGCAATACTGTCACACTTAGCAGACCGAAGCGGAGTAACACTTAGAATATACAACAGACTTGTAGACAGCTCGGAACAAAGGCAGATAATTCAGCATGCAGCAAGGAGAAACAAGCTGATGACAACTGTAAACGATGTTACCGATTCAATAGAGGCGGAGAACAATCTGAAAGATGTTGTACAGCTGATTGCAGACCTTAGAAGAAACAAAGAGCCTCTGTTGCATACGGCTGTGTTTATTGAACTGAAAGCAAGTGATGAAGAAAAACTGAAGGTACTCCAATCAGATATATTGATGGAGCTTACCCGTTCCAAAATTACTGTGGACAAGTTGGTTTTAAGGCAGAAAGAGGGAATGCTGTCGGCATTGCCGTTCGGACACAATGCGTTCGGAACTCTGTTTGAAAGAGTACTTCCTGCAAGCGCTGTGGCTAATCTGTATCCGTTAAACTATTCAGGCAAAACCGATGAAAAAGGATTTTATATCGGACGAGATAAATTCGGCACGAATATTCTTGTGGATTTTGATAAGAGAAGCGATGACAAGACAAATGCAAATGTTTTTATACTAGGAAACAGCGGACAGGGTAAGTCGTACCTTATGAAGCTTGTGCTGACAAATATGAGGGAGTCTGGGAAATCAATAATTTGCCTTGATCCCGAAGCAGAGTATGAGGATCTGACCAATAATCTAGGTGGTACATACCTTGATCTCATGTCGGGAGAATATATGATAAATCCGTTAGAGCCGAAAAGCTTCGGCGAAGCACAAAAGGGGGATAATGAGCCTGAAACTTTCAGAAAAGTAACAAGGTTAAGTCAGCACATCTCATATCTCAAGGACTTTTTCAGAACCTACAAGGATTTTACCGATGCAGAGATCGATACAATTGAAATTATGTTAATGAAGCTGTATGCGAGATTTGATATAGATGAACTTACCAATCTTGATAAGTTGAAAGCCACAGACTATCCTGTTATGAAGGATCTGTATAACCTCATTGAAAAGGAATATATGATATTCGATCATGAAAAAAAGCACTTGTACACAGAAGAAAATTTACAGAACATCTGTCTGGGACTGCACTCCATGTGCAAGGGAGCGGAAAGCAAATACTTTAACGGTCATACAAACATAAAGGACAGTGAATTTTTATGTTTCGGAGTTAAGGGACTTATGGACACAAACAAGAAGTTGAAAGATACTTTGTTGTTTAACATTCTGTCATATATGTCAAATCAGCTTTTGGGTAAAGGAAATACTGCTGCGGCAATAGATGAATTGTATTTATTTTTAACTAATTTAACAGCGATAGAATATATAAGAAATGCCATGAAGCGAGTGCGTAAAAAGGAGTCCTTGATAGTGATAGCTTCACAGAATATCGAGGACTTTCTGCTGCCTGAAATCAAGGAATTTACAAAGCCGCTGTTTTCGATTCCAACGCATCAGTTCTATTTTAATCCCGGAAATATTGAGGTACAGGCGTTTATTGAAACACTACAACTAGAAATGTCAGAGTATGATTTAGTTAAATATCCTGCAAGGGGTTCGTGTCTGTATCGATGCGGAAACGAGAGATATCTGTTACAGGTAATAGCTTCCGATTATAAGGCTAAGTTGTTCGGTAAGGCAGGAGGCAGGTGATTTTAATATATACCTTATTTTAACTAATTTGACGGCGATTGAGTACATTCGCAACGTCATGAAGCGTGTTCGCAAAAAAGAATCGGAAATGGTATTAGCCTCGCAGAATATCGATGATTTTCTGATCCCGGAGGTACGGGAATTGACCAAACCGCTGTTTTCAATTCCCACCCACCAGTTTCTGTTTAACGTCGGAAACATCGAGCCAATGGCGTACACCGATACCCTGCAATTGGAACTGTCGGAGTTCTCGCTGATCTGGTATCCGGAGCGAGGTTCCTGCTTGTATTGCTGCGGTAACGAACGGTGTCTGCTGCAAGTTCATGCGCCGGTTTACAAGAAAAAATTGTTTGGAAAGGCGGGCGGAAGATAAATTATAATTGAAAAAATACTTGATAGGAAGTGGTAAATATGGTATAATAAAATTGAAATGAGGTGAGCGTAATGTATGTGTTTCCAAAACGATGTGATGGCGCAGACACGTTAAAATATATTTTTCCGTCTATGCAAAAAGAGGTGCAGAAAGTGATCGAGGCAACAAAAAACATTGATTGTATTCGGCGCATTACCATATTCGGAAGCGCAGTAACAATGAACTGTGGTATAGGCAGTGACCTTGATATTGCAGTCGATGCTCCTGATATCACAGATGAGGATGAATTTATACAGATCATTCGACCGATCAGAAGAGCAGTTTGCGTTGATGCGGATATTATTCATTTGAATGGTATAAAAAATCAGCTGCTGTTAAACGAGATTAAAACAAAAGGAGTGGATGTATATGACCGCCGGATTTGCTGATATGATCAAGCTTTCAGAGCATGACTATCAGGCTTGCAAGGCAATGTAGTCCTATTTTCCAGATGAATTTGCAGTCAGAACAGCGTTGAATCACTTACAGCAAGCTGTAGAAAAGTCATTAAAAGCAATCATCTTGTACAATGGAGAATCTCCTGCCTTTACGCATGATATTGATAAGCTGGCAGAGCATTGCAAGAAACTGGGTGAGACGTTTTCTGATAATCTGGAACACATTGCGGATTCTCTTACGCTTTGGGAATCAAAAAGCAGATACGATCCGTATGTTACATTTTCTCAGAAAAAATATGATACAGCCAAATTGCTCTACGAGGAAATACATGAAAAGCTTGTTTTGGCTATGAATCAGAATTATGAAGAAACAGAGGAAGAAACTGAAGAATTATCTTTCGACATGACAATGTAGAAAGCAGAAAGAGCCGCAAATGCGCTGACTCTTTATGGCAGAAATATTTTTTAGATAATAAAATGATCAATAACTGACTGTTGAAAAACAGTCAGTTTTTTGTTTGAGGAGGAAAAGATATGAGTGTAACGGCAGGAGCAATAGCCAAAAAGGCAGCGGTGATATTGGCAAAGGATAAGCGTACATGGAAAGTAGTTGGATTTCTCGCAGCGATGATAATAGCCATAGCTTTGCTTCCTGTGATGGTTTTGCTTGCAATAGGAAATCAGCTTTCATCAGCTCAAACGCAGAATATAGATTATTCTGCATATGTTCAAAATCTGAGCGCTGAGCAGAAATCTCAGCTTTCACAAATGGAATCGGACGGTAAAGTAATTGCAGATGAGCTGTCAAAGCTCGGTCTTAAAACACAGACCGTAAAAGCACAGATGATTTACCTCACCTATTTTGATTCTGTAAAGCAAGGTGAGAATTTTTTTACTGATTACTGTGCCTGTTTTAAGGAGAAGGATAATAAAAAGCTGATTGAAAACTTGAATAAGAAGTACGGACTGAAAATCAGCTATGAAGAATTTATGAGATCATATTCGGTAATAGCCAATGTCAGTATTGACAGCAGTTTGTTTTTAAATCTCGATGTGAAAAACAACATTGACTTAGCGAGGTGGGCAGAAAATGCATATACAACTCAATGGGGGTATGTTCCTTATACAGACGGAAATGTTCTGACAGAAGAAAAATACAAGGCTCTGAAAGAAAAATACCCAAAGGATATCACAGAAGAATATGATAAATGGCAGAGCCGCAGAACGACAGATAACTATAACTTACTGAGATCATATCTGTGGTACGACAGCAAAAGCAGAACTATCTCAAGGGATAATTATTCGATTTCCGATATGAGTGTGCAGGAGCTGTATAACTCGGCATCAGTCAAAGGAAGTATGGACAAGCTTCCCGATACAGTCGGTACTGCTGTTATAAACGGCAATATCATTGGAATATATATCGGCGGAGGTAATGTGGTATATGCAAAATCTGTTACGGACGGAGTGGTCAAAGAGTCTGTAAAAAATTCATCATGGAAAGCGTGGTTTGAAATACCGTGGATAGAGTACGGTGAGGAAAAGAATTTTAATAATGAAATTCAGTTTGATGAATATGACAAAGCCAAGAAAAACAATCTGGGACTTGTCCAATGGGCAATTCAAGCTCACGAAAACGGTTGGGGATATGTCTATGGTACATACGGAAATGTTCTTACCGAATCAATACTTCAGGACAGAGCTTCAGTGTTTGGGGGAGAAGTAACAAGCTACATGGACTTTATCCGTTCAAACTGGCTTGGCAAGAGGACGGCAGATTGCGTTGGATTGATTAAAGGATACGGCTGGTATGACAGTAAATCAGGTAAGATAAAAGTGGGAAGTAACGGCATGGCAGATGTGGGAGCAAACGGAATGTTTGAAAATGCCAAGGTAAAAGGTACGATAGACACCATACCGGAAGTTCCAGGACTGGCTGTATGGAGTGACGGACATATTGGAATCTATATCGGAAACGGTGAAGTTATTGAAGCCATGAACACGCTGAGAGGTGTTACCCGTACTAAACTTGCAGGACGTGAGTGGATTCATTGGTTGCAGATTCCGTACATCAGTTATGTTGAGGAAAAGGAGAAGAAGTAATGAAAATATATTTAAAAGACGGCAAATATACTATACGGAAAGAATTTGGATTTGTATTCGATCACATTACAGCAGGAACAGAAGATTGCAGAGGAATGTGAGGAAGAAATATCGGAAGATGAATCACAGGATTTTAGTATGGGAATGGAGATGGGCATATGAAAAAATCAGTAACAGTAAGCATTGAGAGTGAAAAGCTCTCAGCGCTTGAAATGTATTTAGGACAGAAAAATCTGAAGCTGACAGAGGAACTTGATAAATGCATAGAATCATTGTATCAAAAAAATGTACCGTCAAATGTCAGAGAGTTTATTGAAATGACAACTGCAAAAAAGCCTGCAAGGAAATCGAAGAACAATGCTCATGATGAATAAAATATTCAGTCTGAGTAATAACTGACAATAATTGTCCTGTCGGTATACCGACTAACTTGCCCTGTGTCGCACGACAATGCCTTTTGTAAGGCTTTTACAAGGTAGGTGGGGTAGTTTACCCCATAGGTTTGTCGGGGCAAATTTCGGGCATTTGTCGCAGAGTTTGAGAAAGCGAATAGAGGATAGGTTTGATGGAAATCGAACCTTTTTTTGTTTGCTGGTTAAAGTTTGGTCGCCTTGAGGCGACCAAACATTCACATCGTCGAGCAAAGCTCGCCGAATTTGCGGAGATTTAAAAACTTTAATAAGCAGTCGCATAGATAGGAGGTTTTTAAAATTGCGGTCGGATAATATTAAAAATACAGAAGAAAAAGCAGAAATTACAGAGGTTTCGGCAGTCGACTCGGATGTTAAAAAACAAAGATTCGGTCTTAAGATATTTCCCGAAACATTGGAGATGGTTGACACGCTTTTTGAGTATGATAACTGTAAGTCACGCTCTGAATTCATTGAAAAAGCAATTAGATTTTACTGCGGTTATATTTTGAACAAAGAGAATACTGCAACAGAATTCATTGCGCCTCAGCTTGCTTCAATAACAGAGGGTATAGTAAAAGGGAGCGAACAAAAATTATCAAGGTCATTATTCAAGTTAGCTGTTGAAGTGGGAGCATTGACTCATATGGTAGCGGCGATAAATGAAATAGATGACGATACCCTCCAAAAGCTTCGCATCATGTGCGTTGACGAAGTCAAGCGTATCAACGGTATAATTAACTTTGAAAAGGCTGTGAGGTATCAGAGGAGCGATGAGTAATGTCACAGATAATAGTAACAAGCCGATATTTAAAAAGCGGAACTGAGACCAAAAGAAAAAATTATACAAGATACATTGCGACTCGTGAAACAGTGGAAATCCGTGAACAGAATATGATTGAAAGAGAAGCTCCTGCAACAGAAAAACAGCAGGGGCTTCTTTCTGATTTGCTTAAAGATTTTCCCGAAGCAAAAAAGTATCTGGAATATGAGGATTATAAAAATAACTCAACAATTGAAAATGCAAGTGAATTGATTTCATCGATAATAGAACGCAATGCAGATGTGATAGGTAACCGTCAGAACTTTGTAGGTTACATGGCAATGCGTCCGGGAGTTGAAAAAAGAGGTTCCCACGGTTTGTTCAACGATAAGGACGAACCTATTATTTTAAATCAGGCAGCAGATGAAATTGCAAATCATCCGGGGAATGTCTGGAGCCATGTTGTGTCGCTCAGACGAGAGGATGCAATTCGTTTGGGTTATGATAATTCAGATAGGTGGCGTGACTTAGTGAAAAGACATATCTCGGATATATCTGAAGCACAGCGTATCCCATTATGTAATTTGAAATGGTATGCTGCTTTCCATGACACAACTCATCATCCTCATATTCATCTGCTTGTATATTCTACAAATGCAAAACAGGGATTTTTGACTAAGCATGGAATAGATAAAATCCGTTCAGTGTTTGCAAACGATATATTTCATGACGATCTGCAGTCGATATATCAGGAGCAGACGATCAGGCGTGATGAATTGAAAGCAGAGTCGAAAAAGTATGTGGAAAATTTACTGAAAGAAATTACTGAGGGAGATTTTGAAAATGCAGAACTTGAGAAGCTGATAAAAGTTTTACATATGCAGTTAAAAAACTGCAAAGGCAAAAAAGTATACGGATATCTTCCACCCGAAGTAAAAAAAACAGTCAATGCAATTTTCAAAGAAATATCAAAGGACAAAAGCATTCAGTCCTTATATGAGAAATGGTGCGAGCTTGAAAGACAGAAGTACAAAACCTATACGCAGAAAGAAAAAGAATTTCCACCGCTGTATGAAAATAAGGTTTTCCATTCGGTAAGGAACAGTATAATAGGTCAGGTTTTAAATATGGATTCACTGACCGGATTTTTTGATTACATACAACCCGAACCTATAGAGATTACAACCGATGAAGATATTCCTCCGCCGATTGAAGATTACATAACGGAAGAAGATTTCAAATGGAATGATGACGAAGTTGAGTATAATACTTCTGATTTTGAATCAGACAGCCATTACTATATCAAGTGGAGTACTACATACAAAGAAGCCTGTAAAATTATTTATAATAAAAAATCCGAGAAAAAGGATTATGAGAAAGCCGAACAGCTTTTAATAGCCGAAGCTGATTCGGGGAATGTGCTTGCGGTGCATGACTTAGGAAAGCTGTATTCCACAAAAAAGCTCGGCGAAAAGGACGAGGCAAAGTCATATAAATATTATGAAGAAGCATTGCAGGGATTTACTGAGATAGAACCCAATGCTGATTTTATGTTTCCCTATGAAGCCGATTATCAAAAGCCTGTTGATATGAGGTCTTATGTATGGTATCGCATAGGCAAAATGCATTGCTATGGTTTGGGTACACAACAGGATTATGAAAAAGCGTTTGAATGGTTTTTAAAATCGGCTCAGGAGTGTAACAAGTTTGCTCAGTACAGTCTGGGCAATCTGTATTACTATGGAAACGGAACAGATAAGGACTTGTCACAGGCGTTTCATTGGTACATGAAGTCTGCTGAACAAGGTCAGCCTTACGCTTCATATTCGGTAGCTAAGATGTACGATAAAGGTGAATATGTAAGTCAAAGTGAAGAAAACGTTCAAAGATATTACAAAAACGCGTTATCAGGTTTTCTTGAACTTGAAAGCAAGAATCAGGCTGATGATAACCTATATTACAAACTTGGCTCTATGTTTAAAAAGGGACTCGGTACAGACATTGACATGGATAAAGCTATAGAATACTTCAAACGTTCTGCTGAAATGAATAATATAAATGCAAAGAGGACGCTTGCGCTTGAATATATTTCTGGGAAACACTTGGAACTGGACATTGAAAAGGGACTTGAAATACTAACAGAATGTGCGGACAGCGGAGATACGCTTTCCTGTTACAAGCTTGGGAAAATGTATTTTAAAGGAGAGATAGTGTACAAGGATTTGAATATGGCTGAAAAGTATTTTCTGAAAGCCTCTGAGAAAGAAAATCAATATGCTTATTATTTACTCGGTAAACTGTATCTTGAAAAAGAAAAATACAGTCTTGATAAAGCAGTGGAGTATTTTGAAAAAGCTGTTCAGTATGATGAGATTAAACCGTATGCGGCATATTCACTTGCAAAGATCATGTTGGACAATAACCCGTACCACGATTCAGAAAAGGCTGTAAGTATTTTGGAATTAGCTGCTATGGAAAATGAGTGGGCGTCTTTTTTATTAGGCAGACTTTATTTATACAATACAGACGATATTCCCAAAAACAATGAAAAAGCGTTGGAATGGCTGAATCTGTCGGCGGAACATGGAAATGAATATGCACAGTATATGCTTTATAATATTCATAGCTTTGAAAATGCTGTAGTAGCCAATGCTATATTCGGTCTGTTTGTAAATTTAAGCAGATGCATAGCCGATGACTATAACCGGAAATACAAGTCAAACAGAATGTCTGCCGACAGAAAGCTAAAGCGTATTATTCAACAGAAAAAACAAGCTCTCGGTCTCAAAGAAGAACATCTTCAAAACCAAGATCTGTATTAGTGTAAGCGCAATAGGGCCTGCGTCACTGTGACACGGGAAAGTTAAGTAGAAAATAGAATATATATATTACAGAGAGAAGAATAATATATTTATCTTTTAATTAACTGAAGTGTGTATAAGGGAAGGTGGGGTATTGTGAAGAATAAAAACAGCTTTGTCTGTATCTGTTATCCAATCTTCTATCTGCTGTTTTTCAAGTACGACAGGCATTCTGTGATGAATACTGCTTACAGATGAATTTGCAGATGTGGTTAGAATAATAAATCTCGGTTCGTCTTTAAAAAAGTTATAGAAACCTGCCATATACAGAGCGTTGCTGCCTTGAATGTTAAACAGATATTTTTGCTTAGATTTGTCCCATTCATAAAACCCTGTGCTGGGTATAACGCATCTGCGATTTAATAAGCTGTCTTTAAAGAGTTTCTTTTCTTCTGCTGTTTCAGCTCTGGCATTAATAATAACGCCTTTGTTTCTGAAATTAGGAAACCCCCATTTGTATGGAACAGGAGTAACGGATGAGTTTTGCTCGACTAAAACCGGAGCTGTGTTTGTCGGAAAGATTTCGCCTGATTTTACATCTATTTGACCGTATTTGCTTTTGATCAGTTTAATAATTTCAGAAATATCACGGTTATATTCATCGTCAAAAAATAAGCTGTATCTTCCGCACATTATCCCTTTGCCTCCACAAACCATCGAGGTTCTTCATAAAACAAATATGATTCCTGACCGAGAATCCTGCAAGTGTAACGCATACCGATACCGCCTGCCTTTAAGCTTGCGGCTCTTCTTTTGTCTAAAACTTTGTCAATTTCATAAACTGTACCGTCTTCCCAAGTTACCGACAGCGGAGTAATATTTCCCTCTGTATCAAATTTTGCTGTTACTTCAACATAAACCTTGCGTATCATTATATCACTTCCTGTATTAGTATTTCTTTTAAAGGAATGGATATACTAAGAAAAAAGGAGAGTGTTACAATGGCAGTATCACATAGGGGAGCTATTTCATTCGGACTAGTCCACATTCCTGTTGGGTTATATACGGCAACACAGGATAACGATATACACTTCAATCAGCTTTGCAGAGAGGACGGAAGCAGAATTAAATACAAGAAAGTCTGTGCTTCCTGCGGAAAAGAAGTATCGGCAAAGGATATCGTTAAGGGATTTGAATATGATAAAGACAAGTTTGTAATTATGACAGACGAGGACTTTGAAAAAGCCAAGTCCGAAAA
>ERZ857955.2513-NODE-2513-length-11718-cov-2.964503_pt1 | contig 11718 bp, 14 predicted proteins | sample MGYA00519956_ERZ857955 | MGnify/ENA primary metagenome ERZ857955 (study PRJEB31778, sample SAMEA3449378) | human gut metagenome | biome: human gut; feature: human-associated habitat; material: faeces | place: United Kingdom | collected 2010/2012 ...
TCTTCCAGGAAGCGTACATGCTCGCTTGTTGCAATCGCCGCACTGCTGCGCTGGCCCAGCAGATACAGGGACCCATAGCCGCCGATAATCACATTATCAGGGATGAAGCTCAGGGTCTCCACCTTCCCGCCGATGATGGGCATCTCGCCGCCCATACCGGTTACAATAGCCCCGGCGGCATTTACGCTCAATGCCTCTGCCTTCAGGTTGTTGAGGGTCGTGTCATTCATGGCCCAGAACTTAGCCCCGTTGGAATAATTGCTCTTCGCCGCGCCGGACTTCTTCAGCAGTTCCTGAAACAACTTTACGCCCGTGTTGGAGGCCGCGATGGAGGCCACATTGCTGGTGTGCAGATCCTTCCAGGCCACAGCGTCGGCGTGGGCAGTTCCGGCGTCCGGCTCTGCAGTTTGCACCAGCCGGGTCACAATGCCCAGCGGCATCTTCGCGCCGGTGCCGTACAAGATGGCCTTATCTACTGCAAGGCCGATGGACTGGCCCAGGTTGTCCACAACAATCCCCATCAGGTTCTCATCGCTGTCCTCAATCACCCAGTCGGGCAGCGCAAAGAACCCGGCAACCTTGAACCCGTCAATCTCACTGCCGGTGAATCCGAAAGACAATTCATTTATCTTACCGCCCTGTTCGGTCCAAACCGCTTCAGGGACAACCCCCAGCACATTGACGCGAGCCTTCCCCTTGACAGGCTTGACATTGACATGCTTCATAAGCTTGCTGTAGCGTTCTGTCGCGTCGGTCAGCAGGGGCAAGACAATCTCGGGAATCGTCAACTCCGTCCCGGTAATGCCCCGCTGGCTGCCCCCCGTTCTGGCCAGTCCCCGCACCTGCTCCAGGAAATCCTTGACGGCCTCCTGCCCGACAAAGGCGCTCCGCTGCTCAGCGGTCATTGCTTGGTAGCTGTGAATCTCCATATGGGTTTTATTCTCCTTTCTCGCGGCCTTGCCGCCTCCGGTGGGAACAGGCGCACTGCGCTCCAGTTCCTCAATCTCCTTCTCAACATCTGCGATCTCCCCATCCAGCCTGGAAATCCCGGCTGCGTTATCGCTCTGTTCCCTCTCGAACTGCTCGATGGCCTCCTCGACTGCGGCTTTCTCATCGGGAGTACCCGCCTCGTCAATGGCCTTCGTCAATTCCGCCTCTCTTGCAGAAAAGCCCTCCGCCGCCTTACGCAGCTCTGCCAGGGCTTCCTGCTTCTCGCCCAGCTTCTTTCTGAGCATCAGCACCCTAAGCGCCATGTTATGCTTCCTCCTTTTTCACTCTCCGGCGCATCTGATTGCGCCACGTTTCCAATTCTCTTCTCCGGATTTCCTCCAGTTCCCGTCTCCGAGCCGCTACGCCGGTCTCCTCATAGGCTGGAAACGTAACGACACTGACCTCATAAAGCCTGACCTTGCGAATGGTCCAGTGGACTGAACCGTCATCCCGAAATTCCGTATCCTCCTCCAGGATGTCAAAGCCAAAGCTGCACTGATCCACGTCCCCCCGCTGCACTCTTGCGTAGAGGTTCATTGCGTCGCTGTCGTCACGATTGACTTTTATGCGGCCCCACAAGCCCCTCGCATCCTCTTTCAGCTCCAGCGTCCCAGCTTTATTCCGGCCCAGAACCAGCCGTGTTTCGTGGTCTACAAGGGCCCGTACATCGCCGGACAGCGTGTCTGAAAAAGCTCCAGGCGCTACGCTCTCCGTAGCCCCCGGCCACAGCTCATAATTGGAATTGAATACGGAAAAATAGCCCTCAATCAAGAGTTCTCCGCCCTCTTCAGCCCGCGCCTCAAATTTGGCCGGCAGGCTTCGTACCTGCCGCACTTTGCGTTCATCCATCTATGTCTCACCTCCGCTCTGGATGAGCTTTTTCTGATCCCCAATCATCCCCTGTGGAATGAAGTTTTCCAGGATAATCAGCTCATCAAGTCCCTTCTTAGGGCTCAACCCAATCCAATCCCGCACCTCGTTTCCCGTCATGATCCCACGGATATACTGATCGTCTCCCACCTGCGCCAGTTCGTTGATGTCGTAGGCGTAAAGGGCTCTGGGATTAAAGCGGAAATACAAATCAGGAGAAATCAGGAGCTTTCTGGTCATCTCCTGCTGAATCGCCGTGGCAATGGGCATAATCGTTGCACTGACGAAATTGTTCCATTCGTCCTTGCTGTACGCTCCAGCGCCCACTACAAAGGGCGGCACATTGAATATCCCGGCCACCGTCCTCTTGTCCAGTTCTACCGTATCATTGATGGCGAGGTCATTGAGGGTCAGGGGTTTTACCTGCTGGATCTCCATCTCATCGGCTGGAATCACCCAGGGCTGCCCCGCCTCATCCGTGTCTATGTAATCCTCCAATATGGTCCTGCGCCCCTCCTTGGACGCAAGCTCCTCTGCGCTGCTCTCCACCCGGACGACAACCGACGGCTTCCACTTGGACTCCATAAACCCTTTTTTCGTCGCCGCCGCCTGCTTCAGATTGTGGACTACATCCCGCAGGGCCACCCGGTAGCCCTGTCCCTTCCACGGATACTCAGGATCGGGGTTGAGCACAAAGTGGAGCACATCGTCAGGCCGGATTGCCTGCCCGCCATAGCGGATCAGGTAACTTCCGCCGTCCTCCAGAAAAGTCACCTGCGACGGTTTCAGCAGCGCCAGATTGTCAAGCAGCCCTTTTACGTACTCAGGAAACACCACTGCGTTTCCTGCGCCCTCCAGAAGCATGATCCGCACAATTGCCGTCAGGAAGGTCTTGCGTGTCATGTCCCGGTTCGGGCTGATATCTATTTTTCTCGACAGGGCGTTGCGCACCCGGACGTCACCGTCTTCGGTATTCTGCATCAGATGGATTGTCATAGTGCCAATCAATTCCGCAATACGCCCCACTGCCATAAGCACCTCCGGGTTGTCCGCCAGTCTGGTGTACCCGGACACGCACAGACTTTCAAACCTGTCCGCTTCTGTCAGGAATGCTACTGTGGGGTTTTCCGGCTTATCCCTGGCAGAATGGCTTCGTCTTTTCCACAGCCTCATTTGCTTTCACTCCCAAACCATTCCTTGTTTCTCTTGCTTCGCTCCATATCCTCCAGCTTCCTTATACAGGCAAACACTGCGGCGTCAAAAATATCAATGCGCTGCTCCGGCTCCACCTTCTCATACTGAACCATATCGTCCGTCTTCTCAATTGCACGGACGTTCTGCAAACAGTATTCAAAGGCGTCGGAATGCAGATAGTACAGCTCCCCGTTTTTGGCCTTGTTCTCGATATGCCGGAACCCTTCTGATTTTTTGTAGAAATACTGCGGCTGGTCAATGACCTTAAACCCTGCGGCCCTCATGCCGATGAAATATTCCCGGCAAAACTTTCGGTCATGGCCCACCTGCTTGATCTTAAATCCCATCTTCCTCTGCCGCACAAACCAGTTGACTATCTCGGCGTGGTTCACAGTCGGGCTGTTGCTCATATCCAGCCATCCGTCATCCTTCCACCCGAACAGCGGGATCCCGTCCTCGTCCGCCTTTTGATGGGCCGCCACTACAGGGAACCAGGCGTGCGGGATGATAATATCCACATCCACCGTTTTTCCATCCTGTCTCTTGTAGCCCGCCAGAGTGCCATACAGCGCCGCCGCCGTCAGGTCAAACAGCTTCGACAGGTCCGCTCCCCCATACCATGAAACCGGCAGCTTTGCCAGCTCCTCAAGCGTCCAGTCATAGAGCCGGTCGCTTCGCTGGAACTCGCCGAGGTTGAAGTATGCTTTCATGGAGGCGGTATAGACGTTCAGGCTCTTTGCGAAAAAGTCCTTGCGCTGCTGCGGATCGTTCTGCGCCTGAAGGGCGTCGTTCATGATATCTTCAGGGCGGATAGAAACCCCATACGCGGGATTCGCCATCTCATGGATCCTGGGGCTCGTATAGTCCACATCGCCGTTTTCATCCTCATCCGCCTTACAGATGAAGATAAAATACTGTTCGTCAGTTACCGTCCCGTCCAGAACCTTTTTGCAATACTGAAGCCGCCGGTAACAGAAGCCGTTCATGTTGTCCCCGGCAGTCGTTATGCCGATCATGAGCTTGTTCGTGTAGGCCTTCATAGCCTCTTTGATGATGTTGTACTGCTTAGGCGTCTTATAGGCATGAATCTCATCTGCAATGGCGATATTGCAGTTCAGGGAATCCTGTCTGTCCGGGTTGGCGGCCAGAGCCTGAATAAAAATAGAGCCATCCCCGAGATCGCCCTGTATGCTGTGCTCCTGGTTGTTGTCTATGACCCGGAAGCTGTCCTTTTCCCCCATCTGCTCCAGGTTGAAATTGATGAAATTGAAGCTCTCCAGGGACTGCTTCAGAGCCGCGGCAACGATGTAAACCTTGCTGCCGCTCTTCCGGTTCAGCAGCCCCAGAGCCCAGGCCAGCGCGGCGGCAAAGGATGTTTTGATATTCTTCCGGGGAACAACAAGACTTTTAAGAAAAACCTAGTAATCACGCCGCTTTTAGCCCTATTACAAGCCCGTTTTTATTGCTACTACAGCAATTACTACAGCAATTTTATTCCCTTATTCCTGCTCTGCCGAGGTTTTTGATATTGGCTTGAGCTTGTCCATATTCATGCGCTTTTGTTCCTCTGTCGTGTGAATGTAGGTATTGAATGTTATGTTTGTGTCGGCATGGCCTAATATTTCCGCTAGGGTTTTTGCGTCAAAACCGCTCTCGCTGCACCTTGTAGCAAATGTATGGCGCAAAGCATGAAAATTGATGTGGGGTACATTAGCTTCTTTTAAGGCCCACTCAAGGGTATTCCTCAAAGACACAGAATCGCATATATTCCCGTTGGTGCTGATAAATAAATAACCCTCGTCAATCAGCTTAACCTTGTCCCCCTTTCCGCTCTCAGTTAGAATCAACCTCAAAAGTTCCCGCTGCTCTCTGTGGCCCTCGATGAAGCCATGGAGCATATCTGCCACAAAGTCGGGAAGGGGAATTGTACGCCTGCTAGTGTAGGTCTTGGGGCTTCCTATAATCTTCTCGGTGGTGTTCTCACCCGGTACATCTACCCTTGTTACTGTTCGGGAAATATGCAGCTCCCGGCGGTTGTAATCAAAGTCGTTCTCCTGGATGCCTATAAGCTCACCAATGCGTAGACCGGTATACAAGTCCAGATAGATAGGGAAGCACAAAGGCTTTTCGTCCCGTAGCAAAACGCTTTCAAGCCGCCGCTGCTCGTCAAGGGTAAGTATGCGTTTTTCTTTGGGCTGCTGCTTCTGTAGCTTCACATTGGCCGCCGAATTAATGGCGATAATGCCGGTGTCCACAGCCTTTTCTAAAACCATCATAAGCAATATCACTACCTTTCTGCGCGTCTCATAGCTTAACCCTTTCCCGCTCCGCACCAACTTACCAGTGTCCAAGTCCTTCACCCGGCGCTTGTTTCCAGACTTGGCAAGCATATTGAAGTGCTTTTGCAGCATATCCGTCCGCAAGTCCTTCAAAAGCACCTTGGGAAAGTAGGGGATAACGTGGTTATGCAACAAGCGGTAGTAGCTGGCGTAGGTCGTTTTTTTAATCGTGGGCTGGGCGTAGACCTCCAACCACTCGTTAATCCACTCCACAAGGGTAATATTGTTCTTTTCCATCAACATACCCTTGTCAGACTGCCGGATGGCTTTTTTCAGCTTGTCCTTGGCAATCCGCTGGGTCTTGCCGTACAGGGTCCGCTTTTTGCCCCTGTTGTCGGTATACTGCGCGGCCCAAAGGCCGTCTTTACGCTGGAATATGGAGCCCTCACCGTTGGCCCGTCTCTTTGCCATGCTCTTTCACCTCCCGATTGTGCGCCCTCCTTGTAAAGTCCCCGTCAGTCAAGGGCCCGGCCAGGATACCACGGCCCACCAGCTTGAAGATGCGCCGCCGCGCTTCCGGCCTCAACTCTTTGAGTACATGATCCACCCCGTCCAGAGTGAGGGTAAAGTCTGCGCTCCATTTGCCTCTCATGCCTTGCCTCCTGCCTGCGCCAGTTTGCTAAGCTCCTCTAACGCCATTCGGATCTTGAAAAGGTAATCGTCGGCCACTTCCGCAAAAATTCCGATTCTCCCATATTCATAAATTATGGAAAACCGGCTTTCCTCGGTATGCGTGTCATACTTCGAAAAATAATCTCTAATCTCTTGTAAAATCGCTTTCGCCCGCTTCAAGTCAAGTTGCAGGCTCAACACTTCATCGCTGAGCGCACGAGCTGCCACGCCCTTATCGCCCCGCTTTTGGGCCTCTACGCCTCCCTTTAACAATTCGATGACAATTTCCGGGTCAGTCAGGCCGGGGAATTGGTCACGCACGGCGCAAGCTGCGTCCAGCGCCTCTTGCGGTATTTCTATGGGATCCAAGTACCTTCCTCCTATCTTGCATTTGTGGAGGGCGATATGGTATAATTACCTCGCCCTTATTGGGGCCGGGGCCTTGGGGCTGGAACTCCGCCCCAGGTTCCCCGGCGCTGGGCCCGGCCTACTTAGGCCATGCGCTCAACAGCGCGTCGTGGAGTGTGGTGTATGCCGTTCCTCGGAAGTACCACACGCCCTGGTAGTGTCTCATGGCGCTACCTCCTTTCTGCCGTCCTGGTGTCGCAACCACTGGGGCGGCGGATTTTTGTCAGCGGGTTTCCCCTCCTGACTGTTATTATTATAGACGAATTTTAGTGCTTATTCAATCGACATTCTGCACGAAAATTGGTCTACCTAGTTGTGTGTTTTATGCACTTGTAATCGTGCTCTTTTTGTCTTATAATAATTGTGATAAGGAGGTGAGAGACTTGCCGCTTAAATATAAAATTGATGTTTTGGCTGCTCTAAAAGCCGCTGGCTATACCACATATCGCATTAGGCAGGACAATCTGCTGTCTCAATCTACTCTGCAAAAACTTCGGGAAGGTGTGGGGGTATCATGGGATAATATCGAAACCCTTTGTCGCCTGCTCCGCTGCCAGCCTGGGGACATAATAGAGTACATGGAGGACGGTCCTGATGGAGATTAGATACTCAAAGGCCGCTGTCAAGGCAATTAACGCGATGGACAAGGCTACAAAGGCACGTATCCATGCCGGGATACTCGGTCTAACGAAAAAACCGCCGCAAGGTGATATAAAGCCCATGCAGGGGTACAACGACGGTCGGCACCGTCTCCGTGTAGGTAAATATCGGATTATTTACAAATATGGGCTTGAAATCGAGCTTGAAATTTTGCATATTATTGATATAGGCAGCCGCGGCGATATCTACAAATAAGAAAGGGGGCTGATACTATGGCACCGTTGGCACAGCAGATTGCAGACATGGTTGATATGCTCCCCGCGCAAGATCAGGCCCTCGCCTTTGAACTTATCAAGAAGCTGGTCATTGCCTGGGACCCCGACTTTACGAAAGTCACGCCTACTGAAAGAGCCGAGATTGATCGAGCCGCCACAGAAATAGAGGCAGGGGACTTCATTACCGACAGCGCTATAAACTGGAATTAGGCAATCTGGGCCGCTCCTGCCGGGGCGGTCCTTTTTTCATACTCTGATTGTTTGGTGTAAATGGTGAGAATGGTATAAATTCAGGCAGGCGGGGTATTTGCACCATTTATACCATTTACACCACATTTCAGAATCCACAGGACAAGCCCCATTCTACCTCTTTCACTTTAACGCTTTACTATAATAAAGTTAGTTAAAAAATGGCTCTAGGGGGTATATGGTGATAATGGCGCGACCTGTGGGCTCATTCGTAAGGAAGAATATCGTCCGGCTCCGGGATACCTCCGCCCACCGCCTCGTCTGCGTAAAGCTGCAAATCGTTCTTGTATCCCTCGAAGGTATCAACACGCGTTATATCGTAGAACTTTCCCCGGTACTCAATCAGGTTTGACGCTGTAATGCCGTCCCTCCAGTTGACCACAAATAGGATGCTTTCTTTATGCTGGACCGCTGCCGCCGCGAAATACTCCGTTGCTGAAAGCTGCCGAACGTAGGCCCATAGCTGGCCTGGGTGTATCGGCTTCCACTTCTCTTGGGGCATCATGCCCGGCTCCGACACGTTGACATAGCTGTAAATAGTAATCTTCTTGTCCTTCAATTTGGGTTTCATCTCTGCGCCCTCCTTACAAAGCGTTCTTGAACTCGGCAAAGTGTTCCATGAGGCCCACATAAGCGTCTAAGAGACTGGCGGCCCCGTCTATGCGCTGCTTGGCGCTCTGGCTCTTGATGGGGACTATGTTCCCGTTGCGGTCCGTCTGGACGCCGGTATTCGTCAGACACCATTTCAGGACCGGCGAATTGCCGTAGTTTATCCGCTTGGCCTGGAGGTCCGCCCCCATCTGCTGCATGGGCAGGGATAGTGTCTTGGCCCCCTGGATGCAGCGCACCATGCGGAACCCCGCCGCCTCCATTTCCTCCACCCAATACTTGGCGCTGTAGCTGTCATAATAAATCCATGCCGGGGTAATGCCGTAGTCGTTGACCATCTCCAGGAACCACGCAGTAACGTCCCCATAGCTGATACTGTTCCCGTTGCACAGGCGGACAAGGCCCCGGTCCCTCCACTTGTCATAGGGGATTTTGTCCTCTTGTACGCGCTTCTGGAGGCTGTCGGCGGGTATCCAGTACATTTGAGTTACAAAGCGCTCCTCTGTGGCTGGGTCCAGCATTAGGAGGGTGGCGCAGGTCAAGTCTGTGGTGATGCTTAGATCGGCCCCACCGATGGCGTAGCACCCCCTGAACCGCTCCAGGTCAAAGGTGGCCTCGTTATTGATGTCATCAAAGGATAGCCATGCCGTGCTGACGGTATCCCGGATGTTGAAGTCCTTCACCAGTACGCCGGTCAGATCCTTGGGGCTGTTCTTGGCCCTCTCCACCTTCTCCACAAGCCCGTCCAGCTTCTTGATGGCCCCCAGGCCAGGGTTGGCCTTCTGCCATGCTCCAGGGTCCCGCCATTCCTCCCTGTTGTCCAGCTCGTAGACAACGGGTAGAAAGGTATCGTCCTGAAAGGTGCCGTCCACGATGCTACAGGCATAGTTGTAAATATCGTCAAAGATGCACTCCCGGACCGTGCCCGCCGTGGTAATCATGATAAGAAGGGGCTGCCGCCGGGCGTTCTGGCTCTGCTTCATAACCTCGTATAAGTTGCGGTCCCTGACGGCGTGCAGCTCGTCGATGATGACGCAATGAGCGTTGAGGCCGTCCAGGGTATCGCTGTTCTTTCCCAATGGCTGGAACTTCGCCATAGCCATAGAAAAGTAAAGGTCCGTCTTGCGTTTTTTGACAAGCTTCCCCACCTCTAGGGACTGCTTGACCATGTTGTGGGCTTCGTCAAAGATAAGGCGGGCTTGGTCCTTCTTAGTGGCGACACTGTACACCTCCGCGCCGGGCTCGTTGTCGGCCATGAGCATATAGAGGGCAAGCCCGGCCAGTAGCGTACTCTTGCCATTTTTGCGCCCCACCATGAACAGGGTTTCGCGGTAGCGGCGCAGCCCTGTATCCCAATGGACAAATCCAAACAGGGCGGCTATGTACGCCTTTTGAAACAGCTCCAGCTTTACCGGCTGGCCCGCCCACTCCCCTTTTGAGTGCTTGCAAAAACGCTCTATGAAGTCTATGGGCCTGTTGGCGTGGTCCTCGTCGAACACATAGCCCCCCGCCGGCTGCTCTATGTCGCCCACAAGTCGCTGATAAATCTTACGCACCCGATTAGGTACAGTGACTTCCCCGGCCTGTATCGCGTCCCAATATACCCTTATGTAGTTCATGCCCGCCCCTGCTTGATGAAGGCCGTTAGCGGGCTCTCTGCGCTCTCCTGGGCCTGCTTGGGGAGCATATCAACGAGCTGCTTATACAGGAGGCTATACCGCTGTATGGTGGTGTTGTAGGCTTTCAGGGCGGGGCTCTCTCTTAAAAACTCCTGGGAGCCCTGCTTGAACATCTCCACAGCACCCCGCTCCGCCACGGTCCCCCGCAAGCCCTCCAGGGTCTTACCCATAAAAGAAACCTCTTTTGCAAGCTTCTCCGCCACGGCCCGCCGGTCCTCCGGGACCAGGGCGACAATTTTTCCAAGTTCCGCCATATCCGCGCACGTCGGCGCACCCTTTGCTTTCTTCAACTAAAACACTCCTTCTATCGTCATGTTGGCCCCCGGTTATGCGGGAACCCCTGGAGGGGTTTTCTGAACTACCCACGTCGGTATCGAGCCCCTACACCAAAACCGCAGACCGGGGGGGTGGTTGGCTCACTGGCCCGCCCTCATGCTGGAGCACAAGGACAGGGCACTAAGTCAAGCCTTCACGATGTTGCCGTCCTCGTCGAACCGCAGGCCCGCCGAACAGGGACCGCCGCCGCCGTGCTCCGTGTTATGGCACTCCTGACAAAGCACCTCCAGGTTGCCCCACTTCAACGTGATATTTGGGTCATGGATATTTTCAGGGGTAATATAGATTCTATGGTGGACTATGCGCGCCACGCCTCCGCAACGCTCACATACATAGTGTCGGCTTGCCATATATGCCGCCTGCACCCGTTTCCATGCCCGGCTGTTGTAAAAGCCCCTCGCATAGTCCATAGCCATAGAGTTATACCCTCCCCTTGATGGTCAACGCCTTTAGCAGACTGTCAATCGTCCGCTGTAGCTTCTCGCTTTCGCTCTGCTCTGCGTTATACCACAGTTGCAGGATAAACTTGCTTGCGGCCTCAGCTAACGGCTCTGCGTCCTGCTGCACCGCCGTCATGCCTGTGGTCACTTCGATGTAGCCGGGTATGGCCTGGAGCAAGCCCTCAATGATTAGATCATTGTCGCCTCCATCCAGCCGTAACCACTCCCGCGCCGTGTCGAGGGAAAGCATGAATACTCACCCCTTACGCCGTCGCCCTGGACAGCTTCACGAAAGCCTCTTGCACGATGGGCTTGCAGTCCGCGATTGCCATAGCCCGGTAGTCGATAAGGCCGCTCTTAAAGCTGCTCTCCCTGGATACCTCGACGGCGATACCCTCGGCCAGATTGAAACCCATGTACTGGAAGTTCCCGAATAGGACCGTATCGGCGGGGATATAATCATCTACCACGACGGGGAAGCCCAGGAGCTTACCAATGCTTTCCCCCTGGGGATCCGCAATAAAGATAGGCCGCTTGTTGGCGTCCACCATGCCGTAGAACTGATTGTACAGGGTGGCGTTGTCCATGGCCCAGGACGCGCCGTTGGCATACCCGCGCTTGAGCGCCCCCACCACCTTGACCACATCCGTATAGGCCACATTACCCGCCTTGGCAAAGGTAAAGCTGTTGGCGTCGCCCCAGGTCACGCCGGTAAGGATTCCGGTGCCCTGGTTGGCACCGGTGCCGTTCACCAGGGCGTCCGCGATACAGGCCATGACGCAGTTGGCCAGCTCGTCCACGATGTACGCCTCGAAAGCCGCAATGCTCATTTTCTTGGCCGCCGCGCTGATGCTGAACACCTTCAAAATCTCGTAGCCGTCAAAGGTCACGCTGGCGACGCTGGGGGCCTCGCTGTCCACCTTCGCGCCCTCCGTGTGCCAACTGGCCTTCGTGCTGGGCGTACCCACAGGCACGGTAATCTTGGAGGGCATATTGAAGCCCCGGCACACGGACAGGAGGCCGCCCATCGTCCGGGCCTTGCTGATAACTTCGTTGAGCGTTGCGGTGGGGAGCACAGCGGCGGAGTTGGTCACGGTAGAGAAGGCGTCCGCCCGCT
>ERZ857955.2518-NODE-2518-length-11679-cov-7.227546_pt1 | contig 11679 bp, 9 predicted proteins | sample MGYA00519956_ERZ857955 | MGnify/ENA primary metagenome ERZ857955 (study PRJEB31778, sample SAMEA3449378) | human gut metagenome | biome: human gut; feature: human-associated habitat; material: faeces | place: United Kingdom | collected 2010/2012 ...
CGGAGTCTTTGCAGGAGAACACAATGAGAAAAATCGTTTTTGGTTTCTGTGCGCTGACAGTAGCAACATGGCTTCTTAATCTGGGATTCAATCCTCCGGCCATGAACGGCAGAAGCTTGACTCACGAAGTCTTTTTCCTCAACGGCGTGTTGGCCTGGGGGTTGATGGCAATGGCCATTGTCATTGCCGCCCGACCGGCTTGGCTGGAAAAAGTCACGGCAACGCCGCTTGATGAGCTCTACAAATGGCATCGCACGCTCGGCATCTGGGCGGCGGTGCTCACGCTTTTCCACTTCTTTACGAAAGACGTGATGCGTCCGGTTCTTTCTCTCTTCACGCTTGAGCCGGTTCCCAAAATCGTGCGCGGCGAATTGACCGGTTTTGATGCTTTCTGGGCTTGGATGCGCGGCTTTGCCGTCGAATCTTCCGAATGGGCGACGTTGCTCGGGCTGGTTCTTTTTGTCGTGTCGTTTATTTCGATCGTGCGGTATCACAAGTGGTTGAGTTCCCACAAGCTTTTCTCCGTTCTTTTCCTGATTCTGGCTGTCCACTGCATCCGTCTGACGGAAACCGAAGACTTCCTGACACCGTTTGGTCTGATCAATGTTGCTGTCACCGTCATCGGTTGCTACTACTCGCTGAAACTCTTGATCCGTGGTGCAGGGCGAGAGAAATCCGTCTCTGCGGAGATCGTTGACGCCAACACGAACAACGGACTGACGCTCATCACGGTTAAGCCCGAAAAGCCTGTTGACATCCGCTACGGTGAATTTGCATTCCTAGGTACGTCCGGTCACGAGAAGCATCCGTTCTCGGTGGCGGGCATCAATGACGACGGTACGCTCACCTTTGCGGTCAAAGCACTGGGCGATTACACGCGAGACGTTGTGCCGATGCTTCAAAAGGGCGAACGCGTGATCGTGGAAGGCCCCTGGGGGAGGTTCCGTCCGGACTTCTCAGCTCAAAAGCAGTTGTGGTTGGCGGGCGGCGTCGGTATCGCACCGTTCTGCGCCTGGATGCAGGATGCGGCGAAAACTGCGCACGGAAAGATCCGCCTCGTTTGGTGCATCAAGTCCAAAGAGTCCGAACCGATGTTCGCCAACGTCGAAAAGATGGCCGAGCGTGCCGGCATCCGACTGGAAGTTTTCGAGTCGGCCAAGAAGCGACTCAATGCCGAATCGCTCTTTGCGGGTGCCGTTCCGGATACGGTCGCGCTGTGTGCCGGCGAAGGACTGGCTTCAGCTGTGAGTCGGGCCTACGTTGAGGCCGGAGGCAATGCCGACAGGGTACGCAAAGAACACTTTAACTGGAGATAAGTCAGAGTATCTGTTGTTCCGAGAAAAGATAGGGTAAATTTTGCTGGTCAGGCGTCGATAGCGGCGCTTGGCCGTTTTTTTTTCAATGGCTAACCTGAATATGGCCCGATTATCCGCATATCCGGTTTTTCTTGCTGTCTACGAAGAGCGGCGCCTTGTGAAGGCGGCAGAACGTCTCTGTGTGACGCCTTCTGCGGTGAGTCATGCACTGCGCGACTTTGAGCAAAGTCTCGGAACTAAGCTTTTTGAGCGCACTTCCGAAGGTGTGCAGCCGACGACTGCAGGCCAGCGGCTCTACGCTAAAGTTAAACCGCTTGTGGTCGGCATTGAGGCGGCCGAGCGGGAACTGAGGTCGGAAACGGCCCCTGAGCAAACCGATTTTGCTTTTGCCTCCATTCACACGTTCATCAAGGCTTTCTTTGTTCCGATTCTCGAGCGGATGCAGAAGGACTACGAGCCAATGAAAGTACGGTTCTTGACCCGATCCATGGCGGGAACAGTCAAGGCGGTAGCTAATGACGAGGCGCTGATCGGCAGTACGATGCTGCCGCTTGAGCGACCGGAGCGGTTTTACGTGGTGCCGCTCACAGAAATCCAAGAATATTTCGTGGTTTCGCCCGCGTACTTTGACGCGCTTCAAGGAAAACGCGAGCAGCCGCAAGAACCATGGACGCTCGAGGAAATCCTGCAGCAACCGCTCATCACGCTGCCTCGGGATTCCGTTTCTTTTGCAGCCTATAACAGCCATTTCCGTCAATACGGACTTCATCTGGAGCCGCGCTACGAAGTGCATCAGGAGGACTTGGGCTTTGATCTGGCCGAGCGCGGTCTTGGCGTTTTCATCGGCTTTGAGCCGGCTCTCTTCGGACATCCGGAGCTAAAGATCCTTTCTTGCCGCTCGACGCTTCCGGCTCGCGAGCTGGTGCTTTTTTGCCGCAAGGAACGAGCAGATGAAGCGGCTCGACGCTTGATGGATCGAATGGCCAGCGAGTTTGTTGCTCTGCTTCGTAACATGGAAAAACCGGCTCGATGAATTTTTCTCAATTTCAGTGGAGAAAAATTCTCTTTGAAAGTGATTCGGGAAGTCTAAACTCTTAACTTTGGGATAAGAAATTAAAGCCCCAGAGGAGAGATGACTATGACCCCAATCAGAATGCTGCGGACGGCTCTTGCAGCGGCTTCGGCCATGATGCTGCTTGCCGGTACCGCACAGGCGGCCGACGGCATGGACGTCGCTTCGGCAAAGACAATCTACTCACAAGGCGCCAAGGCTGACTATCTGGCCGGCTACCACATGAAAAAGAAGGTGGCCGACTGCTCAACTTGCCATCCCAATGACAAGGTGACGGACAGCCAGTCGGAAATCGACAAAAAGTGTGCCACCTGCCACGGTTCCTACGAAAGCCTCGGCAAGAAGGACATGGCCGCCGGTCAGAAGATCAGCGCTCACGCCGGGCATTTGTCCATTGATTCCTGCACAACCTGCCACGGCGGACACGAAGCCTCGTTTGCCTATTGCAACAACTGCCACATTTTCGACATGCCGATGAAATTCGGCCGTCAAAAGATTGCATACACGCCGGTGGATTTGTCAATCTATCGCGATGCGATGCCGAATCGCACGGAAAAGGCTGACTTTGTGGTAGTCGGTGCGGGCGGCGCCGGTATTGCGGCGGCCATTGAAGCTTCTCGCAAAGGCTTGAAGACCATCGTTCTGGAAAAGATGCCGATCATCGGCGGCAGTTCCTTGCTGTCCACAGGCGGCATGAACGTTGCCGGTTCCAAGCAGCAGAAGGCCGCCGGCATCAACGACACGCCCGAAATGTTCACCCAGGATACGTTGAAGGTCGGCAAAGGCACGAACGACAAGGTTCTCGTCAACGTGTTGACCGAACAGAGCAACTCGGCTCTTGAATGGTTCGAAGCACTGGGCGGCAAGCTCGACCTTGACCCGGGCGTCTACGGTGGCTGCCAGGCTCCGCGTATGCACTACACCAAATCGGGCGGCATCGGTCGCTACATGATCAAGGAAATGAAGCCCGCACTGGAAAAGTCCGGAGCCGATGTTCGCGTCAACTCGCAAGTGGTTCGTCTGGAACGCGACAAGAACGGTGCCGTGACAGGTGTGCTCGTCAAGGGTAAGAACACTGGCTTGTACCGCATCAGCGCTCCGACCGTGCTTTTGGCAACGGGTAGCTACGCCAACAACGGTAAGCTCGTGAGCAAGTACCATCCGGAATTCTTCGGCATGGTGACTTCGGCTCAGCCCGGTTCTCACGGCGACGGCATTTACCTGGGGCAGGACGTGGGCGCAAAGGTGACGCATCTCGAACGCGTTCAGGTACATCCGAACATTGCATCCGGCACGAGTCTGATGATCACGCTCGCGATGCGCACCAACGGCGGCATCCTTGTGAACAACAAGGGCCAGCGCTTCTACAACGACAATGCGCCGCGCAACGAACTGGGCGCAGCAATGTTGAAGCAGCCCGCTCAGAAGGTATGGCTGATCTACGACGATGCGGTGGTGGCCAAGCGTCCGAAGGTGCATCAGGGCTACGTGCGTCTCGGTGTCGTGACTGAAGGTGATACGCCTGAAGCGCTTGCCAAGAAACTGGGATTGCCGGCAGAGGAATTTGCGAAGACCATGAAGCGTTACGCAGGTTTCGTAAAGGCCAAGAACGACGCCGACTTCGGACGTAAGGAACTGCCCGAACCGCTCAACCAGGGCAAGATCTACGCGATTGACGTGGTGCCTGCTATCGGCGGTACGTTGGGCGGCTTGCGCACTGACGCTCGCACGCATGTGCTCGACAACAACGGCAAGAAGATTCCGGGCCTGCTTGCTGCCGGTGAAGTCGTCGGCGAATGGCACGGTGACGACCGCTATGGCGGCAATGCCGTGGCCGGCAACATCGTCTTCGGGCGCATCGCGGCTCAGGAGGCGGCTGCAGCCGTCGGGAAGTAATGCTGACTGACAAGCCGCTTGCCGTATGACAAGTCAAGCGGTGACTTCAAAAAACCGGGAGCAGGTCCACTCTGGCAGGCTTCCGGTTTTTTGCTCCAATGAGCAAATGTGTAAAGCTCACTGAGCTAACGCAAATCGGTCTTCTTTTGCGACATTTCTCCATACCTTTCCACGAGGAAGTTAGGTATAACCTCCTAGTCAAAATCACCTAGTTGATCGATGATCAACACAAAATTAGGAGAGAAGGAATGGCTCTAACTCGTCGCAATCTGATTTCCGCAACGATTCTGGGCGCTGCCGCAGTAGCAGCTCCGATGGCTCAGGCCAAGCAAAAAACACCGCTGAAGCCGATGAAAGTCAGTCCGAAGCGCCGCGTGCTCATCCAATCAAGCTCCCGCTACCACAATTCCGGTTATCTGGACTTTGCGGGTGATCAGTACGAAAAACTGTTTGGCAAGGAAAAGTACGAAATTCTCTTCATCCCGTACGCCAAGGTGGCGGGCACATACGATGCCTATGAAAAGCAGGTTCAGGATGCCTTCAAGCCTTACGGCCACAAGATCGTGAGCATCCATCGCTTCAAGGATCCGCAGAAGGCTGTTCGAGAAGCCAAGGCAATCGCCGTTGGCGGCGGTAACACTTGGGCGTTGGTGACGCGCATGTACGAAGCGGGCATCATCGATCTGATTCGCGAACGTGTCAACGCTGGTGTTCCATACTGCGGCTGGTCCGCAGGCGGCAACGTCGCTTGCCCGACGCTGCGCACCACTAACGACATGCCGATCGCAGAGCCCCCGTCCTTCAACACTTTCGGCTTTATTCCGTTCCAAACCAATCCGCACTTCATTTCGGGCGGCACGCAGGGCCTTAACAACGAAACCCGTGAAGACCGTCTGGAAGAGTTCTTGTGGTACAACAAGGACGAAGAAGTGATCGGTCTGCCCGAAGGCACGGCTTTGTTTGTGACCGGTGAATACGACTGCGAAGTAATTGGTCCGAAGGACAGCGAAGCTCTCTACTGGTTCCGCCAGTCCGAAAAGGGTATGAAGCTTGAACGCATCCCGCTGGGCACGAAGTTCGATCTGCGTAAGATCGTTCCGGGCGGCAAGCTCTGATTAACGAGAAAGTGAAATGACCGTCGTTCTTTGAACTGACGGTCAGAAAATGGGCGACAGACTTTTTGCGAAGTTTGCCGCCCGATTTGTTTTTGGAATTAGAAGTGATAGGTCATGCCGGCGTAGTAGACCATCGGGTCGTCGCCGAAGGCCACGGGTTCGCCCGGAGAGGAGGATCCGCCGCCGCCGATGCTGTACTGTGCATCGTCGTCGTTCTGGATGCCGGTCAGACCAGTGTAGAGCGTGAGCTTTTTGCTCATCGGGTAGTCGTAACGAACACCCCAAGCCCAGGCGTCACCGTCTTCAGCCGAGTGGTTCTTCAGGTAACCAACGGTGGCGATGAACTTGCCGGGACCGATCGGAGCGCTTGCACCCAACTGCACCATGTCCAGATCGGGACTCTTGGCTGTGTTTGTGCCACCAAGGTTGGAGCCGACGGCTTCATCGGAACCTTCACGGTGCACGTACAGGATCGAAGGTTTGATCACCTCAAAGTCGTATGCCGCACCGAAGGCCCAGTAGCTGTCCCAGTCGGCGTAACCGGAGATCGCCGTGTTCTGGTGCAGGTAGCTTGCCATGACGGACAACGGACCGGACTGATAGCGGAAACCGATGTTGTAGACGTTGCCGCGCGTCGGCGAATTGGAGTTGGCACTCGTCTGTTCGCCCAAAGCAGCGTAAAGTTGAATCGTCAGGCCGCCGAAGGAAGGCGAGTCGTAACTGATCGAATTGCTAAAGCGCGTCGTTTCGTCGGCCGTGTAACCGTTGATCGTGCCTTCAAACTGAGGGCAGGCGAAGTAGTTGGCGGCACTCGACATGGTGAGACCGGCCGGGTCGATCATGGCCATGGTCAGGAAGTGCGGCGTGTACTGACGGCCGAGAGAAAGCGAGCCGTAATTGCCGCGGATGCCGACCAGAGCTTCACGGTCAAAAAGTCGGTTGTCGGCGGCCATGGAGCCGGTGTCGACGAAGATCGTGCTTTCGAGCTTGTAGAAGACTTCGGTGCCGTTGCCGAGCAGTTCGCTGCCCATGAAGCCGAAGTTAGAGCCTTCTCGAAGGCCGCTCGAAACACGGACGTTGGTTTTGTCTCCGTTGTAGTAGACCTCCATGCCGGTGTCGACCGTACCGTACACGGTAACCGGGCCTGCAAGAACGCAGCCGGAAGCACCCAACAGCAAGGAAGCAAACAGAGCGGTTTGATTCATGCGCATGGATTCTCTCCTTTTTGAAGAGTTGTTGGACATACAACCCCGCCGAGGAAGGCCACCCTTTCGGGCGGACTTCCGGGGCTAAGGAAGTATGTGGAGAGAGGAAACGTTAGATGGCGATGCTCTTAACCTTCTTGTCGATGTCGCCGCCGGCGGCCATGATGCCGGCCAGACGACCGAAGGTCAGGCAGCGTCCGTGGTTCATGCCCGGGCAAATGGTCGGGTAGTCACCGGAGCCGAAGTAGTCGCCTGCGGCAGCACCGGCCACCCACAAGCCTTCAATCGGACGATGCTGGGCATCGAGGACATGAAGTGACGGATCCGTATGCAGACCACCGCTCATGGCAAGCAGAGAGCTGGCAAGCTTGCCTGCATAGAAGGGCGGCTTCACGATCGGGGTGAGCAATTCGGTACGCTTACCGAAGTCTTCGTCGCGGCCCTTCTTGACGAGTTCGTTGTAGCGTGCAACGGTGCGCTTCAGGTTGTCGGCCGGAACTCCCATCTTCTTGGCAAGTTCATCGAGCGTATTGGCGACAACAACCTTGCCGTCCTTAATGTGCTGAGCCTGCGTGGCTTTTTCGACGTCCACGTTCCAGCCGGCGCCCCAGGGTTGCCACATCTGGCCGTAGAACAAGCCGCCGCCCATGTTGCCGTCGACCTGCTTCTTAACTTGACCGAGCCATTCGGAGTCATAGACCGACCAGGCGATACCGTGATCCTGAAGTTCCTTACTGCAGGACTTGGACTGGGTGTTGACGTCTTCATTCATGAAGCGGTTGCCCTGACCGTTGACATGCAGGAAGCCGTAGCTCGCGGCACCGGCTTCGAGGTGAACCGTTGCGGCGTGGTTGTCGTTCTTCTGCATGACACCGCCGATCTGCATGGCCATGATATGGCCGTCGCCCGTGTTGGACTTCGTGGGATAGTAGATCTGAGCATCCACGCGCAGCGAGTAGGGCGAATAGCACTTGCGCATTTCCATGTTCGACGCATAGCAGCCGGTGGCGATAATGACGCCCTTCTTGGCATTGATGCGAGTGTAGTTGCCGCGGCGGCCGACGATGAGGCCGGTGACGCGTCCGTTGTTCTTTTCGCGGATAAGCTGTACAGCAGGCGTGCGATACATGATGTTGACGCCTTTGGCCTTGAGTTCCTTTTCAAAGCACGGCATCAGGACGACGTTGCCGATGCCAGTCGAATTACCGTACGTGTAGTCAAGCGACACATCCTTGTTGTAGAAGAAGTGCGTAACCGGGAATTCGGTGTAGGTCGGGCCTTTGTAATAGCCTTCCCAGAGCGTCACCTTAACGTCGTTCTTTGCGGCAAGATCAACGGCCCAATCCATGCAGGCACCGCACTTCTTGGCAAACATCCAAAGCAGACGTTCGTCCATGCGGCCCTGGCCCCAAGCGATCAGACGACGAACAATTTCGGCTGCGTCGACATTGACCTTCATGGACTTCTGCACTTTGCTGCCGAAAGCGGTGATGTGACCGCCACGAGCCGACCAGCTGCGGGTCTTTTCGACGACGACAACCTTGGCACCTTCTTCGGCGGCAGACAAGGCGGCGGAGAAACCGGTCAAACCGGCACCGATCACGACAACGTCCGTGTCAACGGTTTTCTTGATCTGGTCAGCCGGAATCTTTTCCATCGGCTTTTCCCAGGACCAGTTCGAGCATTTCGGCTTGGCCCATTCGGCAGGAATGTCACCGGCGTGCGAAGCACCGGCAAGCGCCACTCCGGCGGTGGCGAGCGTACCCTTCAAAAAGCCGCGACGAGACAGAGCAACATGGTCGTTCGACATATTCATTCTCTCCTTTGTTTATGAGAACAACAATTTGTTGACGCGCTGTTCGATTGTTTTAAGGAACGGACAGCTTGGTCTTATGGCATTCGGAACAGGCGGAAACGCTCGGCTTGTGTCCCTTGTGGCACTGCAGGCATTCATAGGTGTCGAAATGACCGGCGTGCACATTGGGAACTTTATGGCCGTCCATGGTGATGGGCTTGCCTTTGGGAGTTTCGGTGTGGCAGTTGATGCAGGATTGTTCGGTGACGTTTGTTGCCGAAGGCTGACCTTCAATATGGCAGGATGTGCAGGCAACGCCGCGTTTGGCGTGACCGTCCGCAACGGCTGCGCTGATCGAAGCCGAGAACACCAGCAAAGAGGAACAAACCACAGAAACCAGGACCTGACTGAACCGCATCGAAGTGATCTCCCAAATCGTGTTTCGCACTGTTTTTAAATGAATTCCGTGCTCAAAGTTCACGATAAAAGGAGCGCAAAACGGCTCTGTCAGCTGGCTGACACTTTTAGTGGAAAAGAAATTTGAGGCGCTCAAAAGTGTCATCTCGCTAACACTTTTGACGGATGCAAAACGGGCCGAAGAAGTATGTCCTCAGCCCGTCGAAATGCTTAACCGGAATAGGAAAAGCAGTATGTCGAATTACTTGGTCTGAGCCTTGGCCCAGGGATCAAACTTGGGAGTGTTGGGTCCGGACGGCGGCAGTATCGGATATTCCACCTTGGGTTGATCGCCCGTCAGGGTTTTCAGGAACGCAGTGATGTCGTCGATTTCCTGCTTGGTGTAGCGCTTGCCCAGCTGAAGATCGCCCATGATCGAGACGGATTCTTCAAGCGACCAGACGGCACCGTCGTGGAAGTACGGGTAGGTGAGTTCGATGTTGCGCAGCATCGGAACCTTGAAGGTCATGCGGTCCTGGTCGCGGCCGGAAATGGCCTTGACGCCTTCGGAGGTGTTCGTGGTCTTATAGGGACGCACGACGCCCATCTTCTGGAAGGACTGACCGCCCAACTGAGCGCCGTTGTGGCAGATCGTGCAGCCGGATTCCTTAAAGATCTTGTAGCCGTTCAGTTCCTGCTGAGTGATGGCGTTTTTGTCGCCCTTGAGCCACTTGTCAAAACGAGCGTTGGGCGTGACGAGAGTACGTTCGAATTCGGACATGGCTTCGGTGATGCGCTTGATGTTGACCTCAGCGTCGCCGAAGGCTTTCTTGAAGTATGGAGCGTAGCCGGGAATTGACGCGATCACCTTCACCGCCATTTCGTGGGTGGAGGCCATTTCAAGAGGGTTGGCGATGGGGCCGGCGGCCTGTTCGGCGAGTGTCTTGGCACGGCCGTCCCAGAACTGAGCCACTTGTCCGAATGAGTTCAGGACGGTCGGGGAATTGATCGGGCCTTGCGCCCAGCGGTCGCCAATGGAAGTCTGCAGATTGTCCACACCGCCAGTGGCAAGGTTGTGGCAGCTGTTGCATGAAATAAAGCCGGAACGGGACAGACGCGGTTCGAAGAAGAGCATTTTGCCGAGCTCGACCAGAGCCGGATTTTTGACTTCGACCGGTTCAATCGGATCAATGGGTTCGGCGGCCTGAACGTAGGCGCACAGCGACATCATGGCGCCGGCGATGGCGCAGCTAAGAGCAAGTTTTTTCATCAGTCTCTCCTGTTTTGAGAAGGCTGCCTGCAGTAGAGAAGGTGTCGCAAACAGCTTGCAAGTATCGTAGGGAAGAGCCTGGGAGAGAGTCCAATACTTATTTTCTAACCGGTTAATAGGGGTGCCCTATGGGTGGATTCGGGAATCAATCTGTTGGCGAGAACAAACAGCTAACTTATTGAAATTAAAGCATTTTAATGCTTAGCCGAAAGCGCTGATCAAGCGGGAAATTACGCAAAAATCACCCCCGACTGAGTGATTGGATTTTTGTCGGGGGTAGAGCTAAAGAGCTAAGGCGATCAAAGAAGACGCCCCGACAATTAGCTTCCGCCGTTTGCTTCTGAAGCCGACTGGGAACTTGATGCGCGCCGCTCGACGGCACTCAACACACGGCGGTGACGACGCTTGCGGATCTTGGCTGCGGGTGTGGCTCCGCGATGTGTCCAGTCCTGCAATGCAGCGAAGAGCGCATGTGAAACGCACAGATGCTTGTCGACTTTCTTGAGGAGGCCTTCGGCAAGCCATTGGTTGAGAATGGCCGAAACCGTCGGACGGGCCACCGAGACAATCTGGGAGATCTCGATGGTGGTTAGCGAATTCTCCAAGGGATAGAAACCTTCGGAGTCGGGTTCGGGCCGCAGGTTGTGGATGAGGCTTGCAAAAAGCGTGATGATGCGGTCGGGTGCCGAGAGAGTGAAATTGGCGATCATGCCTTCCATGTCGGACTCGTGATCAGCGATGATGCCGACGGCATGCTTTCTTTGGATGGAAGGATTTTCGGAAAGGAACTGCAGAAAGAGGTCGCGCGAGAGCAGGCGAACTTCGGTTTCCCGTAGCGCGGCGTCCGTGACATTGACCGTACTGCCGGATAAACCGTCGACGTCGCCCATCAGTCTTCCGGGAAGAATCAGCGTGAAGATGTGGTTGCGACCGTGTCTGTCTTGGAAGGAAAAGGCACCGAGACCGGAGAGTACCAGGGCGATTTCTCCTCGGTCGCCGCCGTTGAAGATGCAGCCGCCGGCAGGAAGCTTTGCCCATCGACCGCAAGTATTGAATAGGCGCACAATATCCGGATCGGCCGGCGCGTGAATCCACGGCGAGCCGAGAAAAACCTGTCGCATAGGCTACCTCATTGTTCTGTGGCTGGATACAACTCAATCCGGCCTATGGGGTGTGGCTTTGACTGCAAACGCAATGACAACGGAGCTGAGGTTTATTTCCCACAGATATTAGGACAAAGAAAGACGGAGAGAAAGATTTTTGACGACTGCCGAAGCGGATTGAGAGTGCGGATTTACACCGATTTTGAGCCCAAAGATACAACTCGTCGAAAAATGACCCCATAAAAGTAGCTTACTCGCGGTAAACTTACGCGACATTTTGTTTCTGCGATTCCGTCTTCGGTTGGCATGGCGTTCGACCGAGGGCGGTTTTGTGCATGCACTGACAACACAGATTCATTCTTAACTCATGACGGGTACGTTCATCAAAACAGCCCTGGCAGGGGCGGTTTCGGCTCTTTTGGCCGCGGCTGCATCCGCACAGGTTTTCACCATTTCCGACATTCGCGTCGAGGGCATTCAGCGTACCGAGCCCGGTACGGTCTTTTCGCAT
>ERZ857955.2524-NODE-2524-length-11645-cov-2.677567_pt1 | contig 11645 bp, 18 predicted proteins | sample MGYA00519956_ERZ857955 | MGnify/ENA primary metagenome ERZ857955 (study PRJEB31778, sample SAMEA3449378) | human gut metagenome | biome: human gut; feature: human-associated habitat; material: faeces | place: United Kingdom | collected 2010/2012 ...
TCGCCCCGACTTTTTGCAGCCCGGTAGCCTTGGGAATGACTTCCTGATCAAGATAGGCGGCAAGGATAGTTCCAACGTGATTCGGATCAAGTTTTGGCATGATTGACCTCTTTGATTACGCCGAAGGCGTGGTTGTCGTCGCGTAGCTCACGTTCGCACACGGGAGGCAGTCAGTCAGAAAGACAGCTCCGGACGAGGCGAACGAGCTTTTTCCGTTAAGGATGCCACAGCAGCGGGCAGCCTGTTTTACGACCTGAGAGAGATACACGAAACTGGGGATAGCCCCGCAGCAGCACGGGCAATTGTAAACCGTGCTGTACGTTGTCGCAGTTCCGCCCGTAGGCGTATACGAGAACTGGACCTTTGCCTGTGGATTCGTGCATGGCGTGACGCAAAACGGATCGAGCTGTGCCCCAGAGCAGTTGCAGAAGCGCAGCCGGAAGGCGCCACGGTCCGGAAGTGGAGCGTCAAGGGCCAACGTCGCCACGTTCGTGGTGGTATTGACCGTAACGCCAGTCACGTTGATAGTAGGCACACAACACATGGTGCACCTCCTTTAACTGTTCGGGCAATCGGAATTGCAGGGAGCCTTCCACGCATTCTGAGCGGGCATGGGCTGAGGGAACACAGCGGAAGCCGGGATGATCGTCTTCGTCAGGCCGCTCACGGTCTGCTGGAGACACGCAACCGCGCCGCTCAGGGCGGTAAGCCCGTTGTTGGCAGTCAAGGCCACTTCGTTCACCTTGCCGAGAACAATCTGTTCGCGAAGTTCGCTGGTCTTGCCCATGCACTTGATCTGTTCTTCGATGCGGGCAATGTTCACCTGATTGGCAGCGGCTTCATCGGACAGCGGCTTGATGAACGCAAACATTTCTTCACGCAGAGCTTTGTTTTCCTCTCTCGTAGCCGCGTACACCGTGGCAATGCTCTGATCGCTGTACTTTTCCGCTTCCAACCTCGCGATCTTCGCGTCCTTTTCCGAGATGACGCCCAAAGCGGTGCCTCCGGCAAGCATAGCAGCATTACCGCCGCCGAGACCGCCCAAAAGACCACCCAAGCCACCATTGAGCAGCCCCAGAGCAGTGCCCGCAATGCCAAGACCGAGCCCGGAACCAGCCACACCCTTCGATGCGAATTCAGCCATAAAAAAGACCTCCAAAATTTCCCCCGGCGGGATGCCGGGTTTCTTGGAGGTCAGTATGAATGGGATGGTATGAAATGATGATATGTCATGGTGATAGATGCGGAATGATACGGCGTAAAATGGTTCATTGCGGCGCAGTGAGGCGTTGTGAGGGAAGGCCGAAAACGGAATCCTGCCACTCGTCGAGCCAGTCTTTCCGGTACCAAATCCTCCCGTTCAAACTGGTATAGCGCGGTCCACGGTTCGACTCGTCCCAAACCTTGCGGCCCCTGCGCCATTTTTCGAGCGTTGACGTTGAAAAACCAAGGTAGGCTGCGGCCTCTTTCGGAGTCATGCGGTCATAACACATGATAATCATTTCTCCCGTTGTCTTTCATGATAGTGATCACGTCAGACACGGAGAGGCTTTCAACGGTTGCCGTGTCGCCCTGGGGAGTGTGTCAGCACTCCCCTTTTTTGCGTGTTATTCCGGTTCGGTTCCCTTTCTATTTGTTTTCTGATAACGGGCACCTATGAGACTGCATAAAACAGGCATCATAGTTGCGCTCATGCTTGCGTTGTTCTCCTGCGCTCAGGCGGAATCGAAAACATATCGTTCCCGTGCTCAGGTAGATAGGTTCCTGCGCCAGCATGGATTTGAGCGCACGCCGCCCGGCTATCAGGTGGATCACATCATCCCCCTTTGCGCTGGTGGAGAAGATGCTCCGGAAAATATGCAGCTTCTCACGGTAAAGGAGCACCGGAGAAAGACGAAAGTGGATCTCTGGTTGTGCAGGTGGTTGAGAAGATTGGAGGGGGGAAAATGAAAAACATACTACTATTTATTATTGTATTTTTAACATGTTATCAATATTCATACGCTGAAAATGAAAAAAATTTTCTCTATAAAGACTATTATTTTGGGATGCCTCTTGAAGAGGCTAGAAAAATAAACAATGCAACTCCATGTAAAGACAATCCTGAAAATTTATGTTTTTCTAATGAAGTTTTTATAAAAGATAAAAAATGGAATGTAGAGCTAATATTTGAAAAAAATAATATACTTACAACAGTAATGCTTGAAGAAAGCAAAACTGAAAGACTTTCATGTTTAAAGTCTATTGCATTAATTTTAAAAAACGATATGCTGTTTTCAATGTGTTTTTCAGATAGAAAAATTTTTGATTTAATAAAACATAGAAATGAAATAAATGAATTAGGAAAAATAGTTTTAGATATAATTGAAGATTCTGAATTATATACAGCAGCATTTTTTGATAAACAATATATTCAATACAATCAAAATAATATACAACCAAAAGATATAGTTGAATTAGTGAGCCAATATCCTAAAGAGGGACGTGTTGTTCTTGTTAATAAAATTAACGGGAAAACATATATTGTATTTGGAACGGTAGTTGATTTTATACTTACTCTTGAAAGTTATATAGAAAAAAGGTCTAAACGAGATTTCTAAATATTACCTTGACAATCATACTCTTTTATGCTTTGGTTTCTTCGGAGCGTAGAAACTCCTCTGAGAAGGCCGCCATTGCCTGAAAATGGCTCTTTTTATACCCTGTCAAGACTGTTCTCAGTCTTGAGAGTGGTGTATCTGATGATGGTCATTTAGGCCGGGAGTGGGCTAATAGAATACCCGAAAGGGGAATATGCCCGCCGTTCTCAGACGGTTTCTAGCTCCCGGCCTTTTCTATTTCAGGATGGGCCAATAGAAAAATCTGAGAGGTTCACCATGTCACAGGCCCTTTTGCTTTCCGATCCCGTCCCTTCCGTTTCTCTCCACGATGGACGCCCCGCCACAACCTCTCTTGAGGTAGCTGCGTTTTTCGGTAAACGACACAACGATGTGCTACGGGACATTCGCAATATTTCTGATAACTGCCCTGAAAAGTTCACTGCGCGCAATTTTGCGCTCAGTAACTATCTGGATGAAACCGGGCGTTCTCTCCCCATGTACATCATTTACCGCGACGGCTTCATGTTGCTGGTCATGGGCTATACGGGCAAGAAGGCCCTCGCGATCAAGCTGGCGTACATCGAAGCGTTCAACGCGATGGAGGAGGAGCTTGCCCGGCGCAGCCGCCCTGCCCTGCCAAAGAGCCGCAGCACACGCCGGGAATCCCTGCCGACCATCCCCGGCTCTATTCCCAGACAGAGCCTCGACGAACGGCCTTTCATCGAATTTGCTGACGAGATTGAACGGGCACATGCCCAGATGCAGGACATCCAAAAGCGTCTCCTATCAAAGGCGTACAGGTTGACATTGACCCTATGCCACGACATTGAAGCCAGAACGAAGGTGCCCGTCAGCAAGCGTTCCGGCAAGTTCACGCTTGAGAAGTTTCTTCTCGATCACATGACGTATGGGCTTGATGAAGCCTTGACCTACCCTTCCGATACCCTTCCAGACTACCGGAACCCCGGACTTTACCTACTTGGGGTTCTCCGGCAGTTCAACGCAAACTAGGCTTGACCACAGCCTCGTGAATGGCTATTGAAAAAGGAAGGGCGGCGAGTGCGTCAACACCCACCGCCCTTTGGGGCCAGTCCCCGGATTTGATTCTATCTCATCCAGTTTTTAGCCCCGGCAGGGAGGTCAGTCCCTACCGGGGCAACTCGTTTTCAGCCTACCTTTTCAGATAGGGGGCAACGAGAACCACGATGACGCCCGCCAACACATTGGCGAGAACGTCCAGTAGGAACTGCTCCATAGGCGCAACCTCCTTTCGGAGACTGGCCCACGGCGGTTTTCTATCCGTTCCCTATGCTCTTGTCAAAGAACCGCTATCAGAACGCCGAGGCGCGTTTCTGCTTGTCTTTCGGCGGCGCGCCGAGGATAGGAGCGAGGGGCCCGGCCTTGCCTTCAATGAAGGCTTCCGTACCTTCTACCGTCCGCCAGATCGGAGCCGTGGGAACACCTGCAACAAAGCCGATAGCGTCAAGAGTGCTCTTCATCGTCCGATAGAACTGTTCGTCAGACGCTTCACCCGCCGCAATCTTCATCCCACCGCGCGTTGCCGTCACCGCAGCGTTCAGGCCCTTGAAGGCCGCACTATCCCCGAACTTCTTGTTGTACTCGAACAAGGCCGGAATTTCCCGGACAATCGGAACCCCCATCAACCAGTAGCCGAGCAGTTCCATGCCCGCCTCTTCCGGTTCCGGCAATTCCCCATCGCGGCCCCAACCGATCAAAAACAGGGTCAGCATTGGAGGCGCCAGCCATTCGAGCGCGAAGTGGGAAAGGAATCGCGCCGTTCCGATTTCAGACTGGCCCGTCCGCCATGACTCACGGAACCCCGCAAGGTAGTACCTTTGCCGATTCTGCCAGTTCATGGCAAAGCTCATGAACATGGTAAACAGACGGGCAGCCCCGGGCTTGCGCATCAGTGCCGTGGTATCCATAACAAGGCCGGAACCCTGCGCCCGGATCACGGCGTCGTCGGCCATGAGGACGGCCTTTGACTGCTCAACGCCCTTTCCTATCGCGTCATTGTACTTCGCCATCCATGTTGGATAGGCGACAATGGCATCCATAGCCTGAATCATCGCAAAGGCAGCTTCCTCCCATTTCGAGCCGAAAATCTTTGTGCCTTCCCTGAATGGCTTGAGCCTGTCCGCCACATCGCGCTCCATGTTCCGCGAGCGGCTGACCATATACGGGGACAACTCCCGGATGGTCCCCCAACTTTCCAAAGGATGAACAAGCATGTGATACGCCCCGCGCAGAAAAGCCCCCGTGCCCACTTCGGCCATCGACTGCGGGATACTCGTAGTCTGGAGCAGCGCGGTACGGAAGCTGAACCCCATCGCCGCCAACGAACCACGGCGCGCCAAAAACTCAAACATCTTGTTGATACCGTCGATCTTGGTGCGATCAGGGCGGGCGATGGAACGGAGCCACGGCACCACCTGCGCATAGGCTTCATCACCGAAGGCGCGTTGCATGGCCCTGCGGTACTCCGGCTGTTTCACGATGCGGTAGGCATCCAAAAGCGGCAACGTATGGGTGCCGTAATGGATGGAATCCGCAACATGGGAGGTAAGCACCGACAGGGACAACAGCGGAGGAATCCCCGCGCCCTTGCGCTCCTGCGTCATGCCGCTTTTCGGGTTCGGCGTCCGCAAAATGGCTTCCTGAGAATTCAGGACGTCAAAATCGGCGTTTCGCTGTGCCGTCTCGCTGAACCTTTTGTCAAACTTCAAAGGATAATAGCCGCCACGCATATTGATGGTTTCACCATCAGCGGAAACCACCGTGAAGGGCTTGGCTTCAACCCTTTTCAGCGGGATGCCGTACATCTTCTCATAGGTGGCGTTGATTACAGGGTACAGCTGGTCGAGCAAGTCCCATACACTCTGAACAAAACGCCATTCCGCGCTGGTTATCCTGCGGGTGATCAGCTCCAAATCCTGTGTGTTCCAGTTGTAGCCGCGCTGGAGCGCCGCAAAGTTTCCGTCATTACCCATATTCAAGGCCACGGACAGCACACGCTCCATTGTCCACTGGCCGCCGAATTCCCTTTCGACATCGGGCAGCATACGGACACCATCAATCGAGAAGGTCTTGTGCATACCCCGGCTCGTAATCGGTTCAAGCAGTGTCCGGAGCGACGTTCCGAAGCTGCGGAAAAGCTCCTGTTCCTGTGAAGCGGCGCGCTGGAGCGGCTGCACGATAAGGCGGCTGTTCGGGCCGTCATGATCCGCCCGGTAGCCGTCTGCAGCATCGAACAGGTAGCGCATCACTTTCATGTTGGCGAGGGAATCCCGGAACCACGAACGCAGCGCGCCGGGCAAGGCCGTGAAGTTCAGGCCGGGAAAGGAACTGCGGGAGGCGGTAAACCGTGGGCAGTGATTTGTACGGGAATTACACGGCTGAGGTACTTTCGCTTCCACAGCAATGGCGGGAACAAATGTGGTTAGCCAACGGAGAAACCGGAATTTCTTCTAAAACGATTCACGCAGTCTTAACCGGAATGGTCGACAACACGGTTTTCAATACCAGTCCTTCATGGTTTAGATACGATGTACCTTATGACCCGTCTGATTTCCGACGCTGTTATCTCTTGCTCAAGTTCATACCGGAATGGAAGCAACGCTTACATGAAGTTGCGGAAAGATTCCCGAAATGGAAACCCTTTGTCGAACAGTGGGATGAATTGACGCAACTGTACGAAGAAGAGCGCGAAAACGTTGATGGAAAAGCCCGCAAGCTATACGCTCGGATGCGAGAGTTGAGAGAGTTGAGAGAATAACACCATGCCCGACACCGACACACTCCCCGACATCAGACTAAAATGTCCTGATTTGGCATCGATAATTCCGGGACGCCGTTTCCTCTACCGAGCCAAGGTAGGCGGCGAACGTCAAACTGTCACCGTTACGGCATCCTGCGCCCCGTATCCCCGTGATTTCGGGAAAGGCCGCAAGGCTATGTACGTCACCGTGTACGGATACGAGGGGAAATGGACTGTTCCCGCAAGCAAACTGAGGATTGCTGAGAAAGTATAGCACCCCACGCCCCGCCCTCCCCCGGCGGGGCTTTTCATACCCCAAACCGTGGGCCGCGCATACGAATCACGCGGAAAGGAAAGACATGAACTTCGGACAAGCTCTTGAAGCTTTAAAAGTCGGCAAACGTGTTGCGCGGACAAGATGGAATGGAAAAAGTATGTGGTTGCGCCTCGTTCATTCTGAAGATGTTCGCACCTGTTCCGATTTCTGGGGCGAAGAAGTCAACGCCGATCCTCCTTGCCTGTTGCCGTGGATCGGGATGAAAACAGCAGACTATCGTTTCGTTCCTTGGGTGGCGTCCCAGACGGACATGCTCGCGGAAGACTGGGAAATCGTCGAATGACGAAATGGGAAAGGCGGCTCACGTGGGTGTGGGTCGCCTTTTTTCTTTGGGTGTTGTGGATAGTATGCAGGGGCGCGGCTGCATGAACAACGCGCGGGGTGAAATATGCTGACGGAAAAGGAGCGTGAGTGGCTCACGGTTCGGAAAAAGGCTTGCGCCCGGTGCGGCAAAGTCCCGTCCCGGTGCAGCCAAGACCAGCGGAACGTCTGCTATAGGGCGGGCTTCCCGCTGTGGGACAAAACGACAGTTACGTTTGAATCGTACCGCGACGCCGCCGAGTTCGAGGCGAGGGTATCACGGTGTATTGCTGAGAATGCATCAGAACTAGATATGATATCTAACAACTTGCAGTTCCTTGATGGTTTCAAAGCCAAAAGCCTAGCGTGGTACATCCTGCGGGAAGCGCGCATCGCCGTTGAGGAGGAGATGGACAACGCGCAGGAGCCGAAAGAATGATCACCACCGAAGAACTCGCCCGCATCCGGGCTATCGCAGAGGCAGACAAGAACGGCGCGGACGGCAAGGCGTGGGACGAGGCAATCACCCCGGATACCGTAATTGCGCTGTGCGACCGTATCGAAAAACAGCAGGACGCGCTTAATCTCGTTGACATGGCACTTTCCGCAGTTCGCAGTACCTTGGAGCGATACAAATGAGCATATCAAAAACGGAGCGCGACCAGTGGCGCGAAAGACTGTCATCCGCCTACACCTGTTTCGATACGGCTCATGCGGACTTCACCATCCGGCTACTTGATGCGCTGGAAGAAGTCGAGGCGGAGAAAGAAAGGCTGGAGCTGGAGGCGGATGTCCTCAGTATCTGGCTTGCAGACGCATATATCGGCATTGATTTACTGCCCAATATTGAATCTGGAGCGATGAATCCGCCGTTGCCTGAAGATGTACGGGAAGCCGCACGCGAGGCCGTGGGGGAAGGGAGATGAACGACAATTACATCAAGGCATTATCCGTCCAGAACATCACCAAGATGGTATACGCCATGCAACTGCATTGCGAACCGGGTATGCCTCCGGGGATTCACTTGGGAAGCATTTATGACGAAGTGTTTGCCGTTGCAGATGGTAGTTGGCTTGTTTGGCATGACCGGACACCGCCTGAGTATGGCTTCATGACAGATGAAGAGTTCAGGGATGTTTTCATACCATACAATGAGCTTCCAGAAAAGATGAAGGCGATATGTGATGCACATCCCGGATATGATGAATGGGTAGATATCAAGAATGCGGAGGAATCATGCCCGAAGAACTGACGTTGCTACCGTTACCGTGCCCAGCGTGTGGGCACCCTGCCGGAATTGCTAGAGCGAACGGTACAGGCTGTGCGTTCGTCATGTGCCAACATGTGAAATGCGCATTTAGTGGACCCATCAAAACAACGAGTGAAGCCGCCGTTGCCGCATGGAACGCCCTGCCCCGTGCGCTGACATGGACGAACGAGCCGCCGAAGGGGCCTGGGTACTACTGGTGCAGATACAAAGGGTCCGGCAAGGACACATGGTCGCCTACATACATCCCCGCTTGTGCAGATCACACAAAATACACCATATTATTTAAATCAAAGGATGTCGAATGGGCAGGCCCCATCCCCGAACCCCGCGAACCGAAGTAGCCCCGAAAGGGGCTTTTCTTTTTCTGGAGGAGAACATGCGAAGACCCGTCAACCCCGTAATTCCGTACCCACCCGAGGCCATTCAGCACACCCGCTGTTACCTTGCCCTCTCATTCCTTGGCATGACAATGACTGGCGTGTCCGTTCCAAAGAACGACAACTTCGCGAAACAGTTGCAAAAGGTGACAAGACACTTCAATGCTTGTGTGCTTGATGCAGAAAGGCGCAGGCTGTCCAGCGGAGCCAAGAAAGCTGTTCAGGAAGTGATGCGCCAGACTGAAAGCCTCATCGAATGCGTGCAGCCAGTCGCTCCATACGAAGACTATCAGTTCCGTTGGACTGTCGGGATGTGGGTAGCCCTGACCTTCCTCGAAGACGCCCGGAACACCTGCCCCGCCTACTTCCGGGGCCTTCACTGGCACAACCTGCTCAAGACGCTGACCACGCTGTGCAATGCACTCGAAAAGGTCGACCCGAAGATAGCCGAGATCGGGACGCGGGTGTACGAGCGGGCCGCGTAGATGAAAACACCTTAAACGACAAGAGGCATATATGATCGAAATCGCTTTGAAGAACATCAACGGAAAGGACGTTCCCGCCGTGACCTCGTTGCAGGTGGCGGAGGCATTTGGGAAGGAACATTTCAACGTGTTGCGGGACATTGAGACTATCTTGTTGCAAGTACCTGAAAACTTCCGAAAACTCAATTTTGAAGTTTCGGAGTACACAATTCAGAATCCCTTGACAGGAGGCGAACTTCCGAAGCCCATGTATCTGCTTACCAAGGATGCCTTCACGCTCTTGACTATGGGCTACACAGGCGAAAAGGCCATGGCCTTCAAAGTTGCCTACATCGCCAGGTTCAACGAGATGGAAAAGGCCCTCCAAGCAAACGCCCCAACCTCTCTCCCAGAGGCATTGCGCGCATATGCCAACATACTTGAAGAAAACGAGCTTATCCGCCGCCAACGGGACGAGGCCATCCGCACCAAAGCATGGATCAGCGACAAAAAGACAGCCACCGCGATGGCGACCGCCTCCGTCGCCGTCCGCAAGGTTAACGCGCTCGAAGACGAACTCGGACGTGGGAAGCGCTACAAGTCCGTAAAGGCCATTCCGTGGTTGCTGACGGAATTCGTTGAAAGCAAGGGCATGTATTCAGTTGTAGGGAAAGCCCTCAAGCGCATGTCTACCGATCTTGGTTACTCCATAGAGAAAATTGCCACCCCAGAATACCCGGAAGGCATCAACGCCTACCATGTGGACGTGATTTCCGCATTCCGGTGCGAGAGATACAGAAAAAGGCGGGCCGCGTAGGGGGGGAGATATGGACACAACTGTTTCAGAAATCCGTTCAATCGTTCTACGGCGTAGGGAATTGGCTCTTGAAGATGAACGCCTCTTTCAAAGGTTTCTTGAACTACTCGAACTCAACCAAGGGGCTAGAAAATCATCTCGTGATACGCTATCCCCCAAAGCAGGGAAGGCGTTTTTTGCTGACGTGAAAAGGAAATCCCATGAGCGTAGCAAAGCGCGGTGACGGCAGATGGGCCGTCAAGTTCAAGGATGAGGAGGGGCGCTGGAGACAGCGCTCTTTCCGTACCGAGGAAGAGGCCCGGCAGTTCGATGCGGATTGCCAGTATGATGCGGTGGAAAACACACGCTTGACGCTATTGGAGGCGGTGCTGGTGTACCTAAAAAATACCGAACACGCCGAGAACACCGTAGGAATTTATGAGTTCATTGTGTGCGGGCATGATCGAAAGAATGGGGAACACAGAGAGGGTCCAGCGGAGTTCCTTGCAAACAGATTCGTGGATACATTGACTCGTCGTGACCTCGAAACTGTACGTGAACGGTGCAGGAATGACGGCCTCTCAACAGCGAGTATCAATATCTATGTCGGAAAGATCAAGGCTGCACTCAGTTGGTGCGTTGAACAAGACTTACTCCATGAAAACCCTTGGGGAAAATATCGACAACTCCCCGGCGTAAGAAACAAGCCACGGACAGGAACATTGGAAGACTTCCACAAACTCTTTCCTGTGCTCCCGCCGTGGCTTCAATGGGCAGCAAAAACAGCCATTGCCCTATGCTTACGTCCCGGCGTGTCCGAACTTTTCCGATTGGAATGGTCGGCATTCGACTGGAAGGCTAGAACCGTGAGCGTTTACATGCCCAAAGTAGATAGCACCAAAATGGTATTTCCACCAGAGGAATATCTTCAGGAGGCATGGGTACGCTACCAAGATGATGCGATAAACGGTCAAAGTTTGGTTTGTAGAAATAGAAAGGGAGGACGTGTGAATAAAGGGCTTTATGAGATTGCATGGAGGCGGGCTTGCCGAAAGGCCGAAGTGTCTATGCCTATGTATGCCCTGCGACATATCGCCGCGTCCGAGATGCTTTCAAGAGGCGTGGACATCGCCGCAATAGCTGCGCAGCTTGGGCACAAAGATATTACCACCACAGGTATTTTTTACACACACGCTCTCGCCTCTTCCCAACGTCGAGCGGCGGCCGCACTCTCTTCTTGCACCAATTTGGTGCAGATTGGTGCGGCAAATAGCATCTAAAATAAATATTATCAATAAGTTATGTAAAAACTTTGCTTTTTCCGCGAAAAAGCATACCGTCGCTCGGCGCCATGCCTCCTTTTCCATCCGGCATGTCCGCCCAGGCACCCATAACGGTGCCGGACCTTCCCGTAATCCGTCAAACAGATAAGGAACACGCGTGCAGAACTACGCATCCATCATAGCCCAAGAACTGAATATACGCCCACAGCAAACCGAAGCCGTCATCCGCCTGCTCGACGAGGACGCCACGGTCCCCTTTATTGCCCGCTACCGCAAGGAAGCCACGGGGAGCCTCGACGAAGTGGCGGTCACCGCCATCCGTGATCGCCTCGCCGCCCTGAAGGAATTGGACAAACGGCGCGAAGCCATCCTCGCCTCGCTGGAGGAACGCGGCCTCCTCACGCCCGAACTGCGTGCCAAGGTCGAAGCCGCCGATGCGC
>ERZ857955.2526-NODE-2526-length-11644-cov-2.643800_pt1 | contig 11644 bp, 9 predicted proteins | sample MGYA00519956_ERZ857955 | MGnify/ENA primary metagenome ERZ857955 (study PRJEB31778, sample SAMEA3449378) | human gut metagenome | biome: human gut; feature: human-associated habitat; material: faeces | place: United Kingdom | collected 2010/2012 ...
ACACTCCTTATCCTCAAGCCTTCTTGCATCTACAGTGTAAGTTATATTACACTCGCTGCCTGTAAATGTCCTGTCCTTTATAGTCACCCTGCAGTCAGAAGAGTACACTAATCCCTTTATGACATCACTAGCCTGAATATGCAGTTGTTCTTCACTGTATGTTCCACATAGTACCTCTGCCACAACAGTTTCGTCCGGCTTTATGATATCCGGTGTGTCCATCTTAAACTTTCCTACTGAAAGGCGGTTAATATACTCCTTCATCAGTCTATGCCTCCGACCTGATTCTATCTAAATGTGACTTTATCTGTTTCTCATATCCATTATCTGTAGGCTCATAGAACACCTCGCCTACAAGAGCATCCGGAAGATACTGCTGGTCTACATAGTGATTAGGATAATCGTGCGCATACTTATATCCTATTCCATGTCCTAACTTTGCCGAACTCTTATAGTGTGCATCCTGCAAATGTGCAGGAACCGGCTGTGTCTTTGTTGTCTTTACCAGCTCTAAAGCCTTATCTACTGCCATATATGCTGCATTACTCTTAGGCGCACACGCAACATAAAGTGCCGCCTGCGAAAGAATTATCCGTGCCTCTGGCATACCTATGCGCTCTACTGCCTGTGCTGCGCTCACTGCAACGACAAGTGCATCAGGGTCAGCATTACCCACATCCTCACTCGCACATATCATAATTCTTCTTGCTATAAACTTTACATCCTCACCTGCATATAACATCTTTGCAAGATAATAACTTACCGCATCGGGGTCTGAGCCTCTCATGCTCTTTATAAATGCTGATATGGTATCGTAGTGGTTATCACCTGTTTTATCATACCTTACTGCACGTTTCTGTATACACTGTTCCGCAGTCTTTAAGTCTATATGTATAATTCCATCCTCAGCCCTGTCAGTTGTTAGTATGCCAAGTTCTATTGCATTAAGCGCACTTCTGGCATCACCGTTTGATATATCTGAAAGAAACTCAAGTGCTTCATCACTTATGTCACCCTTGTAACTTCCCATTCCTCTTTCTTTATCGTATACTGCCCTCTTTAGTATCTCCTTTATATCATCCTTTGACAATGGCTTAAGCTCAAATATAACTGACCTTGATAATAAAGCCCCATTTACCTCAAAGTAAGGATTTTCCGTAGTTGCACCTATAAGTATAATAGTTCCGTCCTCAACAAAAGGCAGAAGATAATCCTGCTGTCCCTTATTAAACCTGTGTATCTCGTCTACAAAAAGTATTGTCTTTCTTGCATACATTCCAAGGTTATCTTTTGCCTTTGCAACGACATCCTCCATATCCTTCTTACCGGCTACAGTCGCATTAATCTGACAGAACTCTGCGCTTGTCGTGTTGGCTATAACCTTTGCAAGTGTTGTCTTTCCCGTTCCCGGAGGTCCATAAAATATGATTGAACTTAACTTATCAGCCTTGATTGCACGATACAGCAGCTTATCCTTACCAATAATATGCTGCTGCCCTACCACTTCATCAAGTGTCCTTGGTCTTAACCTCATAGCCAGAGGTGAGTCATTATCTTTATTACTTTCACGCATATAATCAAATAAGTCCATAAGCTGCCCTTTCTTTCAAAAATGTACTTTTTATCATATACTATAGCATATATCTACATTTTTTTAAAGACAGAACGCAAAGCTTTTGCTGATTTTACGTATGCCGCCACCATTCAGCCAAACAACCCTGACTTAATGACTCTCCATACTGAGTCCTTATAATCCATAAGCTCAACACTCTCCGCTGCAACAAGTGGCACAGTTCCTATGAGATTATCTTTATAATAATAATTGATGACACCTATCTCATCGCCCTCACTCACAGGCGCATTTACAGTGTCTATAACACATTCTCTTCTTATATCCGCTGCATCATATTTACTAAGAAAAATATATGAAAAATCTTTACTTTTGGCTACCTTAACTTCATTCTTCACGCCCGCATTTACATCTGCATACTCTGTGTCCGGTGCTTCCGTATCCTGATATATGCTGCATACACTGAAACCATAGTTGAGCAGTGTTATCGCATCCTTAAACCTTACCTTGCTTGTCGGAGCTGCCATAACAACCGCTATAAGCTCTATTCCATCCTTCATTGCTGTTCCCGAAAGACAGCAGCCTGCCTTGCTTGTTGAACCTGTCTTAAGTCCTGTCGCATATGAATACTGTTTTATGAGCTTATTCGTGTTGGATAATGTAAAGTCCTTCTCACCATTTCTTGTTACGTGGGTTATATCCTCCATCCATACGTTGCTGAACTCCTTAACCTCCGGATGATTATTAATAAGCTCCCTGCTCATAAGCGCAACATCCCTTGCACTTGAGGTATGCCCGTCAGTATCCAGTCCGCAGCAGTTTACAAAATGTGTCTGCTCCATACCAAGCTGCTTCGCCTTTTCGTTCATCTTTTCAACAAATACGTCCTCAGAACCGCATATGTATTCTGACATGGCTACACAGGCATCATTAGCACTTGCCACCGCTATACACTTTATCATAGTCCTTACGCTCTGTATCTCTCCTTCTTCTAAAAACACCTGGCTGCCGCCCATTGAAGCTGCATATTCTGACACCGTGACAGGGTCTTCCATTTTTATCTGCCCGCTCTCAAGTGCCTCAAATATTAGTATGAGTGTCATTATCTTTGTTATGCTGGCAGGCGCAAGCTGCTTTGATGAATCTTTTTCATATATTACCTGTCCTGTTGCTGCTTCCATAAGTATTGCTGATGGGGTTTCAATATCCGGACCACTTGTGACTGTTTCTGCTTCATTAGCTGCTATGTCCGATTTTTTCAATCCTGTTAATTGGACAGCATCTATGATATCTGTCACTGCTGAAGCATTTACGGCTTTTGTACTGCCTGTAGTTCCTACAGCTTCTGTGGAATTTACATCCTTTGTAACCACTACAGCTTCTACAGCATTTACATCCTTTGTGACCCTGACAGCTTCTACAACTCCTGCGGCCTCTGCGGCTTTGATCGTCCTGCCAGTACAAAAAACAGGTCCTATGACAGTTGTTAAAACCATAATAACTACTGCCATAAGACCTGTTATCTTATATATGCCTCTATATTTCATACAAGCAACCTCTTGATATATTTACTACTTATATATGTTTTCCCTGCTGCTTATATTCTTATTATGAGTGCTTACTTACCTTTGTTGCCAACAAAAAATCTCTCAACGCTTCCTATCTGGTTCTGTGCTCTGCCCTTAAGATTGCAAGAATACAACTGTCCGTCTTTGGCATAGAAATATAATCTCTTTTTATAAAGACTTGTATTAGATGTATTTACCATATTCTCTGCTTCACATATTTCAACCGGCTTTGATGATGTATTCTTTATATAATGCTGTCTGCCATCTGCTATATATGTAAGCATTTCATCGGTATTTTTAATAAGCGAAAGACTTCCATCCCTTAATGAGTCAGCTATAAATGTTTTCTTTCCTTTCTCTGCCTTTACAAGCTGTGCGGCATCATTGATATATACCAGCTCCTCTTTATCCGGTATATACACCACATTTACACTTGTACCTGTATTCTCAAGAACATCCACGTCTGTTATCTCATCATTTTTAAACTTTGCATAAGATATTTTTTTGCTGCTTATCCAGTATATATAATCATTTTTCTTATCATAAATATATGTGAGGCTTGTACCTGTAATACCTCTAAGAAGAGTTGTTTTCACATTTTTTAATTCAACATAATAATTCTCACCGGACGACAGACTGTACATATATGACTCCACATCATCCGATGTATTAAGATGTTCTGCGCCTGACGAATACATACCTGATGTATCACTCAATGCTGCTACGTCATCGACATACATATCAACTTCTGTTGTTGTCTTCTTAACATAATCATACTGATACAGACGGCCATCATCGTTAAGAACGATTATTGTATTCTTATCACTATATACATATGACTGCTTAAGACTTCTTTCTATCGTTCTGACATCACATACGTAACCAGATGCATCTGACTTATCTTTCTTTATCTCTGCCATAGAAAGCATCTTGTTTCCTGTCTTTCCATTGTCATTGATAGTTTCTGTTTCTTCGTATATAACAGTTCCTTTGTCAGATATATAATATACATTGTGCGAATACTCATTTTCAACAACCTTCTTACATACATCCTCAGACCATATATAAAATGTATAATTTCCACTTTCTGTATTATAAACATCTGCGGCATAATAATCACCCTTAGGACTTGCCACCTTAAGTATGACATTGTCTCTGTCTATATCTGCAGGCCATTCCGGTGTGTAGAAGGTCACATCATCAAGCGCAAATACAGCATTATTGTTATCGCACACATATTTACTGTCAAGTGATGATACATCATATATCTTATTGCCATCGCTCATATATATATTATAGTCTTTTTTTATTGCTATATTTACAATCAGGACAACTGCCGCCACAGCAACAAGAATTGCCTGCCTTTGTGTATGGTATGTGGGCTTTATCTGCTTTTCTTACACTTACAGATATGCCACCATTATCCTGTCTGTTATCATCAGAGCTGTTATTCTTCTGTTTTGCTGTTGCAGACTTTTTATTCTGCTGATTGTGGCTATTATTTTTGTTAATATTGGAATTATTGCTTTTATTACGATTCTTGTTGTTATTTTTATTGCCGTTTTTATCGTTTTTGTTATTATTTTTCCTAGTGTTTTTGTTATTATTTTTGTTATTGTTAATATCTGTATTATCATTACTGTTGCTATTTATACCACTGTTGTTATCATAAATTTTATTATTTCCATTGTTTTTATTGTTATTTCTTTTTTTATTCTTATCACGATTATTATTTATATTCCCTCTTTTTTTGCCATTTATGTTATTACTATTATTATCGTTATTGCCGCTAATATTTACATTTTCGTTATTACTGCTGTTGATATTATCGCTATTCTTACCGCCTTTATCAATCTGCTTTCCATTCTTAGCCTTTTCACCAACCGCCTTTAAAAGCTTATTTCCACTGGCCACGATTTTATCTTTTTCTGACTTAAGCTTGTCCGCAACCTCACCAAAATCAACCTTTGTTATATCAAATACACCTTCATCATAGTTCTTTGACTTCTGTGTATGGTTTTTCTTATTGGATGTATTATCATTGTCCGATACTTTATCCGTATCATCATTATCTGTACTATCAGCTTTAAGCGCTTCTAATTCCTTAAGACGCGCCTGCTTCTCCTCATATGCTTTTCTTCTTGCCAGATAATCACTGTTATTAACCTTGATTACCGGTCCCTCACACTTAGGACACTGGCTGCCTTCATACTCTGTTCCACATTTAGCACATATCATATACTTTCTGCCCTATTCCTGTCTTTTCCTACTTTTATGATATTTTCTCCCACATATACTTTACGCAGGATTTATGTATATGTCACAAATCCTGCGTAAATGTATAATCTTACTGCTGTTATCCGGCAAATGCTTATACCGGAAATACACCTTTATCTCTCATTAAAATCTGAACTTATCCTCAAAATATGCCTTAAGATCTTCTATCTTAACTCTTTCCTGCTGCATAGTATCTCTGTCTCTTACTGTTACAGCATTATCCTCTTCAGAATCAAAGTCATATGTTATACAGAATGGAGTACCTATCTCATCCTGTCTTCTGTATCTCTTACCGATATTTCCTCTGTCATCAAACTCACAGTTATAGTACTTAGAAAGCTCTGCATATACCTTTTCTGCGCCTTCGTTAAGCTTCTTAGAAAGTGGTAATATACCTATCTTAACAGGTGCAAGTGCTGGATGGAAGTGAAGAACTGTTCTTACATCTCCACCTTCAAGCTCTTCTTCATCATAAGCTGAGCAAAGGAATGCAAGTGTAACTCTGTCTGCACCGAGTGATGGCTCGATAACATATGGAATATACTTCTCCTTAGCTTCATCATCAAAGTATGACATATCTTCGCCTGATACTGTCTGATGCTGTGTAAGGTCGTAGTCTGTTCTGTCTGCGATACCCCATAACTCACCCCATCCAAATGGGAATAAGAATTCGATATCTGTAGTACCCTTAGAATAAAAGCAGAGTTCTTCTGGTGAATGGTCTCTTGCTCTCATCTCATCTTCCTTGATACCAAGTGCCTTAAGCCAGTCTATGCAGTACTGTCTCCAGTAAGTAAACCATTCAAGGTCTGTTCCAGGCTTACAGAAGAATTCAAGTTCCATCTGCTCGAACTCTCTTGTTCTGAATGTAAAGTTACCAGGTGTAATCTCATTACGGAATGACTTACCTATCTGTCCAATACCAAAAGGTACTTTCTTTCTTGATGTTCTTTGTACATTCTTAAAGTTGACAAATATACCCTGTGCTGTTTCAGGTCTTAAGTATACTGTATTCTTAGCATCCTCTGTAACACCCTGAAATGTCTTAAACATAAGGTTAAACTGTCTTATATCTGTAAAGTTATGCTTTCCACATGTAGGACAGCATATATTCTTCTCATCGATGAAGTTCTTCATCTGCTCCTGAGTCCAGCCATCTACTGAACCGCCAAGATCATAATTATTCTCATCTGCCCAGTCTTCAATAAGCTTATCAGCTCTGAATCTTTCATGGCAATCCTTGCAATCCATAAGTGGATCTGAGAAACCGCCAAGATGTCCTGAAGCAACCCATGTCTGTGGATTCATAAGAATAGCACAGTCTACGCCAACATTATATGGGCTTTCCTGTACAAACTTCTGCCACCACGCCTTTTTAACATTGTTCTTAAGTTCTACGCCAAGATTGCCGTAATCCCATGTATTCGCAAGACCACCATATATCTCTGAACCTGGGTATACAAAACCTCTCGCCTTAGCTAAGGCAACTATCTTTTCCATTGTCTTTTCCATATTCTAGATTCCTCCTAAAGTTGCGGACTGTCATACACCTGGGTGGTGTTGCTATCCTCACAATAATCCTTTTAATTCTATACCATTCTTATATATATTCCAACCAGCAAACTCAAAAACCTTATAGTCCATAAACTAAAAAACATCTTAGTCCACACATAAGGCTTCATAAATATCTATGACTCCCATGGCCTGATTCTATATTCCGCACCTATCTTATCACATATTTTTCTGCACTCTTCTTCCTTTTCATGTGATATAGTTGTATCAACCGTAGTCATAACCACCTGGAGTCCGTTTTTTACGCACTCATTTGCAAAGCTTATCATAGCATCGAAGGTCTTATCACCAAATCTGCTTCTTACAAGCTTATGATACTCATCCTTATCCGGATCGTTAAGGCTTATTGATACAGTATCAATAAGTCCTGGCATTTCTGCTGCTATATCTCTTCCATTGATAAGATTACCTGCTCCGTTGGTGTTTATTCTTATAGGCTTGTTATATGTCTTTTTAACATATGCTGCCACCTCTCTTATTTTATCCCATGCTTCTGTAGGTTCACCAAAGCCACAGAATACAACCTCACCAAAATCATCCATGTTCCACTTATCAAACTCTGCAATAACCTCATTTACATCAGGTTCCCTTTCAAGCCACAGCCTGTCTGATTCACCTATTCTGTCCATAGTCTGTCTTAAACAGAATGTACATGCAAAAGGACATTTGTTAGTCATATTGACATATAGATTATTGTGTACCTTATATAATATTTCCATAATTATTTCATCCTCTTTTCTTATAAGCTATGAAAATTGCACATCTTAACATTGCACAATCTTGTCCATAAAAAAGCACTTACTATCTTAATGTAGTAAGAAGCTCTTCAAAACATACTCCGTCAGTGACCGGTATATCCAGCTCTATCGACTTTAATATGCATTTCTTTATAAACTGTGAAGCTTTCTTTACTGATGTATGAAAATCTACACCATTCACTGCATCAGCCGCCAGTATCGATGCAAATATATCTCCTGTTCCTGACCTTTGTGTTCCAACCTTCATAGTCTTTATCTCATAGCCTTCGCTTCCCTTTTCATAACAGTAGTTAGCTATATACCTGCCTCTTACTATTCCAGTTATAACTATCTTTGATGGTCCCATATCTGATAGTTTCTTTGCTATGCGAAAAAGCTCCCTGCCCGGACATTTTTCATCATATTCCTCATCTGTAAGTATACATGCCTCCGTAAGATTAGGTGTAAGTATATCTGCGTACTTTACAAGCTTCTTCATCTCTGTACATGTCTGCGTTGTGTATGTTGAATACAGCTTGCCATAATCACCCATAACCGGATCGACAAGTATAATATTTTCATCTGTTTTAAAGGTTTTAAAAAAATCTTCAACTATCTTTATCTGTCTGTGTGAACCAAGAAATCCCGAACATATCCCATCAAACTTAAGATTAAGTTTTTTCCATTCGGCAATATACGCCGGCATACTATCTGTAAAATCTTCAAAATAAAAGCTGTCAAATCCAGTATGATTCGACAAAACAGAAGTCGGGAGCGGACAGCACTGTACTTTAAGTGCTGATATAACAGGCAGCTCCACCGCTATGGAACATCTTCCGAATCCTGTATAATCATTGATTGCCGCTATCTTTTTCTGGTTGTTATGTCCCATATCAAGCCTCTTTTCTTTTTATATTGTCAGCATTTCTTTTGATTTAAACTTCTTATCAAACGTAACTGCAGCTATTCTTGATGTCACCATTCTTAATTCTGCCATAACCTCATCAGTCACAACAAATGTATACAGCTTATTAAGTGCCACCGTAACTATATACTGCAATGTATATAATGTAGATGGCTGCAGCTTAATACCATCCTTCACCTTTGAATGACAATCACTGCAGAACATGCCATTATATGTATACGAATATGTATCCAGCTTATCCTGTGAACCGCAGCCCCGGCATGTAAAAAAATCAGGACACTCACCGTTAATAGATATCATGCGAAGTTCATATATAAACCTTATAAGCTCGTTTGGTATAGACTTATTCGTAAGTGCTTTAAAAGACACATATAAAAGATTCAGCATCTGTGCGGCATCCAGATTCTCCTTACCATAATATTCTGCTATCTCTGCAAAGTAATATCCATACCACACACTATCAAGGTCACTTACAAGTTCCTCAAAGTAGTTCTTAACCTCTGCTTTGAATATAGTATAAGAATCCCTGCCACGGTAACATTCAAAGGTTCCGAATATAAATGGTCTTGTAACACCGATAAGATGACTGTTTGGTCTTCTAGCGCCTTTGGCAAATGCTGATATCTTACCAAGTTCTTTGCTAAGTATCACTATTCTTCTGTCATACTCACCCACAGGCATACTGGACAATATAAAACCTGTTACCTGTACAATATCAGCCACCTTATCTGTCTCCTTTCACAATCACACTGCTATATCATAATCTGATATTTTCAACTGGTAACATATCATCTGTTATCCTTTAAATCCTTCTTATCATATCCGTAGTTTTTGATAAGAATATCACTGTCACGCCATTCCTTCTTAACCTTAACCCACAGCTTAAGATTAACTTTATTTCCAAGCTGTTTTTCTATCTCGTAACGTGCGTTCGTTCCGATCTTTTTAAGCATTTCACCGCCCTTGCCTATGATAATGCCCTTGTGTGAATCCCTCTCACATATGATAGTAGCATCTATATCAGTTATAATACCTTTTGGCGACTTTCTGTCCTTAAATGTGTCAATAACTACTGCTATGCCATGAGGGATTTCTTCGTTAAGAGCATGAAGCGCTTTTTCCCTGATAAGCTCTGCAACTATCTGTCTCATAGGCTGGTCAGTCACTGTATCTTCATCATAAAACATCGGTCCGTAGGGAAGATATTTCAGAATGCTGTCAATAATGTCATCTGTATTTTGCCCACGCAATGCAGAGCATGGAATGATTTCTGCAAAATCACAGATTTTGCGGTAAGTATCAATTGCAGGAAGGATTTCCTCCTTCTTTACTGTATCAATTTTGTTGATGATCAGTATAACAGGCACGCCAACACTCTGAAGCTGCTCTGCAATGTGGCGCTCACCTGCTCCTATAAAGGTAGAAGGCTCTACCAGCCACATAATGGCATCCACTTCCTTCAAGGTGCGCTCTGCCACTGCTACCATATACTCCCCAAGCTTGTTTTTCGCCTTATGGATACCAGGAGTATCCAGGAAAACGATCTGTCCCTTGTCGCAGGTGTAAACGGTCTGGATACGGTTCCTTGTGGTCTGGGGCTTCTTGGATGTGATGGCGATCTTCTGGCCGATCAGATGGTTCATCAGGGTAGATTTCCCAACGTTCGGACGGCCAATAATTGCAACAAATCCGGATTTAAAATCTGGTGTCATGAAAATATATCCTCTTCTTTCTTAACAAATGGACGCAGCAGGCAAAAGGTACCTTTTATCTGCTGCGCTGTACTTAGCAGCTTACCAGCGGCTTTGTCTCCATAAATACGTCTTTCGCCTTCTCCACTGCGCTCTCGCTTCCCACAACGCAGATCTGGTCGTCTGCAAGAATGGCTTCGATCAGCGGTGCCAGTGCATGGATGTCCTCCACTGTGGCGTCTAAGATCTGATCTCTTTCCTTCTGCAGCATCTCTACAGTCAGGCCGCGGAAATATGCCATTCTGCCAAGTGCCCCCTGGGACTGCGGTGTTCTTGGAACATCCTTGCCGCTGATGGTTCCGATAATGTATTTGGTCAGTTCACGCTCATCTGCCTGGAAGGTGCGGACATACTCCGGTACGCCCTGATAAACTTCCAGAGTACGGCGAAGGTGAGGATCTCTGTAGGACACGAAATAGCTCTCACCGCTTCTTCTGAATCCGCTCATGCAGCCGTATGCGCCGCCCTTCACGCGAAGGTTGATCCAGAGATAATCGTAGCTTAAAGCCACCTTCAGAATCTCAAGGGCACCGGTATAAGCGTAGCCCTTCTTTACAAAGTTTCCGCATTTTGCCACGTACTGCACCTGGCCGGAGGTCTTGAAGCCCTCATTCTTTTTCTCACAGGTAACAGAAACGGAAGGAACCTCTCTGGTGCGCTCTGGAAGACTCTTTTTCAGTTCCACGCAAAGCTTCTGGATCTGCTCCACAGATTCTCTTTCTCCTGTGTAGCTTACCATAAAGCTGTCCGGGCGGATGATCTCCTCCACCGCGTTCAGAAGTCCTGCCACGATCTCGTCTTTTTTCTCCTGGAAGTTCTTGTCCAGATCCTCCACAAATTTGTAATAGCCCACTCCAGCCATCTCGTCCTGGAATTTCGCCATAGGAGATGCGTAGGAGCTGCCGCGGAGCACGGCAGTCTGATGGCCTGCGCCGATCAGGGAGGCCTGTCCTCTGGACTTGAGTTCTCCGATGATCTCACGGAGACGTTTGATATCCGTAAGCCTGGATGTATTTAAGATCTCTCCCATCATCTGGAAAAGAAAATCCATCTGGGAATAAAGCGCTTTGCCCCGGATGGTGAACATGGTGCGGAATACTTCCGGATCATTTGCCTTGTCAAAAACATCGACACCGCACTGGATTCCACCTGTTCTGGCATTGATCTCATTGAACAGCTCACCATATTCATAGTTATTTGTGTCAATAATCCCGAGTACCGCCTGCAAAATTCCTGCATACGGA
>ERZ857955.2530-NODE-2530-length-11637-cov-2.740373_pt1 | contig 11637 bp, 9 predicted proteins | sample MGYA00519956_ERZ857955 | MGnify/ENA primary metagenome ERZ857955 (study PRJEB31778, sample SAMEA3449378) | human gut metagenome | biome: human gut; feature: human-associated habitat; material: faeces | place: United Kingdom | collected 2010/2012 ...
GGAGTCAAGTCATTATTTGCACTGACTTCTATCTCACCTATCATTATATCATAATTTTTCGCATTAATTCTTGCAATATATTCATCATACGGAAGTGCAGTAACTGTTGTCGGAATACCGAATCTTGTATAACTGTCTGCCACTTCGTTTGCTATATTAACCTTTTCCGCACTGTCACTGTTTGTCAAAATTTCAAATTGCAAAACCTGTTTTTGCGCACCGACATGGCGTACATATTTTCCGTCATTGTCCAAGCCCCATTTATCATTGCCCAAATGCTGTGTTGTCAAAATTTCATCAGGCTTAAATTTTGTACTTGTGTCATAATAGAAAATTGATGACGGATTAATCGGAATATTGCTTGCCTTACCGCGCGAATATATCGTTGAATTTACGATACTGTCCTTATCAACAATATTCGACAGTCCCTGTCTTGTTTCAACGCCCGAAAGCAACGGATTTGCCGTATTATACCCGATAAAAGTCATTTGATTTGTTATATACTCATTATTTCTTGCACTGCCTCTCGGTGTATACTCCGAAAGGTCTACCGTTCTGCCTGTCATAAGGTCAATTTCGCTTGCTTCAAACATTGATTCATACTTCTGCAAGTCGGGTACGGTATAAGCATAAAGGCTGTCGATTTTTGCTCTGCCGTTGTGATAATTGTCAAATGCCGAAAACAACAGCTTGCCTGTGCTTAACTGTGAATTATACTTATAAGGACCTGTTCCCATCGGTATATAATTCGCATTGCCTTTCATATCACTTTGATATTTCACTATCGGAAATGTCAAAAGTGACACAAAATTCGGCACTGCGTAATTCAATACAATCTGAAACGTATAGTCGCCAGTTGCCATATAATCCGCCATATTTGCAAACACAGATGTGTAATTAGTAACACCGGAACGTATTTGCTTAAATGTATAGCTTACATCATACGCGTTGAAATTTGAGCCGTCCTGCCATTGTATGTTGTTTTTAAGCGTAATATCAATCGTTCTGCCGTCAGGAGATACAGTATAGCTTTCAGCCAAAATCGGTACTGCTTGCAATTTTTCGTTAAGTTCAAAAAGCGGTTCATACACAAATTCCATACACTCTTTAACCGTTTCCGATTTTGTCAAAAGCGGATTAAAAGTATCAAAATCAAGCAATCCCACGCTTATGCTGTTTGATACTTCCGTCTTATTTTCATCTGCAACCTTTTCTTCATCAACAGTTTCCTGTGATATTCTCTCTTTAATTCTTTCAACGGTATCGCACCCTGTTACAGAAAAAACTGTACACACGGCAAGCAACACCGCCACTAAACCCTTTATCCTTCTCATCTCATTCTCCAAATCTATATTAACTCAATAAATGCACCGAGATTTCCTCTTTTTCCGTTTGTCTTTCTGTGAGAAAACAGTAAATCACTGTTACAGTAAGTGCATATTCCGCAATTATCGATATTTTCTTTCAATATACCGCTTTCAATAAATTGTTTTTCAATTGCTTTCTGCATATTAACGTGATACTTTTCACCGTATTTCACTGCGGTATCTTCACCAAATTCCTTTATAAATATTTCGGCAACTTCGTCACCTACTTCAAAATGACATTCCTGTATTGACGGGCCGATAGCGGTTAAAATATCTTCCGCACGGCTTCCGTAATCTCTTTTCATTTTTTCGATTGTTTTCTGACCTATTCGCTTTACCGTACCTTTCCAACCCGAATGTGCCAATGCGGCTACTCCGAGCTTTTTGTCAAGAAAAAACAACGGTACGCAGTCGGCAAACAGCGTAACCATAGGAATACCTTTCTTATCCGTAATAAGCGCGTCAACGCTCTCAAACTTGTTTTCACGCACAATACCGTTTCCGAAATCGTCCTCTGTCACGGTATGAATAACATCTTCGTGAACTTGTTTTGAAAGCACAAGTTTATTATAGTCCATACCAAGCGTATCAGCCATTATTTCAAAGTTTTTAAGCACATTTTCGCGTGTATCATCACAGTGAAAGCGAAAATTCATACTGCTGTAACAGCCGTCGCTGACGCCGCCCTCACGCGTGGAAAAACCGTGTTTTACAAGTCCTGTTTCCTCAAATGATGTAATTGTGTAATACGAAACACCGTTTTTTCTGTTAAGCTTAAACATCGCTATTCCTCCGAAAATAATCATATACGCTTTGTGCCGATTTACTGTCCATTTCTTTGACGTTTAACAATTCGTCCAAAGTCGCCTCTTTTATTTTATCAATAGTTTTGAAAGTAGTCAATAGGGCTTTTCGCCTTTTTTCACCAATTCCGTTTATTTTATCAAGCTCGGAATTGATTTTACCTCTCAATTTTCTGTGATATGATATTGCGGTATCGTGAACTTCGTCTTGAATGTGAGTTATAAGTTTAAATACGGGACTTGTTGCACTGAGTTCGATTTCACCGTTTTTTGAAACAAGCCCTCTTGTTCTGTGCTTGTCATTCTTCACCATACCGAATGTTTCAATATCGACTTCAATCATATCCAGAAGTTCTGTTATCACGTTTAAATGCCCTTTACCGCCGTCAAGCAGTATAAGATCAGGCAAAGGCAAAAACTTTGCGTTTCGTTTCAAAAGCGTACCCTTTTCAACCTGTTCTTCCTCCTCAAGCGCGTGTCTGAAACGTCTGTATATGACCTCACGCATAGCCGCATAATCGTCCGCACCCTCAAACGATTTTATCTTGAATATTCTGTATTTACGTTTCGCAGGCTTACCGTTTTCAAATACAACCATTGCACCGACATTATCCGTATGCCTCAATTCTGTAAGGACGTTTTTCAAGTCTTAGCTGTTCCTGCATCATATCAAGAACAGTATTCTTTTCACGTTCTTTCATCACCTTAATTTTATAATTACCAAGCGCAATATCGGCATTTTTACGCACCATTTCAACCAAATGAAGTTTTTCGCCTCGTTTTGGCATTGCAATAGTAACTTTGCGTTTTCTTATACCGCTGAGCCACTTCATTATCGCTTCACTGTCGTCAACTTCGTATTCGGTCAAGATTTCTTCGGGTATAAATTCACTGTTTTGATAAAACTGCTTTACAAAATCGGTAAGTATTTCTTCATTTGTACTGTGCTGTGTGTTGTCAATTTTATAGCTTTCTCTGCCGATAACTTTACCGTTTCTGATAAAGAATACCTCACAAAATGCAACGCTTTCTTCCCTTGCAAGTGCAATGACGTCTTTATCGTTCTGTTTATCGGTATTTATAATCTTCTGATGTTCTTCTATATCCTTTACGGCTTGAATTTTATCCCTTAAATCAGCCGCTTTCTCGTACTCCATATTCTGTGAAGCCTTCATCATTTGCTCTGTCAGTTCTGCTATAAGCTCCTTGTGGTTGCCGTCAAGGAAACGGCAAATATTAAAAAACACCTGTCTGTATTCCTCTTTTGAAACCTTTCCCGTACACGGTGCAAAGCAATTATTGATGTGATAATTAAGACACGGTCTGCCTTTTCTTATATCGTCCGGAAATTTTCTGTGACAAGTCGGCGGTTTAAAAAGTTTCTGCACAAGCTCAAGAGTATTTTTTATTGTTATTCCCGACACATACGGTCCGTAATATTTCGCACCGTCCTTTAAAAGTCTGCGTACTTTCAAAACCTTTGGATACGGTTCGTTTATCGTGACTTTTATATACGGATAATGCTTGTCGTCCTTTAAAAGTATATTATACTTCGGTCTGTGCTTTTTTATAAGATTACATTCAAGCGCAAGCGCCTCTGTTTCGGAGTCTGTGACAATATATTCAAAATATGCCACGTTCGACACCATTGCAAGAACTTTCGGTGTGTGGTTTGAATTTTTCTGAAAATACTGTCTGACACGGTTTTTAAGTATCTTCGCCTTACCGACATATATTATTTTATCGTCCTTGTCGTGCATTATATACACACCCGGATCTTCGGGTAAATTCTTTAACTCCTGTTCCAAATCAAACATATTGCCACCTCCTTACACCAAAAATAACTCTACATAATAATGCAGAGTTATTTTCTTAAATATTATTTAAAATTATTCAGAGAAATTAGATTCAATCAATTCAACCAAAGTCTTAACTGCCTCTTCTTCATCACTACCGTCAGCAATGATTGATATTGATGTACCCTTAACGATACCCAATGAAAGAACTCCCAAAAGACTCTTTGCATTTACACGTCTTTCGTCTTTCTCAACCCATATGCTTGACTTAAATTCATTTGCTCTTTGAATGAAAAATGTTGCAGGTCTTGCATGCAAGCCTACCGAATTTTGAACTGCCACTTCACTTGAAACCATGAATTGTGCCCCCTGTCTTAAATTTTAATCACATATTTTACCGATATAAATATTATAATTAGCATACTAAAAAATTTGTCCCGCGTCAATCCTTTTTATCGTTTTGTAACAATTTTTAGTTATTATTTACTTATCTTTTTATTATTCGGATAATATTTTTGTGAAATAATACACGCTTATTCTTCAGTTGTTTCGGTTGTTTCCGCTTCCGTCGGCTGTTTGCCGTCAGTATTATCACTGTTGTCAGCCTCACTCGGCAAGTATCCGCTGTTATTTTTCAACAATTCTCTAACCTGTCTGTCGATTTCAGCAGTAAATTCTTTGTTCTCAACCATATATTTTCTTACATTGTCACGGCCTTGACCGATTTTTTCACCGTTATAGCTGAACCAAGCACCCGACTTCTTAATAATATTGTTTTCAACTGCAAAGTCAAGAATATTACCTTCTTTTGAAATACCCTCGCCGTACAAAATATCAAATTCGGCAGTTTTAAACGGCGGTGCAACCTTGTTTTTAACAACTTTAACCTTTGTCTTGTTACCGATAAGTTCCGTACCGTTCTTTATAACCTCGCCGCGTCTTACGTCCAATCTTACAGATGAGAAGAACTTTAGTGCACGACCGCCCGGAGTTGTTTCTGGATTACCGTACATAACACCGACTTTTTCTCTTAGCTGGTTGATAAAGATTACGACCGTACCCGATTTTGAGATAACGGCAGTAAGCTTTCTTAGAGCCTGTGACATAAGTCTTGCCAACAAACCGACATGGCTGTCACCCATTTCACCGTCAATTTCCGCTTTCGGAACAAGTGCGGCAACAGAGTCAACAACGATTACGTCAAGCGCACCGCTTCGTACAAGAGCCTCGGCAATATCCAAAGCCTGTTCACCGGTATCCGGTTGTGCAACAATTAAATTGTCTATATCAACGCCCAATTTTTTTGCATATACAGGGTCTAAAGCGTGTTCCGCGTCAATAAATGCAGCCTCACCGCCCATTTTCTGTGCCTCTGCCACAACGTGAAGTGCAACGGTTGTCTTACCAGAAGATTCAGGGCCGTATATTTCTATAACTCTGCCTCTCGGAAGTCCGCCTACTCCAAGCGCCATATCAAGCGTCAACGAGCCTGTCGGAATAACTTCAACGTCAACCGAATTTGCGTCGCCGAGTTTCATAATACTTCCTGTACCGTATTCCTTTTCTATAACACTGAATACAGATTCAAGAGCCTTTTTCTTTTCCTCTGCGTCAGTCATTTTTACAACTTTAGGTTTACTCTTATCCTTTTCTTTTGCCATTTATTTTCTCCTTTAAAGTATCACTTATATTTTATACGTCAATTATATTACATAAACACTCTTTTTTCAAGCAGTTTTTAACTCAATGCCGTGCAAAGTACGATTTATTGTACTTTAGCGATATTTTCAATACGGTTTGCGATATTTTCAAACGTAATTTTGCAAGTACACTCACGAACTTCTTCGCGTGTACCGTTTAAATGAAGTTCTTTCACTTCCGTTTCACCCATAACGCATATGCCGACATATACAAGTCCTACCGGCTTTTCTTTCGTTCCGCCTGTCGGGCCTGCTATGCCTGTTATGCCGACAGTAACGTCCGCACCTGTGTTTTTTCTGAGTCCCTCTGCCATTTCAAAAGCGGTTTCATAACTCACTGCACCGTGTTTTTCCAGCGTTTCGCCCTTGACACCGAGATATTTCATCTTCGCCGAATTTGCATAAGTCACAAAGCTTTCATTCAAAACCTCCGACGCACCCGAAACATTTGTTATAAGTGCCGCAAAAAGTCCTCCTGTACAGCTTTCAGCCGCCGAAACAGTCATTTTTCTTTCCGCAAGCATTTTTACAACTTTTTCGTTTAAACCGTTTACTTCCGCTTTCATATCAATCACCCAAGCCTTATTATTTAGGATATACTTCTATCTTTTCAACGCCTGCCAAAGCAGCCTCGATAAGTGTTTCAACGTCAAGTCTGTTTTCAGACTTTTCAATATTTGCACGTTTTGGATTTGTTGTAGGGTGCTTTGGTGTAAACACTGTACAGCAGTCCTCATACGGTAAAATCGATGTTTCAAATGTACCGATTTCGTGTGCTCTGTCAACTATTTCAATCTTATCCATACCGATAAGCGGCTGCAATACCGGCATATCAACAGCCGAATTTGTAACGTCAAGTGCCGCAAGAGTTTGACTTGCAACCTGTCCGACACTCTCGCCTGTTACAAGTGCCAATGATTTATGCTTACGCGCCAATCTTTCCGCAATACGCATCATAAATCTGCGCATAACAAGTGTCAAATGCTCTTCAGGGCATTTTTCTGCAATCTGCAACTGTATTTCCGTAAACGGCACGATATACAAATTGATTTTTGATGTATATTGTGCGATTATGCTTGCAAGCTCAATAACCTTTTCTTTTGCTCTCTCACTTGTGTATGGGAATGAGAAAAAGTTTACCGCATCAATTTCAACACCGCGTTTTGAAATCATATGACCTGCAACAGGGCTGTCAATACCGCCTGACAAAAGCAATGTTGCCTTTGAGCCTGTGCCTATCGGCATACCGCCCTGTCCCTGCACTTTATTTTCATCTGCATAAACGTATGCACCGAAATCTCTGACTTCGACTTTAACCGTAACTTCGGGATTATGAACATCAACGACTATATTCGGATATTCGTCGTCAAGATAACCGCCGACTTCCATACAAATTTGAGGTGAGTTAAGCGGGAACTGCTTATCAGAACGTTTTGCCTCAACCTTAAATTTAACGCCGTCCTTAAAGTCTTTCTTCAAATATTCCTTGGCTTTAGCCTTTATATCCTCAATATCCTTTTCACAAACAACCGCTCTTGTAATTGAAACAATACCGAATATTTTCGACAATCTTTCCACTACAATATCCATTTTATCCTCATCGAAAACTTCGACATAAATTGTAGCCTGTGCAAGTCTTGCCTTTACCTCAGCCACATTTTTCAGTGAATTTCTGATGTTGTTCATCAGTATATTTTCAAACTTCGGACGATTACCGCCCTTTAATATAATTTCTCCGTATTTTGCAAGAATAATCTCTTTCATTTACATAAATCTCCTTATTGTCGCAACCTCTTTTGCAATAATTTCCGCCGCTTTTATAACGTCTGCTTCTTCTGTCAATCTGTCAAAACTGATTCTCACCGCGCCGTTAATTTCTTTTTTATCAAGTCCCATAGCCGTAAGTACATGGCTCGGCTGCGGTTTGTGGCTTGAACAAGCCGAACCTGTTGAAACGTATATTTTATGTGCCTCAAGCGAATGAAGAAGTATTTCAGCCTTTATGCCGATAAACGATACGTTTAAAACACTGCCGGAATTATATTCGTCAGAGCCGTTTATCTTAATATTCGGTATTTCTTGAAGTTTTTCTTTCATTGTGTTTCTCAAATGTATAAGTTTTGATTGGTCGGTGTCACATTCAGCAGCCGCCGCACCGAACGCAAGTATACCGCCTACATTTTCCGTACCCGGTCTTATTTCACCCTGTTGTTCACCGCCAAACAATATCGGACGTATCATTCTTGTATCTGCTACATACAATGCACCCGTACCTTTAAAGCCGTGAATTTTATGGCTGCTTATCGTAACAAGGTCTGCACCCATTTTTTTCGGTTTCACATCTATTTTACCAAACGACTGTACACAGTCAGTATGAAGATGTGCATAAGGTGCTTTTTCAAGCATAATTTCTCTTATTTCTTCAATCGGCTGAATAACGCCTGTTTCATTATTGACGTGCATAACGCTTATAAGTATCGTTTCATCATCAAGAACGTTTCTAAGCATATCAAGGTCTACTCTGCCTTCACTGTCAACGTCAAGATACTCAACATTAAATCCGTCAATTTCAAGTTTTCTGAATGCCTCAAGTACAGACGGATGTTCGATTTTGCTCGTAACAATTTTTGTACCGATTTTGTGACGTGCCGCCGCAACGCCGAAAGCAGCCAAATTATTCGCCTCGGTACCGCCCGATGTAAACAAAATATTTTTACTTTCAACGCCAAGCATATCGGCAATATTTTTTTTGCTTTCGTTTATGAGTTTTTCCGCCTCAATACCCAAACCGTGAAGCGATGACGGATTACCGAAACATTCCGCCGCCTTAATCATTGCATCAACTGCCGCTTTTGACGGTTTTGTTGTTGCCGCATTATCAAGATATATCATACTCTTTCCACCTTTATTACCAATGCCATTCCGCTTTTTATCGTAATATTGCATTTATCCGCAAGCATAATATTGCTTATGCCGCGGCTGCTGCCGAAATACAAAGTTTCGTCATTCAACGGATATTCAAGTCCGTCTGTCGTTATTCCGACCGCATTATCCTTTATCGGAATTATAGACAGAGTTTGTCCTGTTTTTCCGTTTAAAGACAATTTATCTTTTAACAAATAAATTTCATTATTATCATCTATAAGCACACCGTTTTTACACTTTTCAAGCAATAAAATATCCGCTATACTGTGGTCAAAACGGTCGCCTGTCATGGCGATAAGGACTATGTCTTCATATCCATTATCCACCGCGTAAGCTACCGCAAGTTCACCGTCTGTAAAATCCTTGCGTTTTGGATATTCAATTCTGTCCTTAACATTTTCAAAATTCTTTGCCGAATCAAAATCACCTATAAGCACATCAGGCACTATCCCCATTTTTTCCGCATGGTTATAGCCGCCGTCGGCACATATTATAAAATCATTGTCATTGATTTTGCTTTTTATATATTGATAGTCTTTTATATCACCGTTACCGATTATTACCGCACGCATTATCTCATAAGACTCCTTACAGAGCCCTCAATATCGTCATTAAACACAGCCGTTCCCGCAACAATTATATTTGCGCCTGCATTAATCGCATTGTCAATATTGTTTGCATTAATTCCGCCGTCAACTTCAATATCAAAGTCACTGCCCATTTTTTCACGAATATACGCAATCTTTTCATTAACGCTTTCAATATATTTCTGACCGCCGTAACCCGGCTCAACGCTCATAACAAGCACCATATCGACTTTATCAAGGTACTTTTCAATCGCCGATACAGGTGTTTTCGGATTAATCGAAATCGCCGCTTTTTTACCTCTCTTCTGTATCATTTCAATACATTCTTTCGGCTTATCGGTTGCCTCGATATGAAAAGTAACACCGTCCGCACCGGCATTGATAAATTCATCAATATATCTTTCCGGCTTATCTATCATAAGATGTACATCAAAAAACATATCTGTATACTTGCGTAATGACTTTATAACAGGCATTGCAAAAGTCATATTCGGAACAAAATGTCCGTCCATAACATCAATATGCAACCACTGTGCTCCCGCGTTCTCTGCCCTTTTTACCTGCTCGGCAAGTATACCGAAATCTGCCGACAATATAGACGGTGATAATATCATTTCTTTTTCCATTCCTTTACTGATTTTAGTTTATTGTATATTTGAGTATAGCTGTCGTATCGTGACTGAGCCATTTCTCCGTTTTTAAGCTTTTCTTTTATATAGCAATCAGGCTCGTTTATATGTGAGCATCCTCTGAAACGGCATTTATTTTGAGAGTCCGCCATTTCGGGAAAATACTGCCACAAATCGTCAGCCTTTATATTTTCAATTTCAAGTGAACTGAAACCGGGTGTATCAAGTACAAAACCTCCGCTTTCAAGTTCAAACAATTCAACGTGACGCGTCGTATGTTTTCCGCGGCTTATTTTTTCGGAAATACTTCCCGTTTCAAGCTCTCCGTTTGTGATAATACTCAAAAGACTCGACTTACCAACTCCCGAAAGTCCCGCAAATGCAGTCGTCTTATCCTTCAAATAATCCATAAGCAAATCCGTGCCGTCTTGTCTTTCGGCACTTACAGAAAATATTTTATATTTGGCTTTTGAATATATTTCTTCTATATCCTCACGTTTTTTTATATCTGTTTTATTAATGCAAATAACAGGAGTTATATTATTAATCTCCGCATTTATAAGCATTTTGTCTATCAAAAACAAATTCGGTTCCGGTGACGCCGCCGCAATGACAAGCATCATTGTATCAACATTTGCAACCGGCGGTCTTATAAGCGACGATTTTCTCGGCATTATTTCAATAATACTGCCTTTTTCGCCGTCCGTTTCAATATTCACCTTATCGCCAATCATAGGTGTTATCTTTTCCTTGCGAAAAATTCCCCTTGCTTTACATTCGTATATGCTATCAGAGGCCTTTACATAGTAAAAGCCTCCAATACCTTTCATTATAGTTCCAACCATAATTACCTCTAATTAAAGTTTATTGTTCTGTCACTTACCTTACTTCCGTCTATATAAGCCTGAACTTCCGCAGTTCCCGAGCCTGTAATTTCAACCGATACAGTGCCTTCGTCCTTTGAGTGAACTGCATTATGAACTGTTTTTCCGTTTGCTACAATTTCAACATCAACCGAATCATCTGCAGTGTCCGGAATTTTTACAGTGAAAGTTCTTGTTGATGTTTGGTTTGATGAACCCGAATCACTGTTTGAACTATCGGATGTGTTTGAACTTGAATTGTCGTTGCTTGATGTGTTTGAATTGCTTGAACTGTTTTGGTTTGTGCTTGCATTGTTTTGTTCATTTTTTGTCTGTGATGAATTATTTTGTTCCGCTTGTTGATTTGATTGATCTGCCTGAGCTTCTTCACCCTTTGAAAGTACAATGCTTACATATGAGCCTTTATTCGCAGTCTTGCCAAGTTCAGGACTTTGTGAAATAACAGTTCCCTCTTGTGCCGAAGACGCTTTTCTTGAAACGTTACCGAGATTTAAGCCGTTTGCTTTAAGTGTTGCCTCTGCCTGTTCTCTGCCCAAACCGATTATGCTCGGAACTGATACTCTTTCAGCTGCAGGAGTAGCTTGCGCACTGCTTTCTCCCTTACCTTTGCTGACGTGGATATTTATAATATCGTCTTTGTTAAGCTTTGTTCCGCCCAAAGGTGTTTGACGAATTACATATCCCGACGGTACATCATCAGATTCTTCCTCAACAACCGTATAGTTAAGCTCAAGTTCAAGAATTTCCGCAATAGCCTCATCAAACTGTTTTCCCGTAACATCAGGTGCTACAATATCACCGCCCGATGAACCTATTGAAACTATAAGTTTTACATCAGAATTTTTTGCCACAATCTTTTTGGCTGTAGGGTCTTGTGAAATTACGCAGTTTTCCGCAACCGTATCCGAAAGCGAATATTCGATTTCATCAGCCAAATGAAGTCCTG
>ERZ857955.2549-NODE-2549-length-11572-cov-2.754363_pt1 | contig 11572 bp, 10 predicted proteins | sample MGYA00519956_ERZ857955 | MGnify/ENA primary metagenome ERZ857955 (study PRJEB31778, sample SAMEA3449378) | human gut metagenome | biome: human gut; feature: human-associated habitat; material: faeces | place: United Kingdom | collected 2010/2012 ...
CTTCGGCCAGCAGGTGCGACGAGGTGTGCCAGAAGGCGTGCTTGCCCTCTTCGTCCTCCCACTTGTAGAACTTGACGGAGGCATCTTCGTCGATGGGGCGCGACAGGTCGACCGTCGCGCCGTTTACCGAAGCCGCCAGAGAGTCAGCAGCTAAACGAGGGCTGATGCTTTCCGCGATTTGGTAGGCGGTCGTTCCCGCGGCGAATTCCTTCACGCTGCCGTCGGGAAATGTAATTTTAACCATTACTTGTGTATTTAATTGTTACGGGGCGATCGGCGCTTCCACAATTACGAGACGGAATACGCCTCCCGCTTGCCCTTTGTTCGTCGCAAAGTTACAATAATCTTCTAATTGAGGAGCGGTTAGCCGCTTTTTTCATGCGAAAATCGCTGCACCCTCCGTTATTCTCATACCCGATAGGCGTCCCACAGGCGGTAAATGCAGAAGGCGACGGCCGCGGCGGCGACCGCCAGCGTCACGACCATGTCGCCGTGGACGGCATAGCGGGCGGCGGTCATGACCAATACCACGGCCCACAGGCCGAAGAACATCCAGGCCACCTTGCGCCTGGTCGAGAGGAATCCGTCGTCGCGTCGTGCCATATTCCGGTGCATGAAACGGTCAGTCGTGGCGTCCCTCCCGCATTTCGGGCAGGTCTTTGGCCGATGCGTCGCGGCCCCGGTCGCGCTCGAAATGCTGCAACGGGTCGGCCGACATCGCAGCCCAGCGGCGGCGGTTCTCGACGATGTCGAGGGCCGCGTAGATCGCGTTGCGCATCGACTGCGGATCGGCTTTGTCACGGCCTGCGATGTCGTAGGCCACGCCGTGGTCGGGCGAGGTGCGCACCTCGCACAGGCCGGCCGTGTAGTTCACGCCGTCGGGCGTGAGCGTCTTGAAGGGCGCCAGCCCCTGGTCGTGGTACATCGCCAGCACGGCGTCGTAGTGCGCGTAGTTGCCGCTGGCGAAAAAGCCGTCGGCAGCGAAAGGCCCGAAGGCGAGAACGCCCGCAGCGTAAGCGTCGTTCACGGCGGGGCGGATCGTCTCCTCCTCCTCCCTGCCCAACAGCCCGCCGTCGCCGGCGTGGGGGTTGAGCGCCAGCACGGCGATGCGGGGTTTCACCACGCCGAAATCGGCGACCAGCGAGCGGGCGAGCCGGTCGAGGGCCTCGGTGATTTTCCCGCACGAGATTGCGGCGCTCACCTCCGCCAGCGGCAGGTGCGTCGTCACGAGCCCCACACGCAGCCGATCGCTGCACATCAGCATCATGGGCGAGCCTTCCAGTTCGGCGGCGAGGTACTCGGTGTGCCCCGTGTAGCGGAAGTCGTCGGCCTGCGCCGTCTCCTTGTCGATCGGGCCGGTGACCAGCGCGTCGAGCGCACCCTCTTTCAGATCGCGCACGGCGGTCTGCAACGCCTCGACGGCGGCCCGTCCCGCTTCGGGCGAGGGTTCTCCGGGGACGATGCGCAACTCCTGCTGCCCGCAGGCGATCAGGTTGACGCGGCCGCGCCGTGCGTCGCGCGCCGAGGAGACGGTGTTGAATGCGATCTCCTCCAGGTCGGCGATGCAGCGGCGGTAGTAGCCCGCCGCCGCGGGCGAGCCGTAGACCACGGGTGTGCACAGCTCCGCGATGCGGCTGTCGGCGAGCGTTTTGAGGATCACCTCCCAGCCGATGCCGTTGGTGTCGCCCTGCGTGATTCCTATTTTGAGTCTGTTGTCTGACATGTTCGAATCGCTTTAATTGACAAAGTTAAGATTTTTTTCGCACAATCGTGCGGCTTCGGCCGAAAAAACGCGCAAGGCGGGCAGCCGGCGTGGCGAATACTCTCCCCGCGACCTTTTTACCGCACAGCGCTTGCCCGGCGGCGGAATTACGTCGCGTCCCGCGCCTTGCACGGGATAAGCGCGTTCCGTTTTTTCTGTGGCGGCTCGGCCGGACGGTCGTTCGCACGACGATCCGAACGAAACGGCAGTGAGTGTTCCGATCTGCGCTCGGTCGCTCGTTGCCGCATCGTTCCGGCCTGCGGCCGCCTTACCGTCCGGCACTCGCCTGTCGGCGGAATTCGGCGCAGACGATGCCCGTGGCCATGGCCACGTTGAGCGATTCGGTGGCGTGCCGCTCGGCGGGGTAGGGCGGGATGAAGAGCTTGCGCGTGACCTGCGCGGCGCAGGCGGGCGTGACGCCGCGGCCCTCGTTGCCCATCAGCACGATGCCCGTCGGCGAGAGCTGCGTGCGGTAGATGTCGTCCCCTTCCAGAAACGTGCCGTAGATCGGCGTGCCGGCGGTGCGTTCGGCCGCCAGATAGGCTTCGAGGTCGCAGTAGTGGACCCGCACGCGCAGGATCGCGCCCATCGTGGCCTGTACGACTTTGGGGTTGAAGCAGTCGGCCGTCGCCTCGGAGCAGACCACGTCGCCGATGCCGAACCAGTCGGCCAGCCGGACGATCGTCCCCAGATTGCCCGGGTTCTGCACGTCGTCGAGCGCCAGCACCAGCGACCGGCGCAGCTTTGCGGGATCGAGTCTGCGGCGGGGTATCTCGACGAGGGCCAGCGAGTCGGAAGGGGTTTTCAGCAGCGAGAGCCGTTCCATCTCTTTCGGCGAGACCGTCGTGACGTCCTCGCCTGCGAAAACGCCGTCGAGCGCATAGATGCGGCGGATGCGGAGCGTCGAGGCGCGCAGTTCGCCGATGAGTTTCCCGCCTTCGGCGACGAAAAGCCCCTCGTCGGTGCGGGCGCGTTTGTCCGCCAGCGAGCGGACGAGTCGGATGTCGGCTTTGGTCAGCATCTGAAAGGTCGTTTTTCGATCGTGAAGGTGCGCCCCTCCTCGGCCAGATCGCTTGCGGGGAAGAGCGTCCGCGCCTCGTCGAGCAGCGGAGCGAGCTCCTTGTAGCGCGACGAGAAGTGGCCGATCACGAGCCGTCCGGCCCCGGCGCGGAGGGCTGCCCGTGCGGCTTCGGCCGTCGTAGAGTGTCCCCGCTCGCGGGCGATCTTCCGCTCGGCGGCGGCGTAGGTCGCCTCGTGGTAGAGCAGGTCGACGCCTGCGGCCAGCCCCGACGCCTTGGCCGAGAAGGCCGTGTCCGACAGGTAGGCGTACGACCGCGCCTTGTAGGGGCGGTAGGTCAGCTCCTCGTTGTGCAGCGTCTCGCCCGAATCGAGCCGCACGGCTTCGCCCCGTTTGGCGGCGGTGATCTGCGCGATCGAGAGGCCGTATTTCGTGATTTTGAATTTGTCGACGTTCAGCGGCGGCTCCTTTTCGCGGAAGAGGTAGCCGCACGTGGGGACGCGGTGGCGCAGCGGGATGCTCCATACTTCGAGCGAACGGTTTTCGAGGAGCGGCCGATGACAGGTCGTATCGACCTCGTGCCACTCCACGTCGTAGGGCAGTTCGCTGTCGAAATAGCGCAGGTGGCAGGCGAGAATCTCTCCGAACGGGGCCGGTGCATAGACCGGCAGCGGCGTGCGGCGGCCGTAAAGCCCGAGCGTCGAGAGCAGCGGGAAGAGCCCGAAGCAGTGGTCGCCGTGCAGGTGCGAGAGAAAGACGGCCCGCAGCCGCAGCGGATTGATCCCGTAGCGGAACAACTGCTGCTGCGTACCCTCCCCTGCGTCGACGAGGTAGTGTTGCTCGTGGAGGTTGACGACCTGTGCCGACGGGTGTCGTCCGGACGTAGGCTTGGCCGAAGCCGAACCGAGGATGGTGACGGTGAAACTCATGGCTGCTGCGCGCTTTGCAGGATCGGTCTTTGCGGGCCGATCCTGTGGCAAAGATACGATTAAGCCGAGTGCAATGCAAATTTATTTGTTTTTGCCGGGCGGAGCAGCTGTGCCGCCGAGGATCGGGGAGCCGGTGCGTGCGGAGAAGATGTCTGCCGATGTAAATGCGCGGGGGCGCCCCCTGCGATTGCATACCGTGCCCTGCGTGGTTGCGGGTGTGCCGGCCGTTCGTCAGTCGTAGGTGACGACTCCGTTCCCGTGCTGGTCGTAGTCGATCCGTGTCGTGTGCCCCGCCTGAATCTGGAAGGTGCAGTCGGAATATCCGTAAGTCGAAATTCGGTAATTGCCGGGGTTGAGCGGGATCGACAACCGGCCTCCCTCGTAAAGATATTCCCGGTTTTCGTAGATTTTGTTTCCGAGTTCCGTGTAGATCGAGATGGACTGGACGTACATGTACTTTTCGATATCCAATACGATTTCTCCTGTGGTCGGGGCGTCGTCGTCGCAGGCGGTAAGACCGGCGAGCAGCGACAGGCTGAAAAGGAATTTCGCGAGCGTTTTCATCGGATACGAGGTTTGAAACCGGAAAATTACGGATTAATCGTAAGTCACCTCTCCATTGATGCTGCCGTAGGCATAATAGACGGTGGTCGTGTGGCCGGCCCGAATCTGGAAAGAACAGCGATTGAAGCCATACATCAGTTGCATCTGGTAGTTCCCCGGGTTGAGCGGGATCGACAACCGCGGATCGTTCTGATAGAGATATTCGGTATTCGTGTAGATCAGGCTGCCTCCTTCGGTATAGATGTTTAGTTCCTCGACTTTGGCGTTATCCCGAACGTTTACGATCAGTGTTCCCATGTTGTCGTCCTTGTCGCAGGCGATAAGACCGGCGAGCAGCGACAGGCAGAGAGCGAGTGCGGCGGGCGTTTTCATGGCGCTAAATAGTTTGAAGATTGGATTATTGCAGCTTAATCGTAGGTGACCACACCGTTGTAACTGCCGTAGGCGTAATAGACGATGGTCGTGTGGCCTGCCCGAATCTGGAAAGCGCAGTCGTTGAACTTCCACGTAGTATTGAGCCGATAGTTCCCCGGATTGAGCGGGATCGACAACCGCGGATCGTTTTGATAGAGGTATTCGGTATTGGTATAAATCAGACTGCCCTCTTCGGTGTAAATATTGAGTACCGAAGCTTTCGCATTATCCCGGATCTCTACGATCAATGTACCCATGTTATCGTCGTCCTTGTCGCAGGCGGTGAATCCTGCGAGCAGCGACAGACAGAAAGCGAGTGCGGCGAGCGTTTTCATAGGATAAAACCAATTGTCTTGTAGCAAATATAAGATTTCAGAGCCGGAAATGCAACAAATCGGTTAAAAAATGGAAGATTTATTTGTCGTGCGCGAAGCGGGGATTGTCTTGTTTTTCCCTATTTTTGTATTCGATAACGAACCAATCCAATGAAATGAAGAGACTACTTACATGGTTGCTGGCTGTCGGGACGTTGCTTCCGGCAGCGGCGCAGCAGATCACGGAGCAGGACAAGGAGCGCGCGGCGGCCCTTGTGGAGCGGATGACGCTCGACGAGAAACTCGACTACATCGGCGGTTTCAACTCCTTCTATATCCGTGCGATTCCCCGGCTGGGCATCCCGCAGATCCGCATGGCCGACGGCCCGCAGGGCGTGCGCAACGATACGCGCAGTACGATGTTCCCGTGCGGCATCGCCGCGGCTGCGGCGTGGGATCGCGCGCTGGTGCGCGACTACGGCCGCGCTTTGGGACAGGACTGCCGGGCGCGCGGCGTGCATATCCTGCTCGGGCCGGGGGTGAACATCTACCGTTCGCCGCTGTGCGGCCGCAATTTCGAATACTACGGCGAAGATCCCTATCTGGCGGCCGAGACGGCAGCGGCCTATATCGAGGGGATGCAGGCCGAAGGGGTCATGGCCTGCGTCAAACACTTCGTCGGCAACAACCAGGAGTGGAACCGCCACCACGTCTCGTCGGACATCGACGAGCGGACGCTCCATGAAATCTACCTCCCCGCCTTTCGCAAGGCGGTGACCGGGGCGAAGGTCGGCGCCGTCATGTCGAGCTACAATCCGCTCAACTGCGTGCACATGACCGAGAACCGCCCGCTGACGGTCGGCCTGCTGCGTGAGAAGTGGGGTTTCGACGGCATCTTCATGTCGGACTGGAACGCCACCTATTCGGCCGTCGGTGCCGCCAACGGGGGACTGGACCTCGAAATGCCGCGTGCCCGCTTCATGAATGCCGAGAACCTGCGTCCGGCGTTGGAGAACGGACTGGTGACCGAGGCGACCGTCGACGAGAAGTGCCGCCATATCCTCCAAACGCTCATCGCCTTCGGGTTTCTCGATCGCGAACAGACGGACGCGAAGATCAAGGAACGCAATCCTTTTTCCGATCAGGTGGCGCTGGAAGTGGCGCGCGGCGGCATCGTGCTGTTGAAGAACGAAGGCGGGATGCTGCCGTTCTCGTCCAAAGTGCACGACGTGGTGGTCATGGGGCCCAACGCAGGCCGCATGCCCACGGGCGGCGGTGCGGGATTCGTCCATCCCTTCTCGACCGTGTCGGTGGGCGAGGGGATGCGGGCCGTCGGCAAACGTTTGCGCACGACGGTGCTCGATCCCGCTCCCGTCGGCGATCTGGCCGCGTCGGGACTCTTTTTCACCCCTGACGGCCGGCCAGGCCTTCGGGGCGAGTTCTTCGCCGGAAAGGAACTTGCGGGGATGCCCGTGACGACGCAGGTCGACGCTGCGATCGACTTCGACTGGGAGGGTTCGCCCGCCGACGGTGTTCCCGCCGACGGCTTTTCGGCCCGTTGGTCGGGGAGTTTCAAACCCGCGGCGACGGGGCGCGTGACCTTCGTCGTGCGCGGCGACGACGGCTACCGGCTCTATGTCGACGGCCGCGAGGTGCTCGCCGACTGGCGCGACCATGCGGCGACCACCCGCTCGGCGACGCTCGACGTCGTGGCGGGCAAGAGTTACGCCGTGCGGTTGGAGTACTACGACAATGCCTCGACGGCCTCCGTGTCGTTGCGCTATCTCTTCGAGAATGTGACGGATCTCGAGCGGCGGATCGCGGCGGCCGACGCGGTGATCTACTGCGCCGGCTTCGACAGCGATACCGAACGGGAAAACCACGACCGCACCTTCGCCCTGCCCGAAGGACAGGCCGCCGAGATCGCCGCCGTGGCGAAGCTCAACGCGAACCTCGTGGTAGTGGTCAACAGCGGCGGCGGGGTCGATTTCGCGCAGTTCGCCGACCGGGCGCGTGCGATCCTCATGGCCTGGTATCCCGGGCAGGAGGGCGGCCGCGCGGTCGCCGAGATTCTGACGGGAGCGGTTTCGCCCAGCGGCAAACTGCCGATCTCGATCGAACGGCGCGCCGAGGACAATCCCTGCTACGGCAGCTATTACGAGAACGTCGACCGTTCGCACCGCAAGGGGGCACCGCAGCCGCGCGTCAACTACGACGAAGGCATCTTCGTGGGTTACCGTGGGTACGACCGCACGGCGACTGAACCGCTCTATGCCTTCGGTTACGGCCTTTCCTATACCACTTTCGCCTATTCGGGGCTGAAAGTCGTGCGGCAGGACGACGGCTCCTGTCGGGTGTCGTTCGACGTGAGGAACACGGGCCGCCGCGACGGCGCCGAGGTGGCGCAGCTCTACGTGAGCGACCTCGCGGCCAGCGTGCCGCGTCCGGTGAGGGAGCTCAAAGGCTATGAGAAGGTCTTCCTGAAACGGGGCGAGACGAAGCGCGTGGAGATACTCCTGCCGCACGACGCCTTCGCCTTCTACGATACGGTGCGCCACGACTTCGTGGTCGAGCCGGGCGATTTCCTGATTCAGGTGGGCGCTTCGTCGCGCGACCTGCGGCTGAAAGGGACGATCCGCGTCGACTGACCTGCGGCGCGCGGCGGAATACGACGGGAGGCGGATGCTGCGGCGTCCGTCTCCCGTCGTCCCGCCCGATGCCGGGGTTCGGCGGTGCGTGTTGAAAATGACAGAAGCCTCTTATGCAGAGGCTTCTGTCGTTTGCAGGGCATCCGGCCTATTGCAGCAGGAAGCGCTCGCAGTCGAGCGCGGCGATGCAGCCCGAACCGGCGGCGGTGATGGCCTGCCGGTAGGCGGGATCCTGCCCGTCGCCGGCCGCGAAGCCCCCTTCGACGGAGGTTTTCGACGAATTGCCTTCGGTGCGGATATACCCCTCGGCATCGAGTTCCAGCTGGTTGCGGAACAGTTCGGTGTTGGGGTGGTGGCCGATGGCCACGAAGAACCCCGCAACGGCGAGCGTCCGTTCCTTGCCGTCGTTGTGGCGGATCGTGACGCCCGTGACGCCCGTGTCGTCGCCCAGCACCCCGGCGGTGTTGTATTCGAAGAGCACTTCGATGTTGGGGGTGTTCATCACGCGGTGCTGCATCGCCTTCGAGGCGCGCAGGTAGGGTTTGCGTACGATCATGTAGACCTGCCGGCAGATCGAAGCCAGATAGGTGGCCTCCTCGCAGGCAGTGTCGCCACCGCCCACGACCGCCACGTCCTTCTTGCGGTAGAAGAAGCCGTCGCAGGTGGCGCAGGCGCTCACGCCCTGTCCCCTGTATTTCGTCTCGGAGGGTAGTCCCAGGTAGCGCGCCGAAGCGCCCGTAGCGATGATGAGGCTGTCGGCTTCGATCTGTTTTTCGCCGTCGACGACCAGGTGGAACGGCCGCGATGAGAGGTCGGCGCGCGTCACCGTGCCGCGGCGGATGTCGGCGCCGAACCGTTCGGCCTGCTTGCGCATGTGGCCCATGAGCTGGTTGCCGTCGATCCCTTCGGGGTAGCCCGGGTAGTTATCGATTTCGGTGGTGGTGGTCAGCTGGCCGCCCGGTTCGATCCCTTCGTAGAGTACGGGGTTCAGGTTGGCGCGCGAGGTGTAGATGGCCGCCGTATATCCGGCCGGGCCGCTGCCGATAATCAGACATTTGACTTTTTCCATGATTGTTATGCGTTGTGATTTTCGTTGTCAGGGTTCTACGGCGCCGAACTCGGTGAGTTGACGGCCCTCGTAGTCGAAGGCGGCCCAACGTCCGTCGAGGCGGGCCAGCAGACGTCCCGTCCGGTCGTCGTATTCGACGATTTCGTAGTGCGGTTCGAGGACGTAACGGCCCGTCTTGTCGATGAGCCCCATCCGCCCGTCGGCGGTCTGCACCTCGGCGCGGCCTTCGTGGAAATCGTTGGCCCAGCGGTATTGCGGGGCGATGAGATAGCGGTTTTGCGTGTCGACGTAGCCGTATCCTTCGGCGTCCTCGACGCAGATCATCTGTTCGAACATGTGTCCGACCCAGAGGTGGTTCCGAAAAGCGGTGCACGGTGCGCTGTACTCCGCCGAGGTATCGCACATCATTTGTGCCACGGAGGCCTTTTCGGCGACGAAAGCGCGCAGCGCGTCGAACTGCGGTGCGTCGTCGCCGCCGTCGAAACGCATGTAGGCGTAGCGCAGCGGCAGCAGCCGGTAGTCGGGCGTCATCCAGAGGTTGGCCGCTTTGAGGTTGTTGTGCGTCAGGCCGGCCTGCGCCAACTGCCGTTGCAGGGTATCGAGCGCCGAGAGCAGACGGTCGCGGTCTGCGTGGCCGACTGCCGTTGCGAGCGGCTCGCCCTCGGCGGGAAGTTCCTGCGCGACCAGGTCGCAGGTGCGCTGCGTGCCGGTGGCGTCGGTGTAGGTGAATTCCCCGCGCAGCATCCGCCACGGGAGCAGGAATTCGGCCGGATGATATTTGAGGCGTTGTGCCGTGGTCTCCGCGAGCCGGTGGGCGAGCGGCGAGAGCGGGCAGAACAGCCGCAGCCGGCGGTCGCCGAGCGTACACTGCGCCTCGGCGAAGAGCGTCGTGCGTTCGAGCAGCAATGCGCCCGTCCCGTCCTGTGCGAAGCGGGCTTCGCTCAGCGTGCGGAGCGACGTGCGGGGTGAGAGCAGCCCCTCCATGAAGCGGTGGATCGTAGGGAACATGGCTATTGGAGATTTACGCTGATCGACCCGACGTTGAGGATCGAGAGCAGTTCGGTGATCGATGCGTTGTAGCACATGCCGCGGAACGGCCCGCGGGCCTCGTCGCCCCGGAGCGAACGGATCGCGTCGTCGAAGAGCGGCGGCATCGGGCTCGAAATGTCGTAGAGCAGGCGGGCGTAGCGGTTGTTGTAGGCGGTCTCCCCGTCGGTCAGGAAGATGCGGCCCTTCGCTGCGTCGCCCGATGCGAGGTGGATGTTGACCAGCAGCGCACGGCCGTCGTCCGTGCCGAGCGAACGGATGCGCCCTGCGATCTGCGCGAGCTCCTCCTCGTCGCTGTCGGAAGCCTCGCCGTCGGTGATGTTGAAGACCAGCGGCGGGAAACTCTCGCGGTGTTCCGGCCGGCGGCACCACGCCTCGACGAGATCGTGGACGTAGAGCAGCGCTTCGTACATCGGGGTCTGTCCCGATGCGGCGGGAGCGATCCACTCGCTCACGGTCACCTCGTTGAATGCGGGCTGACCGTCGGGAAGGCGGCGTTCGACGCTGACCCGGCGGGTATTGCGCACGGCGTTCCGGAGCGCGGAGACCGGAACGAACGTTTCGTCGGCCGAGAGGAGCGAGTGTACGCCTTCGCCCGAATAACCGACCACGGCGATGTCGTAGTAGTCGCGCACTTCGCCTTCGCGCGTGGCGCGCAGCAGCAGTTCCGACAGCAGCGAATTGGCGACCTCCGCCACGGCCGCAGCCTTCGAGGTGCGCCGTCCGCGGAATTCCAGCTCCTCGACCATCGAACCCGACTGGTCGATGGCCAGAACGAAGGCCGTGCGGTGACGGCGTGTGATGCTTTGGGTGTAGTTCATGGTTTATGTTGGTTTTAGGTCTCTCTATTCCAGTCCGCGGACGGCGCGGAAGTCGGCCCTGCGTTCGTCGTCCGTGGCGGCGTCGAGTCCGTAGCCGACGGCCATGTCGAACGAACAGTCGAACGCTCGGTCGGCCTCCGCGAGGCGTTGCAGCTCCTGTTGCGCCGCCTTCCCTTCGACGACGGCCCGTTCGATCTCGGCGGCGTCGGGCGTGTGTCCCAGCCGCCGGGCCAGGATGTCGAGCGCCCAGCTGCGGGCGTAGTCGTCGTAGTGCTCCGCAAAGGCCCGCAACCGCTCCGTGAGGGCTTCGGGCGTGGTGACGGCACCCTGCTCGATTGCGTCGAGCAGCTCTTCCATGCAGGAGCGGGCGAGGTAAAGCCCAGCGGCGTCGATCCACGCGCCGCGGCCGTCGTATCCGTCGCCGCCGCGCGCGAGCAGGTCGCCGAGTGTCGCCGCGAGCGCCTGCTCGTAGCGCTGTATTCCGCGGCGCAGCCCCGTGAGCTTGATATGGACGGAGCTGTAGATGAAGCTCTGGGCGTCGGGGTTGCTGTCGTAGAGCGTGCGGAGCGCATCGAGGCCGGCTGCGAGGGCGTTGCCCACGAAGGGATTCCAGGTCTCGAAATTGATCAGGTCGCGGCCTGCGCTGCGTTTGTCGCGCTGCCGCCACTTCTCGATGTCGCGCACCGTGCCGTAGCTCGACAGATTGGCGCCGGGCAGCAGGGCCGAACGCCCCTCCTGTTCCAGCAGATAGGAGAAGGGGAAGACCGACGTGTCGTGGTGATGCGTGTGGCGCCCCATGATCATCGTATAGACCCCTTCGATGGCCGGCGACATGACGTAGGCGCCGCTGGCGAACTTGCAGCCGCGCCGGTGGACGGCCTGATGCACGGCGCCGCACTTGAAGAGGTGGTTGCTCTGATTGGTGCCGCTGCCGGCGTTGAAGAACGAGAACATGCCGGCGATGAGCAGCGACGACTTGTGGTGCG
>ERZ857955.2557-NODE-2557-length-11554-cov-8.026089_pt1 | contig 11554 bp, 8 predicted proteins | sample MGYA00519956_ERZ857955 | MGnify/ENA primary metagenome ERZ857955 (study PRJEB31778, sample SAMEA3449378) | human gut metagenome | biome: human gut; feature: human-associated habitat; material: faeces | place: United Kingdom | collected 2010/2012 ...
CGGCCAGCACCAGATGTGGGCGGCGCAGAACGTGAACTTCAAAAAGCCGCGCCGCTTCATTTCCAGCGGTGGCCTCGGCACCATGGGCTTCGGCCTCGGTGCGGCCATCGGTGCGGCGGTCGGCACAGGCGAGCGCAGCGTGCTCGTCACGGGCGACGGCAGCTTCGGCATGTGTCTCAACGAACTCACCACTGCCGTAACCTACAACGTGCCGGTTGTCATTCTTCTGATGAATAACGGCGTGCTCGGCATGGTGCGTCAGTGGCAGACGCTGTTCTTTAATAAGCACTATTCCAACACGATTCTCGACCGCAAGACCGACTTTGTGGCGCTTGCGCGCGCGTTCGGCGCGGACGGCGAGGCTGTTGATACCGTGGCGGCGCTCGACAAGGCGTTTGAGCACGCGTTCAGCTGCGACGGCCCGTATGTCATCGATTGCAGGATCGATAAGGACGAATTCGTCCTGCCCATGCTCCCGCCGGGCGGCAGCATGGATGATATTATCATGAAGGTGGGTGAATGAGATGAATCGATATACCGTAGCGGTTCTGGTCAATAACCAGTTCGGCGTGCTGAACCGTGTGACGAGCATGTTCAGAAGACGTCAGTTCAACATCATTTCTCTGACCGTCAGCGAAACGGAATCGAACGCGCTTTCCCGCATCACCGTCACGTTTGAGGGCGGCGAGACGCAGAAGCAGCAGCTCGTGAACCAGCTTTATAAGCTGCCGGACGTTTGCTCCATTAAAGAGTTCACCCCGGACACCTCCGTCAGCTGCGAGCTGATGCTCATTAAGCTGAAAAACGATTCCAAAACGCGCAGTGACATCCTTGCCGCGGCGGACGCGTTCGGCGCGAAGACCATGGATTACTCCAAGGATTCCCTGATGCTTTGCCTGACCTCCGAATCGCGAAAAATCGATGAATTCGTCGATTTGATGCGCGACTACGAGATCCTTGAGATCTGCCGCACCGGCAATGTTTCCCTTGAAAAGGGCAGCACGACGATCCGTCAGGCCATCAATTTCTAATTTAGTTTGTCCATTCAAATTAACATACCAATTCATGCACAGAAAGAGGTAATTTATCATGGCAAGAATTTTTTATCAGCAGGATTGCGATCTGCAGAAGCTCGCAGGCAAGACCGTTGCCATCATCGGCTACGGCTCGCAGGGTCACGCACATGCACTGAACCTGAAGGACAGCGGCGTTGACGTTATCGTCGGTCTGTATGAAGGCTCCAAGAGCTGGGCAAAGGCCGAGGCACAGGGCCTCAAGGTCATGACAAGCGCCGAGGCTGCAAAGGCTGCGGACATCATCATGATTCTCATCAACGATGAAAAGCAGGCTGCGCTGTACAAAGAGAGCATTGAGCCGAACCTGACCGAGGGCAAGACCCTGGCATTTGCACACGGCTTTAACATCCACTTCGGCTGCATCAAGCCGCCGAAGAACGTCAACGTCATCATGATCGCGCCGAAGGGCCCGGGTCACACGGTCAGAAGCGAGTATCAGGCAGGCAAGGGCGTACCGTGCCTCATCGCGGTTGAGCAGGATGCAACGGGCGACGCTTGGGACATCGGCCTCGCATATGCACTCGGTATCGGCGGCGCAAGAGCAGGCGTTTTGGAGACCACGTTCCGTACCGAGACCGAGACCGACCTCTTCGGCGAGCAGGCAGTTCTCTGCGGCGGCGTTTGCGCTCTGATGCAGGCTGGCTTCGAGACGCTGGTTGAGGCAGGCTACGACCCGAGAAACGCGTACTTTGAGTGCATCCACGAGATGAAGCTCATCGTTGACCTCATCTACCAGAGCGGCTTTGCCGGCATGAGATACTCCATCTCCAACACGGCAGAGTACGGCGATTACATCACCGGCCCGAAGATCATCACCGAGGAGACGAAGAAGACCATGAAGAAGATCCTGAAGGACATTCAGGACGGCACCTTCGCAAAGGACTTCCTGCTCGACATGTCTTCCGCAGGCGGCCAGGTACACTTCAACGCAATGCGCAAGCTGGCTTCCGAGCATCCGAGCGAGGCTGTGGGCGCGGATATCCGCAAGCTGTACAGCTGGAGCGACGAGGATAAGCTCATCAACAACTGATTTAAACGGAATCTGTTTTAAGGGGATAGCCATAGGGGAGTTTTCCTCTATGGCTTAAACCCTATTTACACACGGCGCGTTTTTCCATGTGGGACGCCGCGCCACAGCCAAAATTTCACGGATCGAGGAAATAAAATGAAAAGTGATTCTCTGAAAATCGGTACGCAGAACGCGCCGCACCGTGCGCTGTACCATGCTCTGGGCCTCACGGAGGAGGAGATCGAACGTCCGCTCGTCGGCATCGTCAGCTCCTATAACGAGATCGTCCCGGGCCACATGAATATCGATAAGATTGTGGACGCCGTAAAGATCGGCGTTGCGATGGCAGGCGGCACGCCGATTGTCTTCCCGGCGATCGCGGTATGCGACGGCATTGCAATGGGCCACACCGGCATGAAGTATTCGCTCGTCACGCGCGACCTCATTGCGGATTCCACCGAAGCCATGGCATTGGCACACGGCTTTGATGCGCTCGTCATGGTGCCGAACTGCGACAAGAACGTGCCGGGCCTTTTGATGGCGGCGGCGCGCCTTAACGTGCCGACGGTGTTTGTCAGCGGCGGCCCGATGCTTGCGGGCCACGTAGACGGTGCAAAAACGAGCTTCTCCTCCATTTCGGAGGCGGTGGGCGAATTCAACGCCGGTAAGATTACCGAAGAAAAGCTGCGCGAATATGAGTGCAAGACCTGCCCGACATGCGGCTCCTGCTCCGGCATGTACACCGCAAACTCCATGAACTGCCTGACGGAAGCCCTCGGCATGGGTCTGCGCGGCAACGGCACCATCCCGGCGGTATATTCCGCACGTATCGAGCTTGCAAAGCACGCAGGCATGGCGGTCATGGATATGCTGAGAAAGAATATTCGCCCGCGTGACATCATGACGAAGGACGCCATCATGAACGCTCTTACGGTCGATATGGCACTCGGCTGCTCCACGAACAGTATGCTGCATCTGCCGGCCATCGCGCACGAGTGCGGCATCGAGATCAACCTCGACATCGCAAACCAGATCAGCGAAAAGACCCCGAACCTGTGCCATCTGGCACCGGCGGGCAGAACGTACGTTGAAGAGCTTGACGAAGCGGGCGGCGTGTACGCTGTGATGAACGAGCTGAGCAAAAAGGGTCTGCTGCACACGAACTGCATGACTGTGACCGGCAAGACCGTCGGCGAGAACATCAAGAATTGCGTGAACCTGAACCACAACGTTATCCGTCCCATCGAGAATCCGTACAGTCAGACCGGCGGTATCGCCGTGCTGCGCGGTAATCTTGCGCCGGAGGGCAGCGTTGTAAAGCGCTCTGCCGTTCTGCCGGAGATGCTTGTGCATGAAGGCCCGGCACGCGTGTTTGAGAGCGAGGAGGATGCACAGGCGGCCATCAACGCGGGCAAGATCGTACCGGGCGACGTCGTTGTCATCCGCTATGAGGGTCCGAAGGGCGGCCCCGGTATGCGCGAGATGCTGAACCCGACCTCTGCTATCATGGGCATGGGTCTCGGCAACAGCGTGGCGCTCATCACGGACGGCCGTTTCAGCGGCGCAACGCGCGGCGCGTGCGTCGGCCATGTTTCCCCGGAAGCGGCTTCCGGCGGCCCCATCGGCGTTGTGGAGGAAGGCGACATCATCAGCATCAATATTCCGGAGAACAAAATTGAGCTGAAGGTGGACGAAGCTGTCCTCAATGAACGCATGAAGAACTTTGTGCCGAAGAAGAAAGAGCTTTCCGGCTACCTGAAGCGCTATGCGGCGCTGGTCTCCAGTGGTGCTTCGGGGGCGATTTTGAACTGATGGGTAGTTTACAGGAGTTGAGCATCCGCCTTTCCACGCTGGCGGTGTTCAGAGAATTACAGGAAGATGCGGTTATAAATCACTTGCGTAAGTATCTCGCAGAGCCGTCCCCGGCGCTGTATGCGTCGTTCGTCTCTGCGCTGTACCGCGCAAACGGCGGCATACTCGGCGCGTATGTGCGCGAAATCTGCGAAAACAGCGAGAACGTCTACGTGCAGGCCGTGGGCAAAAAGGAAGAGATCCCCGCTTACCTGCGCGAGGCCGTTTTGGAAGAGCTTAAAACGCTGCAGATGATGGCGGAGCTCACGCCGGAAACGCTGCGCAGCGCGATGGAGTATAGGGGCTTTTTACCCGGCTTTGTCAGCGAAGCGCCGGACATTAAAGTGTGCTATACAGAGCGCACCGAGAACATCGGCAAGTACGGCTACGGCATTTACGCCAAAAACCGTATGTTCTACCTTGGCGAAAATGCCGAGATCGTGCCGGTCAGCAACCCGGACAAGACGGAGCTTTCCGACCTTGTGGATTACGCCCGCGAGCGCCAGATCATCATCGATAACACAAAGGCGCTGCTTGAGGGTAAACCTGCGGCGAATATTTTGCTGACGGGCGACGCCGGTACGGGTAAATCGTCTACGGTGAAAGCCGTCGTCAATGCGCTGTGGCGCGAGGGTTTGCGTATCATCGAGGTGCGCAAGGATCAGTTACAGTCGATCCCGAAAATTCTCGATGAGCTTTCTGCGAACCCGCTGAAGTTTATTCTGTTCATCGACGATCTTTCGTTCCTCAAGGACGACGATAACTTCAATGCGCTGAAAGCGGTGCTGGAGGGATCCGTTACGGCGAAGTCGCAGAACGTGGCAATCTACGCGACGAGTAATCGCCGCCATATCATCAAGGAGAAGTTCTCCGACCGTGAGGGCGATGACATTCACCGCAACGATACGATGCAGGAGCTTGCATCGCTTTCCGAGCGCTTCGGCATCCACGTGACATTCAGCAAGCCGAACAAGGACACGTTCCTGCACATCGTGCGCCACCTTGCGGAGGAAAACGGCATCGATATGCCGACGCAGGAACTGGAGTTGCTCGCCGAGCGCTTTGCGCTGGAGCGTGGCAACCGCTCCGCGAGACTCGCCCGTCAGTTCATCGACGGACTGCTTTCCAAGGCGGAATAAAAACCTTATACAGTAGACTGTTTTTGAAGCGGCACCTTTGCTGCTAAAGCACGAAATGAAAAACGCTCCCGGTTTTTAGCTGGTTGCTCATAAAAAAGTGAATCCGACCTATGGCTGCAATCAAAGGTCGGATTCTTTTTTTTATGTTAGGGCTGGAATATCCATGGCTCCCTCTGACGTGGGAGGCTTGGATGCGGTGCAAAATCGCACATTACCGCACTACACCGAATGGTGTATAGAAGTGCGCCCTTACTGTTTGACAAATTGGAATTGATTTTCCTTTTTATTTCTTAGTATCAATCCAAATGAAAACTCTCTCGTCAGTTCTTTCAGTAACAACACCTCCGTTTGCTATTGCCACAGCTTGAGATGCTATGTTATCTAAAAGAATGGTTACTAACACTTTATCTATTCCCATTTCTTTCGCTTCATTAAGCAATAATCTCAGCAGTTCTTTTCCATATCCTTTTCCACGAAACGCTGGTGCAATTCCGTACCCGATATTTCCTCCTGCTTTTCTCAGTGCCTCAGTCAAAAAATGTCTGACAGAACCAAATCCAACCGGAATACCATCAGCATATAGCCAAAAAGTTGTAGAAGGCACTTTCCAACCATCTACAATCCCTTCTTGCTCAGAATCCCTCTGTTTTACAATCAGCCATTCTTTATACTCATCAAATGTTAATCCGTTGGCTTTGTTAATTAATCCATTTTCTTCAGCAGGGATCTCTTGCAGCATTGTGTAAATATCTAAGCCATCATCAACTGACAATCTTTTTAATTCCAACATTATTTTCAATTCTCCTTAATCAAATAAACTCAAGTTTATCAGTCTGTTTAATCATATCATATGGCTTCAATGTACGGCAAAAACAATCCCGGCAGACATTACTGCCGGGACTGATGCTGTTTTATGGACATCTACATTTATGCCGGGAGCGTTTTTGTGTATACAGGTAAATTCGATTTTATAAATTGCTGTGGCGGCGGCTCGAACCCGTTTGCAGGGTACTGCCGAGGCTGGTGATGCAAAGGAGTGTTGCGATGAGGAACACGCCGGGAATGACGATAATTCACAACGCGTTTGTGAGCAGAGCCTTTTTGCCGACAGAAACGCGTTACGCTTCGTATTCGCCGCGAATGTCTTCTTCCGGGGCGGGAATGGGGTAGTCGCCCGTAAAGCAGCCCGTGCAGATGCCGAGACCGTTCACCATTTCCGGCAGACGCTCTAAACGTAAATAGCCGAGCGTATCTGCACCGATCTCCTTGCAGATCTCGTCGACCGTGTGATTATAGGCGATAAGCTGGTGGCGCTCCGGCACATCGATGCCAAAGTAACACGGCCACAGGAACGGGGGCGAGCTGATGCGCATGTGCACCTCTTTTGCGCCGGCGTCTTTCAGCATGTTCACAATCTGGTCGCTCGTCGTGCCGCGCACGATGGAGTCATCGATGAGGATGACGCGCTTATCCTTGACAACTTCGCGCAGGACATTTAATTTAACGCGCACGCTGGATTCGCGGCTGCTCTGCTTCGGTTTGATGAATGTGCGGCCGACGTAGTTGTTTTTCACGAATGCCGTGCCGTAGGGGATGCCGGATTCCATGGCGTAGCCCTGTGCTGCCGCGTTGCCGGATTCCGGCACGCCGACGACGATGTCCGCATCCACGGGGAAATCTTTCGCGAGGAAACGGCCGGCAAGCAGACGTGCGGAATACACGTTGATGCCGTCAATGCGGCTGTCCGGGCGGGCGAAATAAATGTACTCAAAAATGCAGCGCCCCTGCTTTTCGGCGGGGAGGCAGTGCGATTTGTCGGAGAGAATGCCGTTCGGCGTGATGGTGACAATCTCGCCCGGCTCTACGTCGCGGACGAATTCCGCGCCCACGGCGTCAAGCGCACAGGTCTCGCTGGAGAGGAAATACGTGTTGTCGCGCTTGCCGATACATAGGGGCTTGAAGCCATAGGGATCGCGCGCGCCGATCAGCTTGCGGGGGGACATGACCGCGAGGGCATAGGCACCCTCAATTTTGTCCATCGTGCGGCTGACGGCCTCCTGCACGTTTTTCGTCTGTACGCGCTCGCGTGCGATGTAGTAGGCGATCGTCTCGGAATCGATGGTCGTTTGGAAAATAGCGCCGCTGTACTTTAGTTTTTCGCGGAGGTCAACGGCATTTGTCAGGTTGCCGTTGTGCGCTACGGCCAGCGTGCCCTTGATATAGTGGATGATGAGCGGCTGCGCGTTTTCGCGGTTGCTCGCGCCGGCGGTGGAGTAGCGCACATGGCCCACGCCGATATTGCCGTGCAGGCGATTGAGACGCTCCTCGTCGAATACCTCGTTTACAAGGCCCATGTCCTTGTAGTAATCCACCTTGCCTTTGGGGCCCTCGGTGTCGCTGACGGCGATGCCGCAGCTTTCCTGTCCGCGGTGCTGCAAGGCGAATAATCCGTAATAAATGGAAGAAGAAATGTCGTGTCCGTCAAAATCGTATGCGCCGAAAACGCCACATTCCTCGCCTGGCTTGTCCGTTTCAAATGGTGTTCGATCGTAGTTCATAGAAGTCCCCCGTTCCTCCGCAAACCGCGGTATTCTGCTGTTTGTGTTCTGTTTATCTGCCGAAAATACACAGGCGGCAAACGCCGTGAAAACGTTTCCCGCTTAACAGAATTATTATAATCGGATTTTTGTGAAATTGCAATTCTAAGTTTTAAAAACTGCAAATATGTGTAGAGGATGACAAAATCCTTTGACAAACGGCGCGCAAAATCGTTGAAACAAAAAACAAAATGCGGTATAATAGCAAGCGAAAGAAACGACGAGCCTGAACAGTCCGGGGGACTGTTCAGCCGTAAGAAGCCCTATCAAGGGGTTTTTTGAACGGCGGTCAGAAACGGCCGTTAGAAAGAGCTATAACACATTTTTACATGTAGGATAAAAAATGAAAACAGAAAGGACCTCGCTATGTATATCGTTATTTTGGACGGCGGCTCTACAAACCCCGGCGACGTCTCGTGGGCGCCGCTCAGGGCGCTCGGCAGCGTCACCGTGTATGACTCCACTAAGCCCGAAGAAATCGTAGAGCGCGCAAAGGACGCCGAAGCTGTCATCTTGAACCGCAATGTTATAAGCCGCGAAATCATGCAGAAATTGCCGAAGCTGCGCTTTATCGGCCTTCTTGCAACGGGGTATAATACTGTCGATGTCAAAGCCGCAGGAGAACTGGGCATCACCGTGTGCAATGTGCCGCTTTATTGCGTGGAGACCGTCGCGCAGCAGGCGTTTGCGCTGCTTTTGGAGTTGTGCAATCACACCGAAAAAATAAGTGCTGCCACCCGCGGCGGCGACTGGGATAAGGCCGAAACGATGAGCCACAGCACGCACCCGCTGTTTGAGCTGTACGGCAAAACGCTCGGCATCGTCGGCTTCGGACATATCGGGCAGACCGTCTCAAAGCTCGGCGCGGCGCTCGGCATGAAAATTCTCGTGTACAGCCGCACGAAACGGGAGCTGCCCGAGCGTTATCAGTGGGCGGAGCTCGACGCGCTTTTCAAAAATGCTGATGTCGTCTCGCTGCACTGCCCGCTCACGGACGAGACCCGCGGGCTTGTGAATGCGGAGCGCCTTAACCTGATGAAGCCCACTGCGTTCCTTATCAATACGGCGCGCGGCGCAGTTGTGGACGAAGCTGCCCTTGCCGAGGCGCTGAATAGTGGCCGCATCGCCGGAGCGGGGCTTGACGTCCTTGTGCACGAGCCGCCGAAAAAGGATGACCCGCTGCTCGCCGCCAAAAACTGTATCGTCACGCCGCACATCGCGTGGGCGTCCCGAGACGCGCGCGCCCGTCTCATTAAGACTGTCGCCGAGAACCTGAAAGCGTTCCGGAACGGCACGCCGCAGAACGTCGTTTCGTGATTTTACCGCTCTTTTCGCTTTTTGCGGAGACTTCAAAAGCCTTCTGTAAAAAGTAATGCAGAAAAGAGCAAAAGGCGAGAAATGAATCTCGCCTTTTGCTCTCTTTTGGGGAGGAGTTGTATTGAAAAGTCGCGGTAACGTTTACCGCAGAGCTCGTTGTCATTTGTTATGTCTCTATTATAGCGACTGAAATATCGATTGTCAACGGTTTCTGCAACAATCTCCCTTTTGCTATTGTTGCACAAATCAAAAATGAAAATTTGTGTATATTTTGCACATATAAATTGACCGCGTTTTTCCACATAAGCCGTTTGAAATCGTATCTCACCCTTAAATTACCCGCATGTTCTCTGCTTTATACATGAAAAAGAGAATTTTGTGTTTGACGGAGGTTTTTCCATGATAAAGAAAAATGATTTGTTTGAAGCGGAGATCACCGCCATGACCGCCGAGGGCAGCGGTATCTGCCGCGCAGATGGCATGGCCGTGTTTGTGCCCGGTACCGCCGTGGGCGACCGCTGCGTCGTGCGCGTCGTAAAAGTCCTCAAAAAGTACGCATTCGGGCGGCTCGAGGAGCTGCTTACGCCGTCGCCCGATCGCACCACACCGGATTGCTCCATTGCAGGCCCGTGCGGCGGCTGTGTTTACCGCCACATCACGTATGAAGCGGAGCTGAAGATCAAAACGCAGCGTGTCCGCGACGCCTTGGAGCGCATCGGCGGCTTTGAAAATATCCCCATGGAGCCGATCCTCGGCGCGCCGTCCCGCACGCGCTACCGCAACAAATGCCAGCTGCCCATCGGGCTTTCCAAAAACGGCGAAATGCAGATGGGCTTTTACGCCGTGAATTCCCACCGTATCATCGACACGCACACCTGCCTTTTGCAGCCCGAGGTATTTGATCGCGCGGCGGAAGCGTTCCGCGCGTGGCAAAAACTGAGCGGGGAGAGCATCTACGATGAAGCGGCGCACAGCGGCGTTTTGCGCCACCTTTACATGCGCTGCGGCGAAAAGAGCGGGGAGGTGCTCGTGTGCATCGTCGCGAACGGCGCAAAGCTGCACGGGGAAGACTTGCTCGTCAAAATGCTGCGCGAGGCTGTGCCGGAAATTACCGGCATTGTGTTAAACATCAACCGCGAGCGCACAAATGTCGTTTTGGGTCGCGAGCTGCGCACGCTGTGGGGCAAGCCCACGATCCGCGATACGCTCTGCAGACTGGAGTTTGAAATTTCGCCCCACGCGTTTTATCAGGTGAACCGCACGCAGGCGGAGGCGCTTTACAACAAGGCCGCAGAGTACGCCGGGCTTACAGGTGCGGAAACGCTGCTTGACCTCTACTGCGGCACCGGCACCATCGGTCTTTCCATGGCGAGCCGCGCGAAGAAGCTCATCGGCGCGGAGATTATCCCCTCCGCTGTTGAAAATGCCCGCAAAAACGCCGCGCACAACCATGTCACGAACGCCGAGTTCCTTTGCGGTGACGCCAAAGACGCCGCGCGCATCCTCTACGAGCGCGGCGAGCGCCCCGATGTCATCGTCATCGACCCCCCGCGCAAGGGCTGCGATGCCGCCGTTATCACGACCATCGCCGCCATGCGCCCCACGCGCGTCGTCTACGTCTCCTGCGACCCCGCCACCCTCGCCCGCGATTTAAAGCAGTTTACCGCCGAGGACTATAATATTGAGGCCGTCACCCCCGTCGATATGTTCCCGGGTACCGCGCATGTCGAGACGGTAGTTCTTTTGTCCCACAAAAAAGCCGACAGTTATATCCACATTGATGTGGAGTTTGGAGAGGGCGAGGGCAAGATTCCGGTAGATAGTATTGCTAAAAGAGCCGAAGCGTACAAGCCCAAAGAAAAAGTGACCTACAAAATGATTAAGGAGTACATAGAAGCGAAATACGGCTTCAAAGTACATACCGCATATATCGCAGAGGTAAAGAGAGATTTAGGCTTGCCAATGTATGATGCTCCTAATGCGGTAGAAGAATTGAAACAGCCGAGGAAGCATCCGACACCAGAAAAGGTAGAAGCAATCAAAGATGCACTTCGTTATTTTGCAGTGATATAAAACTTTACTTACAATCGAATATTTCTTACATAGCCGTTTATTCATTTATTTGAGTAAGCGGCTTTTTTCATCCCTATTTTTCGGAATAAGGATATTTTTTGTAGAAGGAGGAGGTTTATTTGAACACACAGATCATCGCCATTGCCAACCAGAAAGGCGGCGTTGGCAAGACAACGACCTGTGCCAACTTGGGAATCGGGCTGGCGCAGGCCGGAAAGAAAGTCCTTCTGATCGACGGGGACCCACAAGGGAGCCTGACAATCAGCCTGGGAAATCCGCAACCGGACAAGTTGCCATTTACATTGTCCGATGCAATGGGCAAAATTCTGATGGATCAGCCTATACGCACTGGAGAAGGTATTCTGCATCATGCGGAAGGCGTAGACCTGATGCCTGCGGACATCCAGTTATCTGGTATGGAGGTATCCCTGGTAAATGCCATGAGCCGTGAGACTATCTTGCGGCAATATCTGGACACGCTGAAGGGGCAAT